>Ga0209712_10000167_pt1 | contig 58094 bp, 51 predicted proteins | sample ArcOceMetagenome_FD_187443 | JGI IMG/M metagenome (GOLD analysis project Ga0209712, IMG submission 187443) | Marine eukaryotic phytoplankton communities from Arctic Ocean - Arctic Ocean - Greenland ARC118M Metagenome (SPAdes) (version 2) | ecosystem: Environmental > Aquatic > Marine > Oceanic...
CTAAATCTTTGTCTCCACGTCCAGATAGATTCACCACAATAATGGTACCGTCTTCTGCTTCATCTGCCATGTTTAATGCATGGGCAATAGCATGAGCAGATTCAAGTGCAGGGATAATGCCTTCTTTACGGGATAGAATTTGAAACGCATTGAGTGCTTCTTCATCGGTAGCAGATACATATTCTGCACGGCCAATATCGTATAAATGAGCGTGTTGTGGACCAACAGCAGGATAATCGAGTCCGGCAGATACTGAATATGACTCTTCAATCTGACCGTCGTTGTTTTGCATAATATAGCTGTAAGCGCCATGTAAAACACCTGTGGTGCCTTTGCCAATAGCTGCGCCGTGTTCTTTGGTATGCACCCCTTTACCAGCAGGTTCAACACCGATAAGTCTTACGCTAGGCTCATCAATAAAATCAGCAAACATACCAATGGCATTTGAACCGCCGCCTACACATGCAACCAATGCATCGGGCAAACGACCTTCTTTTTCCATAATCTGTGCGCGAGTTTCTTCACCAATCATGCGATGGAATTCGCGCACAATAGTTGGGAATGGATGAGGTCCTGCAGCAGTGCCTAATAAATAATGGGCTTTGTCATAATTAGCAGACCAGTCGCGCATGGCTTCGTTAACCGCATCTTTTAAGGTACCAGAACCAGAGTTAACCGGGATAACCTTTGCCCCCATTAAACGCATTCTAAATACGTTTGGTGCTTGGCGTTCCATGTCTTTAGCACCCATATAAATCCGAGCTTTTAAGCCCATCAATGCACAAGCTAGTGCTGTTGCTACGCCATGTTGCCCGGCGCCTGTTTCGGCGATAACTTCGGTTTTTCCCATACGTTTAGTTAAAAGCGCCTGACCCAATACTTGATTGGTTTTATGTGCACCGCCATGTAATAAGTCTTCACGTTTAAGGTAAAGTTTTACTTTTGGGTTACTGACTAAGTTTCTAGTCAATGTCATCGCTGTGGGACGACCTGCATAATTTTTTAACAAATCCATAAACTCGGCTTGGAATTCGGGATCTTTTTGGGCATCGATAAAAACCTGCTCGAGCTGGTCGAGGGCAGGGATCAGCAACTCGGGTACATACATACCGCCATAGTCACCAAATTTACTGTCTAAATGATTCATTCATCTCTCACTTTTAAAAACGTTTAGCCTTATGTGACTTAATATACAACTTGTCACAAAAGCAATCACTACCACAGAGGACAAAGAGCTCACAGAGAAAAGAAACGTAATTCTTAAACCTCTGTGTAAGCGAAGCGCTCAGTGCGAGACACCCGGTGTCCTCTGTGGTGAAAATTCTTTATCAGCTTGTAGCTGCTCTTAGTACTCTCTAAGTTGGCTAAAAGCCTGATTAATTTTTTCTTGCTGCTTGATACCTGGGGCACTTTCTACACCAGAATTTAAGTCGAGCATGGCGACCCTTAAATTAGCCGCTTGTTTAACATTGTTTGGGGTGATGCCTCCGGCAAGTACAATGTTTGACTTGTCGGTTATCTCATCTAACAGCTGCCAACTAAAAGACTGACCTGTACCACCTGATTGTTCACCTACTTGGCAATCTAATAGAAAGTAGTCAACGTCACTTTCATCTAAAGTGGGTAAAGTATCTGTTACACCTTTAGCTAACCAAATTTGGCATTGGGCTGGCAGTTTATTACGTAGACTGTCGATAAAAGTTTGGTTTTCTTGACCGTGCAATTGCACCGCCGCCAATCCGAGTTCCTTGGCGTAATTCACTACTTGATCAATAGGGGCATCAACAAACACACCGACATAATGAAATGGCACAGCATAAGTAATTTGTTTGGCTTGTTCTAGAGTCACAAAACGTTTGGATTTTTCTGCAAAAATCAAACCAGCAAAACTGGCTGGGCTATCTTTGACTAACTTGGCACCGCTTAAACTTGTTGTGCCACATATTTTAACTTTTCCGTAAACCAACTTTTTTGCTGCTAATTCGATATCCTTTTCGCCCATCAATGAACTGCCTACCAAAAATGCATCTACTAATGGCGCTAATCTGCGAACATCTTGATGGGTGTAAATACCTGATTCAGAGATGATCACATGTTGATGTTTAGCATGTTGCTTAATCAGTGGCACCAAACGCTCAGTAGTAGCAAGATCGGTGCTAAGGTCTCGTAAGTCACGATTATTGATACCTATAATTTTAGCTTTTAAAGCACAGGCTCTTAGCACTTCTTCTTCATTACTAACCTCGGTCAATACGTCGAGTTGGTATTGCTCGGCAAGGTTTGCTAATTTCGCATATTGTTCATCATCTAATACCGACAACATCAGCAACACTGCATCAGCATTGTGATAACGGGCTAAATGAATTTGATAAGGTTCAACAAAAAAGTCCTTATTAATGACTGGTTGAGTCACCCGACTGCGCAAATATTCTAGGTATTCAAACTTACCTTGAAAGTATTTCTCATCGGTTAATACAGATATACAAGCCGCGTAAGGACTATAAGCTTTAATGATCTCGTCTAGGTCGAAATTTTCGCGAATTAGCCCTTTAGACGGTGAAGCCTTTTTACATTCTAAAATAAAACCTGCATTGGGCTGAGCCAATGCGTCATAAAAACTTCTGTCTGAAGGCGTTAAATCATCAATAAAACTGGCTAATGGTAAATCAATTTTGCGTTGCGTTATTTCTTGTTTTTTGTCTAGGACGATTTTCTCTAATACATTGGCCATTTTTGTTAACTGTTTCCTTTATTGATTTTGGCTGACGGAAGCCGACAACTTAATAGTGGCTAATGGAAGTTGTTGCTGCATAGCTTTGATTGCCATTTCAGCACCCTGAGCATAAGTTTGTACTTTGCCACATAGTTTAAGCAGTGCAGCCGTGTTCATCGCCACCGCTGCTTGATGCGCTGCTTGGCCTTTACCGACTAACACATCTTCAATCAGGATTTTATTTTCCTCAGGCTCGCCACCTTTAATGGCATCTAATGGAAAGTTTTCAAGTCCAAAATCAGCTGGAGATACACGACTCTCTGTTAATTCATCACCATTAATCTCCACCACTTGTGTGTCGCCGTGCAAGGCAAATTCATCCAAACCACTGCCATGCACTACCATGGCTTTTTGATAACCTAATAGCTGTAAGGTTTTGGCAAACGGCATAAGCAGTTCGGGAGCATAAACCCCAATAATTATATGACTAGGTCGAGCTGGATTAACCAATGGGCCTAGCAAATTAAACAAAGTACGCGTTTTTAAAGTGGTGCGCACTGGCATCGCATGGCGAATACCGGAATGGTAATTGGGTGCAAACAAAAAACACAGGTTTGATTCATCAAGGCATTGACGTGCAGTTTCTGCAGACATGGTTAAATCTAAATCGAACGCTTTGAACAAGTCAGCGGAACCCGATTTACTCGAAACACTGCGATTGCCGTGTTTAGCGACTTTTAAGCCGCAGCTGGCAGCAACGATGGCTGATGCAGATGAGATATTAATTGTATTATGACCATCACCGCCTGTACCCACGATATCGGCAAATTCATAATCGGGTCGAGGAAAAGCCGCAGCGTTAGCTATTAATGCTGCAGCTGCACCGGCTATTTCTTCGGGTTGTTCACCCTTGATTTTTAATGCCGTGAGCAAAGAAGATAAAACAATATCATCCACTTGACCTGTCACCACTTGTGAGAAAATTTCTGTGACATCATCTTGTTTTAGGTCTTGGCCTAGATAAAGTTGTTCAAGAATAGCGTGGATCATAATGTTTACACCTTATCTTGGGTTAAGAATTCAATACTTTGCATAAGCAGCTGGCTGCCATGAGATGTCAAAATAGATTCTGGATGAAATTGAAAGCCCAACATTTTATCTTTTAAATGTGCCACTGCCATGGGGATATCTGCAAAATTAGCCAACACAGTTAACTGCTCAGGCATATTGCTAGCCATTAATGAATGATAACGAGCAACCGGCAATGGCTGCGGCATGTTGTCAAACATTTTATCGCCGCAGTGTTCAATTAAAGATGACTTACCATGCATGACTTTATCTGCACGAATAATATTGCCACCATAAGACTCAACAATCGCTTGATGACCTAAACAAATACCCAACACTGGAAATTGACCTTTCACTAAGTTTAACAGCTCTAACATTGAACCCGCTTGCGAAGGATTACCCGGGCCAGGTGATAACATCAGCATCACTTGTTTGGCTTGGCCACTTTCGTCAGTCTGATTTGCCTCGTAACGCATCTTTTGTAAAATCACCTCAGCAGAGACACTGTTGCGATAGACAATCAATTCTAGTCCTAGGGTTCTGAGTTCATCTACTAAGTTGTAGGTAAATGAATCAAAGTTATCTAACAAAAACACACAAATTAGTTTATTGGTTTGAGCGGCTTCTGAAGTCACTTTGCTACTCCCTTTGTTTGCAATCTGGTTGCTTGTGAACTGGGTGTTTGAGAACTGGAAATAATGGAGCTAATTACCGCCTGTGCTTTGCCACGGGTTTCATCTGCTTCTGATTGTGGATCGGAGTCGAACACTACACCTGCACCTGCTTGTATATAAGCTACATTGTTTTTCACGAAAGCTGAGCGAATAACAATACAAGTATCCATATCGCCTTGGCTGTTAATATATCCCACGGCTCCACCATAACTGCCTCGGCGTTGTTTTTCTACCTGGCGAATTAATGTAGCAGCACTGACTTTTGGTGCGCCGACTAAGGTGCCCATATTCATACATGCCTGATACGCATTAAGTGCGTCTAAATCATCACGTAATTGTCCCACTACTCGTGAAACTAAATGCATAACATGAGAGTAGCGGTCAACTTTGAGTAAATCAGTGACATACCGGGTACCAGGCTTCGATACTTTAGCTACGTCATTACGCGCTAAATCGACCAGCATAATATGCTCGGCACGTTCTTTTTGATCTTCTTGCAGATTAAGTTCTAAGCGACAATCTAAGTCTAAGTCGATGCTACCGTCTGCCCGTTTACCTCTAGGACGCGTTCCAGCAATGGGGTAAATTTCGACTTGATTGGTTTGTTTGGTGTACTTCAATGCCGACTCAGGTGATGCGCCAAACATACAAAAGTCATCGTCTTGTAGGAAAAACATGTAAGGACTGGGGTTTTGTTGTTTTAAGGCTCGGTAAGCATCATGGGGATGAGGGCAGGGTAAGCTAAAAGTGCGCGAGGGCACTACTTGGAAAATATCACCTGATAAAATATTTTCTTTTAGCTTAATCACATCATCTATATATTCTTGATCGGATTTATCAACTACTAAATCTTGGTTAGTGATGGCTGTTTTTGCTTTATCTGGAACCGATTTGATGGTGCCTAGTTTGTGTTTAACTTGTTCTAATCGTTGACTCACTGAGAAATAATTATTTCCGACATTTTTTCCACTGAATACACTTCCAATGATTTCGCTTTGCTGGGTTTGGTGATCGATGATTACTAAGGTTTCAGCTAGATAAAACACAAAATCTGGGCAGCTGTTGGCACTGTCTTTAACTTCAGGGAGTTTTTCAAAACTAGCCAGTAAATCATATGCCAAAGCGCCACCTAAAAATACTGCATGAGGGTGCTGGCGGATTGCAGTGATTTTATTGGTAATAAGTCGTAAGGCATCAAATACAGCAGGGGCTTTTAAGCGACTGTCTTCATCAAGTTCTGCATCTGGCGCTGGAAAGGTCAATGTTACTAAACCTTGTTCAGGGTCATATACATGAGTGACACCAACAGGGCAATGTTCATCAAACATAGGCAACACTGCATAGCCGTTGTCCGATAAAGCTCGGCAATATACTAGCTGACCATGGCATTCTAATTTGATGGCAGCATCAACTAACAACAAACTTTTAAGATTATCTTTGCTATCAATTTCGGCAGATTCTAATAGTAAGTTATTGCTACGACCTTGGCACAGGTATTGGTAAGCATTCAGAGGATCGGCCACGTAATCGGCTGCGACTAATAAGGTTTCTACTTTGCCAAACTGCTCTGTTAACTGGGCTAAACTCATTTCTTTATTTCTCTAATGCTTGTCTAATTAAAATTATATTGAAGAGCAGACGTAAAAAAGCCCGCATTATACGGGCTTTTTTTGAAATCTATTTGCAAAAACACAAACACTCACAGCCCGTTAGTTCAGGTTGTGCCACCACCAAATGTTGTGTGTTTGAATGTTTTTCATTATTTATTGTACTCGTAATAAGTTTAAAATAGCTTTAAATCTGTTATTCGGCTGCGGATCAGTATAATGGCGCCAAGCAACATAAATTTGAGTGTATAGAAGAAAACAAAAACGCTTCTATGTCAACACTCAAATTAATCTTAACCAGAAATAAAAACATTTAAAAAGTTACTCTTGAATGAAAATCGATCTACACAGTCATACACATTATTCTGATGGACACCTCTCACCAAAAGAGTTGATTGATCGCGCGCACAACATGCAAGTCAATGTTTTAGCGATTACAGACCATGATACGGTTAACGGTATTCAAGAAGCGATCGATTACCAATCTGAGCAAAAGCGCTCTATGCAAATTATGCCGGGTGTGGAAATTTCTACTTCTTGGCATAACTTCGATATTCATATTTTGGGCTTAAACGTCGATCACACTGATGCTAAATTTTTAGCCCGTTTAGACCAACAAAGCAAAGAGCGTGACCGTCGTGCTCAGCAGATGTCCGATAAGTTAGCCAAAGTGGGTATCGACAATGTGTTCGAAGATGCAAAAACTTTGGCAGGAAAAGGGCAGATTACTCGAGCTCACTTCGCTAGAGTATTAGTGCAACGCCAAGTGGTGAGAGACTTTGATGCGGTGTTTAAAAAGTATTTAGGCAAAGGCAAAAAAGCCCATGTTAAACCTCAGTGGATTGAAATAGCAGAAGCCATTACGTGGATACAAGATGCTGGTGGTAAGGCGGTTTTGGCTCATCCTGGGCATTACGATATGACTGCTAAATGGTTAAAGCGATTGGTTGCTGAGTTCGCCAATGCTGGGGGAGACGGTATGGAGGTTGTTCACTCTCATCTCACTCCAGAGCGTAAAAAGCTATTGGCTGATATAGCCGCTGAACACAATTTACAAGCATCCAGTGGTTCTGATTTCCATTATCCTAACCGCTGGACCGAATTAGGAAAAAACCTTAAGCTTCCCGAGCAGCTAGTGCCAATATGGCATGATTGGGATTTAGCTGGTTAAGAGAATATTGGTTAAAGGAAGGCTGGTTAAATGATGTTCAAAGCTAGCTAGTGATTACAATAATTTAAAAAGCAATACTGCTGCGATAGTAGAATAGGAATGAAATCATGAGTCAGTTTTTTTATATACACCCCGACAACCCTCAAGCTCGCTTGATCAAACAGGCTTGTGAGTTAATCCACCAAGGTGCTGTGGTGGTGTATCCCACCGACTCAGGTTATTCCATTGGTTGTCATATGAATGACAAAGCTGCCCTTGAGCAACTATGCCGCATTCGCGAAATCGATAAAGACCATAATTTCACCCTGATGTGCCGTGATATGTCTGAACTGTCTGAATATGCCAGAGTCGACAACACTGCCTTCAGAATGATCAAAAATAACACTCCCGGCCCTTATACGTTTATTCTCAAAGCCACTAAAGAAGTCCCTAAAAGGTTACAAAACCCCAAACGCAGAACGATTGGTATCAGAGTACCTGATAATAAAATTGCGTTGGCGTTATTGGAAGAGCTCGGTGAGCCATTAATGTCGACAACACTTATTTTACCTAATGCGTTAGTTGCTGAGTCTAATCCTGATGACATTCGTGATGAATTAGAAAAACAAGTGGGCTTGATCATTCATGGTGGATTTTTAGGTGAACAACCTACCACTGTGATTGACATGTCAGAAGGTGAGAATATTATTCTTCGAGAAGGTAGTGGCGACACTAGCCCTTTCGTTTAGCTCGCCCCTTTGTTTAGATCAAAGAGCCATTTTTATGTCTGCAGATAACGCCTCCTTTTCAGCTTCAAAACTAGCCAACGAGCCAGTGCAGCAACCGTTGCCGCTGGCGTTTATCAATGGCGAAGCGTTAATCGAAAAACCTGAAGACTTATATATTCCTCCTGATGCACTTGAGCTTATTTTAGAAGCGTTTGAAGGGCCTCTGGACTTGCTGCTGTACCTTATTCGCAAACAAAAATTCGATATCGTTAATTTACCGGTGTATCAAGTTACCCAGCAATACATGGAATATGTAGAACTGATGAAAGATATCAAATTAGAATTGGCTGCTGAGTATTTATTGATGGCCGCTATTTTGGCTGAGGTGAAATCTCGAATGTTACTGCCAAAACGACCTGACGCCGAAGACGATGAAAATGACCCTCGCGCCGAACTAATCCGTCGCTTAAGAGAATATGAATTGATCAAAAACGCGGCCCAGGAATTAGACAATATTCCCCGTCAAGAACGAGATGTATTCCCCGCGCAGGCAAAAACCTCAGACTCGGTTGCACCGATCCGCGTTCTGCCTAGTGTTAGTTTGCAAGAAATAGTCTTAGGGTTTCAATCGGCTATGCAAAGAGCCCAAGCCTTTGAGCACCATCATATTGAAAAAGAAACGCTCTCGACGCGTGAACGCATGAGTTTGATTTTACAGCAAATTTCTTCAGATCATTTCACAGGTTTTGACGAGTTGTTTTTAGCCAGTGAAGGTAAGGCTGGCGTGGTGGTGACTTTTTTAGCAATTTTGGAGCTGGCCAAAGAAAGCTTAATTGAACTGGTGCAAGCACAGCCTTACGCTAATATTCATATTCGAGTTTCTCAGGGAGCACAGTCTTAATGGCTAAAATTTCTCGGGCACAACTGAAACAATTAGTCGAAGGCGCTATTTTTGTAGCTGACCAGCCGCTTAGCCAAGAACAGATACAATTAACTGTTTTAGACGGATTGGTTGTCAGTAAAACCATGCTCAAAGATACTTTGGCAGAACTAAAATTGGATTATCAAGCCAGAGGTATTCAATTGGTGGAAGTAGCCTCGGGTTATCGCTTTCAATCTATGGACAGTTTGAGCCCTTGGTTAAGCAAACTTTGGCAAGAACAAGCGCCTCGTTATTCACGAGCCATGCTTGAAACTCTTTCTTTGATTGCCTACAGGCAGCCTATTACGCGCGGTGAAATTGAAGATGTGCGTGGCGTGTCTGTTAGTAGTCAAATTATGAAAACTTTGAGTGAAAGAGGTTGGATAAAAGTTATTGGGCATAAAGAAGTGCCGGGCAGACCATCCTTATACGCCACCACTAAAACGTTTCTTGACTACTTTTCCCTCAAAAGTTTGAGTGAATTACCCAGTAGTGAAGACTTTTTGGTAACTGAAGAAATCGACAATCAACTTAATATCCTATCGAGTGAAGCCAGCAATAAGCTTACCGAGGATAACTCCCCACAACAATCTGAAGATAGGTCTATTATTGAACCTAACAATGCAGATGAACCAGAGCAATTACATTAATGAGTGACAAATTACAAAAAGTACTAGCTAACGCTGGAATTGGTTCGCGCCGTGAAATGGAAAAATGGATAGAGGCAGCGCGTATTTCAGTCAATGGCAAAATTGCGACTTTAGGTGATAGGGTCGAGCCTGCAGACAAAATTCGAGTTGATGGCAACCCTCTTAGCACCCCTAATGACGCACCCGCTTGCCGAGTGTTGATGTACAACAAACCTGAAGGAGAGCTTTGCAGTCGTAAAGATCCTGAAGGCCGGGCAACCGTGTTTGATCGTTTGCCAAGTATCAAAAATGGCCGTTGGATTGCAGTAGGCCGATTGGATATTAATACCAGTGGTTTATTGTTGTTCACCAATGATGGCGAGCTGGCAAATCGTTTAATGCATCCTAAGCACGAAGTTGAGCGCGAATATTCAGTAAGGGTATTTGGTGAAGTTGAAGATATAATGCTTAAGCGCCTAACTGATGGCGTACAACTAGAAGACGGAAAAGCCAAGTTCACCAATATTGTTAAAAAGCGTGGTGACGAAGAAAGCCAAAACACTTGGTATAATGTGTGTTTGTCTGAAGGCAGAAACCGTGAAGTGAGACGTTTATGGGAATCCCAAGGCGTTCAAGTAAGCCGTCTAATGAGAGTGCGTTATGGCACACTAGAATTACAAAAACGTTTACCTCAAGGTGGTTGGGTTGAATTAGGTTTACCTGATTTAAATACCTTAAGAGAAAGTGTGAAATTACCAGCAGAAACAGAAACGCTGATCAAGATTGATCCCGGTAAATTAGATCATGTTAAAATCAGCAGGATGCGACGCTCTGTTAAAAAACACAGAGTCAGACAGGCGAATAAGAAGCAGGATTAGTTGAGCAATTTAGACTTGGTTTTGCTAATCAGAAGGCTTAAATTTTTCTTGTGAGGATTTGTGAGTTTCTGCTTTGATGCGTTTGATAGTAAAGTTTAGGAGGAACATTTGCGCTCAAACTTTAAATCAGCAAACACTGCCCTATATCAATTTAAGGGCAGTGGTCGAAAGAACTCTAAGTGTTTGTCGCAGGCATTAATAAAGTATTAGTAAGTTACTCTTGACCTTTGTAGCGACGTTCAACCTTTGCCAATAATGCTTGGTTTTCAATCTCTAACACAACTACTTGATGTAAAATAATTTTTCCTTTTACATCAGACGACTCATCAATAGTTAAAGTCGGCGGGTTATGTTCACGTGTTTTATCTCCCCACCAACTGCTGTCATCTTGTGATTCAAATTCGATATCACCTTCTACAACCGAACTTTGCGCTAGAGTAATACTACCGTTTCTGGTTTTAACATCATCACCTATAAAGGTTTGAGTTAGCTTGATGTCTCCATTTACAGTGGTGACGTCCTGTCCCACTCGTGAGTTGGTGGCAAAACTAATATTACCGTTGACAGTCGAAACGTCACGTTTTACTGATAAATAGGTTTGTGCTTGGATATCTCCATTAACAGTCGATAATTCATTTACCTGTGCGTAATTGCCTATCTCGATGTTGCCATTCACAGCATTAACATCACGCGCGCTGACATTATCTTGCATAGTGATGTTACCGTTGACTGACGAAAGATCACCAACCTGTTTGTTTTCGGATACATCTACGCCACCAAATACACTACTATATTCAGCATTATCGCTGTCATTATCATCGTTTCCGCCAACATGAATGATACAGCCTGATGTGCTCAAAGTTAATGCAGTAAGTAATACCGCTGTTTTTAATTTAGTGAGTGTCATAGTTTCCTTTAGTGCCTAATGGTTAATTTTTCTAGTTTCTGTTTGTGTGTTGTCATGTTTAGCAGAACATGTGCCAAATATGTAAGTATCTGATAGTTATAGTTATATTTGTTTTCTAAATGTTTAGTCGCAAATAAACCACAAAAGGTTGGTCAAAATAGCAAATTAGTGGTTAATTTCCTTGCTTTAGTTAAGACTGTTCTGGCATATCTTGTTTAAAACTTCAGGTAACGTGTTGCCGACTCATTTTAAGACTCGATTATTGTTTTGTGAGTTATATGAATTATGGGGTCGCATAGTCAATGAGGCATTTTTGTTTGTATGTTGGATATCAACTTTAAGTCAATTAATGATTAACATAGCTACGTTAAGATCGTGATACTAGCCATTGATACCGGGGAGTTGCTGCCTCAGGGGATTAGATCATGGTGAATACGTTACCTTAGCTTTTTTATGACTAAGTAAGCATATCCACAGACGGTCTAAGTACAAAGTTACTTGAATTTTTGTCATATATAAGCCATCTTGCTTGCCTTGTTAGATTCCCACTTATTAGTATTTCGAGACACTTCATGCTTACAACAGAACAAACAAATTCTTATCAAGAAAACGGATATTTGGTGATTGATCAGTGCTTTTCTTCTGAGCAGATGGGTTTACTAAAAAAATCTGCGAATGAAATAGTTGCCGATTTTGATCCCAATTCTACCCGCGCAGTATTTTCCACTGAAGATCATAGTAAAACTCGTGATGACTATTTTTTATCCTCTGGCGATAAAGTTCGGTGTTTTTTTGAAGAAGATGCGTTTGATGAAGTAGGTGCGCTTAAGCAAGATAAGTCCCTCAGCATTAATAAAATTGGCCATGCTTTGCATCAATTAGTTCCGGCATTTAAAGATTTTAGTCATAGTGATAAAATACGAGATATTGCGATAGATTTAGGCTTAGCTAGACCTCAAATTCACCAATCTATGTATATTTTTAAACAGCCTAAAATAGGTGGTGTTATTCGTTGGCATCAAGACGCCAGCTACTTTTATACGTCACCTATTTCTGTTATTACATTTTGGTTAGCGGTAGAAGATGCCACGCTACTAAATGGCTGCCTTCAGGTGCAATCGGGCGGGGCGGCGATACCGTTAAAAGAGCAGTTTTTACGTTACCCTGATGACAGCACAGAGTTAAGAACCCTGCATGATATGCCCTGGCCAGATGATGATAGTGCCAAACCTTTAGAAGTTAAAAAAGGCACGCTAGTGGTATTCAATGGTTTGTTACCACACTTTAGTGCACCTAACTTATCTGACAAGTCGCGCCATGCTTTTACATTGCATGTCACTTGCGCCAATACGCAATATGCCAAAGAAAATTGGCTACAAGCTGAGCCAAGTGTTCTGTAATTATCGTTATTTTTGTAGTATTTAGTGCTTAATGTCTAAGGCCTAGATATATTTCAAGAAGTGAGAGAAAGATCCGTGTTTCAACTAGAAAAATTTAGTTTAAAAGATGAAGTGTCTGAGCAAGAATGGCAGGCTAGAGTTGATTTGGCCGCATGTTATCGGCTGGTGGCAGACCATGCGTGGGGGGATTTGATATATACCCATTTGTCGGCAAGAGTGCCTAATACAGAACATTACTTGGTGAATGCGTTTGGATTAACCTTTGATGAAGTTACTGCGTCTAATTTGGTCAAGGTCGATTTACAAGGCAATGTATTAGATGGTTCTCCTTATCCAATTAACCCCGCTGGTTTTACTATCCATAGTGCTATTCATGAAGTGCGTCATGATGCTCAGTGCGTGATCCATTTACACACTAAAGCTACTATCAGCGTAGCGACAGTCCAAGGAGGATTAAAACCTTGGAGTCAATATGCGATGTTTTCATTGTCTTCATTAAGCTATCACGGTTACGAAGGGTTAGCGGTTGATGCGGCTGAAAAGACTCGCTTACAAGCTGACCTCGGACAGACCAATCACATGTTACTGCATAATCACGGTGGGCTAACCTTAGGTGCCACTGTGGGAGATGCTTTTATGCGGTTTTATGACTTACAAAGAGCCTGCGAAATTCAAATGCAATTAATGCAAAGCGGCCAGCCTGTTATTGAAATTCCACAACCTATTATCGATGGGATCTATGCACAGGCAAATATCGTGCACAGTGGTGAAACAGGTGGTCAAAAGGCTTGGCCTGCCATGTTAAGAAGAGCATACAAACTTGACCCCTCATTTTGCGAATAATCCACACCTTTTATTTGAATAGAAATTTATTAAATTTAAAAACAGGAAAAACACATGAAAATTAATCGTGTCGAAATTTTCGATATTCATTGCCCTAAGCGCACAGCATGGAATCCCGTCTTTGTGCGCATTCATACCGATGAAGGTATCTCGGGAGTAGGCGAAGCGGGTTTGGCTTATGACTTGGGTCATAGCGCCGCTGCACATATGATTAAAGAGATTGCCGAAGCCATGTTAATTGGTTGGAACCCCTTTCAAACCGAAGCTCTGTGGAGTCGCATGTTGCGCGAAAGCTTTTGGGGGTTAGGTGGTGGACCGATCATTTATGCAGCAATGAGTGCGATAGATACCGCCTTATGGGACATCCGTGGTAAAGCCTTAGGTGTACCTGTTTATCAATTATTAGGCGGTAAAACTAACGAAAAACTCAGAACTTACGCTAGCCAACTACAGTTTGACTGGGACAAAGAAGTTACCAGATTAAACGACCCTGTCGATTATGGAAAGGCAGCAGAAAAGGCCGTCGCAGAGGGATACGACGCAGTAAAAGTTGATCCTATCGTTTATGACAAACATGGCGAGGGGCATTTTGATCGGACTAAATTGTTTACTCAACCCGAAATGCGTTTATTTAAAGCCCGTTTGCAGGCTATCCGCGATGCGGTCGGTGACGACGTCGACATTATCTTTGAGTGTCATAGTTTACCGGGCGTAGCCACGGCCATTCAGTTAGGCGAAATGGCAGAAGATATTGGTTGTTTGTTTTATGAAGAACCGGTCAATTATTTGAATTCCAAGTTACACGACAAGGTTGCTAAGCGTGTCAATGTGCCAATTGCGGGTGGTGAACGTTTATATAATCGTTGGGGAGTGCGTCCTTATTTAGAAGATCAGTCTCTGGATGTATTGCAACCTGATATAGGTTTATGTGGTGGTTTTACTGAAGCCAAAAAAGTGTGTGACTATGCAGATGTTTACGATGTACGTATTCAAGCCCATGTTTGTGGTGGTCCAGTGGCCACAGCCGCTAGTTTGCATCTTGAAACGGCGATCCCTAACTTCTTAATTCATGAGCATCATACTTATGCGATTAAAGATTGGAACAGAGAGTTATGTATCCAAGATCCGCAACCTGTAAACGGCTTTTTTGAAGTAACAGAAGTGCCCGGACTTGGTATAGAACTGAATGACAAAATTGTTTATCGCTCTCCAAATATGGAAGTGAAATAAGTTGAAGCTAAAAGGTAAGGTAGCGCTAATTACCGGTGCTTCTAGAGGTATTGGGGCACAGATAGCAAAAGACTTCGCCAAACAAGGTGCCAAGGTTGTTGTGAATTATCACAATAACCAACAAAAAGCAGATGCTATTGTTGCAGAGATTGTTAAACAAGGTGGTCTGGCGATTGCGGTTCAGGCCGACGTCAGTCAGCAAAGCGGGATTGATACTTTGGTCAAACAGACCTGTGTGGCATTTGGTGGCGTAGATATTTTAGTTAACAATGCCGGATGGGCTACACTTGAACGCCTGCAGGACATTACCCTTGATGACACCAAAAAACAGTTTGAACTGAATGTGTTTGGACCGATATTTTTAACTCAAAAAGTATCGGCCATCATGCCACAGGGCAGCGTGATTATTAATGTCAGCTCAATTGCTGCCAAAGGTGGGGCTGGAGGTAGTATTTATTGTGCAACCAAAGCCGCCATTAATACCTTAACCAAGTGTTATGCCGCAGAATTGGGTGATAAAGGGATACGTGTTAATGCAATTGCTCCCGGTGCAGTTGAAACCGATTTGTACATTGAGGCAGGTTTAGTCAAGCGAGAGGCCGAGATTATTGCGCAAACTCCGCTGAAGAGGCTAGGGCAACCCCATGATATTGCTAGCTTGGCGTTATTTTTGGCCTCTGAAGATTCGTCTTGGATCACCGGTGAAGTGATACAAATTAGTGGCGGTAGATTTATGTCTTAAGCCTAGGCCTTAATTTAGAGTAAAAAAAACGGTATTGATAATTTATCAATACCGTTGTTGTGATATTTGCACTTTACGATTATGCGAAAAGGCAATACTGCATCACAATCTTAAGCGGCGTTAGCTTGCGTAGTCTGTTTTTCGTTCACTAGTTCTAGATTGCTATCTAACAATTCCATCTCAAAGGTAAACTCGTCAACACGGATAGCCAACTTACGTTTGTCATTATATTCAATGACTAGCGCGACGTCTTGTGCGGTTATTTCACCCGATTCCTGTAACTTACCTACAGCATTTTCGAAAGAAATATAAGGTACCACTGGGGTTTTGCGTAAGGCTTTTTGGATTTTCTTAAGCTGTGGCAATACGGCATGTTTGGCTTTAAATGCCTGTTCGTTGATGTCGTTACCATCTCCAGGGATGACTTTAACTAAATGTGTTAACTGCGCTTTGATGCTGGTGTCTTGCATCGAAGCTTCGGATAACTCACGTTTTAAGTCGTCTGAAATACCTTTAACAGCTGTGGTATATGTATTTGTTAATACACGCATCAAGCCGCGAACAGCAGTGTTTGGGAAGTTCGTGATAAATTCGTTAAGCGCAGTTTCACCTTTATTCAAACACCACTGAATGGCATATTCGAAGTAAGGTTGTGCTTCATTACGATTCTCAACACGTTGCTCGTAAAAACGCACCACAGCCATAGCTGCATACATGTAACTCATAACGTCACCAAGACGTGCAGATAACATTTCCGCTTTCTTCAAATCACCAGCAAGTACTAATAGTGACAAATCAGCCATAGGTGCTAGTTTTGCTGAAAGAGCATTCATACGTTTTTCGTATTGACGCACTTCTGGTAGAGCCGACTCGGCACCACGTGTGAATGGAGCATAACTCTTCGACAAACTGCGCAAAGCATTTTTCACACTAAAAGCAACGGTTTTACCTAATACTTTATTAAAATCTGCATCGGCGCCCTGCTCAGTACTGTGAATCAGATCAACCATTTCTTTCAAATGTGGATGACAACGCATAGTACCTTGACCAAATATCATCAAACTACGTGTCAGGATATTTGCACCTTCCACAGTGATCGCGATAGGTAAAGCAACATAACTAGCCGCTAGCGTGTTTTGTGGTCCACGTTGAATCGCTTTACCTGCTTGGATATCCATTGCAGTGTTAACGACATCACGGCCCAATTCTGTCATATGGTATTTTGCAATAGCGGTCACTACGCCAGGTATAAGACCTTGGTTTAGTCCTTCAGTGGTTAACACTCGCATGGCTTCGAGTACAAATGTTTTACCGGCAATATCAGCCAGTTCTTCTTGAATACCTTCGAAGCGTCCAATAGGTACACCAAATTGTTCGCGTACAAATGAATACTCAGCGGTAGACTTAAGTGCCGATTGTGCAGAGGCTACGCCCATTGCAGGAAGTGAAATACCTCGGCCTGCACCCAGACATGCCACCAGCATCTGCCATCCGCGTCCAATGTTTTTCTGACCGCCAATAATAAAGTCCATTGGAATAAACACGTCTTGGCCACGGGTAGTGCCATTATAGAATTTGACACCCATTGGGTCGTGACGGTTACCTAATTCTACACCGGGGTGTGATTTAGGGATAAGGGCGCAAGTAATACCTAACTCGACCTGATCTCCAAGTAACCCATCAAGATCAAAAACTTTAAAAGCTAAACCTAATACTGTAGCAATAGGAGCAAGAGTAATGTAACGCTTGTCCCAGCTAACCTTAAGTCCAAGCACTTCTTTGCCTTCCCACATACCTTTAGTGACGATACCCGCATCTGGAATAGCACCTGCATCAGAACCGGCTTCTGGGCTAGTTAATGCGAAACATGGGATATCTTTACCTACTGATAAACGTGGTAAGTAATGATTTTGTTGTTCATGGGTTCCGTAATGCATTAGTAACTCGCCTGGACCTAATGAATTAGGCACCATAACTGTTACCGCTAAAGCGCTACTTTTAGCTGCCAATGTAGCTACTATTGTGGAATTAGCATAAGGAGAAAATTCTAAACCGCCAAATCGCTTTGGAATAATTAAAGCAAAAAACTTATTAACCGAAATGAAATCTAAAATTTCCTTTGGAATATGGTTTTCACTTTGAAGTGCGAAATCATCGATCATTGCCAGTACTTGTTGTACTGGCCCGTCTAAAAATGCTTGTTCATCAGCACTGAGTTTAGCAGCAGGTATATTTCGCAATGCATGCATATCAGGTTTACCCCGATAAATAGACGCTTCTAACCATACATCACCGGCTTCTAATGCTTCTTGCTCGGTAATTGAAATAGGGGGTAATACTTTTTTTAGACTTGTTCTAATACTCATTGTTTGCTCATCCGCTCATCTGACCAGTTGCTATTTATAATACTAGTTTCCACAAAAAGATCAAAATTCTTTGGTATGTTGATTGAATACTAATCATATAAAAGTATTCGTTATATAAATAAAAACTATATTTATCAATGGTATATTTGTTTCAAAATTGACGTGAAAAGGTTGTTTTAAATTGATAATTATATGGGTTTTGTTGTGATCACGGCATTATGTTGAGATATATAAATTGCCAGAGCGTGCCGAATATTAACATTCAGGCATTGATTTTGTGCCTGACATGTTACTGTTCAATTGTTAGCTCCGCAGGTAATAGCGATGCATAAAGAAAGGGGAATACATTGAATTTATGTGGTTGGGTAAATAAGTGAATAATACTTGGTTAGACTTTTCAGTTAATCGTCCAAAAACTGTCCTTATCATTGGATTTATACTCATCATTGCAACTGCTTTTGGTGCTAAAAACCTGTATTTTCGTGGCGATTATAAAGTGTTTTTTGAAGAAACTAATCCACAGAGAATGGCATTTGAGGAGATGCAAAAGACCTTTAGTAAGAATGAAGGTGTTAGTATTATTATTGCGCCCAAATCAGGCAACGTTTTCACCTTGCCGACACTTTCGTTGATACACGAAATGACTAAACACGCCGAACAAACACCTTTATCAATTCGTATTGATTCCATAACTAACTTTCAGCATACCTGGGCTGAAGACGATGACATGATTGTTGAAGATCTAGTCTACGAGTTGGCAGATCTTGATCAGCAAAGGTACGATTATATTCGTACAGTAGCTTTAAATGAACCTAACCTAGTTAACCGATTAATCTCGCCAAATGGGGATGTCACAGTTATTAATGTTTCTGTTAACTTGTCCGATGGAGACCAAACAGCTGAAGTAGATAGGGTCACAGAATCGGTTAAAGCTTTAACAAATATATTTAAAGCAAGATACCCCGAACATGATTTTTACCATACTGGTATGGTATTGATGAACCATTCCTTTGCCTCATTTGCCAAGCGCGACTTCACCACTATTGTTCCCCTTATGTTTTTAACCATTATTATAATAATGTGGTTATTGTTAAAAACAGCAGTAGGAACATTTTCGACTGTTGTGGTTGTTGCTTCGAGTATCGCTGCAACTATGGGAATAGCGGGTTGGTTTGGCATGTTTATGAGCACTGCAACGGTGAATGTACCGACTATGGTCATGACACTCGCTGTCGCTGATTGTATTCATGTAATATCTACGATGTTGTATGGAATGCGCCAAGGTAAAGATAAAAAGGAAGGGTTGGTATACAGCCTTTCACTTAACAAAATTCCAATTTTTATCACTAGTGCCACCACAGCTGTTGGTTTTTTAACTCTTAATTTTTCTGAAGTACCTATTTTAGCTGATTTAGGTAACTTGACTGCAATTGGTATCATTTTCGCGTGTGTTTTTTCACTGACTATTTTACCCGCACTGATAATGGTTTTACCGATTAAACAATTACCTAAACAACTATCTAGCAGTTCATTGGGGTATACAGAAAGGTTTGGTGAGTGGGTAATCGCGCACCACAAACGGATTTTACCTTTTACCTTAGTGGTTACAGTTATAGCAATTGGATTTTCGTTCAAAAACCAGTTAAATGATGTTCCAACCGCCTATTTTGATGAAAGTACCGAATTTAGGCAATCTACAGATTTTCAACAACAACATCTGAGTGGTATGGCAAATTTGGATTTTTCGATTTTTACTAACGAAGATTCAGGCATTAATAAACCACAAACGTTGCAACAAGTTGAAGATTTTAGTCAGTGGCTCAGGGGACTGCCTGAAATAGACCATGTTTCTACTATTACCGACACCTTTAAACGTTTGAACAAAAACATGCATGGCGACGACCCGAACTACTATCTATTGCCAGATGATAGAGAGCTAGCGGCCCAATATTTACTTTTATATGAAATGTCTTTGCCTTATGGGTTGGACTTAACCAATCAACTAGACATGAATAAGTCCACAACTCGTGTCATGGCTATGGTCAAAAACCTTGGAAGTAAAGAACTAACCGCGCTTGAAAGCAAAGCGCAACAATGGTTCGCAACTAACGCACCTAATTTAAAACTCACAGTAGCCAGTCCGGGGTTAATGTTTGCGCATATAGGTGAAGCCAACATGACGAGTATGTTTAAGGGTTCTTTGGTTGCACTTATACTGATATCCGGTCTTTTGGTATTTGCTCTAAAGTCTTTTAAAATGGGGGTGATAAGTCTGCTACCTAACTTATTACCCGCTGGTATCGGTTTTGGTATTTGGGGTATTTATTCTGGTGAAGTCAATCTCGGCCTATCTGTTGTGCTCAGTATGACTTTGGGTATTATTGTGGACGATACAGTACATTTCCTAAGTAAATATCGGCATGCTCGGATTAGCGGTAATGACGCTGAGCAAAGTGTGCGTTATGCATTTGCCAGTGTGGGTAAAGCTTTGTGGATCACCACCTTAGTATTAGCAACTGGATTTTCGATACTGATGCTGTCACCATTCGCCTTGAATTCAGATATGGGCATGTTAACCAGCATTATTATAGTGGTGGCCTTAGCTGTCGATTTCTTGTTCTTACCACCATTTTTAATCGCCTTTGATAAAAAAATTATTAAGCAGGATCCAACTAATGTTAAACAAGAGTTTGCTCATGAATAAATGTATTATTTCATCACTTTCAAAAGTTGTATTAGTTTTTACTCTGATGACATCTTCCTTGTATAGTTATGCGCAATCAGCTGAGGATAAAGGACTTGCGATAGCTAAAGAGCGAAAGCTAAGAGATATGGGTTGGGGCGATAGTACTGGTAATCTGAGTATGATTTTGCGCAACGCACAAGGCGAAGAGGTTGAACGTAAAATACGCTTGAAATCTTTGGAAATGGTTGATGATGGAGATAAAGGATTAACTATTTTTGATCAACCATTAGATGTAAAGGGCACCGCATTTTTGAGTTTTTCGCATGCACTTAAGCCAGATGATCAATGGATGTTTCTGCCTAAGCTGAGCAAAGTAAAACGTATACGTTCTCGAAATAAGTCAGGCCCTTTTATGGGTAGTGAATTTGCATTCGAAGATATGAGTTCGTTCGAAATTGAAAAGTATAACTTTAAACATTTACGTGACGAAACCTTTGAAGGGCAAGCCAGTTTTGTGTCAGAACAAGTGCCTATTGATAAAGATTCTGGTTATTCAAAACAAATCACTTGGGTTGATAAAAAGCACTACCGAGTATTAAAAGTAGAGTTTTATGACCGTAAAGGTAGTTTGCTTAAAGAATTAATTAATTACGAATTTACGTTGTACTTACACAAGTTTTGGCGCCCCATGCGTATTGAAATGTTTAATGAGCAAAATGGTAAAAGTACTGATCTAGTTACCCATGAATTGAGTTTTAACACAGGCTTAACGGACAGTGATTTTAATAAGGGCACGTTGAAGAATGTTCGATAATATAAACTATGCTAATAAAGTCTTTGTTTGGCTTTTAAAGGATACACATTGAAGACTTTGATCTCACTTATTGCGTTTCTTCCAACATTAGTGTTTGCTGAAATTGAATACTCTGGCAGTGCAGGCGTTGAACAACGTTACTATTTCCAAGATGCGCTCTATCCTGTGCAGGAGAGAAGTAATTTGTCGGTATATTTTGCCCCTGAATTATTTACCTCCTTTAACAATGGTAACGACAGCATATTGTTCAAAGGTTTTTACCGTTTTGACCAACAAGATGAAGAACGAACCCATGCTGATATCCGAGAGTTTGTATGGACACACAGTGGCGAAGAATGGGAAGTTAAGACCGGTATTAGTAAAGTCTTCTGGGGGCAAACTGAATCATTGCATTTAGTGGATATTATTAATCAAACTGATGCTGTTGAAGCGATTGATGGCGAAGATAAATTAGGTCAGCCAATGGTAGCGTTTTCTCTGTTTAAAGATTGGGGAGATACCACAGTGTTTGTGTTGCCCTATTTCAGAGAGAGAATATTTTCAGGCAGTGACGGAAGATTTAGAGCCACGCTGCCAGTAGATACCGATAATCCAATTTTTGAATCAGACGATGAGGAAAAAAATATAGATTGGGCAATAAGATGGCAACACACATTAGGTGACTGGGAAGTCGGTCTGTCATATTTTGATGGTACCTCCAGAGAGCCAGATTTTGTGTTAACCGCAAATGAGTTTTTAGAGCCAAGTTTGCGTCCATTTTATCCGCAAATACAGCAAGCTGGAATAGATGTTTTAGCGTTGCTGGGCGATTGGACAGTCAAGTTTGAAGGTATTCAACGTAAGGTCATGGAACAAGATTTTACTGCTTTTGTGGGGGGCTTTGAATATTCTTTCGTTGGCCTTTTTGACACTGTTTACGATGTAAATTGGCTAATGGAATATCAATATGACGATCGCGAAGATCTGACAAATGCCTTTGCACAAAACGATTTGATGGTGGGAAGTCGGCTTGTGTTTAACGATGTTGATGGAACCGAAATATTGTTGGGATTGGTCCAAGATCTTGATTATTCAAATGTGAGAACAGGATTTATTGAAGCATCTAGTCGTATAAACGACCATTGGAAGTGGCGAGTTGACGCTTGGTTGTTTTCTAGCGATGAACCCTCAGAACCTAGTTATCTGCTGCGTAGGGACGACTACGTGCAGCTCAGCATAGAATATTACTTCTGAGTCGATTAACCCGCAGTGGCCGACTCGGCGATTAGAGCTGAAAGATTATTTACCACAGAGGACACAGAGGAAAAGAATAACAAGAGTAATTATTAATATGTTTTCCTCTGTGCAGCGAAGCGCTCGGCGCACTCTGTGGTTCAAATTTTTTCTTATATTTGGATATAAAAAACGGCCTCAAATGCGGCCGATTTTCTAGGCTAGGTTACTTGATTAAAATAACCTAGCTTACATGTTGAACTTTCAGTTCGTTCCAGAACCATTCTTAGCAAATTTCAAATACTATAAATACTTAGCATGAAATCTTAAGTGCTCTTCAATAAAGCTGGCGATAAAAAAGTAGCTGTGATCGTAGCCTGGGTGATAACGAAATTCGGCTTCGTAACCTATTTCCAGTGCAACCTCTTCTAGGGGTTTAGTGAGTTTTTGAGTATGATAAAAATTATCATCTAAACCTTGGTCTACCAACATCGGAATATGCAAAAACTTGCCCTGCTGGCGCATCAATGCGCAGCTATCGTAGGCCTCCCAGTCTTTCTTGTTATCGCCTAAATAATTCTTAAATGCTTTTTGGCCCCATTGGCAATCCGCAGGATTAACAATCGGTGCGAAGGCTGATACTGAGCAGTATTGCTTCATATTGGACAATGCAATGGTGAGCGCACCATGACCACCCATTGAATGCCCGGCTATTGCTGATTTCGCTTTCACCCTAAACTCTTTATTAATCAGGGCGGGTAACTCTTCAACAATGTAGTCGTACATTTGATAGTGCTCATGCCAGGGCTCTTGCGTGGCATTAAGGTAAAATCCTGCACCTAAGCCTAAATCGTAAGCCGCGTCTGAAGCGTCAGGTATATGCTCGCCCCTTGGACTGGTATCTGGCATGATCAACATGATACCTAGCTCAGCCGCTACTCTTTGTGCCCCAGCTTTTGCAGAGAAGTTTTCATCTGTACAGGTCAGTCCGCTCAACCAATAAAGTGCCGGAAGTTTTTCGTTGGGATCGGCAATTGGTGGAATAAATACACTGAACTGCATTTCGCACTTAAGTACAGCTGACTTATGACTGTAGCGTTTTTGCCAACCACCAAAACATTTATTAGCACTGAGTTCAGCTAATCCGGTTGCCCCCGCGGTGGGAGCCGCACTTGCATCCGTCATCAGAAATGCAACACTGTGCGAATCGACTTACCCTCATGCATCAAATCAAATGCAGAATTGATATCTTCTAATGGCATGGTGTGAGTAATAAATGTATCTAGTTCAAATTCACCGTCCATATAACGTTGTACGTAATCAGGTAATTGGCTGCGACCTTTTACTCCGCCGAATGCTGTTCCACGCCAGACTCTACCGGTGACTAATTGGAATGGGCGAGTTGATATCTCTTGTCCAGAACCAGCCACGCCAATAATGATAGATTCGCCCCAACCTTTATGACAACACTCTAATGCTGAACGCATCACATTAACGTTACCGATACATTCGAAGGAATAATCCACTCCACCTTCAGTCATATCAACTATGACTTCTTGAATGGGTTTATCGAAGTCTTTAGGGTTGATAACATCAGTCGCACCTAATTGTTTGGCTATATCAAATTTGTCTTCATTGATATCGATTGCAATAATTCGTCCTGCTTTGGCCATTTTGGCGCCTATTAATACCGAAAGGCCAATTCCGCCTAAACCAAATACTGCAACAGTATCACCAGGTTGCACTTTGGCTGCATTGGTTACAGCACCCATGCCAGTTGTAACACCACAACCTAACAAGCACACTTTCTCTAATGGTGCGTCTTTAGGGATTTTGGCTAAAGCAATTTCAGGTATTACTGTATGTTCAGCAAAAGTAGACGTGCCCATATAATGATAAATTGGCTGGCCTTTAATTGAAAAACGACTAGTACCGTCAGGCATCAACCCTTTGCCTTGTGTGCTGCGTATTGCCTGACACAAATTGGTTTTTCCTGATAGACAGTACTTACATTTACCACATTCAGGTGTGTACAACGGTATAACATGGTCTCCCACTTCAACCAGTGTTACTCCCTCTCCAATCGCTTCAACAATCCCCGCGCCTTCATGGCCCAAAATAGCAGGAAATAACCCCTCAGGATCATCTCCAGATAAGGTGTAAGCGTCAGTATGACAAACGCCAGTAGCGACTATTCTGACTAACACTTCACCTTTTTGTGGCGGAGCTAAATCTACTTCTTCAATTTTTAGTGGTTCACCAGCAGCCCATGCAACAGCTGCGCGAGTTTTAATACTTTTCATTATTTGTCCCTATTTTATTCGGTCTGTTGCCCAATTCGGGGCTTATAAGCTAAAAACAATACCCGAGCAAGCGGATACTGTCGGCCTTCCAGATCACATCACTGATTTCATAACCCTTAGCGCAAAGCTGTTCTTTTAATAGTCTGCGCTGCAGGGCTTCCGCCGCTTGGTCTTCCAAGTCAAGTTTGGTTTGTTTGTTGGCTTGCACTGATAATCTATTAGGACTTTCCTGAACAAAACGTTCGTCAGCTTTAGGTCGTTTTATTTCTGTACGACCATCACGTAGTAACGATTCCTGAGAAGTATTTTGCCACGAAATGCCATAAACAAATTCAGTTTTCCCTTTATCAGTTACCCGAGAATCAAATTTTTCATCCGTCATTATAGGCGGAGTGTTACTAGCACATGCGCTGACCAACAAGCTAATGGCTAAGATTTTAAAAAAAAGGCGGTTAAACAAAAGACACTCCAAATTTGTATTCGCTGAGATTATGGTAGGCAATGCTGCATACTAAACAGGCTCAAGGAGGATCGCAATTTGTCATCTGCGATTAAAGGAAAAATCTATCAATCAAGTTTCGCCTAATGCATGCAAAATTAAGGTTAATTATACAACCGTATCAAGATATAAGTTCACACGCTATTGCAGCAGAGTATGAATGTAGTATTGTACTATTAACAGTAAGTATTATGGAATTTTAGCGTGTCAAAAAAGCAGATTGTTTTACTGGTAGTTAGTTGGATGGTTAGTATTCAAACTTTAGCTGCAGATAATCTATATACAGTATTTTCAGTAGGTTATTCAGATGTGGATTTTACCCAAGAATCCAATGAAGGTTTTGGTTATAAAATAGCTTTTGGTTATCAGATTGATTCCCAGTGGTACGTTGAAGCGGGTTACCAACAACTAATACATGATAAATTATTCTCGACTGATATACCGACTGCTGCAGATATCAGTAATGCCGAAAATGTTCAGCAAGGAGATGCTTTATTTTTAGCTTTTCTTGGTAAAGCATCTGGCCCAATGGGTGAGTTGTTTTATCGCATAGGTGTACTCAAAACTGATATCCGAGGTCAACAACTTTTTGCGGGTGTAAGGAACTGCGAGTTCAGTCAAGCCAATGTGATGGTGATTGCCGATTTTGGTGCCGCTACTATGTGTGATTACGACGAAAGCGGCGTGGCAGGTGTTATTGGTTTAGGTTTTGATTATTTTATTGGTGCTCGGACTATGCTGCGTACTGAGATTGAGTATATTAAAGGGCAGGATAATTTGACTGTTGCGGCTTTCAATATAGGACTGCGATATAATTTTTGAGCTACTTGCAAAGATTAAAAAGATAAAAGAATATAACCACACAGGACAATGAGAGCTCCGTGTGCTGAGCACAGAGGTAAATGACTGCTTATGAGCAGTCATCATCATATTGGCATACCCAGTTTCAAGTATATGTGCACTACCTTCACTCAATTATTGGAAAGAGGTGCACTATGCAATTGTTACATTTCGTAAAATGCATCCACTAAACCACCTACTTTGACTTCACTGACGATGGCATGACTGTTAAGAAGAGCTTCAATAGCGGCTCTGTCTTCATCTGTAGCGCTGCCATAACGTTCAGCAGATGTCACAGATCCTTCAAATGACTCGCTATTGTTATCGAGACTAATATAAAGCTCTTGAGTATTGACTAGTTCTTCAAGGCCATTAAAGAAAAGTTCATATTGCTCATCCGATGCTTCAGTTAAATTAAAACTAAACTCAAAGCCTAAGATAGCCCACTCACCTAAATACATTTTTTTTTGTTGACGTTTATTTCTGACTGATTGTTCTGACATTGTATTACCTGTAAAAAGTTAAAAAAGGATTAAACCATCACTCATACTAAAGATCCGCTTATCGATACTAGGTGGTTTTCGAGCGCATACTATCAGTTTTTGTAAATTTGTATTGAAAGAATAATAACAGTTGATGAGTGTTTCGTGGTGATGTTGAAAATAATCAAGTATGTCGTATAAGTTTAGCTTTAATATATAAGCTGGTAACTGATCATATTCCTATGAATACCGGTTATTTTTTCTACTCTTCCCCACAGTTTTTGTTAACTTAGCAGCATTCGAGATGGACTTTTAGTTGCCATTTTTTGGTCCAGCATCGCCCGAAACTCCTCAGTGTCGTAGGCAAATATGATGCCCACCCCTTCTTGACTGCAATGCATTACCATGCCTTTTTGTACCACACAAACATCGTCTTGATCTTTGTTGGTAAAATACATTTCTACGAAATTATTGGTTACCAACTCTGACTTAGGCAATTCTATAAAGACTCCAAAAGGATTAATGTTTCGTGTCAAGGTATGCCCCATCTTTTCTCCCTTAAACTTAACCTGTACGTCTAACACTAACGGGATGCGTGTGTAGGTTCGATGATAAATAGACATTTTAGCTCCTATCCTTTTACATTTTAAAAAAGGTTTATACCGATTTTTAAGTATAGGAAATACTAGTTAAATTTGCGTAATAAAAACCAAATTAATGTGTAAATAATCACCCTTAATATTCAAGTTGAGTGGCATGATAAATAAAGCTCTTAGGGCGTGCTGCTTTTCATAACCAAAACATATAAAAACACATCTATTGTGCTAGTTATTTATACTTAGAAGTTTTACCCGTTTCTTGTGAAAAGATTGTATGTCATTGTTTATATTCAATAAAAATGGTTGCTTGATTCGTACGCGGCTCTTAGCAACCTATAGTCTCCTAATTTTTCTTCATCCGGTCTTTTAGATCTGCAAATGGATTATAAGTGCTCGTTTTGATTTCAGTATCCTCAGTACTACCGTAGCGTACAAGGTTTTCAAACTTAGAATGCTCTTCGTCATGACAATATAAACATAACAGTTCCCAATTACTGCCATCGCTGGGATTATTGCCATGGTTATGATCGACGTGGTGTACCGTTAACTCCGAAAGGTTTTTGTGGAAAAATTCACGGGTGCAACGGCCACAGATCCAAGGGTATATCTTTAGCGCTTGTTCACGATAACCCGAAGCACGCTTGGCGATGTATTCTTGCTGCTCTGCAAACACTTGCTCATAATTGCCTGACCCCGCTTTTTGATTCGACATGTATTTTTCACTTAAAATAATTTACCTGCTATTTGTTCTTCCATAGTAACAGCGTTAAATCGAAGAAATTGAATTATTCACTTAAGGATAAGTTATCCGGAATTGAGAGGGCAGGCTCACTAAAACTTTATATCTCACTATTATCAATTTGTGGGTTTGGCATAATCGAACTTAGAAGAATCTTATATCTATTTTTAACACTTTGAGCCTTTTTGCTAATAGCAAAAAGGTATTAATCACAAAGAACAAAAATAACTTAGAAGGACATTCATGATAACTAACTGAATAAATTAGTGGCTCTGAAAGTTAATATTTTATTTTTATCATAAAAGGAGCTTCCACAATGGTCGAAGTAACCAAAGCGATAAAAACATCAAAGACTGTAAACGTTTTTTCTTGCGCCAAAGAAAGGTGAATTGACCTTTTAAAAAATCAGCACCTAAAAATCGGTTAGCAAGCTCTATTGATTCGCGTGCATTAACAGCCTGTAACTCTGATAACTCACAGCCCCCTAAAATTTTGCGGCTGTGGCCATCTGTAACCCATTTTTGTGCTACTTTTTGGGCTTCAGCTTGTAACTGATCATTTGGCGCTACCCATTGCACCAAACCGGCAGCAAGGGCTTCTTCTGCACTTGGCTTCCAGCCTTCACTTCCCAGCATACGCTGAGCATTCTTTTCTCCCATCAGTGTGGCAAACTGAATACTAGAACAACCTTCTGGTGTGATACCTAAAGCCGCAAAAGGAGTCGAAAACGTTGCAGTATCGGCAGCAATAATTCCGTCGCACAAGGTTGCTGAAGTAACGCTGGCTCCAATAGCTGGACCATTAATCGCGATCAAAATAGGTTTTGGGAATGTCAGAAATCTATCAAACAATTTTTCATTATGCTCAACAATCAATTTATGTAGTTTTTTAGGTGCCATTAGTTTTAAGGTCCCACCCAAATTCACCCCTGCAGAATAGTAATCTCCCGCTCCAGTGAAAATAACAGCTTTGGTTTGTTGATCTTTAGCCGCTTTTTCAAACGCCATTGCAAAGGCATCCATCATTTCAGTTGTCCAACCATTTAATTTTTTTGGCTTGTTCATCATGATAGTTAGCACTTCGGCTTCAAAATAGCTTTGAATATAAGCTGCAGAATTTTCACAAAGGTTTAAGTAATTCAAAAAAAAGCACTCTAGTCAGACTGGTCGGATGATTATTGCCGAATTTTACAGATTTAACTAGCACCGCATTGAACGTGTTGTTTCCTTAGCTTAGAGATCATGTTTTTTTACCAATGAAAGTTGGACTTCAAACTGAATTCAACTTCTTTAATCAAAGCAGGTTTAACAAGCTTCCCATATTAACCTGTGCTCATCCCTAGAGCGTTTAGAGTCGACTCTTTTATATTAAGTCTTAGTTTTAATTTATGGTTGGCTAGATAATTCATTTTTCTTTAAAATATTGGAACGATAGGGTCACGTGGCCTCGAGAATATTTATCATCTAGAGTATCCTTTAGAAAATTAAATTCATTGTTGTTAATTATCATCATTAAAGTAAAAAATATTCCAGCCACTGAAGTGACATGTTCTAATTGTCAGGCATGTTGTTGCAGTTTAGAAGTGATGATCATCTCAGATACAGGTGTTCCTAGACAGCATATTCACGTTGATAAATATGGCAGTGAAACTATGTTGCGCTTAGACGATGGTCGATGTTCTGCTTTAGACCGAGATACATTAATGTGTTCCATCTATGAAAATCGCCCATGGATTTGTGAAGACTTTGAGATGGGATCTTATGAGTGTATAAATGAACGATTAGAGAAAATGTAGCTTTTGTTCTTTCTAGACAGTTGGTTTATCAACCTTCAAAGGCATTGAAGCGGACATGCACCTTTAGATTTGTACTCTATTTAACATTACAAACAACCATCTTTATTCTAACGTCATTTTAAAAAGCCATTTTTTCAAAAACATAAACTGAGTTTTTTTTGGAAGCTGCCGATGCAACCATTTCATTTACTAAAGATGAAGCAGGAGCATTGAGGGGTATGTTACCTGGTATCAATGGAGAACAATTATCAGGTGTAAAAACAAAATCAGTTTACCCACAATTGATTTTTATACGTTAGTAAACAGGGCGTAATCAGCGTGAATTTAGTAATTAAAACCAAATATTGGACATTATTGCCCGCTATAATTTGTACCATCTTTTTGCATTGTTGAAAGTGATGTTTTCAAAAAATTGAGTGCTTATTTCAGGTAATGCTAAGTAGCTGTTCCACAATTCTGCAAAAGACATTGAGAACAGACATAGCGGAAAGTTACTGGCTAACATCACTCTGGCATCACCAAATGTTGCCATGCTTTCTTGTACCACAAAAGCGACATGTTGAGGTTGCCAAGTTCTATTCGACATTTCCCAACCTGATAATTTAATCGCGATGTTTTCGCACTGAGCGAGCTTTTGCAGATTAAGCTTCCATTTTTTTTGTCCGTTAACATCGTTATCTGCTGGTGGCCAACCTGCATGATTGAGGATGATCCGCACGGTTTTATGTCTAACTGCTAATACAAATAACTGTTCGACAGCTTGATCATCTATCAGTGATAACTGTGCATCAAAGCTTAATTCATATTCTGCTAACAATTTAAAATGTCGATGTATTAATGCAGAGCTCAATATTTGTTCAGCCTGATCATCGAGTATATACCGAATACCAACTACTGAATTACGTTGTTTCAGCTGCTCGAGATGTTCGACGAAAGTGCTGGTTGTGATATCGGCAAAGGCCACACTTTTAAAGGGTAGAGTGCAATGCTGTTGTAACCAGTCTATTTCTCGCCAAGGCTGATGATTATCGAACCCTGCTTCAATATGCACAAATCCAGCTAATTGATTAGGTGGCGATAGTAAAATATCTGCTTCAATAAAATTTTTGTTTATTAGATGTTTGTCTGACCAAAAAGGCGGGTTTTGAGGTTTCAGCCAAGCGTAATCACCTCTTTGCAAATTGAATAAGTGCAGATGAGGATCGATAATTTTGTTGTGTGATTCAGTCATACCTTTAAATGCGCTATTGCGCAGTGTAGCCGCCGTCAATCACTTGCAAACTGCCAGTGATAAACCGTGCCTCATCGGTAGCTAAAAAATAGGTCAAAGCCGCCACTTCGCTTGCCTGGCCCAAGCGCCCAATAGGTTGAAGCGCCGCTTCTTCAGCATGTACTTGGTCAATATCAGCACCAGATTGGGCGACATAACGATTAATGGCCTTGTGGTACAAGGGTGTTTCAATAGTGCCTGGGCAAATAGCATTGGCTCTTATTTGATATTTTGCATAATCTAAGGCGGTTGTTTTAGCCATCGAAGCTAACGCTGCTTTACTCATGTTGTAGGCAAACGAACTATGTTTGGCAATCAGTGCTTGGTCAGAGGCCATATATAAAATCACCCCATTTTGTTGTGACTTCATTTGAGGCAATACGGCTTTAGTCGCCGCAATAGCACCTTTTACATTTAGGCCAAATACGCGTTCAAAATCTTCCTCAGTGGTGTCTTCTATAGTCGCAGAAAAATGAATGCCTGCGTTTGAAACAAGGCAATCTACTCGAGCATATTGGCTTATAGTTTGTTGAATCGCTTGAGATACATTTTCCGATAAAGACACATCACATTTTAGCCAGTTTATTGCTTTTGATTGTGCTGGATTGGCTTGGATATCTAGGTTTATCACTGTGTAACCTTGAGCGATAAATTTTTCGCATACAGCATCACCTATGCCATAGCTGCCGCCAGTGACAATACAAACTGGTTTATCTAATGAGTGGGGAGTTATTGGGTCAGACATGGGAACTTAATTTTAACTAAAAACATCATAGTAGAGTAATGCAACATGGCTGACCAACCAAGTGTAAATACACAAATATATTCTGCAATACACCGGGGCTGGCCTATTGTAGAATACACATCGAATTATTTTGTAGTATTAGGGCTGTTGTTCTTTCAAATATATCCCTATCTTAAAAGCGAGAAGTTTTGTCTCTTTATTTACCTTTGTTAAGAACACCATTTTTACTATCCCTATTGTTTTTTGCTTTGTTTCAGGTGCACGCAGCAGAAGTCGATATTAAAGGGATTGAAAATGATCGTGTTTTAAAAAATGTCAAAGCACACATCGAGAGTTTAGACATTCCCACCGCTAGTTATAAATTTGGGCAATATCAAGACAGTCTACAGTCAAAAGTGGAAGCGGCTACACAAGTGTTTGGTTATTACCAAGCAACAACTCTAATTACCGCTCCTAATGACGTTTCTAGTGACGTGGCAAAAAGTGAAAGTTGGAGACTACAGGTTGAGCTAGGGCCAATAACACTGGTTAGGCAACTATCAATCAAAATTGAGGGGCAGGGTGAAGAGGACAAAGAAATCCAAAGATTAGTCCGTTCCTTTAAACTTCAGCAGGGCAAGCCCCTTGAACATTCAGTTTACGAAAATGCAAAAAGTGAACTCCGAAGTTTAGCTCTGTCACGAGGCTACTTTGATTTTGAATTTGAACAAAGCAACATAAAGGTATTTGAGTCGCTTAATGCAGCCGATATTACTATTCACATAAACAGTGGTCTGCGTTACAAATTTGGAGACCTGCGCTTTGGTAAGGATACTCGGTCGCAAAAGTTAGCAAAAAGTTTAACGCCTTTTAAAACTGGAGATTTATATCAAGCCGGTCAACTGGGTTTACTGAATCAAAGACTTAAACAAACTCAATACTTTCGTCATGTCATCGTTAGACCTTTAGTGGCACAAGCTATTGAGGCCGTTGTGCCTATCGAAATTATTTTAACCCATAAGCCAAGAGATAACTTTGATGTGGGACTGGGTGTGTCGTCTGATGTTGGCCCACGTTTTACCGCTAAGTGGAAACGTCCATGGGTAAACGAAAGTGGACATTCTATTGGAGCTGAAGTGTTTGTTTCTTCTCCAGAACAATATGTATCTGTTGATTATAAAGTACCGCTGGAAGACGCAATCCAAAACTATCTTAGCTACCAGGCTGGTTATCAAGCGCAAAATGATAATGATACTAGTAGTTATAAGTGGTCAATATCTGCGACTCGGCATTGGACCGTTGAGAATTCAGACTGGCAACGTTCTGCTTTTCTAAGACTTGAGCAAGAAACTTTTATCCAGGGTTTAGAACCAGAACAAACAACCCGCTTACTGACACCAGGTTTTACTTTAAGTCGATTACGCAGCAAAGGTGGCTTAGATATCAGTTGGGGTGACAAACAAACCATAACTAGTGAGTTTGCTTCAGAGTCGCTGCTGTCAGATATCAATATGTTCCGAATCACTGCGTCATCGAAATGGGTCAGAAGTTATGCTCAACATCGCTTTTTTTGGCGTGCAGAGCTTGGCGGTATAGTCACTAACGATTTTGATCAAGTACCTTCAAGTTTACGCTTTTTTACAGGTGGCGACCAAAGTGTACGTGGCTTTGATTACAAAACCTTATCGCCATTCGAACTTGACGCTGATGGTGAGCGCGAACTTACAGGTGGGCAATACCTATCGGTAGCGAGTTTTGAATATTCATACCCTGTTGCCGAAAATTGGCGTGCTGCTGCTTTTGTGGATGCAGGTAATGCAAGCGATGACTTATTTAAAGATACCGCAATCGGTATTGGATTCGGCGCCATATGGTATTCCCCAATTGGACCTGTTCGTTTATATCTAGCGAAAGGAAAGAGTAAATTTGGAAGTACACGTTATTTTCATATTTCGATGGGGCCTTCTTTATGAACGCTATATCAGAAGATCAAAAAACTACTGAAAAACAATCGCCGACGTCTAATTTAATCAGCAAAACAGTCTCAATTATCGTCAAGTCATGTCTGATATTGGTGATTGTTATATGTATTTTGGTCGGGTTTTTATTGACACCTTGGGGTGCACAAACGGCCGTTAGCACCGCTAATAGTCTGGTTGATGAGCTGACTGTTGACTATCAAAGTGGCAGTGTGGGATCCGAGTTGCTTCTGTCTTCGCTGAAATGGAAGCAAGCCGCTAGCAAAGTCGATATTTACAACTTGCGACTATCAATTCAGCTTTCTTGTGTATGGAGATTTGCTTTATGTATCGACTCAGTTGCTACAGACAAAATAGTTGTGCAAATAAAACCAGCGAGTGCTTCGCCAAATACTGAGGTCGCTACATCAGCGATTACTTTACCTTTTCCTATTTTCATCGAAAATTTTAACGTCAATAAATTTTCACTCAAGGTACAAGATACAACAGATATAACTTGGCAGAAGCTGACAGGTAAATTGGACTTTTATCAGCGTCTTCGAATAGAAAATATGCAGTTGGATGGATTTAATCTAACAACCTATGCCACAGAAACACCACAATTAACGACTCAGCCCTTTGATTGGACTCAATGGCAGTACCAGCCAATTACTGCGCAACCTATACTGTTACCGTTTCACTTTGATGTATTGGCATTAAATATGTCTGCCGTTAGTTTGCAACTGGCCGGTCAACAACAGGTGAGAATTAATTCGGTCAACCTTAAGGCCAAAGGTAATAAGAAAAAAGTGCAACTAGACGAATTGTTTATAGAGCACCAGCAAGGGCAATTATCAGTAAAAGGTAATGTGCAGTTAAACGGTAGCTTTGAACATACATTTTCTATAGACGGCAAGGCACAGTTGCACAAGAAAATGCCATTAAAGCTAACATTGCGGTCTTCAGGCAACATTAATTCCCTATCTACGCAAATCGAATTAATTGAAACAACGTTATCTGCTAAAACACACGCTAATGTCTCTCAAACCAAGCCTTTAAAGCTGATTGTAGATTTAACCGCACAACCTGCAAAAGCCACTTTACCTGTTAAAGTCAGGCTGAACTGGAGCCATCTGACATGGCCTTTAGATGCCCCAGAGTTGAAATCCGAGTCAGGTGCGATTGAGATTAACGGTGATTTAAACGCAATAAAAATGACTGTTGAGGCTATGTTAGCCGGGAATAATGTCCCTGAAAGCAAAATTAACCTCAGCGCTATAGCTGCATTATCGGAACATGATAAAAGTTTTAAACTAAATACGTTTTTGTTAGAAACCTTAGGTGGAAAAGTTTTGAGTCAGGGTAAGTTGAGCTTTTCTGACTATATCAATTGGCAAGGGAGTTCGACTATTAGCCACATTGACCCAAGTGTTTTTTGGCCTGAACTGGTGGCAGATATAAATGGTGAAGTGTCAACTCAAGCCAATAATAGCCAAGGTATTTGGAAATCTAAACTAAATAAGTTAGACATCAACGGACAGTGGCAAGGTTATCCGTTAAGTGCGACGGGAAGTATCGCTTTTCATCAAAATAACGGTTTGCAACTGAGTGCATTGTCGGTAAAAAATGCCGATAACATCTTATTATTGGACGGGGTGGTGTCTAAGCAACAAGCACTTGATATTAAATTTATTCTGGATGCAGCAGACCTATCTAATTCGTTTCCACAACTCGGCGGTAAACTCAATTTAGTGGGTAATTTAAGCGGTAGCTCTGAGCAACCAGAAATCAATTATGAACTGTCAGGTAGTCATTTAGTCGTTTCAGAGATTATTGTTCAGAAAGCTGTGGGTAAGGTAAATATTAAGTGGAACGAGCAAAAACCGGTCGCATTAAATCTGCAGTTAACGGGTATTCAAGGAATTAATAATCAAGTTGATAGTGCACAGATAGTATTAAGTGGTGATGCCAGCGATCACCACTTAGATATATCAACTAGTGGGCAAAGTACTAGCGTTAATATGAGTATTCAAGGACAACTTAATCAATCTTCTTGGCAAGGTACTTGGTTATCTGGTGCCATTGAATCGTCTTATGCAAATTTAACCTTACTCGAACCTTTTAAAATTGATGCCGATTGGTCCAAGCAGCAATACCTAATTGCTCCACATTGCTGGCGTCACACCGATAATGAGCTTTGTATCAAACAAGCTGAATTTAAACAAAACAAGGCTGTTTGGGATGTGTCTCTTAAAGAGTTTGATGTATTTTCAGTTGTTCGCCGCTTGGTTCCCCAAATACCTGCAATTCAGACTAACAGCCGCTTAAATCTAGATATCTCCGGTGATTGGGATATTGCAAAGCTACCTAATACAAACTTAAATGCCAGTCTAAGTCCTGGGGATTGGGTGTTTAGCGATCAGAACAAGCTGCAACTGAAATTAGACAAAATGTTAGTTGAAGCACAGATTAACCAAAATAATATTCTAGCTAAAATTAATTTGTCGGGTAACAAAATTGGCACCTTGAGTGCAAGAGTCGAGGGGCAGTCTGGTGTGTATGCTGATCCTCTAACAAGACCTATTCAAGGCAAGTTACTGATTGAAAGTTTTGACCTAGCCGTGTTTAAAGCGCTTCTCCCACAATTAGACGTATTGCAAGGTATGATAAATGGTCAAGCACAAATTGACGGTGCATTAGGTAAGCCTTTACTGACGGGGGAGTTGAAGCTTGCCAACGGAGCATTAAAAGATGAATTATTGCCGGTGTCGTTAAGTGCCATTGAGCAAAGTATCAACTTAAAAGGGCAAAGTGCTGAGTTTAAAGGCAGTTATAAGTTAGGTAAAGGTCTAGGTGAAATGAATGGCGACATTACTTGGATGCCAACACTTAAGGGTAATTTACACATCTCAGGTGAAGAATTAGAATTTGATTATCAAAGTATGCTCAAAGCTAAGGTAAGCCCGAATATCAATATTAAGTTCGAACCTAACAATCTAGAGATAAACGGTGAAGTGACGATCCCATACGCACGAGTCAGGGTGCGTGAATTACCGAAGGGGTCAATCTCGCCTTCAAAAGATGTGATTTTGGTAGAAAAACAAGCTGAATTAAACGTATCCCAACAAAGACTAGCACTTAATGTATTGTTAAAAGTCGATCCGTTAAGCAGTAACGAAGTAAAATTAGATGCATTTGGCTTAACAACTAATTTGCAAGGTGAGCTGCGATTACAAAACAATAAAAGTGAAATATTTGGTAGTGGTGTAATGCAATTAGTTAATGGTCGTTATCGGGCTTATGGTCAAAATCTGATTATTCGTGAAGGAGATATTTTATTTACTCGCTCTTTAGACCGCCCATTTTTAAGTATTGAGGCTGTACGGGATCCTGATTTAACTTCGGACAGTGTGGTTGCAGGTCTAAGAATAGAGGGCGTTGCACAAGGCCCAACCATTAGCGTATTTTCTGAACCAGTTATGGAACAACAACAAATTTTGTCTTACATGTTAACCGGACGAGGTATGGGAGAGTCTAGCGGTGACAGTCAAGATACTATTTTAACTAATGCCTTATTGTCGTTGAGTCTAGGGCAAAGCGAAAACCTCATCAGTAAAGTTGGTAATAAATTGGGTTTTGAAGACGTGAATTTAGATACGTCGGGCCAAGGTGACGATACCCAGTTATCATTAACCGGAACCATAGCTCCTGGCGTTCAGTTACGTTACGGAGTCGGGGTGTTTGATTCTATTTCAGAAGTGGCCATTCGCTACGAATTAATCCCTAAGTTGTATATTGAGGCGGTGAGTGGGGTCAGTAATGCGATTGATATTTACTATCAATTTAGTATTGAAGGTAGTCAAAATAAGCGCGCTCAAGATGATTAGCCTAGCTTTATCTGGTCACCAGAAGATTACATTCTATGTTTGATTCTTTAACTTATGCCTTAGACGTTACATTGCCTATTAGCTTGATCATTGGCTTGGGTATTTTGCTAAAACGTATCGGCTGGATAACGGATGAATTTGCTAAAACAGGTTCAGACTTAGTTTTTAACTTAACGTTACCGTGCTTATTGTTTGTGAATATTGCGACTACAAACCTGACTGATCATTTCCCTACTTTTTTGATAGTATTTGCAGCCGGTGTGATGACTTGTGCCTTCATTCTTTTCCATTTAATGGCTTACGGAATTGCTAACAAACTTGCTCGTGGTGCTTTTGTGCAAGGTGCCTGTCGAGGAAATATGGCTATCATAGGCTTGGCTTTGTCAGTTAATGCATTTGGTGAGTCAGCCTTGGCTATCGCATCAATGTATTTAGCAGTGCTGGTGGTGCCGTTAAACATCTTTTCTATCTTGACCTTGTATTATCATCAAGAAAAAACACCGAGTGTAAAAGATGTGACACGCACTGTGTTAACTAACCCTTTAGCCATAGCTATTTCGCTAGCGATAATAGTGGCTTTGTTACCTATTCAAGTACCTAACTTAATGATAGATACGGGTAACTATCTCGCCCAAATGACCTTACCCTTGGCATTATTGTGCGTGGGAGCGACCATTCGTTTGCAAGAGTTTCGTTCTTCAAGCATCTTGTATTGGGCAATAAGTAGTAAAATTGTGTTTATCCCTGTTGTGGCCACGGCTTTAGGTTTTTATTTTGGGCTAAGAGGCGAGCAACTTGGCGTACTCTTTATGATGACTGCCGCACCTACAGCGGCTGCAGCTTATCCAATGGTCAGAAGTATTGGCGGTGATTACCACCTTACTGCGGCGATTATTGCAGGTAGCACCCTTATGTCGATAATCAGCTCAACAGTTGGGTTGTTTTTACTGCGTCATTTACAATGGGTTTAATACAAATTGGCAAAGTAGGGCGTCTTAATCGTCGAATATATTCTCTTTACCCATCTGCAGAGTTTTAGTAGCTAGGTGGACTTCTTTTAAAAAAGTCAGCAATGCAAAAATCAATAAAAATAGCGCAATAACAAACAGTGTCACTATCAATTGACTCAAATCAAACAGCAATAAATCACCCAAAAACAAGAACACCACTACTGAACATACAAACAAAGCTGACGCTGTACATAAACCAATTGAGCGGTTAATCAGTTTTATCCTGCGCCATAAGTTTCTTAATTCGTTTTCAGATTGTTCTAGATAATCTGGGTTTTTAATCGTGTGTACGCGGCGTTCCATAATTCGTGCTCTATCAACGATCCGCCCTAAACGCCCCGACATGACGTTTAGAAAGCCTGCAATACCGGTCAACATAAAGATAGGTGCCACCACAATTTGGATGACTTGGGCAAGGTCGGTAACCGATGTTGACATAGTTAAGTCCTTTTACATTTATTCAGCGAGCTCAATTTCATCATCATCATCTACTTTCACCGCCCACAAATCGTATTCGTTGCTATGAATGATTTGCGCCCAAATAATATCGCCAGGCTCTACATCAAATTCGTCAGTTAGATGCACATTACCGTCAATTTCAGGTGCATCAGCATAACATCTGCCCACGGCTCCTTCTGGCGTCACTTCATCAATAATGACTTGGTATTCTAATCCAATTTTAGCGTGTAACTTAGCAGTACTGATTTCTGATTGTTTTTGCATAAAGCGGTCATAACGTTGTTGCTTGATGTCCTCGGTGACAGGATCTGGTAAAGCATTAGCTTTTGCGCCATCAACATCTGAATATTTAAAACAACCTACACGATCAAGCTGCGCTTCGTCTAAAAAGTCCAACAACATTTGAAAGTCTTCTTCGGTTTCACCAGGAAAACCCACAATAAAGGTCGAACGAATAACGATATTTGGGCATACCTCACGCCATGCTTTGATACGCTCCATAGTACGTTCTGCGGCGGCAGGGCGTTTCATTAGTTTTAAAATACGCGGGCTGGCATGTTGGAAAGGAATATCCAAATAAGGCAATATTTTACCTTCGGCCATTAACGGCATGATTTTATCTACCGAAGGATAGGGATAAACGTAATGCAAGCGCACCCAGATCCCCAATTCGCCAAGTTTTTCACATAGAGATTTCATATCCGTTTTAACCGGCATGCCATCCCAAAAATCAGTTTTGTTTTTTACGTCTACGCCATAAGCACTGGTGTCTTGAGAAATCACCAACAACTCTTTTACGCCAGCATTTTTAAGCCTTTTAGCTTCATCTAAAATGCTACCAATAGGACGACTGACTAAGTCACCGCGCATTGATGGGATGATGCAAAAGGTACATCTGTGATTACAGCCTTCAGATATTTTCAAATAGGCATAATGGCGAGGAGTAAGCTTAACGCCAATATCCGGCACTAAGTGTAAATAAGGGTTGTGTTCAGGCTGAGGTAAATGTTCATGAACTTGATTCACTACTTCTTCATAAGCATGAGGGCCAGTAATGGCTAATACATTTGGATGGACTTCACGTATTTGATCTTCTTTTATACCCAAACAACCGGTGACTATCACTTTGCCATTTTCGGCGAGAGCTTCACCAATGGTATCTAATGATTCTTGAACAGCCGAGTCAATAAATCCACAGGTGTTCACAATCACTAGATCAGAATCGTTATAGGTAGGTACCACATCGTAGCCCTCAGTGCGTAACTGAGTCAAAATGCGCTCTGAGTCGACTAAATTCTTAGGACAGCCGAGGCTCACAAAACCAATGCGTGTGCCTTTGGTTTTTTGTACCGGCGAATCCTCTAAGATTCTGACGGGCGTTTCTAATGTAGTGGTTTTATTGGGTGTAAAGGTTTCAACTGTCATTGCGGTATCTTAAACAAACGTAATTAAAGATATTATACGTTAAGTGTTTGCTGTAAGTCAGATTCAATAATGATTTTTGTTAAGTCCATAAGTTAGAGTTGTCATCGCGGTCATTCAGAAAATGCTTAAATTTTGTCAGGTGATTTAACAATTTAAATCTTTAATTTTTAATTGTTATTTTAAGTTGTTGAATAGTAACAATAAAAACTAATGGCGCGCTGTATACCTATATTGAAAGGTGAACTTCCTGTTGTAGGAAAGCAGTTAAACCTTAGGAATTTATTATGAAAATGAAATCTTTAAAAATCGCCATTGCAAGTTTAGTGCTTGCCACTTCATTACACTCAAGCGCAACTATCATTGCTTCAACCGATTTTGATGGTGGTACTGTTAAGTGGTAACACCGCATCAAATCTTACGTGTAATCTAAATGGCATAAGCTCACCAGGTGATTTATCTGCGGATTCCGATTTATTTACTACTTCTGCTGCAAACAATTTATTTGCAGTTGATAGCAACCTAGTACTTGATAGTCCGTGGGAAGTAAACATAACGTTAAACGTTTTAGCTAGGAATAATATTGCATTGTCATCTGTCACTTTGAATGCGTTTGTTCTTAGTAATAGCGGGCGTTTTCAAGGCAGTGAAAGGCACTTAGATATAAATGCATCAATTTTTGCTATGCCAACAACGCTTCTTTCATCGGTCGGTGAGAGCGTATACGCAAATGGAAACGGTTTTACAAACGGTGCAGATGTATCATTTGATTTTACCGGAGTATCACTTCTAGCGGGTAATAGTTATTTTTTAAATTAACGGCAACTGGTGATAGGTTGGGCAACAATGCAGGGTTTGATAACCTTGTGATAAATGGCGATGTTACTGCAGTACCTGAGCCTTCAGCTTTAGCCATGCTTGCTCTAGGTATTATGGGTTTAGCTTCTCGCAGATTTAAAAAATAAATCTCTAAAAATCACTCATGCTACAAAAGCACCAGTCGAAAGGCTGGTGCTTTTTTATTTTGGTCACCTTAAAATTTTGCCCTTTTAAATCACGACTCAGTTATCATCTAAACTCAATTAACCTGTAGGATCAAATATGAACTTAGACAAGTCGCAAAAACGTATTAGTAAGCGGGTTAAACGTGGATTCCATGGTTATCCGATGATCAGTATTCAATATTTCGGTCCCAGTAAGGAGTTAGCCACAAAAGTAGAGGTGGGGTTTATTGAGCAAGAAAATGCCGAACCAATGCTGGAAACGTTTAACAGCGAAACGGATATTCGTAAGGATGAGACTGTGCAAACTACAATTATTAAAATCATCGACCGTGTGGATGCTAAAACCGTGACTCTGGAAGAGAGTGTTAATATTCATTCTGCATAAAGGCAAAATGGGTGACAACGATGTTTGTTGATTTGTCTCTATTGAACAGCTGTCTGTTTTACTAAGCCTATTGTCGAGATTGTTATAATATTTGATGAATCAACACTGACTGAGCTATGTTGTTTTTAAAGATAAACTAAAAGCGACTCTTAATCCGCCATTCTTTTGATTTTCGAGTTTTAATTTGCCTCCATGGGCGATGACTATTTCATTACATAATGCCAGTCCTACGCCTGTTCCCTGGGATTTAGTGGTGTAGAAAGGTAATAGGGCTTGCAGCAGTTGTTGTTCTGTCATGCCTTTACCTTGGTCGGTAACTTCAAACGTTATTTGATTTGCCGTCTGATAAACACTGAGTAAAACTTCACCTAAAGTGGAACCTGATTCTTTGGCGTTTTTTATTAGGTTTATCAACACTTGCTCAATTTGAGCCGCGTCACAAAGCAGTGTATCGACCTCAAATCGGGTGACGGTTTCAACTTCACATAATTGGGTGATGGTTTGAATAAAATGCCTTAACTCAACCGCTGATTTATTTGGTTGAGGAAGGCGCGCAAAATGCGCATATTGTTCAATGAATTGATGTAAATGTGCACTGCGCCGAGAAATAGTATCCAACATTTCAGGTAACATATGCTGGTTTTTATTTGAAGCAACAACCTTTTTAGCGGAGTTGGTCAATGAACTAATAGGCGCCAGTGAGTTGTTTAATTCGTGACTAATTAAGCGGATAACCTGTTTCCAAATATCACTTTCTTTGCGTGACATATCCGAGGTGAGGTTTTTATATAAATACAGGTGATGTTGCTGTTTGTTTAAAGTAAAAGACTGGTAGTTAATATGGTAAACAATGGTCTCGTCGTTTAATTTTTCTGTGATCAAACCGTCTTGTTTTTTGGCCGTCGCTTCCATTAATGCTTGTGGCATATGTTGATAAATATCAGCGAACTTCATGCCTTCTAACATTTTTTTCTGGTTGAGTAGTGTTTTCGCTGCAAGGTTACTGTAGACAATATGGTCATGATTGTTGGTCAAAATAAGAGCGACGGGGGTGGATTGGATTACCGTATCGAGTAATAACTCTCTTTGGTAAATCGCCATACGTTCATCACGCATGATTTTTGCCAAGTTATTGTAGGTATCGATAATCAAACTGAATTCAGAATATTGTTGATTGTCTATGGTGATGCTGAAGTCTTTGTCATTAAAGGAGTCAACCCCAATGTCCAAGGCCTGCAATACATCTTTGAGCGGATTTAACGCGAAGATGACCGCCAATATCATCATGGCGTTACCAATCAAAAAAATTGCCCATAGCCAGAACGTGGGCTGCTCGTCTAACTGAAAAACAAGGCCCAACAATATCAGTTGGATCACCATCACCAGCAGCAGATTGCTGATCAAGTTTTTTCTGAGGCTAGTTTGTTTTCTCACAATAACTAAAAGCCTTTATTCATCTTGAACATTGAATTTTTTCATCCGCCTGTACAACGCAGAACGACTTAATCCTAATGCTTTGGCCGCATCTGAAATGACACCGCCAGATGTCTTAATAGCACTAATTACGTCTTGTTCGGTGACATCTTCTTTTGGCGTAAGTTTGGCTGACTTTTTTACTTCATCTTTTATCTCAATGCCTAGGTGTTGCTCGGTTATTAATCCATCGTTACATAATAGCTGGGCACGTTTTATGGTGTTAAGTAGTTCCCTGATGTTACCAGGCCAATCATGGGCTAATAACATGTCACGACTTTGTGAACTGAGTTGGTATTGCCCTTTTAATAAGGTATCTACCAAAGGGAAAATGTCTTCTTTACGTTCGTTGAGCGGTGCCAATTTTAAATTGATAACGTTGAGTCTGTAATACAAATCTTCTCTGAAGCTTCCATTGATAATAGCTTGGGGGATATCGGTATTTGTGGCGCTGATGATCCGTACAACAACTTTAATGCTCTGACTGCCACCAATACGTTCAAATTCGCCGGTCTCTAAAACCCTCAACAATTTGGCTTGCCCTTGAATAGACAAATTGCCAATCTCATCTAAAAACAGCGTGCCTCCATTGGCTCGCTCAAAACGACCGATTCGGGTTTTGTTAGCGCCGGTGTAACTGCCTGCCTCAGCACCAAACAGTTCAGCTTCGAGCAAGTCTTGGGATAGCGCACCCACATTCACTTTAATAAATGGCCCGCCTTTGCAACTGGAATTGGCTTGTACCACTTCAGCTATCTTTTCTTTACCTGAGCCATTAGGACCTGTGATTAAGATGGGCACATCGGCTGATGCAACTTGTGTTGCCATTTGTAGCAGCTGTAACATGGCATCACTACGAAATTGTATCGCACATAAATCGTATTCTTGTTCTAGCTGCAATTGTTGAGTTTGTTTGCGTTTTGCGCTTTGGCGTTGTTGATCTTGTAACTCGTTTAGTTCAAGTAAATTATTTACTGTGACTAAAAGTTTGTCATCATCCCAAGGTTTGGCTAAGTAGTCGGCAGCACCCGATTTAACTAGCTCAACTGCGGTTTCTAAATGGGTCCAAGCGGTAATCAATATTATGGGAATATCGGGATTGATTTGGCGTATATCGTTGAACAACTGCATGCCTTCTTCACCTGAAGTGGTATCAGCGGTGAAGTTCATATCCTGGATCACCAAATCAAAGCGTTGCTGATTGAGTAAAGCCAAGCCTTCTTCTGGCGAGTAAGCTAAATAGCATTGCAGTTCGTTGAGAGTAAACAACACCTGCAACGCATGAGCGATATCCTTATTGTCATCAATGATGAGTATGTTGGCTTTCATTTTTACATTGATACTCTTATGCTGCTCTTGTGACAATAGCTGGCTCAACGTTAGCTGCTCTTTTTGCCGGAAAATATACCGCTAACTGATTGATTACTATAATAAAAAAAGCAGTTGCGAAAATGTAGCCCATATCCAGTATATTGGCACCACTATCTTCAGTAAGCACAAAAGCAAATGCAATGCTCAATACCAAACCAATGATAATACCAATACTAGTTAATATGCCGTTTTCTAACATGAAATAACGTACTACGTCCCATTTGGTTGCACCTAACGCGCGCCGAGTGCCAATTTGTTTTTGTCGTTGAGTGACCAAAAATGAAACCAGTCCAGCCATACCAAATGCAGTAATCAATAACAATACAAAGCTTATTACCAACAACATAATGGACTGGCTACCTCTGCCATCATACATGCGCTTTTGGACGCGGGTTAACACTTCGACTCGATTCACGTAACGACCGTCTATTTTGTATAACTCGCTACGTATGGTTTCGAGCATACCTTCTGCCATGCCTGCTTCTACTCTTATCAAATAGCTTGGGTCGTTTCTATTTTCCCATGTAACTAAAGGCTGCAAAACTGTGCGATAAGATTGTCCAAAGTAATTGAGTCTTTCACCGTTCATAAAATTACTATAGATGCCAATTATCTCCGCAGGTGAGCCACCTTTTTCCATCCATATAGTTTTGCCTAATGCATTGTTATCTGGGAATAGTACCTTTGCCATGTCTTCGCTGATCATCACAATAGGAGGAGTAGACGACAGTTCATCTCTTTTCCCAGTAATAATTTCATCTTCCCTGAAAAAACGCCCTTCAATCAGAGATAGTTCTAACACTTTATGTAAATTAGCGTTGCCAGTAAAAACGTTGGTGTCGTATTCCTGAGCTTCTTTTGTTGCCTCCAAATATACTTGCTGTGCGCCTTGAGCTTCAAAAGGTCTTTGGCTTGCAGGGCTTACGTTTATTACACCTGATAGCGATTTTATTCGCGCCATGTCATCCACCACACTTTGGCGAACGTCAACGTCTAAGTCATAAAATTGTGGTACCGCGGAAATAATATTATGGTGCGGAATACCCGATGGTAAGTTCCATTCTTTTAGGGTTGAGGTGGTCATTAACAATGAACCACTCAGCACCGTTAGTGTGATAGCCACTTGAATAATTACCAGCAAAGCGATGGCTTTGTTGTGTTTGATACTTAAGAATATCGGTCTAAATTCCATGGTGTTCACCTAATATATTGATGTCGCTAAATACAAGCTCAGCGCGTTTACCTAAGGGTAAAGAGTAAAAAGTTAAATTAATCATTGTGCTTTTAGCTGACTGGCTGGCGACACGTTGCAAATTCGCCATATGGGATATAACCCAACTAGAAGAGTGCAGCCGACAGATACGGAAAAGGCCGCCATGATCATTTCCCAATCCATTTGGTGGTAGGGCATTAGCTCTGCGACAGTGTTCCTATAGTCACTGGCGTATAAATTGACGCGTAACATTGCCTGTAAGCCCAAGTAAGTGAATCCTATACCTAACAGTCCTCCTATGACGCCGATAAAAATCACTTCAATAAGATGCTGTTGTAAAATGGTGCGCTTTTTGGCACCTAACGCTCTGCGTAAACTCACTTCTTTGGTACGACGCATAAATTTGGCCAGTAAAATGCTCACCGCGTTAATAAGACAAACGGCAAAAAACATATAACTGATCATGCCGAGCATTTCCTGTCTCCCACCTGAGCCGTTGATAATAATGAGCTGATCATTAATGTTGGTCAAAAAATATTGGTTATCTCGTGGGAAACGTCCAAGGCTTTTTTGGGTATCGATATACTGACCAAGCTGCGCTTGATAATCTTGCTTATTGTCCTGGGGCAGTTTTGCCCAAAAAGTAATCCAAGCGCACTCAGAGGTTTTTAATTCTGTGAGGTAGTTAGTGGAAAACTTTCTAGGGTTGTTGGTGGTTGACCAACAATCAAAACGTGCGTTACGAGGTAAGTCATTGTTAAAAGCAAAGTTGCTTGGCACAAAAGCTTCATCTGGACCGGCTTGCCTATAACTACGATCATAAAACTTTCGGACTAAAAACCAGTCATCTAACACACCCACAACAGTCAACACTTGTGTATTTAATCGAACCTGTTGACCCACACTATTGATGCCGCCAAAGAGGTAATCGTTACTGGCTTTGCTTAATACGATAACAGCTTGTCCAAACTGGTCAGCATCACTTTCCCAACCTTTACCGTATAAAAAGGGTACTTCAAACATGCTAAAAAATGCGTGGTTTGTTGCCACAACCGATGAGCGCTGGGGTTGAATTTCTTGCTGTTCTACGTTTAATATTCCATAGGTATTCCAAGCCAATGTTTGTTCTGCGCCCGCAATATCTAAGTTCAATAAATTATTGGTATCTTGATAGGTGAGATCAACCATATCGTTAAAATTATCAACATCATCCGCTGTCACCTCTCGATTATCTAACTGCACAAGATGAATTTGTTGACTGATATGTGGGATCGGGATTTTACTCGATTGATGTCCTAACGTTAGCATGGTCATAAAAAGACCTAATCCAACAGCAATAGCTGCGACCATTAAAACGGTTAAGGATGGTCTGTCATTAAGGCTTTTAAAAGCCAGTTTTGCGTTATAAGCAAACATTTTTTGGCTCCTATGCTGATTTGATTAATACGTCTGTTTGATCTTTAGCTAAGTCACTGACCTGCCCATCAAATATTTGTATATTGCGATGTGCTCTGCGGGCGAGTTGGTCATCATGAGTGACCATAATAATGGTTGTGCCTTGTTGATTAATTTTTTCTAATAACTCCATCACCTGTTGTGCCATCAGTGAGTCCAAATTACCTGTAGGTTCATCTGCCAATAAAAATTTAGGCTGCCCAGCAATAGCTCTGGCAATCGCCACGCGCTGTTGTTGACCTCCAGAAAGCTGAGTGGGCAGATGTTGCTTACGCGAAGACAAACCCACTATCTCAAGCGCCTCTTCGATTCGCTCTTTGCGTTCTTTTGCATTAAATCCGCGATAACGTAAAGGCACATCTACGTTGTCAAAAAGGGGCAATTCTGGCAAAAGGTTAAAGCTTTGAAAAATGAAGCCTATCTTTTCATTTCTTAACTCAGATAGTTGATTGTCATTTAAGCCTTTAACATTTTGACCATCTAAGTAAAAGTCGCCTTCTTCAAAGGTTTCAAGTAAGCCTGCCAAGTTTAAAAAAGTAGTTTTACCTGAACCCGAAGGGCCGGTCACCGAGACAAATTCACCTGCACCTATGTGTAAGTCTACTTTTCGCAGCGCGTGTGTCTCGATTAGATTAGTACGATAAATTTTGCTGACGTTTTCCATCTTTAACATGTTTATTCTCCTGTCATAACTGATTAATATACCCTTCATCCTTGAAACCGCACGTTTGTTGGCTGCATTCATTCGACGCCGCCGTGCATTTCCAATGATTTTGGGTATAGGTTTTGACTAATTAGTGATACTGATTAATTCGCTACCATTAAACTGGGAGAGGCTAGATATGATAATTTTATCTCCCTGTTCAAGGCCGCTTAACACTTCTACTTCGCCTATGCTTCTGGCACCAAGTTGAATGCTGCGCTTAGTGGCACTTTGGTTGTTGACGATATAGGCAATTCGCCCTCCGCCTGATTCAACAAAAGCACCACGTTTCACTTTGAGTACACTTTCTTTGGATTCAATTAACACCCGAGCGGTAACACGTTGATTTTGACGCAACCCTGCTAAGTCTGTTTGTGCGAAACGAATACGGCCCACTACTTGGCCTTCAAATACTTCTGGTGAAATAGCAGTTACTTCGCCCATGTGAATTTGTCCGTTGAAACTTATTTCTGTTTTAAGGCCAATGCCTAAGTCGTCTGCGTAGTTTTCTGGGATTTTTACTTCTACTTCAAAAACACTCAGATCAATGATGGTTAAAAGAGCCGCATTGAGTGCAACCGTGTCTTTCTCCCGTATGTTTACACTGCCAATAATGCCAGCTGTAGGGGAGATGATAGATAAATTAGCCACTTGCCTACGCAAATCCGTGACTACAAACTCTTGTCGTTCGAGTTGCGATTGTTTGCTCTTAAGATCAAACTCCATGCTCTCTTTTTGTAATTGATGATTTTGCAAAGCATGATGATAGGCTAGGTCGGCGCGTTTAAAGGAAGCGACTTTTTCTTCTAGTTCTCGTTGGCTGATTAATGAATCTTGAATACTTAATTCAGCGCGATTCTTTTCAACTTTTGATGCTTCAAGGTTGACCAGAGCCAATTCGATAGCCTGCTGATTGTTGAGCAGTGAGCTCTTTATTTGTATTCTATGGCGGCCTACTTCAATCGCTAATTGATCATAGGTCGATCTTTCTTGAGAGAGTTTATTGGTTAATTCAGGACTATATATCGAAGCTAGGCTTTGACCTTTTTGTACTTTATCTCCGGCTTTGATTTGTAAACTGACTATTCCAGAAGAGGGAGCGAAAAGAGTAGGACTATTTGCTGCAATGACTTTACCTTGTACCGAAACATCACGCTGTAAATCACCGATTTGCACTTTTGCGAAGCGTAGTTGAGCTTGAGAGATTGTTTGGTCTGCATTAAAGAGGCGCGTTAAACTTGGCCATACATAAAACAAAGCGATACCAATAACTATCGCAGTAGTGACACCCACAATGGTTTTTCTGTAAGGCAGAGATCTTGTTTCAATCACCCTGTCTTGTCCGGATGTGCTTCGCATATTCACTGTGTTGATCCCATAACTATTTTGCTGGTTATAGCTCTTGTCTTAAATAACTATAAAGTGCTTTTAAAACAACTATAGCAAAGACCTTGCCAACTAATAATATGCAATAAATACAATGGGTTAATGATTTTTGTAGAGGAGTTTAAGGTGACCGAACACTTAGCGAACACATGCGGACAAATAGCGAACACTGAAGTGTTCGCTTGGAGAGTAATCACTTAAGTCGATATTGGGACGCTTAAGTAGGTTTTTTTATTTAGGTAAAAAAACCTACTTTATGTGATTTATAAGTGTAATGCTTCTTCAATATCAGCTACTAATGCTAAATCTGTGGGTTTTACAGAAGAAGCATAAGCATTCACAACGTTGCCATTTTTATCCATTAGGTACTTAAAAAAGTTCCACTTGGGCGCTTGCCCTGACTTATTAGCTAACATCCGATACAGAGGGTCAACGTCTTCGCCCTTTACCGACATCGCTTCAAACATGGGAAATTTAACCCCGTAGGTTAATCGGCATATTTGCCCTGTTTTGACTTCGCTTTTGTCTTCTTGGTTAAAGTCATGAGATGGGAATCCTAGTACCAAAAAGCCTTGATCGTTGTATTTACTATACAAAGCTTCAAGGCCTTCAAATTGTGGCGTAAAGCCACAATAACTTGCAGTATTCACAAATAAAATTGTTTTACCTTGGTAGGCCTCACACATATTAACGGTGTCTTGAGAGTTCAGTTTACGCTTAACAAACTTGAGTAAATCTGGACAAGTGTTTGCTTGCGCACTTATTGAAGTGAGTGACGTAACTGACAGCAATGCAATGGTAACGAGCACTTTAATATTTATTAAAAACTTCATGATTTTGTGCCTTATTTCATCAGACCCATAAACTACTTAAGTGTTTATGGGTTTATTTAGTTGAGCTGAGTGTTTACCGTAGTATCTAGTTGTTGTAGTGGTCATATGGATCACTATTACTTATTCTCAGGCAATAAAAAGCCGGCTAATGCCGGCTTAAAATTATCTAACTAAAGAGTATGAATTAAAAACGTTTCTTAACTGTTACACCAAAAGTAGCAGGTTCAGCCATATACGCATTTAATTTACCGTCTTGAATAGGTGTATTGAAGTTAGTGCGGTTGATGTATTCTTCGTCTAGAAGGTTACGTGCCCAAACCACCACATCCATATCCTGTTCTTCAAAGTTCATAAAGAATCTTAGGTTAACTACGTTGTATGACTCTTGAATTGCAAATGGGTCGTTACTGCCGTCTAAGATGATTTCACTGGTGTGGCTAAAGTCACCTTGCACATAACCATAAACACCGTCGGCTACTTCGAAGTCTTTCTTTACGCTTAATACAGCATAGTTCTTAGGCTCGCCACCAGGTCTGTCACCTGAGCGATTACAGAAAGAATCGCCTGCATTTTCACGACCCGGATCATCGATCCCTGTATGCCATGTATAAGCAACCCAACAGTTCCCAGCTAGGAACGTTTTATATTCTGCATCAACAAATGCCCAAGCTAAATTCACTTCAACTGAATCCACAGGCAACCAAGTTGCTTCAACTTCGAAGCCAGAGATTTCATAATCACCGGCATTTTGTAAATTAAAGCCACCACCTGTAAAGGTGTTGGCCTGAAAGTCTTCAACCGTTGTGTAATGCGCAGCAGCATTGATGCGGACATCATATTCACGGAAGTCTTTCTTAATGCCTAATTCGAAAGATTCAGAAGTCTCAGCGTCAAATATTGGATTAAAACCTTCAGCAATACGGTCAGTGTTAGTTCCTCCAGATTTGTAGCCAGTACCGTATGATGCATATAACAAAGTGTCACGGTTTGGTTGATAACTTAGTTTCAGTGTACCTGAAATTTGGTCATCCTTGAGGTTCTCTACAATATTAGACCTCGGACTAGTATTAGCAGTTACAAAAGGGAAGCCCCACCCAGCAGTCTGAAGTGGCGCTATCGCTTGTAAATCGGCAGACGAAGGTGCGTTACCACTGAGTAATGCAGCTTGAATACCACCCAAAGCCGCTCCAGCAGCGCCAAAATCGGCATGCACAAGTTGTTGGCCAGTAGGATCTAGTTCACGGTATAAAGTGGACAAATCTTTTTCTTCTTCGGTGTATCGTAGGCCCGTGGTCAGAGTTAATTCGTCGGTAAGTTGATAATCGAATTGACCAAAAATAGCATAGCTTGAATGTTCTTGTTGCGCTAAGTGAGTAAAGCTGAATCCATCACCCGAACCTGGGGCTAGGGGAGCAATAAATCCACCAGTCAGTGCACTAATGGCATTTAGTCCGTCGAGTATCGGAGCCAAAGGTGATGCTTGCAGCGATGGTAGAACAGCCACATCAAAGAATGTACTAAATTGAGATTGAGTATCGATATTATATACAAGGTCAATTTCTTGTGCGAAATAGTATGCGCCTATTATATAATTTAGCTTATCTCCGGTGTAGTCCAATCTGAACTCTTGAGAAAATGAACTTTGTTCAGCGTCATTTCCTGTGAAAAATAAATCTGCGTCAATAAAATCTGTATCAATTATATCAACTGAATCAAAGGCGCGATAAGCCGAAATAGACACAAAGGTGTAATTGTCGTCTAAATCCCAGTTTAACTCGGCCGATATTCCTGTGTCTTCCATAGTCGATACTGGTAAGAGAGAAAGTGCTACTTCTCTATCGTAAAAGTTTTCACCGCGAAGTATTGTGGCTCCGAAAAGGGGGCTGCCAAGTAACAGATCAGACCCTGGGTCGCCGGCAGCACTGAGCTTATCATTATTTAGCTGCACGGGTGCGCCACAACATATTTCATCGATTTCAGAATAATCAGCAATAATTCTCAACGTCACATCGTCATTAGGTGTATACAAAGCTTGTAAGCGACCACCCCAGCGATTTCTGTCATTCAGGACATCTTCACCCAAATTAACATCGCTGATTGTGCCATCTCTTGAACTGCTGAAGGCAGTAGCACGAAATGCGAGTACATCTTCAATAGCTGAGAAAGACATAGCTCCCGAAAGGTTAACTAAACCATAGTTACCCACTGTTGCTTCAACAAAACCATCATCACCGTCATGACTTGGAGCAACGGTGCTCACTAATATTGCACCAGATGGGGTGTTTTTACCAAAAAGTGTACCTTGAGGACCACGCAATACTTCTACTGCGGCAACATCTACCAAGTTATTGATCATTGAGTTTTGACGAGCACGGTATACACCGTCTACGTACAAACCAACAGAAGATTCAAGTCCAAAGTTTTGTGATGAGGTACCTACGCCACGAATAGAGAAACTTGAATTGGTAGCGCTTTGACTTTGAAATGCAGCCAAACCTGGAACGTTTGTTTGTAAGTCGTACATATCTTTAATGACCGCTTCGGCCATTTCATCACCTGTAAAAGCGGTGACTGATACAGGTACTTCTTGAAGGTTTTGTGCTCTTTTCTGTGCGGTTACCGTGATGGTTTCTAAACGGTTTTCTTGTTCTTCTTCTTGAGCGAAAGACATGGAGCTAGTAAGTGCAAGGGATAAAGCGACGATGCTTGATACCGCAGAAGGTCTAAAACGTATTGGTAGCGTTTGTTTCATTATATGTTCTCTATTTGCTAGCGGAGCTAGTCTATTTTTAGGTTGCTTAATAAAAAATTTTAAAATGAATCTCTATGCAGCATTAAAGCCAAAAGACCTACTCATCAGACCTGTCACTTTATCAAAATTTTGTGTTAAAAGTAAATGCTTCGTTTATTAAATGTTAATAAACTAATGTTTTCACGCAAAATATTTCACATATAAATCTTAAAATTTACACCCATAGGTATGAAAAAAGTTAGTTGGTTAATCCGAATACATTTTAATTGCTCAATTATCTACTCTGCTAGATTTTGACGTTATCAATGTTTAGTTAGAAATGTAGTCTGATTACTGAACAAAAATCTTCAGTATTTAGCGTTTGAATAATAGCTTAGATTGTCGCTAAGCGAATAAAAGGATTGCTTGCGATATAAATTTACTAAATGTAATTTTATTAAAATAATAAATTCAACTAATAGATCTATTAAGAATAGTATGCATGTAGTTATAAAATTAACGGTGAATATGTGTCTCAGTTCTATTTAGTCCGACATGGGCAAGCTTCATTTGGAGCAAAAAATTACGATAAGCTAAGTGAACTTGGTCATCAACAGGCACGTTGGCTTGGTGAATACTTTACCGCAAGAGATATCAACTTCTCGCAGGCATTTATGGGAGATATGGTTCGCCATAAAGAAACAACTCAAGGTATTTTGGATGGCTTAAGTCATCCCCCTGTTGTTTCGGTAGACACAGGGTTTAATGAATTTAACTTTAAAAATATTGGTGATAGTTATCTGGCATTAAACCCACAAAGTAGTTTACCTAAAAACCCTAAACCTGCTGATTTCTATCGTTTGTTAAAATTAGCGATGCATGCATGGTCTGAAGACTTGTTGCCTGAACATTCGTTAGATGAGAGCTGGCTAGATTTTAAAAGTAGAGTGCAGCGTGCTCTAAACGCAGTTTGCGACCAAAAAAGCGATAATCCGATTTTGATTGTGAGCTCGGGTGGAGCCATATCAATGTTAATGAGCTTGGTATTAGGACTTGACGCTAAACAGGTAATAGAACTGAATATGCAAGTCCGCAACACCAGCATCAGCCATTTCTTCTTCAACAAAAGTAATATACGTTTATCAAGTTTTAACAATATCCCACATTTAGATTGTCCAGATAGACTGGACTCCATTACCTTTAGCTAAAGGAACAACAATAATGAATTTTGATTACTCCGACAAATCGCAACAACTTATCGACCGCTTACAAGCCTTTATGGATGAACATATTTATCCTATTGAAAAAGAATACACTGATTTGGTGCATGCAAATTCTTCCAGTGAAGCAACACGTTGGGTAACACCCCAAGTGATGGAAGAATTGAAGCAAAAAGCCAAAGACGCAGGTTTATGGAACTTGTTTTTACCTGAAGATTATCTACCTTATGGTGCTGGTTTAACCAATCTTGAATATGCACCTTTATGTGAACTTATGGGCCGTGTGATGTGGAGCTCAGAAGTGTTCAATTGTAGCGCTCCTGATACAGGAAATATGGAAGTATTGGCCAGATACGGTTCTGAAGAGGATAAGCAAAAATATCTAATACCACTGCTTGAAGGCAAGATACGCTCAGCTTTTGCTATGACTGAACCCGCTGTTGCATCTTCAGATGCCACTAACATCGAAACCTCTATCAAACGAGACGGCGATGAGTATGTGATAAATGGGCGCAAGTGGTGGACAAGTGGTGCCATGAACGCCAATTGTAAAATAATGGTGGTGATGGGTAAAACTGACCCTACTGCTGCTCGTCATCAACAACAATCACAAGTATTGGTGCCACTGGATTCAAAGGGAATAACAGTTGTTCGTCCCTTAGCCGCTATGGGTCATTACGATGAGCCGATTGGCCATGCTGAGGTGTTATTCGACAACGTTAGAGTGCCAGCAGCAAACTTATTAGTAGGTGAGGGCGAAGGTTTTGCAATTGCTCAAGGGCGTTTAGGTCCTGGCCGTATCCACCATTGCATGCGTTTAATTGGTTGTGCCCAACGTGCTTTAGATATGGCATGTGAAAGAGTTGAAAATCGTATCGCTTTTGGTCAGCCTTTGAGTAAACAGCAATCCATCCGCGAACGTATTGCGCAGATGCATTGTGATATTGAGCAAGCGCGGTTATTGACTCTCAAAGCTGCTGATAATATGGATCGTTACGGTAATAAAGTCAGTCGAAATATTATTGCAGCAATAAAAATTGTAGCGCCTAAAATGGCCTGCAATGTGATTGATCAAGCGATTCAAATGCACGGTGGTGGCGGAACCAGTCAGGATTATGTTTTGTCTGCTATCTATGCTTATGCTCGTACCATAAGATTGGCTGATGGGCCCGACGAAGTGCATATGATGCAGTTGGGTCGTAATCTTATAAAAGATCAAAACGCTTAATATGAGCTTGATAAAAAGGAAAATACTATGACTGATAAAGGCTCGGTTGATCAATTAGATGAGCAGCTTTTGGCAGACTACTTGACCCAACATGTAACAGGCTTTGAAGGGCCAGTCACGGCAACTAAGTTTGCTGGTGGTCAGTCAAACCCCACCTTTAAGCTAACAACGGCTAATCAGTCTTATGTTTTGCGTCGTCAACCTCCGGGTAAGTTACTCAAATCTGCTCATGCCGTTGACCGTGAATATAAAGTATTAGCTGCACTTGAAAACTCGACAGTGCCGGTGGCGAAGGTATATCACTTATGTGAAGACACCTCCTTAATTGGCAGCATGTTTTATATTATGGAATATGTCGAAGGGCGGGTGTTTTGGGATAGCGCATTACCAGAAATTAATGACAACAAAATACGCAGCCAAATGTATCAAGAAATGGTTGAGGTGATGGCTGCGCTACACAGTGTGGATATCGAAAAAGTAGGTTTGAGCGATTATGGCCGTCCTGGCAACTATTACGAACGCCAGTTTAGTCGTTGGAGTAAGCAATACAAGTTGTCTGAAACTCAGGATATTCCTGAAATGGATCAGTTAATCGCATGGTTAGAAAAACATTTGCCAGAAGATGATGGCAAAGTTTCACTGGTGCACGGTGATTATCGTATGGATAATTTAATGTTTCATGCAACAGAGCCAAAAGTTGTAGCGGTTCTGGATTGGGAGTTATCTACTTTAGGCCATCCTTATGCAGACTTAGCTTATCAGTGTATGCAATTACGCTTACCTGAAAATGTGGGCAAAGCGACTGGCTTGGGCAGTATTGAAAGGGCACCTCTAGGGATCCCTGAAGAACAAGAATATGTCGACGCTTATTGCAAATTGGTAGGCATCGAAAAAATCGACAACTGGAATTTCTATTTGGCCTTTAGTTTTTTCCGCTTAGGCGCAATTGCCCAAGGTGTTGCAAAGCGAGTTGAAGATGGCAATGCCTCTAGTAAAGAAGCGAAAGGTGTGGGTGCTATTGTTAAGCCTTTAGCCCAGTACGCGTTAAAACTAACCCAATAATATAAAGGCAAACCCCGATGGTTTTGCTTGAATATCTGTACATTCACGGAGAGTGTTATGAAAGCCATAGTATGTGATGAATTTGCACCAGTAGAACAATTGAAATATAAAGATGTTCCTGATCCAGTAGCCACAAAAGGCCACGTGGTGGTTGATGTTACAGCATGTGGGGTTAATTTCCCTGACGGTTTATTGGTTCAAGGTTTGTATCAAATGAAACCTCCATTCCCATTTATTCCGGGTAATGAAGTGGCAGGTGTAATCAGCGAAATAGGCGAAGGTGTACCCCATCTTAGGGTGGGTATGCGTGTTATTGCCATGTGTATGTTAGGTGGTTACGCTGAAAAAGTATTATGTCCAGCTACGCACATTATGCCCATTCCAAATGAAATTCCCGATGAAGAAGCTGCAGCATTAGTAACTGCTCATGCCACAGCTCACCACGGACTCAAACAACGTGCGCAAATTCAGCCTGGTGAAACCTTGTTGGTTACAGGAGCGGCTGGTGGAACAGGTCTTGCGGCAGTGCAAATTGGTAAAGAAATGGGCGCAACAGTGATTGCAGTATGTTCTACCCAAGAAAAGTTAGACATGGCCAAAGCTAATGGTGCAGACATTCTGATTAACTACACTGAAACAGATTTAAAAACCGCGATTAAAGAAGTCACCCAAGGTAAAGGTGTCGACGTGGTTTACGAATGTGTGGGTGGCGATACTTTCCACGCTTGTTCAAGAAGCATGGCTTGGAACGGGAGGTTGTTAGTAGTGGGTTTTGCTGGCGGTACTATTCCAGAATTTCCAGTGAATCTAGCCTTGGTAAAAGGGTACTCAGTTATGGGGGTTTTTTGGGGCTCATTTACTCTACATCAACCAAAAGACTTTGCGGCTAACATGAAAGAGTTATTAACATGGTATGTGCAAGGTAAAGTCAAAGTGATAGTCGATGAAGTAGTACCTTTAGCAAATGCCAAAGATGCGTTGAATAAAGTCATGAACCGAGAGGTGAAAGGGAAAATGACGTTGCGGCCTTAAATACGTCTATTAGCTTCTAACTTAAAGCGGTCGGCGCCCTGATATCTGTAGGCGGCGCCTAGAGATATCAGGGCGCCGACCGCTTCTCTTTAAAGGTACAGATTGTAAGACTTACGTTTCTTTTCTCTGTGTCCTCATTTTCCTCTGTGGTGAATGTTCCTTCTTCTTTGCGCATAAAAAAACGGCCTCAAAAGAGGCCGTTTTCCTAGGGTAAGTTGCTAAATTAATAACAACTCACCAACCATGTTGAATGTTTCGGTGGCCGCAGCCAAGTTCGTTCCAGAACAATTCTTGCGTAGCTCGTAGCTCGTAGCTCTAAAGCTTATATTCTGTCGTTAAGAGCAGCAACGATAGGTGAAGCATCTAAACCATTTTCAGAAGCCCATACTAATACTGTTTTACCGTCTGACTCAGGGGCTTTTAAATCACCTTTAGGCATTTT
>Ga0209712_10000171_pt1 | contig 57252 bp, 52 predicted proteins | sample ArcOceMetagenome_FD_187443 | JGI IMG/M metagenome (GOLD analysis project Ga0209712, IMG submission 187443) | Marine eukaryotic phytoplankton communities from Arctic Ocean - Arctic Ocean - Greenland ARC118M Metagenome (SPAdes) (version 2) | ecosystem: Environmental > Aquatic > Marine > Oceanic...
ATGCAGATGAAGAAGGATATTTATTACAAATATTCACTAAACCTATTGAAGATAGACCTACTCTATTTTTTGAAATTATTCAGCGAATGGGAGCCAAAGGCTTTGGTGCAGGAAATTTTAAAGCATTGTTTGAATCTATAGAAAGAGAACAAGCAAAAAGAGGCACATTATAAATTGAGAAAATGAAAAATCAATTAAAAATATTAATCCCTTTAGTTAAAAAACTAACATATGGAAATCCAATTCTTCGAGTTGCTATATATTCTATTTTAATTCTAATTGCGTTGTTGCTTCTTATTTCAGCATTTGTAAACTAAAAAAATTATCGCATAACTTTCAATAATTATGAGTAAAGACGAACTATTAAAAGCCATTGAGGACAAGTACAAAAAGCTAGGTGTGCCTCTAGATTCTATGTTAGAAGGATTGCTATGGAGTACACCAATTACTTATTGGGACTATATACAAACTGATGCCTTGTTAGGATTACAAATTCCAAGAACAGATCAGCCAGATGAAATGGTGTTTATTATGTATCATCAGGTAAACGAATTGTTATTTAAAATGATTTTGTGGGAAATTGATCAAGTTGCAAAGACTGAAGAAGTTAGTGCAGAGAAATTTTCAATGCATTTAATGAGAATCAGTAGGTACTTTGATATGTTAAGTAATTCCTTTACAGTAATGGCAGATGGAATGGAGCGAGAACAGTATCTAAAATTCAGAAATACCTTAACCCCTGCTAGTGGCTTTCAGAGCGCACAATACCGAAAAATAGAATTTGCATCTACTGAATTAATAAATTTAATTGATGCTCGTTTTAGAGACACTATAGATCGTAATTCACCTTTTAAAAACGCCTATGATCATTTGTATTGGCAGGCAGCTGGAAAGAATCATACCACAGGAGAAAAGTCGATTTTAATTACCCTCTTTGACAAAAAATATATGGGAGATTTTATTGATTTCATGGAAGATTATAATGAATGTAATCTATCAAAGAAATTTAAACAATTACCTGAAGATGTTCAAAAAGATCCAGCATTAATAAAAGCAATGCGTCACTACGATTATACTGTAAATGTAACATGGGTATTAGCACACTATGACGCAGCCGGAAAGTATTTAGGAGGTAAGGAAAAAGAAGTAGAAGCTACTGGAGGAAGTAGTTGGAGGAAATACTTACACCCAAAATACCAACGCAGAATTTTTTACCCCTATTTGTGGTCTGAAGAAGAGTTGAAAAATTGGGGAACATTTTAAATCAAATGATAATTTTCCGTTAAAAAAGTCTTCAGTTATAAAAATGGATGGCTTTTTGTTTTTATAATGAAGACGAATGTCATTCAATTTTTATATGTTTGTTTTTTATGAAAAAAATACTCTTAATTAACTGCTTTCTACTTTTATCTTGTCCTCTTTTTGCACAAAAAAAAGCGAAGGCATACAAAGATGGGGAATGGTTAAAGTATAAAATGAGTTACAGTGGTTTTTTTAAAGCTGGGACTGCAGAGCTATCACTAAAAGAGACTGAATTAGATGGTAAAAAAGTTTTTCATGCCAACGGTTTTGGAAAAACAAGTGACTTTATTGGTTGGTTTTTCAAAGTAAGTGACACTTACGAATCTTATTTTGATTTTAACAACAATGTACCTTACCTATTTAAGAGAGACGTTAATGAAGGTGGGTACATTATTAAAAGAGATACGAAGTTCGACCACGAAACTAAAATTGCAACAGTTGAAGATTTTAAGTATAACACGATAAAAGAAGTTCCTTTTGATAATGTTCAAGATATGATTTCTGCCTTTTATTATCTTAGGAATATTGATGTTGATACTATAAAAACAGGAGATGAAATAGATTTAAATATGTTTTTTGATTCAAAAACATTTGCTTTTAAATTGCGCTTTTTAGGAAACGAAGTCATTAAAACAAAATTTGGGAAAATAAAAACAATTAAATTACGACCTATAGTTCAATCAGGAAGAGTATTTAAAGAAACTGAAAGTGTCACGATCTGGGTAACTGCAGATGAAAACAAAATTCCAATTAGAATAAAAGCATCCTTAGCAGTTGGCTCATTAAGGGCAGAATTAAAAGCCTATAGAGGCTTGTCAAAATCATTTAAAATCCTATCTGATTAATTTGTACTTTTACCATGGTCTTACTGATCAAAAAACTCTACTAAACTTGAAAAAAATAAGCTTTTATTTTATTTTATTACTAGCTATATCTTGTGGAAGTAATGACACAAAGGATGACTCAACTAAAATAATAAAAGAAAAAGCTTCACTACCTAAAATCATTTATGAATTTGGTTATAAACTAAATGACTATAAAGTAATAAAAGACACTATTAAAAAAGGAGAGAGTTTTGGAATTATTCTAGACAGACATCATGTGTATTATCCTAAAATAAATGCTATTGCAAAAGGCATTAAAGACACCTTTGATGTCAGAAGAATTAGAGCTGGAAAACCTTATCTGATACTTGCTAGTAAAGATTCTTTAGAGAAAGCGGAAGTTTTCATCTACAAAAACAGCAAAGCAATGGCCACTATTGTAGATTTTAAAGATTCTACAATTGTTGCCTACACCTATAGAAAACCTATAAAAATAGTAGAAAAAGAAGTTTCTGGTAAAATTTACTCTACTTTATCTGAGGCAATGGACAGTCTCCATTTGAATCCTAATTTAACTTATGATGTTGCAGATATTTATGCTTGGACTTTAGACTTTTATAAGCTTCAAAAAGGAGATCAATTTAAATTAATTTACGAAGAAAAATTTATAGATGATAGTGTTTTTGTTGGTTATGGAAAAGTAAAAGCAGCCCTTTTTGATCATAACAATAGAGGTTTTTATGCCTACAGATTTGTTCCAGACTCTATTAAAGGAATTCCAGAATACTATGATGAAGAAGGAAACATGTTGCGAAGTCAATTCTTGCGATCTCCCATTAAATTTCAAAACAGAGTTTCATCAAGATATAATTTAAAAAGAAAAATTGCCTATTACGGCAATAGAGTAAGACCCCATAAAGGAACTGATTTTGCTGCAAAAGTAGGAACCCCCATTATGGCTACCGCGAGCGGAACCGTTACTGAGTCTAGAAAAAAGGGAGGTAATGGAAATTATGTGAAAATAAGACATAACAATACTTACGCTACTCAATATCTTCATATGAGTAGGAGAAAAGTTAAACGAGGTAAGTATGTTAAACAAGGTGATGTTATTGGCTGGGTTGGAATGACGGGTAATACTGGAGGACCTCATGTTTGTTATCGATTCTGGAAAAATGGAAAGCAAGTAGACCCCTTTAAACAAAAGCTTCCTTCAGCAAAACCTTTAAAAAAGAGTCTTAAGCCAAGTTATAAAAAATTTATTGAGCCATTTAAAACTCAGCTTGATAACATAGAATTTCCTAATCAACATAACCAACTAGTCGTTCAAAAATAAGCAAAATGCCATTACAAAATATAAACCCAACAACCACAAAAGCCTGGAAAAAATTAGCATCTCATTTTTCAGAAATGGATACTTTTTCCCTAAAAGAAGCATTTAAATCAAGCCAAAATAGAAAAGAAAACTTCTCAATCGTTTTTAACGATTTGTTGTTAGATTTTTCTAAGAATAAGGTTGAACAAAAAACAATTGACTTATTGGTTGAGCTAGCAAATGAGGTTGAATTAAAGGATGCAATTGATAAGTATTTTTCTGGTGAAGTAATCAATGTTACAGAAGATAGAGCTGTATTACACACAGCTTTAAGAAGCAACTCCGATGAGGAGTTACTTATAGATACTAAAGACATTAGACCTGATATTAAAAAAGCACTTAGAAAAATAAGAGCTTTTTCAAACAAAGTAATCTCTGGAGACTGGAAAGGATATACTGGAAAGAGAATAACAGATATTGTAAATATAGGAATTGGAGGTTCTGATCTTGGACCAGATATGATTGTAGAAGCATTGCAGTTTTATAAAAATCATCTAACAACGCACTTTGTTTCCAACATAGATGGAGATCATGTTTCTGAAATCTTAAAAAAATTAAATCCTGAAACCACCTTATTTGTGATCGTTTCCAAAACTTTTACAACTCAAGAAACCATTACCAATTCAAATACTATTAAAAATTGGTTTTTAAAAACTGCATCTCAATTTGACATTGCTAAACATTTTGTTGCAGTTTCTACAAATTTAGAAGCTATTGATAGTTTTGGAATTGATCCTAAAAATGTATTTCCAATGTGGAACTGGGTTGGGGGTCGTTTCTCTTTATGGTCTTCGGTAGGTCTTTCAATAAGTTTATCTATTGGATTTGAAAATTACAAATCTCTTCTAGATGGTGCAGAAAAAATGGATCTTCATTTTAAAAATAGTGAATTCCACGAAAATATTCCGATAGTCTTAGCGCTTTTAAGCGTTTGGTATAATAATTTTTACAAGGCTGAGTCTGAAGCAATTCTTCCGTACACTCAGTATTTAACAAAATTAGCTCCTTATTTACAACAGGCTATTATGGAAAGTAATGGCAAAAGTATTGACAGAAATGGGAAATTAGTAGACTATCAAACAGGAACTATTGTTTGGGGAAGTACAGGAACCAACATGCAACATGCATTCATGCAATTAGTACATCAAGGAACAAAATTAATACCTTCAGATTTTATTGGTTACGAGACCTCATTATACGGATTGACGGATCATCATCAAAAATTAATGGCAAATTATTATGCTCAAATGGATGCCTTAGCTTTTGGTAAATCCAAAGAAGAGGTTCACTTAGAACTAAAGTTTACTGGAAGTACCTCAACAATTAACTCGCTTCTACCTTATAAAGTCTTTGAAGGTAACAGACCAACTAACGCAATTTTATTTAAAAAATTAACTCCAGAGTCTTTAGGGGAACTAATTGCAATGTATGAACACAAAATATTTGTTCAAGGGGTTATTTGGAATATCTTTAGTTACGATCAATTTGGTGTAGAACTGGGAAAAGAATTAGCAAAAAAGCTTTTAAACAAAGAATAAACTCTCTTTTGTTTTTTTTTTATACTTTTGTCATAATATATGTTAATAAATAACTTAACAATTAACCTAAAAAAAACAGTTTTTTCATAAAAAAAAACTACTTTTAAAAATGTTAATATTTTGCTAATTTTTAACATTAAATTAACATTACAACTCTCAAAATAAAAGACTTTTGCAGAGAATTAATAACATTAACATTCTATAATGAAAAACTTTAAGAACTTATTATTCGTAGCCTTATTTTTTATCGCTGCCACAGTAATCGGCCAAACAAAAATTTCTGGTACTATCGTTGACGAATCCAATGAAGGATTACCAGGAGCAAGTGTTGTAATTAAAGGTACAACAAACGGAACAGAAACTGATTTTGATGGAAAATTTACGCTAAGCTCTACCTCAGAAAGTGGAACTATCGTAATTTCTTTTCTAGGTTTTAAAACTAAGGAGTTTGCATATACCAATGCAGGAGATCTTGGAAGCATTAAACTTTCAGAGGATGGAAACATTCTTGAGGAAGTAGTCTTAAGAGGAATTGTAGATATCGCAAAAGATAGACAAACTCCTGTTGCTAAGTCTACAATTAAGGCTTCAGAAATTCAAAGTAAATTAGGTTCTCAAGAATTTCCTGAGATTCTAAACAACACTCCATCTGTATACGCTACAAAATCAGGAGGTGGTTTTGGAGATTCTAGAATAGCTATTCGTGGTTTTTCACAAGAAAATATTGCTGTTCTAATAAACGGAGTTCCTGTAAATGACATGGAAAATAGTAGAGTTTATTGGTCTAACTGGGCAGGTTTAGCAGATGTTACAACTGCAATGCAAGTTCAAAGAGGGCTAGGATCATCTAAGTTAGCTATCTCTTCTGTAGGTGGAACAATTAACATAGTAACCAAGACTACAGACTTAAAAGAAGGAGGATCTATTGTTTCTTCAGTTGGTAATGATGGGTATTTTAAAAATTTAGCTACCTACTCTACAGGTAAAAATGAAAACGGTTTTGCTGCCACATTTTTAATGAGTAGAACTGCTGGTAATGGATATGTAGACGGAACAAAATTTGAAGGATTCAATTATTTCATTGGTTTAGGATGGGATAAAGGAGATCATAACTTTCAATTTATGTTGACTGGGGCACCTCAAACACACAACCAAAGAACGACTAGTTTTTACAATATGGCTGATATAGGTGACTACTTAAAATATGGTAAAAAATACAATTATAACCATGGGTACTTAAATGGTGAAGAATTTAACTGGAGACAGAATTTCTACCATAAACCAATTTCTTCCTTTAACTGGTCTTGGGATATAAATGAAACTTCTTCTTTAACTACTTCTGCTTACGTTTCTTTTGGACGTGGTGGTGGAACTGGAGACATTGGAAGAATGGGTGGAAACTTTGCTAGTTCAAGTAGATTCAGAAATCCTGATACAGGATTAGTAGAATGGGATGAAATCGTAAAAGCAAATTCTGGTATCGGAGGAAACTTTAGTAGTGGTTATTCTTACACAAACCCTGCTGATCCATCAACTGGATTACAAATTGTAAATGATGCTAATTTAAGAGAAACTAGTGTCCCTGCAGGTTTAGAGAGAAGAAATGGAATGATTAGAAGAGCTTCTGTAAATTCACATAACTGGTTTGGAGCATTATCTAATTACAGTACAAAAATAAATGATAACCTAACATTAGATGTTGGGATTGATCTTCGTTCTTACACAGGTCTTCACTACAGAAGAATAGACAACTTACTAGGAGCTGAGGGATATCGTGATAATGCAGATAGAAACAACCCATTAAATGTATTATCTACAGAATATAGTTCTGATTTAGCACAACAATGGAATGTTTTTAGAAGCACAGATGATGAACAAAAAATTGCTTATAACAATGATGGAAAAGTTCGTTGGATGGGTGCTTTCAGTCAATTAGAATATGTGTCAGATGAAATTTCTGCTTTTGTTCAAGTAGGTTTATCTCAACAAAGTTTTAAGAGAATTGATTACTTCAACTATCTAGATTCTGACCCAAATAGAGAAACAGACTGGCAAAATATTATTGGTGGAAATATTAAAGGTGGTGTAAACTGGAATATTGATGAAAATCATAATCTATATGTTAATATCGGTGATTATTCTAAACAACCGTTCTTTGATGCTGTTTTCTTTAACAACAGAAATGAACTTAATCCTGACCCAAGAAATGAAAAAGTTTCAGGGTTTGAATTAGGGTATGGTTTTACATCCAATAATTTCACAGCAAATGTGAATTTTTACAGAACACAATGGAGAGATAGATTCATAAGAGTTAGTTACGAAGATGAAGCTACAGGTGATGAAGGATTTGCAGATATTCAAGGTGTAGAACAATTACATACAGGTATTGAATTCGATTTAACTTATGATATTACAAATAACTTTAGTGTGGTTGGTATGGCTTCAGTTGGTGATTGGGAATATGCAGGGAATGTATCTGGAACAGCTTATAGTAATGAAACTACGCAACCAATTGGTGTTGCAGAATTATACTTAGATGGTATAAAAGTTGGTAACGCAGCTCAAACTACAGCAAGAATAGGTTTTGATTGGGATGTTACTAATAAGTTTAGTCTTGACTATAGCCATCGTTATTCAGATAATCTATATGCTTCTATTAATGCTCGTGATTTTGATGAAGTTGACAACAATGGTTCTCTTCAATTACCAAGTTACTTTTTAGCTGATTTAGGAATGTCATATAAATTTGATTTCAAAAATGACACAGGTTTAAATTTACGTTTAAACATCAATAACTTAGGAAATACTGAATACATTTCAGAATCATTAACAAATGATTTTATTGAATCTGGTGACACTAGTTTTAACGGTATAAACACATCTAACAAAGCTTTCTTTGGTTTTGGAACTACTTGGAACTTTACAGCAAGATATAACTTCTAAAAAATTAGTTTTAGTGTTATTTAAAACCACCTCAAATGAGGTGGTTTTTTTGTAGTTAAAATTCACTGCTTTTAAATTTTAATAAAACTTTTCATTGTTACTGAGCGTATTTAGTCCTTATAATTTTTTATTAACTGATCTTAATTGAATAATTGGTATTTTAATAAAAAAATCAGATAAGGATCTTCGCCTTGGATTGTTTTTATTATTTTTACTAAAAATTTAATGGAATCTATAGCCCATATTTTCGCTTTTTGTTTTTCATATTCAACCCTTTACACACCTAAATGAAAATAATTAGTTACTTTTTTTCTTCAATTTTTGCATTGTTCTTTTTTTTAAGCCTTTTAGTATTTCATCCTTTGCAATGGGTTGGATTAAAAATGGGGTACAAGTATCATAAAAATGTAGTGGATATTCTCAATTGGGTATTAACCAAGTCACTAATCATCATTGGGAATACGGTTCGTTTTTCAATAACACATCCTATCCCGAAGAACACAACAATCATTTTTGTAGCAAATCATCAAGGTTTATTTGACATTCCACCAATTATTTGGTATCTGAGAAAATATCACAGCAAGTTTGTTTCAAAGATAGAATTGGGAAAAGGAATTCCAAGTATTTCTTTTAACCTTAAACATGGTGGAGCTGCATTAATCAACAGAAAGGATCCGAAACAAGCATTAGGAGAATTAAAAAAATTTGGGCAACGAGTTCATGATAACAAATGGTCTGCCACTATCTTTCCAGAAGGAACAAGAAGTGTAACAGGAAAGCCAAAAAAGTTTTATTATAACGGTTTAAAGATGATGATACAATACAACCCGAAGGCATATATAGTTCCTATTACAATCAATGATTCATGGAAAGTGTTCAAGTACGGAAGATTTCCTCTAGGGATGTTTAATAGAATTACAATTGAAACTCATGAGCCCATTAAAATAGATTCACTTCCCATCAATGAACTGCTACAAAAAGTAGAGGCAACGGTGATATCTCGTATAAAATAATTAAAATTCATATATATATAAAACTATTCTATTGAATTTCAAATGAATCTTGATCATTTAAAAAATTTAATTTTTGTCTTATTTCATGCTGCTTCGATTTAGAAATAACACATTGTAATAGGTCTTCTTTACCTTCACTAGTACTTGCAATTTCTTTCCCTAAAAAATTATAAGCAGTGGTATGACCATTGTATTTGTAACCATTTGCATCTTCTCCTACTCTATTGACACCAATACAATAACTCATATTTTCAATTGCTCTAGCTTTTAATAAGGAATCCCAAGCATCAATTCTAGGTGTTGGCCAGTTTGCCATAAACACTAATAAATCATATTCATTAGAATTTCTAGTCCATACTGGAAAACGAAGATCATAACAAATCAATGGACAAATTCTCCACCCTTTAAAGTTTACTAGTAACCGATGAATCCCAGAGGAATATAGTGTGTCTTCTCCTGCCAAACTAAACAAATGTCTTTTGTCATAAGTTTCAATATCTCCGTTAGGGTGAACAAAAACAGCTCTATTAAAGTACTGATGATTTTGTTGTACCACAATACTTCCTAGAATTGCCATATTATTTGTTTTTGCAATAGCTATCATCCAAAGAACGGTAGGGCCATTCATTGTTTGGGCAACAGAACTTGGTTGCATGGTAAAACCGGTTGAAAACATTTCAGGCAATACTATTAGATCAGTATCTGAGTCTAACAAGGCAATTTTTTGTTCAAAAGACAACAAGTTTGCTGTAGGATTTTCCCAGGTTAGATCGGCTTGAATTGCAACAATATTTAATTCATTTTGCATGGGATTTATTTTTAAATAATACTATAAAGTTAGCAATAGTATTTTGTACATTGTTTACACAAAGTACTTTATTTGATGCAAACTTTTATTTCCGAAACTATTGACGATATTCTAGTAACACACTCTTCATTTGAAGATTGTGTTTTTGTGTTGCCGTCACAAAGAGCCGGTGTTTTTGTAAAAGATTCATTCAAAAATAAAATGCCTTCGGGTTTTTTACCAGAAATTTTAACCATTGAAACTTTTATTGGAAAAATTTCTGGGATATCAAAAGCTGATGCCATACAGTTATTGTTTCATTTTTATACTATTTATTGTGAAGTAGAAGAGCATCCAGATTCTTTTGATGTTTTTTCTTCTTGGGCTTTTGTGGTCCTTCAGGACTTTAATGAAATTGATCAATACCTTATCAACTCTCAGTCAATTTTTACTTATCTAAGAGATATTCAACGGTTAAAAAAATGGTCTGTAAAAGGTGAGTTTAAAGAAACTAAACTCATGAAAGATCATCTTATCTTCATGGAACGTCTAGGAGTCTATTATACTAAATTCTACTCGTTTTTATTAGATAAAGGAATAGGGTATCAGGGATTAATATACAGAGAGGCAACAAAAAAAGCTGCTACATTTATAAATAAGCATCCTCACAAAAAATTCTTCTTTATTGGATTTAATGCTTTAAACAAAGCTGAAGAGTTTTTATTTAAAGCGTTTTTAGAAAACGGACAATCAGAAGTTTATTGGGATATAGATCGTACTTTTTTTGAGAGCAATCATTCAGCAGGAAGTTTTATTAGAAAATATAAAAAGGAATGGAAATACTACGAAAAGAATCAATTAAAACAAATTAGTGATCATTTTCTAGCAGAGAAAAATATTGAAATTATTGGAGCAACAAAGAATATCTCTCAATTAAAATATGCTGGAGAAATATTAAAAAACTTCTCTAATCATCAAAATACTGCCTTAGTTTTAGGAGATGAATCTTTATTATCTGTTGCTTTAAATTCTATTCCAGAAAACGTAGATGGTATTAATATTACCATGGGCTATCCGTTACAAAACATCCCAACGTCTCAATTAATTTCTGCTATTTTTCAATTGTTTATCACACAAGACAGACTGCAAAAAAGCATAACAAATGAGTTTTATCATAAAGATGTAACTCGATTTTTTAAAAATTCAGTTATTTTTCAATTAGTTAGTGAAGAAGCTCAAGAAGTACTTTTATTTATTCAAGAAATTATTTCTAAAGAGAATGCCTCTTTTATAAACTTGGCGGCTATTACTTCCTATTTGAGGCCATTAGAAGAAAAAAACAGTTCGTTACTTTTGGCTATTTTTAAACCGTTTATTTCTGTAAATGACTTCATTTCTAGAATTTTAAACTTATTAGAGAACGTCAGAGATAATGTGTCTGTTCTAGAAAAAGAATATCTATATCGATTTTACAATGCATTTACACAATTACGAAACCTAAATAGTGCTAAGAACTATTTTAAGAATATTAAAACACTCTTTCGGTTTTATAATAGAATTGTAGCCAATGAAAAGCTATCATTTCAAGGAGAGCCTTTAAATGGACTTCAGTTAATGGGAATGTTAGAAACAAGAGTGTTAGATTTTGAAAATGTAATCATAACATCTGTCAATGAAAATATAATCCCTTCAAATAGTACTCAGAATTCATTTATACCTTTTGATATAAAAGTTGAATTTGGGTTGCCAACTTATAGAGAAAAAGATGCTATTTATTCTTACCACTTCTTTCGTCTGTTACAAAGATCAAAAAATATTTATTTAATATATAATACCGAAAGTGATACTTTTGGAAATGGAGAAAAAAGTAGATTTATAGCTCAGTTAGAAATGATAAGAAATGATGTTTTCTCAACATTTATTGCTCCAAAAGTGATCACTGAACGAAAAGAACAAACGGAGGTTGATAAAAACAAACAAGTCTTAGAAAAATTAAAAGAATTAGCAGAAAAAGGGATTTCTCCCTCTGCAATTACCAATTACCTATACAATCCAATTGACTTTTACAAACAGAAAATTTTAAGAATTAGCGAGTTAGATCTAGTAGAAGAAACCATCGCTGCCAATACTATGGGAACTGTTGTTCATGACACTTTAGAAGAATTATACAAACCTTATATCAATCTGTTTTTAACAATAAATCACATAGATTTAATGTTGAAACAGTATAGGAAATTGGTTACAAAATATTTCATCAAACATTTTAAAAATGGTGATATTACTTCAGGTAAAAATCGTTTGGCTTTTGAGGTTTCGAATCAATTTGTAAAACGGTTTCTCTCTATGGAGAAAAAAACCTTAAAAGAGGGCCATCAAGTAAAAATTTTAGGAACTGAACTAATGTTAGAAACAATCATCACTGTTCCTGGAATAGACTTCCCAATTAAAATAAAGGGAATTATAGATAGAATTGATGAGTTTGATGGAGTCACAAGAATTATCGATTACAAAACTGGAAAAGTAAATGCCACGGATTTAAAAGTTCTGAATTTTGAAGAAATACGGACTATTAAATATAGCAAAGCAATTCAAATATTACTGTATGCTTATATGTATTCTCAGAATAATTCTTTGAAAACAGATGGCGCTTTAGAAGCAGGAATTATTTCTTTTAAAAATTTAAAAGGAGGTCTTTTGAAAATCAATTTTTCATCGAAAGCAAAAAGCCCAAATCATTGCGTAACAGATGAAAAGCTAGAAGAATTCATGAGTGAAATAAAGCTCCTTTTACAAGAAATATACAACCCAAAAATATCCTTTAAAGAACCTAAAACACTCTCTTACTCTTAGAGTTATGCTTTTGTAATAAAGAACTAGTTGCAATTTTTATTTCTGGTATACCCAAAATGAGCAATTTCCCATTTGTTGTCTGTTTTTACTAGATAAAATAAATCTACACCACAGTGTGAAAAAGAACCGTTAAGATAGAAATCATAAGGAGCCCAAACAGAAGCAATAGCACCATTTGTTATCACTTTTGCATCCCAGTATCGTTCTCTAAATTGTTCTGAAGTTTTTGGATTCATTCTTGAAGAAATAGATTGATCATTGTCTATGACAACAGAAGATCCCGAGCCGTCTTTGGCAACATTTGTAACAATTCTATTAATTCCTTTGTAGAGTATTGTATCAAAAATACTTTTGTCTTTTGTATTTACTGCCAACATAAATTGGTCAATAACAGCTAGAATTTCTTTTTTGTCAATTCCTGTAGCAACTGCTCCAAAAGGTTCTTGAGAATAGTTCTCTGGAGGGTTCATAGATAATGATTGTGAAAAGAGAAAACTATAGTTAAATATAAATACTAAGAAAAGAATTTTTTTCATTTTAATGGATTTTTTACAAACTTAACTATAATATTAGTATTTTAAAACAATCGTAATAGCAGGTGAAATCATTTAAGTAATTCAACCTACCTTTATTCTAGCTAAAATATGATTTATATTGAAAAGTAATTATACATATTTTAAAAATTATTTTTTAGAATTATGAATCGAATTCTGGAACACAGAAGTATAGAGGATGAAATTATACCAATAACAGGGGTGCTTTGGCGCATTTTTTGGTGTTTAAACTAAAATAAAAAACATGAAAATCAAAAGCCTTTATCTGTTGTTGTTTTTAGCTTCATTTTTAATATTTATACAATGTGAATCAAATATAGACGATATTGATCCTACTTGTATAGATGAATCTTTAATTATTGAAGATGCCATTTGTATTCAAGTCTATGATCCTGTTTGCGGTTGTGATGGAATAACTTACAGCAATTCTTGTGTGGCAGAAATAGTTAACGGAGCAACTTCATTTACAGAAGGTATCTGTGACTAATATTTTAGTGACCGCTTAAAAAATCCTTGATGTATTAAATCTAAATATTAAAAACCTCTAACGGCTCTAATATTGTTATCAAATGTCTTAATTCCAACATCATAAGTTGCTTGATACCCTTCATCATAAAATGACTGAACCCAGGCGGCTTCTCCATTACTTTCACCATCTGTTGAGCTCCAATACCATGAATTCATGGGATTATTAAAGTCCATTACAAAGTTGCCAAACCCATAAAGATGTAAATTATTATACATTAAGTTAAGTTCATCTTTGCTTGGCAAGTACCAATCATCAAAACCATTTAAATTCAAATTTGCACATATTTCAGCTGCTATTCCAGTTTGATCACACAATTCAAGAATGAGATCTGTATTATAATTTCCTGCTCCAATATTGGGGTTTGATGCATTGGCAATATAAGTTCCATAGCATCCCCATTGTGCAGAGCCTTGATTGGATGGTGCAGATACCATACCAGTGCCATTGGTAATATTCAAATAAAAAATTAAGCCTCCTTGGTAGTTTAATCCATATAAATCGTCTAAAAGTGAATTATCACTTAAATATATTTGATAAGGAGTCTCTCCGTTATCTAATCTTTCTTGCAACGTAGCTTCACCAGTTAAAAAAGTGAAAGTTATACCATAGGAGGTCCCTAAACTATTGGTTGCATATGCTCTATAATAGTAATTTGTAGACTGAATTAAACCTGTTAAATTACTTGTGAAACTTGAGGCTCCAGTACCTTCATAGGTTTGAGAATTTAAATCAGTACCTGGGTCAGGTGATGTATCCCAGACAATTCCTTTCGCTGTAATACTACTACCTCCATCTGAAGTAATTACACCACTCGTTGAAGCTCCAAAAGGAGTAATATTATTTATTTCTCCTGTTATAATTTCTATATTTGTGCTATTATTATTGCCAGTAGATACAATCCAACTACTAGTACTACTATCCCATATTAAAATGTTTCCATCATTTATACCATCTGGTAAGTTAGACCCTACACTAGATCCAGAACTTTCAGAATATAAAGCATATGGTACGCTAAAAAACTGTGTGGTACCCATAGCTATATAGCCATTTCCTGTATTTGTATCAATCTCAATACCAAGATAGTAGCTTCCTAAAGACCAATCTATCTCTGCAAATACTCCTGTTGAAGCTGAACCTTGACCAATTACAAGCGTTACTTGTCCTAAATCATCTGTAGGCACATAATGTATCTCTACATAACCAGGAACTGCTGTTTGTGAGCCCTGTAAAATATTAAACTTAAAATATACGTTTTGATTCATCACTAAATCACCACTTGAATTTCTTACTGTCGCCTGATAGTTAAACCCTTGTGGAGCTTGTGCATTGACACTAAAAATTACAACAAGTAACAAAATTAATAAAATATACTTTTTCATTGTTTTATAATTTTATACGTATTTGTTTTTTTTATTTCACCAATCATTATTGTCAAAAGATAGATCCCTCTAGGATATTGACTAATATTGATTGGATATTGATTTTGAACTTCTCCTTTAAATATTTTCTTACCAGTAATATCAGTTAGATAAATATCAAAATTATTTTCTGTTGGGTGAGAAATATAGAGCAACTCAATAACTGGATTTGGATACACTTTTAACTTGATTTCTATGAGTGGAGATTTCACACTAAGAGTTTCTAGATTTAATGATGGGTAATACCCATTCCCTAATTGTAAGCTACCATCATCATCAGTCATAGAACCAACTACAAATTCACCTAATACATAACTTAATTTAATTGTACTATTAGAATAATTAGAACCTAAAGATGAAATTGCTTGTTTAGAAATAGATTGGGCAGCTATTTCTATTGTAATAAAGAATAAAAGGAAATAATGAATTTTGTTCATTTTTTATTCAAATATAACAATAATTTTTATTCGCAAATGTTATGGTTTGATAAAAATAATTTTGCTTACAGTGATCTGGGAGAATTAATTATAATTGAAGTATTTTGTTGTTTTATTGATTTTAAAAAACCTCAACCAATTGATTATTAATTAGTTGAGGCTATAAAAAGTGGAGCATATCGGATTCGAACCGATGGCCTCTACACTGCCAGCGTAGCGCTCTAGCCAACTGAGCTAATGCCCCATATAATTATTGCCTTCCACTTAAGATTAATAATGGAATAGAACAATGAAATTCAGATTTTAATATGGTGTTTTTGTCCCAAAGTTTTTGAAAAAAACCTCTTTTTCGTCTAAAAACACATAACAAATCTGGATTGTTAGATTGAAAATGTTCTAGAACTCCTTGAAAAGTAGTCATATTTTCTGAAATAGAAAATGTGTTCTGAAGAGCTTTTAAAGAATCATTTACCACCAAATCTTCCTTATTATAATCTGGAGTTTTAACCAATAACAAATTTATTTTAGCCTTAAAATGGCTATTAATTTGTTGCAAAGGAGACAGCACACTTGGATCATCTAATAACCCCGATTTAAAAGCTGTTAAAACTAATTTAAACGGACTAAACTTGTAGTGTTCAGGAACAATTAAAACTGGTATTTCTGTTTTTTTAACAATACTTCCAGAGGTACTTCCTAAAAAAACCTCCTCTTTTATAGAATTACTTCTAGGCCCTACTATAATTAAATCAATTCCTAATTCTTTATGAACAGCGTTAATACTATCAATAGTTCCGCCCTTTGCAGAGATCATTTTAACATCTACCCCCTTGGTCACCACAGAACTAATCATTGTCTGTATGTATACGTTGGTTTCTCTTTCTAGAATATCATTAATATTAATAAAGGTACCTGCTTTCGAAAGTACTTTATAAGCCCTAAAGACAAAAACTTTAGCACCTATCTCTTTGGCAAAATCTATGGAGTATTGTAATGTATTAGAAGCATTTTCTTTGGAACCGATAGGGACTAAAATATGATTCATAATTCTTAGAAGTTAAGTTAGCATAGTAGAATTTTTCATTCTAAAACAAAGGTACATTTTTTTGAATGATCTAAATTTCTTCCAATGTCAAATTGTAACTTTGTCTTTGAATATTTTTCTCTTTTGAAAACAGATATCAGTTTTAAACGAATTAACCAGCTTGCAATTCCAGCCTTAATTGCTGGTATCGCAGAGCCTCTTATCTCTATAACAGATACTGCTATTATTGGCAATATAGATTTTAATGCAAAAGAGAGTCTCGGTGCAATTGCCATTGTAGGGTCTTTTTTATCGATGTTAATATGGGTTTTTGCCCAAACAAGAAGCGCTGTTTCTTCTATCATTTCAACCTATTTAGGAGCTAATAAACTAGCAGAAGTAAAAACATTACCCGCCCAAGCAATTTTAATTATAGTAAGCCTGAGTATTCTAGTAATTTCAATTACCTACCCTTTTTCCGAATATATTTTTAGAATATATGGTGCAGAACAACGCATATTGGTATATGCTGTAGAGTACTTTAAAATACGAATAATTGGACTCCCTTTTACCCTGTTTGTTTTTACAGTTTTCGGAACCTTTAGAGGGCTTCAAAACACACTATACCCAATGATTATTGCCATTTTGGGAGCTGTTTTAAATGTTCTCTTAGACTGGGCTCTTGTTTATGGAGTAGAAGGATGGATTCCTGCCATGAACGTAAAAGGGGCAGCCTATGCAAGTGTAATATCTCAGATAGTAATGGCAATCGTAGCGGGATATTTACTTCTTAAAAAAACACCCATCAGTTTAAAGTTTGTGCTACCGTTTAACAAAGAGATTCCAAGACTCATAAAAATGGTTTTTGATTTATTCCTAAGAACTATTGCGTTAAATGCTGCACTAATATTTGCAGTTTATAAAGCCACCAGTTATGGAACAGATGCATTAGCAGCTTACGGAATTGGAATTCAATTATGGCTGTTTGGCGCATTTTTTATAGATGGATATTCTAGTGCTGGAAATATTTTATCAGGCCGTTTATTAGGAGCCAAAGAATATGATACATTGTTAAGCTTGGGGAAAAAGTTAATTATTTATGGACTCTCTTCGGGATTATTTCTGGGAGGAATTGGTTTTCTATTATATCGTTTTATCGGAGAAATATTCATTCAAGACCCCAAAGTTCTTAGTAGTTTTTATGCTATTTTTTGGATCATCTTAGTCATGCAACCTATCTGCGCCATCACATTTATTTTTGACGGGATGTTTAAAGGAATGGGGTATACGGCATTCTTAAGAAATCTATTACTGCTCTCTACGCTTCTAGTGTTTATTCCTTCATTACTAATTTTTGATGCCTATAACTACAAACTACAAGGCGTTTGGTTTACTTTTTCACTATGGATGATTGCGAGAGGAGTACCTTTACTTGTGAAATTTAGAAGAAAGTTTTTACCCTTGGTTGAAAAACAATAATTTTGAAATGTTTTTTGCAGTAAACTAAAAAAGCAATTTTAAAATGATAAAACTAAAATTAGTATTTCTATTTCTATTTATCAATCTAATTAATCTTGTAGCAGCACAGATAGATACCCTCATGGTAGTTAGTAAATCTATGAATAAATCTATTCCAAATATTGTCATAATACCAGATAATTATACCACTCAAAAGGAGGACTTTTCTGTATTGTATTTACTTCATGGCGCCTACGGTAATTACACAGACTGGAGCACTAAGGTTCCTCATATACAAGAGTATGCAAACACCTATAATATGATAATTGTTTGTCCAGACGGAGGAGACAATAGTTGGTATTTTGACAGTCCCATTGATAAAAAATTTAATTATGAAACGTATATTTCGGAAGAACTCGTAAGCGCCGTAGATGAAAAATACAGAACCTCGAAAACAAGAAATAGCAGAGCTATCACTGGACTAAGTATGGGTGGGCATGGTGCCTTATACATAGCCTTCAAACACCAAGATGTATGGGGAGCTGCAGGAAGCATGAGTGGTGGTTTAGATATCCGTGATTTTCCAACTAGTTGGGACATCTCTAAACGTTTAGGGAATTATGATTTATATAAAGATAACTGGGAGAAAAATACAGTTATTAATATGGTTTATCTGTTAAAAGAAGATAATTTGAAGCTGATATTTGATTGTGGTATCGATGATTTCTTTTATGATGCTAACAAAAGGTTTCATCAGAAATTGATTAAAAAAAACATACCTCATAGCTACTTAGAGCGACCAGGAAATCATGATTGGGATTATTGGTCAAATTCAATAAAATACCAGCTTTTATTTTTTAATGATTTCTTTGAATAAAAAATTGTTAATTATAACTATTTCAATCAAAAATTTGTTGAACACCATCCTAACCGCGTTCTTCATCGAAGTAATTTATTAAACTGAAAAATATTTCTACCTTTAACTAATTATATAATTAAAGATGTATGAAACTTAAATATATTATTCTTGCACTGCTATTAACACAGTCAAATACAAAAGATTTGAACGCACAAAACTGGAGTGATTTCGCAAATACTAGCCGGTATGAAAAGGCAAACCTTGAACTTAAATTACATGTAAAATCCAAGAATCGTGTTGTTTTTATGGGGAATTCAATTACAGAGGGTTGGGTTGGATTACGACCAGAATATTTTAAAAATAAAGACTACATCAATAGAGGTATAAGTGGACAAACAACACCGCAAATGCTTCTCCGGTTTAGACAAGATGTTATTGATTTAAACCCAAAAGTTGTCGTTATATTAGCGGGAACCAACGATATTGCCGGTAATACTGGCGATACCTCTTTAGAGACTATTATAGGGAATATTAAATCCATGGCGGAAGTTGCACACGGAAATGGTATTAAAGTAATCATTTCTTCAATTATACCTGCCATAGAATACCTATGGAAACCAGGACTAGAACCAGCGCCAAAAATAATTTCAATTAACAAGGTACTTAAGATGTATGCAGCACAAAATAATTTCATCTATTTAGATTATTTTTCTGCCATGGTTGATGAAAAAGGAGGCTTAAAAGTTCCTGATTACACTGCTGCAAATGACCTTGTTCATCCTAACAAAGCTGGGTATATTATTATGGAACAACTAGCAGAAAAAGCTATAAAAAAGGCATTAATTGAAGAATAATGTCTAGAACTGTTTTAAAGTTAATGTTCTTAATAAGTGTCTTTTTGTTAAATTCTTGCAATCTTTCAAAAAAATAAGGAATTAAAGTTAAGCCCTCTTTTTTTAAACCATATAGTACTTGTTTTTAGGAAATAAACTAGGGTTTCCTGATAAATGGAGGAATTTAAATTTTAACGACAGAGCATATATCGCTTCAGATTATAATAATTATAAGAACTGGAAAAAACTAAAGTTACCAAGCACACTTAATGATGTTTTCAAAACAGAAGATTTTAATGGTGCTGTTTTATTTAGAAAATCATTCACCTTACATGAAATTGAAGGAGATAATAGTACTGCCTGTTTATTTAACAAAGAAGGTATGCCCGCATCTTCTTTTACTAAGGTATAAGTGAGTTTCTTCTTATAAAAGAATCATAGCTGATCTGGGACAGTAATTAATTATAAAGAATTATTCATAATATCTTTTACGATCTCTGGATTTAGTAAAGTACTGACATCTCCCAAATTAGCAGTATCATTATGTGCAATTTTTCGCAGTATCCTACGCATTATTTTACCTGAACGTGTTTTTGGCAATCCATTTGTAAACTGAATTTTATTAAGCTTGGCTATAGGTCCAATGTGTTCTGTAATAATTTGGTTAATCTCTTTACGTAAGTTATCATGGTCTCGAGTCGCTCCAGTATCTTTTAAAATTACATAACCATATAGCGCATTCCCTTTTACATCATGAGGAAAACCAACAATAGCTGATTCTGCGACAGCCGGATGTTCATTAATAGCATCTTCTATTGGTGCCGTTCCTAAGTTATGACCAGAGACAATGATTACATCATCTACACGACCAGTTATACGATAGTAACCAACCTCATCTCTAAGTGCACCATCACCTGTAAAATAATTGTTTTTATAAGCGGAAAAATACGTTTCTTTATAACGTTGATGATTTCCCCAGATAGTTCTTGCAATGCTGGGCCAAGGGAATTTGATACACAATCGTCCTTCTACCTGATTACCCTTCAACTCATTTCCGTTTTCATCCATCAATGAGGGAATGATACCAGGAAAAGGTAAAGAAGCATAGGTGGGTTTTGTTGGAGTAACATAAGGTATTGGACAAATCATTATTCCCCCAGTTTCAGTTTGCCACCAAGAATCTATAATTGGGCAGTTTTTTTTTCCAATATTATCATTATACCAATGCCAAGCTTCCTCGTTAATAGGTTCTCCAACAGACCCTAATACTTTAAGAGACGAAAGGTCATATTTTTCCACCATTTCTACGCCTTCTTTTGCCAAGGCACGAATAGCGGTTGGTGCTGTATAAAATTGATTTACTTTATGTTTTTCAACAACTTCCCAAAAGCGCCCGTGATCTGGATAACTTGGTACACCCTCAAACATGACTGTTGTAGCTCCATTAGCCAATGGTCCATAAACAATATAACTGTGTCCTGTAATCCAACCAATGTCTGCTGTACACCAATAGACGTCATTTTCTGTATACTGAAATGCATTTTTAAATGAATAAGCTGTATATACCATATATCCTGCAGTGGTATGAACCATTCCTTTTGGCATTCCAGTAGAGCCTGATGTATACAAAATAAACAAAGGATCTTCAGCATCCATAATTTCAGGCTTACAAGCTATTGAAGCTTTATCTAACAGCGGTTGAAGCCATTGATCACGTCCCTCTTTCATATCAATATCAGTATTAATTCGCTTTGCAACCAGTACAGAGCTTATGCCTGGGCAAACCTCTAAAGCCTCATCCACAATACTTTTTAAATCTATTGTTTTTGCACCACGGTAAGAACCATCTGATGTAATAACCATCTTACAATCAGAATCATTTATTCTTGTTGACAATGCCGTTGCAGAGAAACCTGCAAAAACAACAGAATGAATTGCGCCAATACGCGCACATGCTAACAAGGAAATAGCTAATTCAGGAATCATTGGCAAATAAATACAAACACGATCTCCTTTTCTGATGCCTTGATCTTTCAAAACATTGGCAAATTGATTAACACGCTTGTGTAATTCCGAATAAGTGATATGCTGTGAGCTTTCTTTAGGATCATTTGGCTCAAATAAAATAGCTGTTTTATCTCCACGAGTAGAAAGATGTCTATCAATACAATTTTCAGTAATATTGAGTTTTGCTCCCTCAAACCATTTAATTTCAGGTTTGATAAAATCCCAACTTAAAACTTTGTTCCATTTCTTATACCAACTAAAGTGCTCCTCGGCAACTTCTTCCCAAAAGTTTTCAGGCTCTGTTATAGATTTTCTATAAACTTGGTAATATTCTTCGAGGTGTTTTATATGATAATTACTCATTATGTTTGTTTATTAAAGTAAAACAGGTTCTTGTTTTCTTTCAGAATGTCATTTACAGATTAAAAATAACTGTTTATTTTTACTTGACCAGTCAATAATAACTATCAAAAAACTATATTTTCATTATTAATGGGTTGCATCGCCAGCACCACTGGGAATTCTAATATTTTCTACAATTTCTACGACTTCTCTTGGCGGCGGCGGTGTACATCTTGAAACAAGGGTAGAAACAATAAAATTAGCGAACATGGCTACTGTTCCAAAACCTTCAGGCGAAATTCCAAACCACCAATCAGCCTCTGTACCTCCACCAAACCAATCAAACTTAAATTTTGTCATATAAAAAATCATCAGTAAAATACCTGCAATCATTCCAGCTATAGCACCTTCTTTATTCATTCGCTTGCTGAAAATTCCCAAAATTATAGCTGGAAAAAATGACGCAGCGGCCAAGCCAAAAGCTAAAGCTACTGTTGCTGCTACAAAGTCTGGTGGATTGATACCAAAATACCCAGCAACACAAACAGCAACAACTGCCGATAAACGAGCTGCTACTAATTCTCCTTTTTCAGAAATACTTGGTTTGATCATTTTCTTTATTAAATCATGAGATACAGAGGCAGAAATAACTAATAATAATCCTGCTGCAGTTGATAAAGCAGCTGCTAATGCTCCTGCTGCTACTAGTGCAATAACCCAATTTGGTAAATTTGCAATCTCAGGATTAGCTAATACCATGATATCTCTATCAACAATCAGCTCATTTTTTGAGGCATCGGCCAGGTATTGTATTTTACCGTCCTTATTTTTATCATCAAATTTAATCAGACCTGTTGTTTCCCAATTAGAAAACCATTCTGGCATTTCTTCACGTTTTTTATCAGTAACTGTTTCTATCATATTTATTCTAGAAAAAACCGCTATTGCTGGGGCTGTAGTATATAAAATTGCAATAAAAAGCAGTGCCCAACCAGCTGATTTACGGGCATCACTTACTTTTTTTACAGTAAAGAATCGAACAATAACATGTGGCAATCCTGCTGTACCACACATTAGTGCTGCCGTTATTAAAAAAACATCTAGCTTAGATTTAGTTCCTGTTGTATATGCTGCAAAACCTAATTCTCTGTGGAGATTGTCTAATTTATCTAATAGAAATACCCCATTTTGATCTGCACCTCCAAAACCTAATTGTGGAATTAGATTCCCTGTCATTTGAATAGATATAAAAATTGCCGGTACCATAAAAGCAAAAATTAGGACACAATATTGAGCTACTTGTGTATATGTAATCCCCTTCATTCCTCCTAAAACAGCATAAAAAAGAACAATGATCATACCCATTATTACTCCTGTATTTATATCAACCTGTAAAAAACGAGAAAACACCAGCCCTACTCCACGCATTTGACCAGCTACATAAGTAAAAGAAACAATAAGTGCACAAAATACAGCGACACTTCTTGCAACATTAGAATAATAACGATCACCTATAAAATCAGGAACCGTAAATTTTCCAAATTTTCGAAGATAAGGAGCTAATAATAAAGCTAACAATACATACCCTCCAGTCCATCCCATTAAATATACCGATCCGTCATAACCACTAAAAGAAATAATTCCTGCCATAGATATAAAAGAGGCTGCGGACATCCAATCAGCTGCTGTTGCCAGACCATTAGCTAAGGGTGAAACACCCCCTCCTGCGACATAAAATTCTTTAGTTGAACCTGCTCTCGACCAAATAGCAATCCCTATATATAACGTGAATGTTATTCCTACTAAAATCCACGTCCAAGTTTGTATATCCATAAATTATTTATCTAGATTAAATTTTTTGTCAAGTTTATTCATCAGTAGTATGTATACAAAGATTAAGATGACAAAGACATAAATAGACCCCTGTTGTGCAAACCAAAAACCCAATTTAAAACCTCCGATTTTAATGGTATTCATTTCTTCTACCAGAAGTATTCCAAAACCGAATGAAACCATAAACCAAATTGTTAGTAGTATGGCTAGGTATTTTAAATTTTCTTTCCAGTATTTTTTTTGATTTGTCATTTCCATAGTTACTATATATTAAAAGTGATAACGCTTAAAGGCTTCAATGGCAGCATAATCTGCGAGGCCTAAATCATTGTATGTTTTTGCTGTTAACCTATTTCTATCTTCAACTCGTACCCAAAATTCTCTAGTATCATCCCCCTGAAACATAACCCCGTCTTTTTGAGATTGATGGAAGAAAATAGCATGTCTCTTTTTAAGTACTTGATCTGGACTCATTGGAACAGCCATTTCAATTTGATAAGGGTCCCATTCGTGCCAAGCACCTCTATACAACCAAACCCAACAATCATCCATGTATTTATGATGTTTTAATGTATCTAAAGACTCAAATATGGCGTCTAAACAAACTTTATGTGTACCGTGTGGATCAGCCAAATCAGCTGCTGCATAAATTTGATGCGGTTTTATATCATCGATTAATCTGCACATTATATCAAGATCTTTTTGTGATAAATTATTTTTTTTGATGGTTCCTGTTTCATAAAAAGGAAGCTCTAAAAAATGAACATTATGATCTTCTAAGCCCAAATATCGGGTAGCTAATAATGACTCACTTCGTCTGATTAACCCCTTTAATTTGAGTACTTCTGGTGAATCAATATCTTGAGTTGTTTTATTTTTTAATACATCAACAACTTTTTTAGATTTAGTTGAATCTGGATTTATTGCTAAAGAAATTTCAGCAAATTTTAAAGCTTCTTCATCAGATACAGCAATATTACCAGAAGTTTGATATGCAACATGTACATCATGACCTTGTTCTACCAAACGATCAAAAGTACCTCCCATAGAAATCACATCATCATCTGGGTGAGGGCTAAAAATAATGATTCTCTTTTTTGGAATAGCAGCGCGTTCTGGTCGGTTTTCATCATCGGCATTGGGTTTCCCCGCGGGCCATCCGGTGATGGTATGCTGCATCTTATTAAACATTTTTATATTCAAATCATACGCAGTCCCTTCTTGGGTTAAAAGTCCAGACATCCCGTTATTGTTATAGTCTTTATCTGTTAGTTTTAAAATAGGTTTATGGGTTAATCCACTCAACCAAACCACTGCTTTTAATTTTAATGATTCTGTCCAAAAACAAGACATTACCAACCATGGAGTTTTTACTCGTGTTAGTGAAACTGAGGCACCTTTGTCTAAAACAAAGGTTGTATTGTTATGGTCCTGTAAATAGGTGGCAGGAAGTTGCGAAGACATCTCCCCTTCAATGGTTTTCATAAGTATTTCAGCTTTACTTATACCCCATGCAAGAAGAACAATCCTTTTGGCGCTTCTAACAGTGCCAATACCCATTGTAATTGCTTTTCTTGGCACATTATCTATCCCAAGAAATGAAGATGAAGCGTCTGTTCTAGTAATATAGTCTAATGTTATATTTCTTGTTCCTGAATTAAAATGAGATCCTGGCTCATTAAATCCAATATGTCCAGTTCGACCAATTCCCAAGAGTTGAAAATCAATGCCTCCTGCCTTCTTTATTTTCGTTTCATAGTCAATACAATATTGATATAACTCTTCTGGGCTAATTTTTCCGTGTGGAATATTGATATTTTCAGGAAGAATATCTATATGCTTAAATAAATGCTCATTCATAAAGTAATGATAACTCTGAATATTATTCTTATCCATCGGATAGTATTCGTCTAAGTTGAAAGTAATAACATTTACAAAACTCAACCCATCTTCTTTATGCATCCTTACGAGCTCTTCATATACTTTTATCGGAGAAGATCCTGTGGCTAGACCTAAAACACAAGATTCGTTTCGATTTGTTTTTTCCCGAATTAAATTTGCAATCTCTTGTGCTACAATAATTGAAGCCTCATTAGATGAATCGAATATAACATTATGAATTTTTTCAAACCTTGTTTCTTCAAATTTCCCAGCCTCATTATAACCTATATCAGTTATGTTTGTATTTAATTTTGTGTGCATTATTTATTAATTTACAATGTGGTTGATTTAATTTTACTCCAAATTTTAATTAATAGAATTCCAGAAACAATTGATGCAATTGTAAGTGGTATGGCATAGTTATACATACCGTAAATCCAGTATCCTGTTGCAAACATGCAGCTATAAATTAAAACACATCCTATTAGCATGGCAACAATTCCAGACGGAACACTCCATCCTTGGTCATTATTTTTTAAAACAATATCTTCTGCTTTAGCTTCTTTAATTACTTTTGACCATCCAGGACCTCCAGGCTGAATTTTCTTGTAAAAATCTCGAAGCACTTGGTCACTTTCTGGTTGTGTGATGTATGTAGCGATTAACCAAATACAAGTAGTTACCAACACAACCATAGGATATTCATAATAATCTTCAAATATTCCTAGTTCAGAATCAAATAGATAGGCACCCACTGGAGTTAATTTTACTATAATTGAAATTATCCCAGAGGCAAACATGGCTGTAATTTCGCTCCATGCATTAATACGCCACCAAAACCATCGTAAAATAAAAATTAATCCGGTTCCTGCTCCAAAAACTAATAATACTTCAAACAATTGTAAGGCATTTTGCAATAGTAGCGCTAGTATTGCGCTTAAAATCATTAAGCCCACCGTTGATATTCTTCCAACTGCTACTAATTTTTTCTCAGATGCATCAGGATTAATATGTTGTTTATAAAAATCATATACCATATAGGAGGAACCCCAATTTAACTGAGTTGAAATAGTGCTCATATAAGCTGCAATTAATGACGCTAATACTAAACCTAGCAAACCACTAGGTAATTTAGTAAGCATTGCAGAGTATGCTAAATCATGTCCTAATTTATCGTTTGCGACGTTAGGGAAAGCCTCTTGAATACTAACTAAATCAGGAAATATAACCAATGATGCTAATGCTACTATTATCCAAGGCCAAGGTCTTAATGCATAATGCATGATATTAAAGAAAAGAGTTGCTCCTATCGCATGATTTTCATCTTTAGCTGCTAACATTCGTTGTGCTATATAACCTCCACCACCTGGTTCGGCTCCGGGGTACCAAGAACTCCACCATTGAACTGCTAAAGGAATAATTAACAATGTAATAACAGCTTTTTTATCACTAAAATCTGGCAACATAGAAAGCTTATCCGCTACGTGTTCGTTGGCCATTAATGCTTCTATACCACCTACTTCTGGAATATTAACCAAATAATAGGCAGCACCTATAGAACCTCCCATTGCTACAAAAAATAAGACAAAATCTGTGTAAACTACACCTTTAAAACCACCAAGCGCACTAAAAACGACAGTGATAAGTCCTGCACTTATTACAGTTTGCCAAGGTTCCAAGCCCAACATAATACCACCAATTTTTATGGCGGCTAATGTTACTGCAGACATCGTAATCACATTAAAAATCACCCCTAAATAAATCGCTCTAAATTTCCTTAAAAAATTTGCTGGAGCGCCACCATATCTAAACTCATAAAATTCAATATCGGTATTAACATTTGATTTTCTCCAGAGTTTAGCATATACAAAGACCGTTAGCAATCCTGTTATTAAAAAAGCCCACCATACCCAGTTTCCAGAAACACCATTAGTTCTAACGATATCTGTCACTAAATTAGGTGTATCGGTAGAAAAAGTTGTAGCAACCATAGACACCCCAAGTAACCACCATGGCATCGTCCGTCCAGAGAGAAAAAACTCTGTAGAGCTTTTACTAGATTTTTTTGAAACATAAATTCCTATTGAAAGTGTAATTGTAAAAAATAAAATAATCAATGCATAATCTAATGTGCTCAATACTACCATAGTTCTAATGATTAATTTTTTTGTTAAATTTTTATTACTAGAAAGATTATATTTCTTGTTTCTTATACAACTTCAATTAACGAATTTATATCTTGTAAAACAAAAAAACTATTCCAATGAATAGTATGTCTTGAACAAATACTTTCTAACAAAAAACACAGCTGATACATATTTCTAAAGAAAACTATGTAAACTAAAATTTGTTTCCTTAGTTTTCTTTGGAAAATAACATGATTAACTGTTTTTTTTAAAATCTGAGACTTCAATTTAAAGTTGAAACTTAGATAACAGATAAAATCCTTTAAAAAAATGAAGGGAATGATTGAAATGAAATGAGGATGTTTATGTCTTGAAACAATAAGGGTTTTCATTTTTTATATCATTTATAGGTGTGCTTTAATCTAAAAAGGGAGGGGAGGTAGGTCCCCAAACCCCTTAATAGTCAAAAAAATAACATCTATGAAAGTTCTAAGAAACAGATAATTTTATCCGGATCCATACATCGTACACTGTTGCTATTAATAAAATTGACGTCATAGAAGGAAATAGCATCAAAATTGAAGATATAATATATGTGATTGGTCGCACTTATATTGATGATGTTAAAAAGAAGATTTTAGGCTAACATAAACTAAAGTCATTTAGTTAAAAAACAATGTTTAATGTAAGCGATGCTTTTTTAAACTGAAAAATGTGTTTCTCTTTTGCATTCTACTAATTTCTTAAAAAACTCATTTGCCTCTTAAACTTGTAAGAAAGTTTTTACCCTTGGTTGAAAAGAAGTAATTTTGAACAAATATTTTCTATGAGTACGATTAGAATTACCAAGCAGTTTAATTTTGAAACTGGACACGCCCTTTATGGATATGATGGAAAGTGTAAAAATGTTCATGGTCACAGTTATAAACTTTATGTAACAGTTCTAGGAACTCCTATAGCTGATCCTTCTCATGTAAAATACGGAATGGTCATTGATTTTTCTGATTTAAAAAAAATAGTAAAAGAAGAAATTGTAGATCTATTTGATCATGCCACTGTTTTCAACAAAAATACCCCACATCTAGAGCTAGCAAAAATATTAAGTGATAGAGGTCATGATGTTATATTAGTAGACTACCAGCCTACCAGTGAAATGATGGTGATTGATTTTGCTGAAAAAATTAACAGAAGGCTTCCAAAAAGTATCAACTTATTTTCAATAAAATTACAAGAAACGGAAACCTCTTTTGCAGAGTGGTTTGCCAGTGAAAATTAATTTTAGTTAAAATAAACATCTCCTACAATAAAGATGATTATTTAAAAGTTATATTTGAAAAAACAATCTTTATGAAAACATTTAAGTTTATTTTATTCGCACTTATCGCCACAACAATACTAGGTTGTGCAGAAAACACTAGTGACCCTGAACTTGATTTGTCTAATGAAAATATAGCAGGTGCTTATAATATCTCTAGTTTAGTTATAGATACAGAAACTAGCGCAACAACATCTGGAATTACTGTTACGGTAGCAAATACTAGTAGTATTGGTGATACATTTCAAGTTAATTTAATTTTCAATGAAGATGGCACCTATACTTCTTCTGGACAATTTAGAATTGTTTCAACCATCACACCAATTGGACAAAACCCTATAACAGATTCTGAAATTATTGTATTTAGTGATGCTGGATCTTATTCTACAAATGCAGTAGATAATACCATAAGTTTTATGGCTGCTCCTAATGCATTAATAGAAGGTACTTTTAACGTCGTTATTTTTAATGAGACTACTGTTTCACTTAATCAAGAAGCTGAAGAGACTATAGGAGAGTTAACGTCTTCAATAAATATGAATATCAGCATAGAAAGACAATAAAGGACTAATTATATCTTTCTCTTTCTTTACGAATAAAAAAAGTTATTTTCCATTATAGCTGTTCATCGTATTGTTAATACCGTCTGTCCCAAAAGACACAATGGCTTTTGTTGCCAGTGGAATTCTTTCTATAAGCTGACTTTCTTCTTCTTTTGTCCAAGAACCGAGAACAAAATCTGCCTGACGCCCCTTTGCATAGTTCCCTCCAACCCCAAAGCGAAAACGAGTATATTGCTGTGTATTTAATTTCTCTTGAATATCTTTTAGACCATTATGACCACCAGCACTTCCTTTTGTTTTTATTCTTACAAATCCAAAATCTAGATGTACATCATCGGTTACAACAAAAACATTTTCTAACTGTATTTTTTCTTGAGTCATCCAATATGACACCGCTTTACCACTTAAATTCATGTAGGTACTTGGTTTTAGTAAAATAAAGGTTCTTCCTTTGTGTCTAAAACGAGTAATATCACCAAGTTTTTCTGTTTCAAACTTAACCTCTTGGTCTTTAGCAAGGGCATCTAAAATTTGAAAACCTATATTATGCCGTGTATTTTTGTAAGTATCTCCAATATTTCCAAGACCAACAATTAAAAATTTTTTCATAACCACTTGTTTTCTTTTTATTTGTTTATTAGAAAAGAGTTTAAAAATATTCATATTGTAAAAATAAAGAAAATAAAAAAAGCGTTACACATGTGTAACGCTTTTCTAATTTATCTACTCTCGTACCTCTTCTATTCTTAAAATAGTAGTTTGTTATTCAGCTGCAGCTTCTGTTGCTTCTGTTGTTGCTTCTTCTGCACCTTCTGCTACTTCATCATCTACTGCGTTACGAGATGTTCTAACCTGAACAACTACAGTGTTATCTGGGTGCATGAATGTATAGTCATCGTTAAAAATTTGAGTAACAAATAATTTACTTCCAATCTTTAATTCTGAGATATCAGCAGTCACATAATCTGGCAATTTAGCAGGTATTGCTTTAATTTTTAATTTACGATTTGTAAAACGCAAAGAACCTCCATTTAAAACTCCAGGAGATGTTCCTGTTAGTTTTACCGGAATATTCATAGCTACTTCTTTATCATCAAATAACTGATAAAAATCTATGTGTAAGATTCTATCTGTTACTGGATGAAATTGGATATCTTGTAAGATAGCCGAAAGTTTCTGCCCGTCTAGTTCAATCATTGCAGTATATACATTTGGGGTATATACCAATTTCTTAAATAATTTTTCTTCTGCTGAAAAATGAACTGGTTTATCTCCTCCGTATATAACGCAAGGAACCATACCAGCATTACGTAAGGCTTTCGTTGCTACTTTACCTACGCTTTCTCTTTTTGATCCTTTGATTGTAATTGATTTCATTACTTTTTTTACTTAAAATTTAGTTACATTAAAAATTGGTCACTTATCGATGTATTGTCCTGAACTTTCCTCATAACATCAGCGAATAAGGGGGCGCAAGTTACAACTTTTATTTTAGAAATCTTCTTCTTTAATGGAATGGTGTCAGACACAATTAGCTCTGTTAATTTAGAGTTTTGAATCTTATCATACGCGTCTCCAGAGAGGATTGGATGCGTACAAATTGCACGTACACTTATAGCGCCTCTTTCTATCATTAAATTGGCAGCTCTAGATAGTGTGCCTCCAGTGTCAATCATGTCATCTACTAAAATAACATTCTTGCCTTTTACATCACCTATTAGCTCCATATGACCAATAACATTTGCTTTCTTGCGCTGCTTGTAACAAATAACAACATCAGACATTAAGTATTTAGAATAGGCATAGGCTCTTTTAGAGCCTCCCATATCTGGAGATGCAATTGTTAAATTATCTAATTTTAAATCGTTGATATACGACATAAAAATAGTAGAGGCATATAAGTGATCTACTGGTTTTTCAAAAAATCCTTGAATCTGATCTGCATGTAAGTCCATGGTCATAATTCTAGTAGCTCCTCCTGCTTGTAATAAATTGGCCACTAACTTGGCGCCGATAGCAACTCTAGGTTGGTCTTTTCTGTCTTGACGAGCCCAACCAAAGTAGGGCATTACTGCGGTAATATGTCTTGCAGAAGCTCTTTTTGCAGCATCTAACATTAACAACATCTCCATTAAATTATCAGCTGTGGGAAATGTAGATCCAATAATAAAAACCCTTCTTCCTCTTACAGATTCCTCAAAAGCAGGTTGGAATTCTCCATCACTAAACTTTGTTGTTTTAACTTTTCCCAAAGGCACTCCATATTCTTTTGAAATCTTTTCAGCTAATACCATACTTTGCGAACAAGCAAAGAGTTTTGGAGATAATTCTTTTTTTGACATTTAATTATGTGTTAATCAGATTAGTTTTTTGGGGCTTAAAACAAAAGTAAAATTATTTGACGAGTTTTTAAGATTAAATCCCACAATCATAAAATATTTTTTAAATTTGCAACTTATCATATTGCTCGAGTGGCGGAACTGGTAGACGCGCTGGATTCAAAATCCAGTTTTTTCGGAAGTGCGGGTTCGATTCCCGCCTCGAGTACAAATTATCCCCAAGAATTAATTATTATTCTTGGGGATAATTTTTTAAATATCAAATTATGAAAAAATTACTCTTACTTTCTGCCCTTTTAATCATCGGTTGTGCAGGTGATAATGACAACAACGATAGCAATTCAGAAAATCCATTTAGCGGAGAATGGTCTGGAGTCTATAATAAAACAAATAGTGAAGATGGAGTAAGTTCAGGAGCATGGCAAGGAACAGTTACTCAGAATAACTTTAATGGTGAGTATGTGAGTTCGGAAAGTAACGAAACCGATGCATATTCAGGACTTGTTTCGCCTGATGGAGATACATCATTTACGACAGGAAGTACGACAGACGGTGCTATTTTTGGTGGGGTAATGTATGGGAATACAGCTTCTGGAGTTTTTGTGAATAATTCCTCTACCCCTCCAGATTATGGCACTTGGAAGGGGACTAAGACAATTCCAGACAACAACTATGTGTTTAATGAATTTGTTGGAACATGGCGTTTGCTATCTGAGTCACAAGATGGTTTTGATTTATTTTTGTCGGAGTGTCAACTTAAATCTACTATAGTTGTTTCTCCTACACTTCTTCTTATAAATGACTTCAATGACAGTTCAACTTGCGGATTTGACTCGTGCAGTATCTATAGCTTAGAAACATGGAATGTTTTGTATGATTCTGGCTCTACTGCAATAATTAGTCAAACAAGTGATATAAATTTTTGTGGAGGAGAAGTTAATGACACAGACACTAACTTACTACTAACAATCAATTTTCAAGTTATTGGAAATAGAATAAATGTCAGTTACGATTACCCGAGTTCTGATGACTCAATCTTGTTTGTTCAGAAAACATACGAAAGGATTTAAAAAACTATATCGTTAAAATTAATGCATTAAGTCTTAATTACAAGCGCTGACTAAAAACTCTCAACTTCTCTAAATGTTGAAAGAAATAGTTCAATAATTGGACTACTTTGTGTACGAATAAATAAAAAGCAATCAAAAGGATAAAGCTTGCTTTTTTGTTTTGGCGAATTGTTGATTTTCAAAGCAATGCTTTGGAAAAGGGGAGATATCCTAGGATTAAAATTTGTTTCTTTTTCTATTTGCCATAAATGTTTTTTTGATACATTGAATGTAGAGTTAAACTTAATTCTGAAACGATGCTCTCAAACTCTTTTTGATGTACAACATTTATGTTTTCAGATTTATTTTTTCTGTGATCATAGAGCATCCTGACAACAGTTGAATAATCCTTTGGTTTTAAAAATTCAGTGTAACTGAAATCTTTTGTTTTTAAGGTAAATCCGTTTCCTTTTTTGATAAAAACATGTTTTTTTCCTTCCAAATTTGGGTTGTTTAAAATAGACACCAAACTCGTTCCGTCTAATTGTTTCTTGGGAACTTCTATTCCACAGATTTCTGCCAATGTAGGGTAAACGTCCACTAATGCTGTTAGGGCATTTGTTGTTCCTTTGGCTTTAGAGAATGGATTGTAAATAATTAGAGGCACCTGAGTAGAGGTGTTATAATTTGTAAACTTTGCCCATTGTGTATGTTCTTGTAAATTGTAGCCATGATCAGACACAAAAACAACAACTGTGTTTTTATCTAATTCTTGCTTCTTTAGCTCGTTTAAAATTTCACCAATTAGTGCATCTGTGTAAGATACTGTTGCATAATACCCATGAATTAAATCAATTGCCAAACTATCGGAAACCTGACCTTGTTTAGGGATATTAGAATAGGAACGCATTTCAGGCCAATTAGTAATACTCATCTTTGGTGCATCTACAGGGATATAATTATAGTTTTCTGGTTGCATAATGGTATTTCTATCGTATAAATCCCAATACTTTTTTGGTGCATTAAAAGGTAAATGTGGACTAATAAAACCAGCGCTTAGAAAGAAAGGTTTGTCACTTTTTTTTAGTTTTTTAATATCTTTAATCACTTTCTCCGTTAACAACCCATCTATATAGGTGAAATCTGAAACGTCTGCACTTTCGTATGAAGGTCCTGTGTCTGTGATTTTATAGTTGGAAATATTAGTGGGGTTTTGATAGTCTTTCCACAACGATTGCCAATAATCAGTTGGCGCTAAGCCTTTGTTATTTTTATCAAATGCATATGGGCGCCAAACTTCATTCCAATCAGTCTCTCTATCATCTAAATGATGATAAATTTTTCCATTAGAAATGGTGGTATACCCGTTATTTTTAAATAACTGAGGAAGGGTAACTGCATCCGGTGTCTCCTGTTCAACAAATGTTTTATAATCTAAAAACCTGTTTTTTGTTGGCAACATTCCTGTTAACATACTAGCTCGAGATGCTCCACAAACTGGCACGTTACAATAAGCATTTGTAAACTTTATTCCTTTTGCTGCCAAGGCATCAATATTTGGTGAGTGTATGTGTGTTGCACCAAAACTTGCTAATTCAGGTCGTAAGTCATCTATATAAAACAATAGAACGTTTGGCTTTTGAGGCATCAGTTCTAGTTCCATGTGTTTACAGTTTAAGAAAATAAAAAAAGGTAAGAATAATAGTTTTCTCATTATTTATGAAATATATATTTTCAAATTTAATGAAAATGTTTTTAGTTGTTCCTCTCCAGCGTTCACTTTTCAGTGTCTTGAAAACAAAAATGTGATAGATACTTTAAAATGTAAAAAAACCACAATAACTTTTTTTAGATTATTGTGGCTTTCTTTAACCACCAGCTTAGGTAGTAGTATTTAAATTGATCCCTTATTAAAAAGCTCTAATTGGGATAACTCTAACGGCATTGCCTTTATTATTATTAACGGGAGAAGTACCAGTGGTGAAGCTTCTTTGTTTTGCTTTATTACCATTATGCTGTGAAGAGCTCCAGTAATTATTAGATCGGATACCGCCCCAATCAGACCATCCACCACTGGCGGGATACTTTTCAATAAAGTAACTAACCAATGCATCTTGCTCTAATGTAGATGGTAAAAACCAATCATTAAAACCTCCACCGTTATATGCTCTTGCAAATCCTGCGGCACTAGCAGTTCCTGAGTTAGAATATTCATTTATAATATTAGTTGTATTTGTAGCACCTGTACCTATAGCTGTAGAGGTTGAAATGGAAGCACAACCACCACACCAACCCCCAGCATTCCAAGGTTTTGTAGTGGTATAATTACTATAGGCGTAGATTAAACCGATGTCATTTACTCCATCTCCATCTAAATCTGTTGGTGAAGGGGCAAGATAAAAAACAATACCACCTTCGTAAGAATCACCTACCTCTACAACTATTTCGTTAACATCTGTGATAGAGAAGGTAACTGTAGTAGCATTACTTGTTCCTGCTGCATCTGTAGCTGTTACTGTGAAAGAGTATGAATTCTTAGTCTCGTAATCTGGATCTGCTGTTAATGTAACAACACCTCCTGCATTCACTGAAAGTAAAGCAGCATCGGTTCCTGAAATGGCATAACTAGCAATAGTTCCTCCATCATTGGCGTCAGCTGTAATTATGTAAATCGTTTGACCAGCTCCACTATTCTCTGCTTTATTTGTTCCTGTAGCCCCTGATGTAATTGTAGGTACAACTTCATCAACATTGGTAATAGCAAATGTAACTGTAGTAGCAGCACTTGTTCCTGCTGCATCTGAAGCGGTAACTGTGAAACTATAAGATGGCTTTGTCTCGTAATCTGGATCTGCTGTTAATGTGACAACGCCTCCTGCATTCACTGAAAGTAAACCTGCATCTACATCGGTTCCTGCAATGGTATAACTAGCAATAGTTCCTCCATCATTGGCAGTAGCAGCAATTGTATAAATCGTTTGACCAGCTCCACTATTCTCTGCTTTATTTGTTCCTGTAGTCCCTGATGTAATTGTAGGTACAACTTCATCAATATTGGTAATAGCAAATGTAACTGTAGTCGCAGCACTTGTTCCTGCTGCATCTGAAGCGGTAACTGTGAAACTATAAGATGGCTTTGTCTCGTAATCTGGATCTGCTGTTAATGTGACAACGCCTCCTACATTCACTGAAAGTAAACCTGCATCTACATCGGTTCCTGCAATGGCATAACTAGCAATAGTTCCTCCGTCATTGGCAGTAGCAGCAATTGTATATATCGTTTGACCAGCCCCACTATTCTCTGCTTTATTTGTTCCTGTAGCCCCTGATGTAATTGTAGGTACAACTTCATCAACATTGGTAATAGCAAATGTAACTGTAGTCACAGCACTTGTTCCTGCTGCATCTGTAGCGGTAACTGTGAAAGAGTATGAATTCTTAGTCTCGTAATTTGGATCTGCTGTTAATGTAACAACACCTGATCCTGCATTGACAGAAAGTAAACCTGCATCGGTTCCTGCAATAGCATAACTACCAATAGTTCCTCCATCATTGGCATCAGCAGCAATTGTATATATCATTTGACCAGCTCCAATATTCTCTGCTTTATTTGTTCCCGTGACTCCTGATGTAATTGTAGGTACAACTTCATCAACATTGATAATAGCAAATGTAACTGAAGTAGCAGCACTTGTGTTTCCGGCTGCATCTGTAGCGGTAACTGCGAAAGAGTATGAATTCTTAGTCTCGTAATCTGGATCTGCTGTTAATATAACAACGCCTGATCCTGCATTCACTGAAAGTAAAGCAGCATCGGTTCCTGCAATGGCATAACTACCAACACCATTAGCATCACTCGCTGTAATGGTATAGATGGTTTGACCAGCTTCAATATTCTCCTGTAAATTTATTCCTGTTTCTGGTGAAGTAATCACAGGTGCAGTTGTATCATCAACAACAATTGTTTTTGAAAACACATTCCAATTAGAACCATCAAATATCATAAGTGATCCGTTATTGTAATCTGTTACATAAACTTGCAGACCTTCTGCAGCATTAGATATCAATTTTCTTTCTGCATTAGACATTCTAGGCAGCAAAAAACCACCGGTTGTACTAGTTATGTCAAAAGCCGAAGAGGGTTCTGGAGATAGTGTTCCTATTGCATGTTGAGCTGAGATGTTCGTAGCAATAAAGAACAATCCCATAGATAGGATTATTTTGTTCATTTTGTTATTATTATTGTTATTACCGTAATTGAGCGGCATAAAATTAGTGTATAAATAGGAGGTAACTTTTAAAATTCGTCAAGTAGTCATTTTTAATCGGTGATTAGACTTAAATTAAAGATTAGTTGTCAAAAGCAATTAATTTACTGTATTTGGTTACTCCAATAAACAAATCAAATGAACAAAATTTGATAACATCATTGTTTTAATATACTTTAACTTTAGCGCTTAAGAATATTACTGGACCTCGTATAGTTCTAATGTGAAACCTGAGGATGAAGAAATTGTTGCTAAATCAACTAATAATTATTTCAGTTCCCTAAACTCTAAAGCTAAAGGTTGATGATGCGTCTAATTTTGCAACAGGATTTAAAAATTTTCATTCTAAGAATAATCCTGAAGACAAGAGGGTTACACTTGGTCGATTTCGTTTAATCAGAAGTCCTTTAGGAGAATCTGAATATGTACTTACTAGGGTTAACGACTTTAAAACAGCAGTTATGTTCCATTACACAGAGAATCTAGCCCTGCAGCTAAACAAGCATGAGCAACGTATATGAAAGAAATAGATGGTATTGTTAAATTAATTAGAACTTCCACCAGAGTAATGGTTGGTAAGTGGTAAAAAATTATTTATGAATAGATAAAAAACCTTCAATAAATTTAGAGGTTTTTTAATATACAATATTAATTGCTTATAACAATTAATATTGTATATTGATAACATAAATTTTAAATATAAAATAATGAAAAAATTACTAGTAGTCCTCTTAGTTCCATTTTTTGCTTTTTCTCAAACAAACTCAAATAGAGAATATTGGCAAACAAATAAATGGAGCGCTAAAAAAGGTATGATTCCAGAGTTTGAAGCAGGTGTAGCTAAAAAAACACAGAAATTTAACAATACAAAAGAAACTTCATTTGCAACGTATCAAATCATTACAGGATCTGATCAAGGAAAGTACATGAGAGTTATGGGCAACAGAAATGCAGCTTCATTTGATACAGAAGATACTGCTGAATTGGCATTTTGGATGAAAAATGTAATGCCTTATACAGAAGGAAATGATGGGAATATAAGGTGGTGGAGAATGAAAGGACTCTCTCAAAACTGGGATAATGATTTGCCTCCAGCTAGATTTGTTAAAATGACGACTTATACAATTAAGCCCGATAAAAGAGTTGACTTCTTTTCATTTTGGAGAAACAACACTAAACTTCAAAAAGAGTTAGGGTACTCTGGAATTAGTGGTTTATTTATGTTAACTACTGGAGGAGAAAGTTATAAAATTCTTGAAGTTCAGTCTTACAATAGTCACGCAGAAGGAATGGGGAAAATGACTGACCCTGAAGTAGATTACATTGATAAATACAATGAAATGTTCGGATGGAGAACTTGGAGTAACGATCAAGCGGCCTATTATGCTTCTATTGAAAAATGGGGAATCAATATAGAAACTGCAGAATTAAAACCAAAGATGTCATCAAAATTAAAATAATTTAAAATAATAAAACTTAAAAAAAGTTGATTAAAATTTAATCAACTTTTTTTTGAATTTCGCCTTGGATAGTTCTCCTCTTTTTGTTTGCGGGTAGAGTAGATGATGTTCCATATGGTTAATCCCATATATGTCGCAAATATAACTGCACCTACTATAAAAAATCCTATGCTCATGTTGTTCTTCTTTGTCTAATTGCTATCGCAAACAATAATATTGTGCCTGGCCAATGTGCTGAATATTGTGCCTCTTCTGTCATTCCCATTATTCCATATCCTACCGAATAAAGTAAACACATGAAAGCTAAAATAATAGGATACCACTTTGAAATAAAATTTTTCATTTTTTATTGTTTTATATTTTGTGAATTTAATTCTCTACCGAATATACTCAATTGGTGTAAGTATCACATATAATTTTAAATATTTATGATGAAAAAAAATCATTTTTTGGACTCAGATAATATGTAAATCCTCTTTAGTATCTTTGAAACATACTAAAAATAGTGCAATGAATGATTTACTATTATATTTTACATTAGGCTTGCGTCATGTTCTTGATGTAACAGCTTATGACCATATTTTATTTCTAATTGTACTGACTGTTATTTTTAGTTTTCGCCAGTGGAAAAAAGTAGTATGGTTGCTAACTTTTTTTACTATAGGGCATACGATTACTTTGGCATTAGCTGCCTTTGGCATTATTGGAATTAGAATAGATATTGTGGAGTTTTTAATTCCCGTAACCATAGGTATTACTGGGTTATTTAATATCCTAAGAGCAACTGAGGCTTCCATGGGAAAGGTGAAAATCAGCTTAATTTTTTCGCTATCTTTTGGATTAATTCACGGACTTGGATTTTCAAATTATTTTAAACTAATGATTGGAAAAGAGGAAGACAAAATTCTACCTTTATTAGAATTTGCGCTAGGTATAGAAGCTGCACAAATAATTATTGTGTTTGCTGTTTTACTACTAGGAATGCTTATGAAAAGTTTCTTTAAAGTTCCAAAAAGAGATTGGATACTGGTGTGTTCTGCCGTTGTAATTGGAGTTGTAATTCCTATGATGCTAAACAGAATATTTTGGTAAATAATTAACGTGCTCATTTTTTAAATCTCATTACTTTTAACCTTTATGAATTCTAAACAACATAAATACGATATTGCTTATTTAAAAATGGCTTTAGAGTGGGGTCAATTATCTCATTGTAAGCGAAAACAAGTAGGAGCTTTGATTGTAAAAAATCGGATGATTATTTCAGATGGCTTTAATGGTACTCCATCTGGTTTTGATAATTGCTGTGAAGATGATAATGATGTTACCAAATGGGAAGTATTGCATGCAGAAGCCAATGCTATTTTAAAAGTAGCCTCCTCTACCCAATCTGCAGCTGGAGCAACTTTGTATATCACCTTATCTCCTTGCCAACAATGCAGTAAACTTATCCATCAAGCAGGTATTAAACGCGTAGTATATTCTAAAGACTACAAAGACACTTCTGGTATCAATTTTTTAAAAAAAGCAGGAGTAGAAACTCAATACTTACCTATAAATGACTAAAAATAATTTCCCTATTTATTTATCAATAGCCACCATTTTTGGCATCTTAATTGGTGTCTTTATAAATGGTAATAGTAATGGATTTTCTCTAAATTCCAACACTAAAAACGAAGCAAAGATTAGACGTTTAATGGATTATATAGATCAAAACTATGTGGATACCATCAATACAACTAATTTATTGGACGGTGCAATTTCTGAAATGATTGGTAAATTAGACCCGCATTCTGCCTATATTCCAAAAGAGAATTTGCAAGATATGCAAGATAGAATGCAAGGAAAATTTGTTGGTATTGGAATTCAATTTAGAATTATTAATGACTCTGTAACTGTTATTGAACCAATAAAAGGAGGTCCAAGTATAAAAGCGGGGATAAAAGCTGGTGACAGAATAATTATAGCCGACAAGGATACACTGTCTGGAAAAAAAATAAACCTTAATAGTGTTCCTTCGTATCTCAAAGGAATATCAGGTTCAGAAGTAATATTGAAAATTTATAGAAAGGCGACTGATTCGTTATTTAATCTCAAAATTACTCGGGGAGATGTAAATATTAAAAGTGTAGACCTCTCTTATATGATAAATGATCACATAGGCTATATAAAATTAGATCGATTTGCAAGAAATACCTACCGCGAATTTACAGCTGCCTTAACAAAACTCACCGGCCTAGGAATGGAAGACCTAGTGCTTGATTTAAGAGGAAATGGAGGCGGATTTATTGATATAGCGAACAGTATTGTTGATGAGTTTTTAGAAGATGACTCGCTCATTGTATTTACAAAAAACAACAAAGGGCAAGTTGATGAGTATTTTGCTACAAAAGATGGCGCTTTTGAAACTGGAGAATTGTATGTTTTAATAGATGAAAACTCTGCTTCTGCATCAGAAATTGTTGCAGGTGCTTTGCAAGACAATGACAAAGGAACCATTATAGGAAGACGTTCTTTTGGAAAAGGGTTGGTTCAAATAGAAATGGAATTGGGAGATGGATCAGCTGTGCGCTTAACAACTGCAAGATATTATACTCCAACTGGTAGATCTATTCAAAAACCGTACACTAAAAATGGAGACAAAAATTACTACAACGATTATCAACAAAGAATTTTAAGTGGAGAGTTACTATACAAAGATAGTATACAAGTAACAGATTCTTTACAATATAAAACTCCAAAAGGAAAGGTAGTATATGGCGGTGGTGGAATTATACCCGATGTTTTTGTAGCCATAGACACTACAGGTTACTTGAATAACTTCTACTATAGAACTATCACTAATTTTTCTTTTGATTATGTAGATGAAAATAGAAAAGAACTCACTGAAAATTGGACTTTAGAGCCATTTCTTGCCAATTTTGACAAAGATGATACCATATTTCAAACGTATGTATCAAAAATATTTGACATCAATATTCCTTCTTTTAAAGCAAAAGAAAAAATACGTGTTTATCTAAAAGCTACCATTGCAAGAGAACTTTTTGGTGATCTTGGGTTCTATCAAATTATTCAAAAAGATGATAAAATGCTTCAAAAAGTTTTAGAATTGGATGCTAGCATAGAATAGTGTTACTTTGCACCACATGACTACGATTACTACTTCTGAAAACAAGAAAATATACTTTGCTTCTGATCAACATTTAGGAGCTCCAACTCCTCAAGCTAGCTTACCGCGTGAAAAAAAATTTGTTGCTTGGCTAAACGTAATTAAAGAAGATGCTGGGGCTGTTTTTTTATTGGGTGATTTATTTGATTTTTGGTTTGAATATAAAACGGTAGTTCCTAAAGGATTTGTAAGAGTATTAGGAAAACTTGCTGAACTCAAAGATGCAGGCATCGCCATTTATTTCTTTGTAGGGAATCATGATTTATGGATGCGAGATTATTTTCAGAAAGAATTAGATATTCCTGTTTTTCATCAACCTCAAGAATTTGATATTAACGGAAAATTATTTTTAATTGGACACGGTGATGGCTTAGGTCCAGGAGATCATGGGTACAAACGAATGAAAAAAGTATTTACTTTCCCCTTTTTTAAGTGGTTATTTAGGTGGCTACATCCCGACATAGGAGTAAGATTAGGACACTATTTCTCTGTGAAAAATAAATTAATTTCCGGCGATGAAGATGCGCAGTTTTTAGGAGAAGAAAATGAATGGCTAGCGCTATACTGCAAGAGAAAGCTTACAGAAAAACACTATGACTTCTTTATCTTCGGGCATAGACATCTTCCCTTAGAAATTGAGTTAAATAGTACAAGTAAATATATAAATCTTGGAGATTGGATTCAGTATTTTACCTATGGTGAATTTATGAAAACCTTTAAACTGAAAGAATTTTAATACTATTCTTTTGTGAATTTAATGAGTTGTTGAACTCCTTTATAAATACTCAAACAGTTTTCTATTATAAACGCCTCATCTATATGTTTTTCTTTCAAATATGCTTTTAATACTTTTTCTCCATCAAAATCTACAAAAGCCAATCTAAAAAATAATTCTGTAGTATCAAATCCAAAATCAGATCCTGGCAATAAAGCAACTCCAAAATTCTCTAAAAGATAATGAGATAGTTTAGTGCTACTATGTAATTCTAATGATTTAGTCTTTTCTTTGAAATTTTCAAAGCCTATCATCATATAAAATGAGCCTTGAGGAGTGGTACACTGAATATTATTAGTAGAAAGCTGTTTATAAACATAGGAAGAGATTCCGTCTAAAATAGCAGCAGAGTTGGCAACATATTCTTGTAGATCTTTAGAATATTGATATGCTTTTACAGCGGCAAATTGAACTGGTGAAGAAACACAACTAAATGTTTCGCTAAATAACGACGTATAGACAACAGACAGACGCTCTAGTTCTTTTGGTAGTGACATAAATCCTAAACGATATCCTCCTGCTGAAAACACCTTGCTAAGCCCTCCAAAAACAATCGTTCCTTCAGAATAATAGTTAGAAATACTAAGCGAATACTCGTTTTTAAAATTTATTTGAGAGTAAATCTCATCAGAAAAAACTAGTACTTGATATTTTCTACAGACAGTTGCTAAAGACTTATATTCAGTATCTGAATACACAGCACCTGTTGGGTTGTTTGGCGAGTTTAGAATAAGTATTGAATCTTCTTTTTTATGTTCGCTTAAATAGGCTTCTAATGTGTCTGCCGTAAGTTTAAAATTATCTTCTAGTGTTGTTTCTAAAATGCTATAACTTCCTCCTTTTGACTTTATCTGTGGTATATAACTTACCCAGCTACCTTTTGGGATTAAAAACTCTCCTTCAAATATTAGTATTGACTGATATAGGAGTTCTTTACTCCCAGGTCCAATAAAAATTAAATCTGAGTCTCTGTCTATCCCCTGATTTTCTGAAAGGAAATTGGACAACTGATGTCTTAATTTCTCTAGACCATTTACAGGTAGATAATGATTGTTAGTCGCATTATTTTTTAGTTCTTCTACTATAGATTGATGAATAGGGAATGGTGATTGTCCAAATCCAAAATGAGCAACCTCTTGCCCTTTTTTTCGTAACTCTTTTACTTTTTCATTGATTAAGAGCGTAGCAGATGGTGCTAACTTTAACGTTTTTGGATTTATTTTCATTACTTAATAAAATGTGGTTATTAACTAAAAAAAAGAGGCCAAAAGGCCTCTTTTATATATTGTAAGCGTTATAAACTTAAGACGGATCTGCTGTATACATTGTCCAAGAAACATTTCCGTTTCCATCTGTACTTTTAGTACACCAAATATGAAAACCAAAATCCTCAGCATTAACAGTAAACGTAAAGTTACCTCCTGCAGTTACTATATCAAAAGTAAGGTCTACCGGGTTAGAGAAAGTATTAGTAGGCCATTCATAAACAAAAAGACCATAATTACCATCAGGTAAGGCAGTACCAAAAACATTTTCTTCATTAGTAACTCCCTGACTATCATCAATAGCAAATGGATTCTGCCAAAGAACGTTTAATCCTCCTAATATCAGATCCAAGTCTTGACCTGTTTCCCATGTTAATTTAGCAGAAAAATATCCCTGTCTCATGATTCTTACAGAAGTATTTCCATCTAAACTAGGAAGAAATCTTCTAGCTGAAGCATTAACAACTATAAAGTCAGATAAGTCAACATCATGAAAAACATCATCGGATGCAAAAGCAACAGGAATTGTTATGGAATTATCTCCTGAACTAGCACTAGATGTCATTGAGTTTCCACCATCTAAAGAATATTCTACCGTTGAATAACTAGGTAAACCTTCAGAAAAATTAATTACCAAATCATAACTTGAAGCGTCATCTGATATAGCAATTATATCATTTTGATTTGCTAGTGATGCTGTAATTGTTTTTTGTGGTAAAACCATTACTTGTTCATCATCATCTACATTACATCCAATGAATGTAAAAACAGATAACAATACAATACTTAATTTATATATGTGTTTCATTTTTTTATAATTGAGTTATTCTATATCCAAATTGTGATCCTAAACTTGCTTTTATCATAGTAAACTGAAAAGAATCAGATTCTATTTTAGCACCTAAAAAAGTTTCTACTCGACCTCCTGGAAAAGTAAAACTAATATCATATTCAGCAGGGTAATCAAAATTCCATTCATACATATAAACGCTAAAGACACCTTCTTCGTCTGCTGGCAAAGTCATTTGTTCAGTAGTTGTTACTCCTTGACTATCGTCAAGTTGAGTACCACCTAAATCTTGATCTCCTGTGATTAAAAAGATATCTAAATCTTTTACAGGATTTGCCCATGTAACTGTAATTTGAACTGGCCCTGGAGGTGCTGTGAAATCTGGCTCAGAATCAACTACACTTATTTTTCTTGTTAATTCACCTGGTGTTAGATAATAAACATCAGAAGTACCAAAAGCTACATCTAAAATTTCTAGTGTATATATTTCTTCAGCAAAACCTTCTGCAACACCATCATCTGAAAAAGTTACTGAAACTTCAACAGAGGTTTCGTCAGCTGGTATGATAACAGTTGACGGAAAGCTTACACCTTCTGGGGAACCATCAGATGAGGATATCCCTAATGATACTGTAATAGGTAAGCCTAGTGGGTTTATATTTGTTCCAACAGAAAAAGTTAATGGAACTGCTGTAGGATCATTTTCTAATACTATTTGACCACCATTAGTGTCCGTAAACCCAACGTTTATTTCACTTGTAGGAGTCCATTCTCCTGGATTTGTTACACTATCTACATCATCCTGTCCACACGAAATTAAAAGTGTTAAGGAGAATAATAGTGCTAAATATTTAATATTTTTCATATTCTATAGTTTTATATATTATAATTTAAATTTTAATCTAGCAAATACTGTTCTTCCATTAATTCCAAACTGAGAAGTAACACGTGGGTAAATAAAGTTATTACCACTTGTTAAGTTCGCTGGACTGGCGGTTGGAAATACATTAAAAATATTACTAGAACCAATAGTTATAGTCATGTTTTCTGTAAAATCATATCCGAAAGACATATCCGTTAATAATTTATCTCCAAATATTGGATGATAATCTGCACCCGAACCACTTAAAGATGGTTCCTGTGTTACGTCTGGATTAGTAACAGCTCCAAAAAATGAGTTTCTTACAAATAACTTCCATTTATCACCATGTATTACATGACCAAGATTTGCTTTAAATCTAGGAGTAGCTGTTTCTAAGAAATATGATTCTCTTTCTCCAAAATAAGTTCCTATTTGCGATGCTAATTCAGGTGATGCATTTATTTCATCTACACGTTGAGTATATGCAAAGGTTACTGCTAAATCAGTTGTTATACGAACATCAGATACAGTTGCGTCATGAGAAACTACAATGTCAAACCCTTTAGTTTCTGTATCTATTGCATTTGCAAAGAAACGAGCAGATTCTGCACTTGTAACAATTCCTGCAGGAATATCAAAGTTACCTGTTAAAACAACTCTGTCATCTATTCCTGTAAAGAAACCATCTACAGTTAAACTAAGATTAGCGTCAGGTATTTTAGCTGTAAAACCAAAACTTGCACTAAAAGACTCTTCTTGTTTTAATTGTGGAATACCTAAGGCTCCTGCAATTTGACTATCATTTGAGAAAGTACCTACTTCGTAAGGAACTCCTGAAATAAAGTTTGTGCTTATTGTATTAAAGTTTAACTGAGCTAAAGAAGGTGCTCTAAAGCCTGTACTTGCAGCAGCTCTAATATTTACATTATCATTAACTTTTACGATTCCTGCTAACTTCCAATTGAAAGTAGAACCAAAATCGCTGTAGTTTTCATATCTAACAGCTCCAGAAAGGAAAAGGCTTTTAGTAACATCTAATTCTAAATCACCATAAAAAGCATAACTATTTCTAGTTGCATTTCTTTCGTTTGCTGGTCTGAAACCAGGAAAAACTTGAATTCCTCCAGGTCTTCCGTTTCCGAAGAAATCTACTACTCTAGTAGCAGCATCTCCGTTCCAGATATCACCGTTAATATCATATGTTGCCCAAGACTCTTCTTGTCCAGCAGTAATATCATAAGCTTCCATTCTGTATTCTGATCCAACAGCAACATTTAATCCTGACATAACATCACCATAGAATTTTGTTAAATCTAAATTGGTTGTGTTCTGAGTAAATGAAAAACCACCTGCATACACCTCTAATGGAGATGCTTCTTGCAAACTAGCATTGCTTGAGTTTCCAATATTAAAATCGAATGAGTTTTTACCGTAAGTATTACTAAAGTCTATATCCCAATCTCCTTGAGTCCCTTTAATACCAACAGAAATAGACTCATCATTTACGATTGAATTTATTTCAGGTAAGAAACCTGCAGGATATAATCCTGTAAAAGCTCTAGACTGAGCAGGTCTTCTGTAAAAACCAGCTGCATTTCCTTTTCTATGACTAATTCCTCCAAAAGCATAAAAACTAAAGTTATCATTAATTGAAAACTCCATGTTAGCCATAAACTTTCCATTTCTTAATCTAGATTGTCCAACTCTCATGCTGAAGTCTTGTCTTGTTAGACCTCTTGTTGCCAATTCATCTTCTGATGTATTAAAGTTTAACAATCCTCTTAATTGGTCAATCGAAGTTGCTGCATTTATTTGATTTTTTAATGAAAAATCAAAATGCGTAACTCCTTGAGCATATGTTTGAATTTGTGCTAATGAATATTGCGTAATATCCGATCCTGCACCACTATTTAAACCAATCCATTCTACAGAATTACTTGCATCAAAAATTTGTCCTGTGAATCCTTCAGGTCCAGCTCTATATGATGGCCCTCTAGTTGATACAGATCCTGTGAAATTTATAAACCCTCCTTTATCATCTAAAGGAATTCCGTAATTCACATCAAACTGAAAACTTTCTCCATCCATTCCACCAGTTTGGTTGTTGGTGTTTTCACCCCAATTTCCTCCTTGATTTACTTGAAATTCTAAACCTTCACTGCTTTTAAGTACAATGTTTATAACACCAGCTATGGCATCACTACCATATTGTGCTGCTGCACCATCTTTTAAAATCTCAATTCTTTTGATAGAAAAAGCAGGAATAGCATTCATATCTGTACCTACACTACCTCTACCAACTGTACTATTTACATTTACTAGAGATGAATTATGTCTTCTTTTTCCATTTACCAATATTAACACTTGATCAGGTCCTAAACCTCTTAATGCTGCAGGATCTATATGATCTGTACCGTCAGAAACGGTTTGTGAAGTAGAAGTAAAAGAGGGAGCTACATAATTTAAAATATCATTTACTGATACTTGAGGTCCTGCGCTTAAAAGCTCAGTTACATCAATTACATCAACAGGAACTGGCGTATTTGCTACAGTTCTGTTTTTGTTTCTAGACCCTACTAGTACTACTTCGTCTAAAGCAAGATTATCTTCTTGTAAGACAATTGTTACATAGCTAGCATCTATTATACTCTTTTCAACAGTTTTGAATCCTAAAGAAGATACTGAAATTGTTGCCGGTAATTTCTCAACATCCAACGAAAATTCACCATTTTCATCTGTGGTAGTACCGTTTGTTGTTCCTTTTTCTACGACATTCATAAATGATAGAGCCTCTCCGCTTGTATCAGTTACTTTTCCTTTAATTGTTTGAGCATTCAATGTGATTGCCCCAACAAATAAAAACACAACCGTGAAAAAATTTAAAAAGTCTTTTTGTTTCATATAATTGTTATTGATTGATAATAAACGCAAATGTTGCCTTTTTTTTCGTTAAAAACAAAAAAATATTAACTTAATATTAAGATTTGCTTCCTTTAATACATTGAAACCTACTTTTAAATCTGTTGATAAAAAACAAAAAAAGCCAAGCATTTCTTTAACCAATTTTTAACAATGATAAAAAATCGAATGATGTAGATTTGTTTTTCAATTTTTTAACTCTTAAAAACACAGCAAATAATGGACGTAGATGTTAGAGCAATCAATGAAAAAATAGAGCGAGAGAGTGCTTTTGTAGATCTATTAACTTCAGAAATGAACAAAGTTATCGTCGGTCAGAAGGAAATGATAGAACGACTACTGATTGGTTTGTTAGGAAATGGTCATATTTTACTTGAAGGAGTTCCTGGTTTAGCAAAAACTTTAGCAATAAATACTTTGGCAAAAGCTGTACAAGGATCTTTTAGTAGAGTTCAGTTTACCCCAGACCTTTTGCCTGCAGATGTGGTGGGTACAATGATTTACAATATGAAGGAAAATGAATTTTCAATCAAAAAAGGTCCTATTTTCGCCAATTTTGTATTGGCTGATGAAATAAATAGAGCACCAGCAAAAGTTCAGTCAGCTTTATTAGAAGCAATGCAAGAACGTCAAATTACCATTGGAGATACTACTTTTAAACTTGATGAGCCTTTCTTAGTAATGGCTACTCAAAACCCTGTTGAACAAGAAGGAACCTATCCACTACCAGAAGCCCAAGTAGATCGTTTTATGCTCAAAACTGTTATTGAATACCCAAATATTTCTGATGAACAAACAATCATGAGGCAGAATTTAAGCGGTGGATTTGCAACAGTAAACCCAGTAGTATCTATTGAGCAAATTTTAAGAGCAAGAGAAGCTGCTAATGAAGTTTACATGGACGAAAAAATAGAAAAGTATATATTAGATATTGTTTTTGCAACTAGATTTCCTGAGCGATATAATCTTTCACAGCTTAAACCACTAATTAGTTTTGGTGCTTCACCTAGAGGAAGTATCAATTTAGCAAAAGCGGCAAAGTGTTATGCCTTCATTAAAAGAAGAGGGTATGTAATTCCTGAAGATGTAAGAGCCATTGTCTATGATGTTTTACGACATAGAATAGGAATCACTTATGAGGCTGAAGCTGAAAACGTTTCGTCTGTAGACATTATTAACACAATTATAAATGAAATAGAAGTGCCTTAAGAATAACTGTATAAAAAATAATACAATTTTGTTCATAGCAGATCCTTCTATAAATTTTTGAGGTGATACAAAAAAATTATTTAGTTTACCCAGAATAGAGTACTCACATCATGGATACTAAAGAAATACTAAAAAAAGTACGGAAAATTGAAGTCAAGACAAGGCGATTGTCTGACCATATTTTTGGTGGTGAATACCACTCCACCTTCAAGGGAAGAGGCATGACCTTCTCTGAAGTAAGATCCTATCAATTTGGAGATGATGTAAGGGCTATTGACTGGAATGTTACTGCTCGCTACAATGAACCCTACATAAAGGTTTTTGAAGAAGAAAGAGAACTTACCATGATGCTCATGGTAGATGTTTCTGGATCTGAATACTTCGGAACCACAGATCAATTTAAAAAAGATACTGTTACGGAAATTTCTGCTACATTGGCCTTTTCTGCAATTCAAAACAATGATAAAGTTGGCTTAATTCTTTTTTCAGACCAAATAGAATTATTTATTCCTCCAAAAAAAGGAAAAAGTCATGTGCTAAGGATTATTCGTGAATTAATAGAGTTCAAACCGAAAAGTAAAAAAACAAATATAGCTGAAGCTTTTAAATTCCTTTCCAATGTTATGAAAAAGAAAGCAATTGTTTTTATGCTGTCTGATTTTATGGATGATGATTATGAAAGAACGTTAAAAATTGTTGGTAACAAACATGACATAACAGGAGTTCGTGTATATGACAAACACGATGAAGAAATTCCTAATCTTGGAATGGTTCCTATGTTAGATGCTGAAACAAATTCAGTTCAACTAATCAATACAGCATCTAAAAGGGTAAGAAATAGCTACAAAACACATGCTTTAGGCCTTTTTGATTACTTCAAAAGCACCTTCAAAAAAAGTGGCTCGGGGACTATAGATACAAGAGTAGACGAAGATTACGTAAAAAAACTATTAGGATATTTTAAACATAAAGGAAGATAACGCAAATGAAAATAAGAATTCTTTTATTTCTTTTATTAACTAGTGCACTTACTTTTTCTCAAAAAGTAAGTGTCAATATAGATACTACCAATATTAGAATTGGAGAACAATTCCTATTTAAAATTTCAATTAACGATACTGCCAACGTTATTTTTCCTGAAAAACTAGAAAGACTAAAAAATTTAGAAGTTATAAAAAACATAAAAATTGACACTTTCAAAAATAAACTTATTAAAAAATATTTGATGACAGGTTTTGATAGCGGTGCATACTATATTCCGTCTCAACAAATTTTCATTAAAAACAGATCCTACCTTACAGATTCTATCCTTATAAATGTAGCGACAATAGCTGTAGACACGACAAAGCAGAAAATATTCCCAATTAAAGCAATACAAAGTGAACCACTGGTTTATGATGACTTTAAGCCCTACATAATTTGGGTAATTTTAATTCTGTTAGCAATAACAGGAATTATTTATTATTTAATCAAACGAAAAAAACCATTAGTAACCGAGGAAGAAACTATTACTGCTTTACCTCCTTTTGAAGAGGCTCTAGAAAAACTTCAAGAATTAGACAATAAATTGTTATGGCAAAATAATGAAATAAAAAAATACTATAGTGAGCTAACAGAAATTGTTCGTGCTTACATAGAAAAAGAATTAAAAGTTCCTGCATTAGAAATTACAACCCATGAACTAATTGACATCCTTTCTGACTTTAACGAAGCAAAAACCATACATACTAGCAGAGAGACTATTAAAAAATTAAATGCGTTGCTTCGGGAAGCTGATTTAGTGAAATTTGCAAAATCAACACCACTATCTCATGAAATTGAAGAAGACAGAAGAGATGCCGAAGATGTTTTAAATAATCTAAAGCCAACACCATTAATAGAAGAAACTAGAGCAGATGAATTGGAGTAATTTTGAATTTCATAACCCTGAGTTTTTATGGCTACTAATTCTAGTTCCGTTAGTTGCTGTCTGGTCATATTTTATGCGGAAAAAAGAAACAGCTGTATTAACTGTTTCTAGTCTAAAAGGGTTTGGCACAAAAAGCACTGTCCTACCAAAACTAAAACCGCTATTAACTGTTTTTAGAATCATGGCTTTAGCTTTCTTAATTCTTGCTATGGCTAGACCAAGAAATGTAGCTGTTAGTACTAAAGTAAAAGCCAATAGAGGTATAGACATAGTAATGGCTATTGATGTTTCTGCGAGTATGTTGGCTAGAGATTTAAAACCAAATAGATTAGAGGCGTTAAAAGTAGTGGCAACAAATTTTGTGAACAGACGACCTAATGATAGAATAGGGATTGTTGTCTATGCTGGAGAAAGTTTTACCCAAACACCAATTACAAGCGATAAAGGAATTACAAAAAGAACCATTTCAGAAATTAAATGGGGACAGCTAGATGGAGGTACTGCCATAGGAATGGGATTAGGTTCTGCTGTTAACAGATTGAAAGAAAGCAAAGCTAAAAGTAAAGTGATTATTCTTCTAACAGACGGGGTTAATAATTCTGGTTTTGTAGACCCTAAAACTGCTACCGAGCTTGCAAAAGAATTAAATATTAAAGTATATACCGTAGGAATTGGAACCAACGGAATGGCAGATTTCCCTTACAGTAAAAATGCTAGAGGTAAGTTGCAATTTAGAAAGCAAAAAGTAGAAATAGATGAAGAGCTTTTACAGTTTATTGCAAGTGAAACAAAAGGGCAATATTTTAGGGCTACAGACAATACCAAACTTCAGGATATTTATGATGAAATAGATACCCTAGAAAAAACAAAAATTGAAGAATTTAAATACTACAACTATCAAGAAAAATACAGGTTTTTAATATTTCTTGCTGGTGGATTGTTATTATTAGAATATTTATTAAAAAACACATTGTTTAGAAGTTTTATATAATGCTATACAGACTAGAAGAGCCCATATATTTTTACCTATTTGCAATAATGCCATTAATTGTCGTTGTTTTTCTTTTGGTGTTCTGGTGGAAAAAAAGAACTCAAAGAAAATTTGCGTCTGCCGGCATGTTACAAAAATTAGCTCCTGACATTTCTGTTTTCAAATCAGTATTAAAACTCTTGTTTTTTATCTTCGGAATTTCATTTCTAATTTTAGCATTGGTAAATCCTAAAATAGGAACCAAGCTAAAAACATTAAAAAGAGAAGGAGTAGATGTTGTTTTTGCTTTAGATGTCTCTAGAAGCATGTTGGCTGAAGATATTGCACCTAACAGATTAGAGAAATCAAAACAAATTATTTCCAAAATTATAGATAAATTAGGTAGTGACCGAGTAGGAATTATAATTTATGCAGGGAATGCATATCCTCTACTGCCTATTACAACAGACCACGGAGCAGCAAAGATGTTTCTACAAAACGCAAGCCCTGATTTAGTTTCCAGTCAAGGAACCGCTATTAATGAAGCCTTAAATTTGGCAAAAACGTATTATAATAATGACGAACAGACCAATCGTTTCTTAATTATTATTTCAGATGGAGAAGATCATCAGGAAGAGACAAAGCAGTTAGCTCAAAATATTTCTAATGACGGAATTAAAGTATTTACCATTGGTGTAGGAACAGAAAAAGGTGCTCCCATTCCTTTAAAAGTTAATGGCTCTTTAATTGGTTATAAGAAATACAAAGGAGAAACCGTTTTAACAAAACGTAACTCTAACCTTTTAAAAGGTGTTGCAGACGCTGCAAATGGAAGTTATATTGATGGAAATTTAACAGAAAAACCTGTAAGAGCGATAGAAGAAATTATCGGAAATGCTGAAAAAACCGAATTTGAAACCAAACAATTTTCAGATTACAAAGATCAATTTCAATGGTTTTTAGGAATTGGCATGCTATTTTTGTTGTTGGATATTTTCTTGCTAAACAAGAAAACAAAATGGCTCAAAAAAGTTGATTTGTTTAATGAAGAAGATACTTAAATTCTACTAAAATGAAGACTTTAAAATATATAATCACAACTTTAGTGATGTTATTAACATCAACCGTTTCTTTTGCTCAAAAAGATTCTATTGCTTTGCAAAGAGAAGCTAGAAAATTAGTGAGAGAGGGAAACAAACTCTACGGTCAAAACAACTTTATAGATGCCTCTGTTGCATATAAAAAAGCATTACAAAAAAATAGTGCGTACAAAAAAGCAACTTATAACTTAGGGAACTCTTTATATCAAGAAAATAATTTTAAGGAAGCTATTCCTCAATATAGTGTAGCGGTAGAAAGTGAGAAAGATAGCTTCAAGAAAGCTGAGGGATACCACAACATAGGGAATGCAATGATGCAAGAAAAAAATTACCAAGGAGCAGTAGATGCGTATAAAAATTCTCTCCGAAGCAATCCCACTGATGATGAGACTCGCTACAATTTAGCAGCAGCACAAAAACTTCTTGAAAAAGACAAGGACAAGAATAAGAATAAAGATAAGGATAAGGACAAGGACAAGGACAAGAATAAAGATAAGGATAAGGATAAGGATAAAAAAGACGGAGACGACAAAGACAAAAAAGATCCTAAGAAAAACGATGACAAAGGAGATGAGAAAAAGAAACAAGATCCTAAGAAAGATGAGAAAAAAGAAAAGAAGCCCCAGCCAGGAAAAATGTCTCCACAACAAATTAAACAGTTATTAGAAAGTTTAAAAAATGAAGAGAAAAAAACTCAGAAAAAGTTAAATGCAAAGAAAGCTAAAGGTGCCAAAATTAAACAAGAAAAAGATTGGTAAATTATATATTTACAAGTAGTTAGACAATAAAAATGAAGCAAAAGATACATTTTATTATTTTATGTGCTCTTATGAGCGTGTCTACCTATGCACAAACACCAGAACTTACTGCAAGTGTTAGTAAAAATAAATTAGGGCTCAACCAAAGAGTGAAAATACAGTTTACCATTAATAAACAAGGGGCAGATAATTTTCAGGCTCCTAATTTTAAAAATTTTCAAATAGTTAGTGGTCCAAGTCAATCTATAAGTCAATCTTGGATTAATGGGAAAGCGAGTTTTTCTCAGTCTTATAGTTATATTGTTAAGCCTCTCAAAAAAGGAGAATTTTTAATCCCAGCTGCAAACATAAAACTTAACAACAAAATACTAAAATCTAAGCCTGTTAAAGTAATTGTTTTAGATCCGGTAGACATCCCTAAAGATCCAAACGATCCTAATTATATTGCACAACAAAACGTTCATCTAGTGGCAGAGATTTCTAAATCTAGCCCCTATGTTGGTGAAGGTATTTATGTAGAATACAGGCTATATGTCAGTCAAAACATAAGTGTAAGAGACTTTTCCTATACAGAATCACCTCAATATAATGGTTTTTGGAACCAAGACATTAAAATATTAGGGTTAACAACCAAAAACGGAACTTATAACGGAGAGCCCTATAGATATGTTGTTTTACAAAAAGCACTATTAATTCCAACAAAATCAGGTAAACTAACGATTGACCCAATTAAAATGGATATTGTAATTGGTGTACCAACTGGAAGAGGAGATTTCTTTGGAAATGCTATTGTAAGAAACATTACTAAAAGTTTTGCTTCAGCGAAGAAATTTATTCAATCTAAAGAACTCCCAATAGAGGGCAAACCAGAAAGTTTTAATGGTGCTGTTGGCGATTTTAATTTTATAGTAAGCTCGAGTAAAAATATTTTAAAATCAAATGAAACAGCTACTGTTTCTGTAAAAGTTACTGGAAACGGTAATTTAAAATTATTTGAATTACCAGAAATAAAAACACCTTCAGAATTAGAAGTTTTCACCCCTGAGCAGAAAGAAAAAATTAATATCAGCTCTAGAGGAATTAGAGGCTCAGTAACTAAAAATTACACCGTTGTTCCTCAATTTAGAGGTAAATATAAAATCCCAAGTACTGAGTTTTCATATTTTGACCTCAAAGAAAAAAAATATGTTAGACTAACCTCTCAAGATATATTTGTAGATGTTTTAGAAGGTAAAGAATTAGTGACAGATTCTGATGTACCTTCAAACTTTAAGAAAGACATTGTTGTTACCGGTGCTAATTTTAGATATATTCAAACAAGCAGCACTTTATCTTTGGCGAATGAATCGGATTTCTACACCTCTAAATTCTACTATTTAATTTTAATACTTCCATTATTATTTATTCCTGTCGGAATTGTAATTGCCAAAAGAAACGAAGCAAGAAGTAATGACGTTTTAGGCAATAAATTACGAAAGGCAGATCGTTTGGCTAAAAAATATCTATCTGAGGCCAAAAAACAATTAGGAACCAAAGAGGCTTTTTATGTAGCATTGGAAAAAGCACTTCACAATTATTTGAAGGCAAAATTAAGAATTGAAACCTCAGATATTAGTAAAGAAAAAATCACAGAATTGCTAAAAAGCAAGTCGGTAGATAAAAGTTCTATTGATTCATTTATAGAAGTTTTTAATAGTTGCGATATGGCCAGGTATTCTCCTGTTTCTGTGGTAGAAATGAAAGATGATTACGAAAAATCTAAATTGGTAATTACTCAAATAGATAAACAATTGTAAGATGAAAAAAATTCTAATTTTACTGCTGTTCATATCCCAATATTTGTTTTCTCAAACTACAGACGAGTTATTTGAGAAAGGAAATGAGCACTACAAACTGGCCGAATATTCTGAAGCAATTACTAGCTATCAAGAAATAGAAGCACTTGGGTTTATTTCTTCAGAATTATATTATAATTTAGGGAATTGTTATTACAAACTAAATAAAGTTGCACCAGCAATTTATAATTATGAAAAGGCCCTACTTATAAATCCTTTAAATGAAGATGCTCAAAGTAATTTGGTGTTTGCAAAAAGACTTACCATAGATGCTATTGAAGAGCTTCCAAAAACAATTTTTCAAAAGTTAGATTCCTTATTAGTTAAGAAACTATCCTACAACGAGTGGGCTTCAGTTGCTGTTATTTTTTCTTTTCTAGGAGCAATACTTTTTCTCCTATTTTATTTCTCATATACTCCTTCAAAAAAACGATTGTTTTTTGTGACTAGTATCGTTAGTTTTCTGGTATTATTAATCACTTCATTTTTTACAATAAAAGAGTATTCTTATTTAAATACAACTGTAGAAGCCATCATTTTTAGCGAAGAGACTGATATTAAAAATGCACCCACCTTTAATAGTGAAAAGGTTTTTACGCTTCATGAAGGAACTAAAGTTCGTGTTTTAGACACGGTAGATAATTGGAAAAAAATTAGAATTGCTGACGGAAAGGTTGGTTGGATTATTGCTGATGAAATAAAAATCCTTCGTATTTTTTAAAAAAAACTAAAAAAAACCATACCCAACTTTGTATTTTTGTTTTTTT
>Ga0209712_10000172_pt1:0-55000 | contig 57185 bp, 58 predicted proteins | sample ArcOceMetagenome_FD_187443 | JGI IMG/M metagenome (GOLD analysis project Ga0209712, IMG submission 187443) | Marine eukaryotic phytoplankton communities from Arctic Ocean - Arctic Ocean - Greenland ARC118M Metagenome (SPAdes) (version 2) | ecosystem: Environmental > Aquatic > Marine >...
ATCTTTGAATTAACTTTATGGCTAATTTTATTAAACCTTATAATGATGATCCATTTGTAGGTCATTTAGCAACACCAATAACATCATCTGCTATTACACGTGCAATTTTACAAAATTTACCAGCATACCGATTTGGTTTAACACCTTTATTACGTGGGCTGGAAATTGGTTTAGCACATGGTTATTTTTTAGTTGGTCCGTTTGCTAAATTAGGTCCATTACGCGATTCTGACATTGCCTTATTTGCTGGTTTCCTTTCAACAATCGGCTTAATTCTTATTTTAACATTAGGATTAACGATTTATGGTATCGCAACATTTAGTCAAGAAAAATCACAAATTTCTGATAATGAACTTCAAACTAAAAAAGCTTGGGGCCGATTTAAAGGAGGATTTTTCGTTGGAGCATGCGGAAGTGCAGGATTTGCGTTTATTTGTTTATCAAGTATACCAACTTTTGCATTCAATTAATTACTATAATAGTATAAATTTGTAAAACTAGTTGTTTTTACCTAGTTTTACATATAAACGTTTATTTATTCAATTTTATGATTCGTTTTTATGAATACATCACCCATCAATTTACAAGAAGAGTACGCTAAAACTGAAATTGCGAAAATTTTAAATGTATTAGATGAAGAATTAGTAGGTTTAGCTCCGGTAAAGTCACGTATTAGAGAAATTGCAGCATTATTATTAATCGATAAATTACGAAGAAATCTAGGTATTACATCAGCAAATCCAGGATTACATATGTCTTTTACTGGTAGCCCCGGAACTGGTAAGACTACTGTTGGATTAAAAATGGCAGATATTTTATACCAATTAGGTTACATTGCAAAAGGTCACCTTTTAACGGTAACACGTGATGATTTAGTAGGACAATATATTGGCCATACAGCTCCCAAAACAAAAGAAGTTCTTAAAAAAGCTATGGGTGGAGTTTTATTTATTGATGAAGCTTATTATTTATATAAGCCTGATAATGAAAGAGATTACGGTGCAGAAGCTATTGAAATTTTATTACAGGTTATGGAAAATCAACGTGATGAGTTGGTTGTTATTTTAGCTGGTTATAAAGAACCGATGGATAAATTTTATGAATCAAATCCAGGTTTATCTTCACGTATTGCAAATCATATCGATTTTCCTGATTACAGTGTTGATGAGTTACTACAAATTGCACAAATTATGTTAGATGATCAACAATATAAATTAACACCACAAGCAGAAGTTGCATTATCTCAATATATTGCAAAAAGAAAAGAAAAACCATTATTTGCAAATGCAAGAAGTGTGAAAAATGCTTTAGATCGAGCTCGTATGCGTCAGGCGAATCGAATTTTCGATAGTCGCGGTCAAGTATTAACAAAAAAAGAGTTAGTTAATCTTGAAGCCGAAGATATTTTACAAAGTACAGTTTTTGATTAACAAATTTTAAATATATGAGTTTATTAATTATTGGAGGAACAGGAACACTGGGTCGACAAATGGTTTTACAAGCCTTAATGAAAGGTTATCCAGTTCGTTGTATGGTTCGTAATTTTCGAAAAGCAAGTTTTTTGAAAGAATGGGGAGTTGAGTTAGTATATGGAGATTTAACAAAGCCTGAAACATTACCACCTTGTTTTAAAGGAATTACTGCAGTTATTGATGCATCAACAAGTCGTCCTGATGACTTTGAATCTTTAAAACAAGTTGACTGGGATGGTAAAATATCTTTAATTGAAGCTGCTAAAGCTGCAAACATTCAACGTTTTATTTTTTTCTCAGCTCAAAATGTTGAACAATTCGAAAATATTCCATTAATGAAATTAAAATATGGAATTGAAAAAAAATTAGAAGAATCAAAAGTTCCATATACAATCTTCAGATTAACAGGTTTTTATCAAGGATTGATTGAACAATATGCAATACCAATCTTAGAAAATTTACCAATCTGGGTAACAAATGAAAATACCTATATTGCTTATATGGATACCCAAGATATTGCAAAATTTGGTATGAGAGCCTTACAAATCCCACAAACAATAAATCAAACTTTTTTATTAAGTGGATTGAAAGGCTGGGTTTCATCAGAGATTATTACATTATGTGAACAATTAGCTGGCCAAACAGCACGTGTTAAGAGTGTTCCATTAATTGTCTTAAAGTTACTTAGTAATTTCTTTGGATTTTTTGAGTGGGGTCAAAATATTAGTGATCGCCTAGCATTTGTTGAAATTTTAAATACTGAAAATAATTTTTCAAAGTCAACTTTTGAGTTATATAAAATGTTTAAAGTTGATTCTGAAGAAATTATTCAACTAGATGATTACTTTTTAGAATATTTTATTCGGTTATTAAAACGTTTACGTGATATTAATTTTGAAGATGTTCAAAAACAAAGAAATTTAATAATCTAAATTAAAAAATGAGATTTGGTACTACAAGCTATTTTTTAGGATTAGTTAAATTAACTGGAGACTTTAAAACATATTATGTACAAACACATAAAACTAGTGTTATTTTTTGTGAAACAAGGTTAGCACCAGCTCAACCAAAAAACCAAAAGCAGAAACCATTAACACGAGTTGTAATATATTTTTTTGGTACATTAGGTACGCAGGCTCAAACTTATTATCAAAAAGGTGACTATGTTCTTGTTCAAGGACGTTTAAAAATATCTAAAAAGCAAGAATCAAAATTAGATGTTAATGAAAAACCACTTTTATCAACAAAAGAATATCATTTAAATGTTTTTAAAATGTCCTTGATTTGCCGTCCTTAAAAAACATTAAAAACTTTATTATTAAAAAGAAGAGATATTTTATAATCTTTGGCAAAGATTATAATTTTTATTATTGTTCAAAAAAACTAAAAATAATTTAGAATCATTTTATTTTAGTATAATACATACTATTAAAAATAACTTTTAAGAAAAATAAAATGCTAACTTTAAAAATCTTGGTTTATACAACGGTTATCTTCTTTGTCTCTTTATTTATTTTTGGACTTCTTTCAGGTGATCCATCAAGAAACCCAAATCGTAAAGATTTCGAATAATTTAAAGTCTATATAAATGTTCGAACCATTTTTATATTAAAAAAGGTTCGAACGTCACATACTATTTATTTTTTACTTATTACAAAATAATTCGTATATTTAAACAAAAAAATTTTTTTTTTAAACTACATTACTATATATATAGTAATAATTTTAGTTTTTTTCTTTAAAATCTTTTACCAAAAATAAATTTAAAATTTTAGTTCAGTTACTAATTATGAAACGTTTTAATATAATTGCTTTCTTTTTTGCATTATTATTAGTCTTTACTCCAAACCAAGCTTTTGCAGAGGTTGGCGGATTAAAAAAATGTAGTGACTCTCCCGCTTTTACAAAAAGATTAAATGGTAGTGTTAAGAAATTAGAATTAAGAATGAAACAATACGAAACAAATTCACCTCCAGCTTTAGCATTACAACAACAAGTTGATCGAACTAAAGCTCGTTTTGATAAATATAGTAGATCAGATTTATTATGTGGAACTGATGGTTTACCTCATCTAATTGCTGACGGTAGATGGAGTCATGCTGCAGAATTTATTTTACCAGGTTTTGGGTTTATATATATTTCTGGCTGGATTGGTTGGGTTGGTCGTAAATATGTACGTGCAGTCAGTACAACTAAAAATCCAGCAGAAAATGAAATTATTATAAATGTTCCATTAGCTTTAAAAATTATGACTACTGGTTATATTTGGCCAATTTCTGCATGGCAAGAGTTAATTAGTGGTGATCTAATAGCACCTGACAATGAAGTGACTGTTTCACCTCGTTAATTTTTTAATAATCAATATGTTCAATATTATTTAATAATATTAAATTATTTACTTTAACTTAATTTTTTATGGAAGACTTTCAAAAATATTTATCGACAGCTCCTGTTCTTCTAACTATTTGGATGACATTTACAGCAGGTTTTATAATTGAAATTAATCGTTTTTTCCCTGATATGTTAGGACTATATTTCTAAATTTCAATAAAATTAGATTTAAATCTAATTTAATTTCCAAATAACATCCTATAAAATTTTCTTACAGCTTATGGTCACAATAAGTTACAAAATAATTTGCTATTATTGTAAGAATTCTATGATATTATGGGGCTGTAAGATTGCATTGGAAACTAGAGTTAATACATGCTTTAAAGTTGCTATAAAGAAAATTAAATAGCAACTGATATTTAAATGATGTATAAATTAGTATTTACAACTGATTTATACATCATTTATTTATAACAGTTATTACTTAATTTTTGAAGAAAAAGTTTTTAATTATTTTTTCGATTAAATTTATTTTACAAAAATTTATAAATTGCAACAGGCAAGGGAAAAATTTTCAAGCTTCTATCCAATTTATATGTTTAATATAATAATAGAATTTTTGGACAAAAATTTAAAAAACTTTTGTCCAAAAATTCTGAATCAATGTGAATAAATAACTTTTAAGCTAATTATTAGAAGTTAATCCTTTAATATTTGGTATAATTACTAATAAAATTAGTAACGACCACCTTCAGGATTAGCTTGAACACTGTATGATTTAATTGTGTATTGAATGAAACGACCTTCACGTTCTGTACGTTCTAGGTAGAAACCTGGTTCGCTTGCCGGACGGTTTGCGATGAATGACATAACACAACTTTCAGTACCGTAACTTGCATCAAATGCATTAACACGGATGTAACCAGCTGCACATGCTTTACGAGCTTCTTTTAATTCGAACATTACAGATGCAGAATCTCTAATGTCAAATAAAGGTAAACCCCATAATTCCCAGTAACTATTACGAGGATGTGGATCATCTGTCCATTCAACGTTCATTGCTAAACCACGGTTAATGGAATAAGCAATTTGCTTTTCAATTTGTTCATCAGTTAAATCTGGTAAGAACGAGAAACAACCTTGTGTAAGTCTCACTATTCAAATACTCCTTTAATTTTTTAAAAGTAATTTATTAAACGTTTGCAGTTGGTGTTACAGCGAAATCAGCTGTATCTGTAGATGTATAGTTAAAACTAATATCTTTCCATAAATCTAATGCAGTTTGTAATGGACCACATGTTTTAGCGGCATTACGTAAGATTTGAGGACCAACTTCATTACTGAAGAAATCTGCACCTTCGTTACGAGCTAATACCATTGCTTCTAAAGCAACACGGTTAGCTGTAGCACCGGCTTGGATACCATCAGGGTGACCAATTGTACCACCACCAAATTGTAATACTACATCATCACCTAAATAATGAATTAATTGGTGCATTTGACCACAGTGAATACCACCAGATGCAACAGGCATACAGCGACGTAAACTAGCCCAAGGCATTTCGAAGAAAATACCGTATGGTAAGTTAACTTCTAAAGTAGTTAAACGTAAAGTATCGTAGAAACCTTTAATCATTAAAGGATCACCTTCTAATTTACCTACAACTGTTCCAGCATGGATATGATCTACACCAGACATACGCATCCATTTACAAATAACACGGAAGTTAATACCATGATTTTTTTGACGTGCATATGTAGAGTTACCAGCACGATGTAAATGTAAAAGCATATCGTTTTCACGAGCCCAGATTGCAGCACTTTGAATTGCTGTATAACCCATAACTAAATCGATCATAACAACGATAGAACCTACTTCTTTAGCGTATTCCATACGTTTAAGTACTTCTTCCCAAGTAGCAGCTGTAACGTTTAAGTAAGAACCTTTTACTTCTCCTGTAGCAGCAGATGCACGGTTAATACCTTCCATACAGTTTAAGAAACGCTCTCTCCAACGCATGAATGGTTGTGAGTTAATGTTCTCATCATCTTTTAAGAAGTCTAAACCACCTTTTAAGCCTTCAAATACTACACGACCGTAGTTTTTACCAGATAAACCTAATTTTGGTTTTACTGTAGCACCTAATAAAGGAGTACCATATTTATTTAAACGTTCACGTTCTACAACAATACCTGTTGCAGGACCTTGGAATGTTTTTAAGTATGAGTGAGGAATACGCATGTCTTCTAAACGTAAAGCTGATACAGCTTTAAAACCGAATACGTTACCAATGATAGAAGCTGTTAAGTTCGATAAAGAACCTTCTTCAAATAAATCACATTCATATGCGATGAAAGCGAAGAATACTTCAGTTGTATTTGGAACTGGATCTACACGGTAAGCTTTAGCACGGTAACGGTCACAAGCTGTTAATAAATCAGTCCATACAACTGTCCAAGTTGCTGTTGAAGATTCACCAGCTACTGCAGCAGCAGCTTCTACAGGATCTACGCCTGGTTGTGGTGTGATACGGAATAAAGCAAGAATATCAGTAGTTTTTACTGCGTATGAAGCATCCCAGTAACCCATTTTCGCGTAAGGGATTACACCAGATTCGTAACGGTCACTTTTAATTCGAGTCCGTTCTGATACAGATTGAGACATTGATTTCTCCTTAGAATAAAAGGCAATATATAATAGATAGTTAACTAATTTTATTTAAAAACTAGTTCTGTCGGTTGATCGTTAATAATATCAATATATTAAATAGCAACCTTAATAAATGATTATAATCTGGGTTCAATAAACTTTAATAATTATTATTTAATAAAAAATTTATAACTTTTTAGAATGATTTTTATTAAATTAAAGTATATAGTTAAGGATATGAAAAATTTCTTTTACAATAATATCTATAATGTATAATAATTGAACTATATTAAATTATTTACATACATATCTTATATTTTAGTTGCTATGATTAACCAATCAAATAAAGTTTTAAATACCAATATTACAAAATTGGTTAATAAAACTTATCAATATGGATTTTCAACAAATATTGAAAAAGATATTATTAAGAAAGGACTAAACGAACAAACGGTTGCTTTGATTTCAAAGAAAAAACAAGAACCAAAATTTTTATTAGAATTCCGATTAAAAGCCTATAAAAAATGGAAGCAAATGTCTGAGCCCGATTGGGCTTATTTAAAATTTCCACAAATAAATTATCAAGAAATAATTTATTATTCTGCTCCTAAGTCAAAAAAAAAATTACAAGACTTAGATGAAGTTGATCCTGAATTACTTAAAACTTTTGAAAAATTAGGAATTTCATTAACTGAACAAAAACGATTAGCGAATGTTGCTGTTGATATTGTATTTGATAGTATTTCAATAGGAACGACTTTTCAAGATGAATTAAGTGAATATGGAGTAATCTTTTCATCTATTTCAGAAGCTATTCATCATTCACCAGAATTAATACAAAAATATTTAGGTTCGATTGTGCCAATTGGGGATAATTATTTCTCCGCTTTAAATTCAGCCGTTTTTACTGACGGTTCATTTTGTTATATTCCAGAGGATACTATTTGTCCTTTAGATATTTCAACATATTTCAGAATTAATGATGAAAATTCTGGTCAATTTGAACGGACATTATTAATTGCCGAAAAAAACAGCCAAGTTAATTATTTAGAAGGATGTACAGCTCCGCAATACGATACAAACCAGCTTCATGCTGCTGTTGTTGAATTAATAGCTTTAGAAAATGCTAATATTAAGTATTCCACAGTTCAAAATTGGTATTCAGGAAATGAATATGGTAAAGGTGGAATTTATAATTTTGTTACTAAGCGTGGGTTATGTGCAGGAACAAATTCAAAAATTTCTTGGACACAAGTTGAAACTGGCTCTGCAATTACATGGAAATACCCAAGTTGTATATTAATGGGCGACAATTCACAAGGAGAGTTTTATTCTGTTGCATTAACCAATAATTATCAGCAAGCTGATACAGGGACAAAAATGACTCATATTGGTCAAAATTCACGAAGTCGAATCATATCAAAAGGTATTTCTGCCGGTAAATCTAAAAATAGTTATCGTGGATTTGTGAACATAATGAATAAAGCACATGGTGCTCGTAATTATTCGCAATGTGATTCATTATTAATTGGTAATTTATCAAATGCAAATACATTTCCATATATTTCTGTTCACAATTCAACTACAAAAATTGAACATGAAGCTTCAACTTCGAAAATTGGTGAAGAACAGATTTTTTATTTTTTACAACGTGGAATTGAGTTAGAAAAAGCTGTTGAACTAATGATAAGTGGATTTTGTCGTGAAATTTTTACTGAATTACCTCTTGAATTTGCTGCAGAAGCAGAGAACTTATTAACTTTAAAATTAGAAGGAAGTGTTGGCTAATGAATTCAAATTTAACTCTTTTAGAAGTCAAAAATTTACATGTTTCTATTGATGACAATGAAATTTTAAAAAATTTTAACATAAAAATAAATCAGGGCGAAATTCATGCAATTATGGGCCCAAATGGCTCGGGGAAAAGTACTTTTTCAAAAGTTTTAGCTGGACACCCTGCTTATTCAATAATTGATGGAGATATTTTTTTTAAAGGATTAAGTATTTTAGATCTTGAACCTGAACAAAGATCACACTTAGGAATATTTTTAGCTTTTCAATATCCAATTGAAATTCCTGGCGTAAGTAACGAAGATTTTCTTCGTTTAGCTTACAATTCTAAACAAAAATTTTCTAATAAACCTGAAGTTGATCCGATTGAATTTTTTACACTTATCAATGAAAAATTAAAACTTGTTGATATGTCACCCGCCTTTTTAAGCCGAAATGTTAATGAAGGATTTTCGGGTGGTGAAAAAAAACGAAATGAGATTTTACAGATGATTTTATTAGATTCAGAATTAGCCATTTTAGACGAAACTGATTCAGGCTTAGACATTGATGCATTGAAAACGATCTCAATCGGAATCAATAATTTTATGAATTCATCCAAAGCAATTTTACTTATTACTCACTACCAACGATTATTAGATTACATTAATCCAACATATGTCCATGTAATGCAAAATGGACAAATTACTAAAACTGGTTCAGCAGATTTAGCTAAGGAATTAGAAGCTAAAGGTTATAGATGGTTAACATAAAAAAGCTTTTTGATAAATATATCCCTAAATCATTACAAATTGCTTTATAATCTATTTTGTTCCTATATATTTTTTAATATTGGGTAATTTACTAAATTAGTTAAATTTTTTATACCTAGAAATGTTTGATTCAAATATGTTTACACTATTAGCGGAAGCAGAAGTTGGAAAACATTTTTACTGGAATCTTGCAGGATTTTTAGTACACGGTCAAGTTCTTGTAGTTATCTGGTTTGTGTTTGTATTATTATTAATATTTGCATTCTTAGGTAGTTCAAATGCAGACCGTATTCCACATAGTTGGCAAAACTTTATGGAAACGGCAGTTGAATTTGTAACTGACATTGCTAAAGATCAATTAGGTGAGAGTTTTTATAAAGAATGGATTCCATTTATTGGGACTTTATTCTTCTTTATTTTCGGATGTAACTGGGCAGGAGCAATTATTCCTTGGAAGTTAATTGCATTGCCAGAAGGAGAATTTGCTGCTCCTACAAATGATATTAATACAACAGTTGCATTAGCATTATTAACTTCACTTGCCTATTTTTATGCGGGTTTAAGTAAAAAAGGGTTTGGATATTTTAAACGTTATATTCAACCAATTCCACTTCTTTTACCAATTAATATTCTAGAAGATTTTACAAAGCCGTTATCATTAAGTTTCCGACTATTCGGAAATGTTTTAGCTGATGAATTAACAATTACTGTATTAACTTCATTAGTTCCATTGGTAGTTCCTTTACCAATCATGCTATTAGGTATTTTTGCTGGTTCAGTACAAGCTTTAATTTTCTCAACATTAGCGGCTGCATATATTGCAGAAGCTCTTGAATAAATTTTGACTGACCAAGATTAGATTTTTTAAAATATATATATAACTAAAATTTTATTATGGATTCTATTATTGCTGCTGCTTCTGTTATTGCTGCTGGTTTAGCTATTGGTTTAGCTGCTATCGGACCTGGTATTGGTCAAGGTAATGCTGCTGGTCAAGCTGTTGAAGGTATTGCTCGTCAACCAGAAGCAGAAAACAAAATTCGTGGTACACTGTTATTAAGTTTAGCTTTCATGGAAGCGTTAACTATTTATGGTTTAGTTGTAGCTTTAGCATTATTATTTGCTAACCCATTCAACACTTAATTCAGAGACGTAAAAAATTCTCACACAAAAATAAAAACCTAGTAAACAGGTTTTTATTCACAAAACTTTAATTCTATAGTATATAGATTTTATATGATTAATTTTTCAATTTTAATCTCAAGTTCAGAAGTTAGTGGACCTGGTGGATTATTTGATATAAATGCAACATTACCATTAGTAGCAATTCAATTTTTACTACTTATGGTTGTTTTAAATGTAATTTTATATAATCCATTGTTAACAGTTATTGAAGAGCGTAAAGAATATATTTTAACAAATCTTAGCGAAGCTTCAAAAATATTAGCAGAAGCTAATACACTAACAACACAATATGAACAAGAGTTAGATGACGTCCGTAAAGAAGCTCAATTAGAAATTACAAAATCACAAAAAATTCATAAAGAAATCTTAGAAGTAGAAGTAAATATTTCTCAAAAATATATTGATAATTTATTAGATACTATTACTAAAGATCTTTTTGCTAAAAAAGAAATTGCACTTAATAATTTAGACGACATTGTTCAGTCATTAGCGGCTAATATTGAAACTAGATTAGCAATTTAAATTTTTTGTTGACTGTAATTTTTCTTTCTATAAGTGAACAGTTTAGATAAAAAATCGAAAACATGGAAAATTTTGATCAGATTTTTACATTACTTGCCAACGAAGGCATTAGTTTAAATACCGATATTCTAGAAACAGGTTTAATTAATATTCTAGCCTTGCTTGCAATTTTAATTTATACCGGTCGAGACTTTTTAGGATCATTATTAGAAGAACGAAGAGCGACGATTGTAAAAGGTGTTCAAGATGCCGAAGATCGATTAAATGAAGCTCAAAAGCGTTTAGTCGAAGCTCAAAAGCAATTGAGTCAAGCAAATATTGTTATCGGTGAAATTCGAAATGAAACCGTAACAACTAAAAAAGTATTACTTGAGTCAGATGCATTTCAAGCTAAAAAAGATTTAACAGTTCGCTTTGACCGTGCACTAGCAGCTTTCCGTTCAAAAGAGCGTCAAATATTTGTTGAAATTAAACAACAAATTATTTCTCTTGTATTACAACGGACAGTAAATAGAGTACAAGAAACATTCAAGTCAAAAGAACGTTCAAGTGCACTAATTACTGAGACTATTGATAAATTAAAAGGAGATTTACTATGAGTGGAAATCCCTTAACATCGAAAATTGCAGCTCCTTATGCGCGTGCTCTATTTGACTTTTCTGTTGAAAAGAACATCATGCATCAAATTACAGCAGATTTTCAAAATTTAGATATTTTTCTAGAGGAAACTCCAGAATTATTAGAATATCTAAACAATCCTATTGTAAAACAAGAAGTAAAATGTGCGATTTTAACTAAAACATTAAAATCACAACTTAATACCGCGACTTTTAATTTCTTAATGGTTTTAATAGAACGTAAGAGAATTAATATATTAACTTCAGTAATTGATAGTTACTTAGAATTAATTTATCAAACTGCTTCGATTAAAATGATTGAAGTTTCAACAGCATCTGCTTTTACAAATTTACAAAAAGATACGTTGATTCAAAAATTAAAAGAATTAACGAATGCTCGCGAAATTCGATTAGTAATTAATGTTGACCCTAGTTTAATTGGTGGTTTTTTAATTAAAACAAACTCAAAGGTTATTGATTTTACAGTTAAGAATCAATTACAAAAATTAGCTAAACATTTAGATACTGTATTAGAAATTTAACGCAAATAACCTTTATTAACTTTTTATATCTTAAAAAATAATACAATGATAAATATTCGTCCAGACGAAATTAGTAGTATTATCCGTGAGCAAATCGAACAATATGATCAAGATGTTAAGGTAGATAATATTGGTACTGTCTTACAAGTTGGTGATGGTATTGCCCGCGTTTATGGTCTTGATCAAGTAATGAGTGGAGAACTTCTAGAATTTGAAGATAAAACAATTGGTATTGCTTTAAATTTAGAAAATGACAACGTTGGTGTTGTATTAATGGGTACTGGTCGTCAAATTTTAGAAGGTAGTACTGTAAAATCAACAGGTCAAATTTCTCAAATTCCTGTTGGTGATAAGTTCTTAGGACGTGTAGTAAATGCGTTAGGCCTTCCAATTGATGGAAAAGGTGAAATTGAATCTTCTGACACTCAATTACTTGAAGCAATGGCTCCAGGTATTATTAGTCGTAAATCTGTTTGTGAACCATTACAAACTGGTATTACATCAATTGATGCAATGATTCCAATTGGCCGTGGTCAACGAGAATTAATCATTGGTGATCGTCAAACAGGTAAAACTGCAATTGCTGTTGATACAATCATTAACCAAGCAACAGAAGATGTTGTATGTGTTTATGTTGGTATTGGTCAAAAAGCTTCAACTATTGCTCAAGTAGTAAATGTTCTTGAAGAAAAAGGTGCAATGGGGTATACAATTATTGTAGCAGCCAGTGCTAATGATCCAGCAACATTACAGTATATTGCTCCATATGCTGGTGCAGCGTTAGCAGAATACTTTATGTATAATGGTAAAGCAACGTTAGTTATCTATGATGATTTAACAAAACAAGCAATGGCATACCGTCAAATGTCATTATTATTACGTCGTCCTCCTGGACGTGAAGCATACCCAGGTGATGTATTCTACTTACACTCACGTTTATTAGAACGTGCTGCTAAATTAAGTGATGCATTAGGTGGAGGAAGTATGACTGCACTTCCAGTTATTGAAACTCAGGCAAGTGATGTATCAGCATACATCCCTACGAATGTAATTTCAATTACAGATGGTCAAATCTTCCTATCAAATGATTTATTCAATTCAGGAATTCGACCTGCAATTAACGTTGGTATTTCAGTATCTCGAGTAGGTTCTGCAGCACAAACGAAAGCAATGAAAAAAGTTGCAGGAAAATTAAAATTAGAGTTAGCTCAATTTGCTGAGTTAGAAGCCTTCTCACAGTTTGCTTCTGATTTAGATGATGCAACACAAAAGCAATTAGCTCGTGGAACTCGATTACGTGAACTTTTAAAACAACCACAAAATTCACCGTTATCAGTTGCTCAACAAGTTGCACTAATTTATACTGGTATTAATGGATTCTTAGATGAACTAGAAGTTACAGACGTAAAAGCTTATTGTGCAAGTTTAGTTTCATACTTAACAACATCACAAAAGCCATATCTAAACATTGTTACATCAACAAATCAATTTACAGAAGAAGCAGAAGCATCTTTAAAAGAAGCTATTGCAGAATCAAAAGAATTATTTATCAAAAATAAATAACAAATAATAATTTTCATTCTTATTACTGAAAAATGTAATAAGAATGAAAATTTTAAAAAAGTTCTTATTATTTCACCGGTGATGGTGGAATAGTATATTGTTCAACTAAAGAACGGAATTCATCTCCATCTAGTGTTTCCGCGTCTAATAAACGTTCTACAATTAAATCAATAATAACACGGTTATCTCGAACAATTCGTGTAGCTAATTGTTCACAGTGATTCACAATTCTACAAACTTCAGCATCAATACGGTTTGACATCTCACCTTTAAAGATCAATTCGTTATTATCATTTTCTAACGCAATTGGACCAAGGATTGACATCCCATATCGTGTTACCATTTGTCGAGCAACTCTTGTTACTTGTTGTAAATCGCTACTTGCGCCTGTTGTTACCTCTGTTTCACCAAAGATCACTCTTTCTGCTACTCGACCACCTAAAGTAGTAGTAATTCTAGCTAATAATTGTGCACGTGAAATTAGCATTTGATCTTCATCAGGTGCAAACCAAGTAAGTCCTTTAGCACTTCCTCGTGGAATTAATGTTACTTTTTCAACAGCATCATGATTTTGTAATAATGAACCAACAATTGCATGACCAACTTCATGATAAGCAATTAACTTTTTATTTTTAGTATCTTCCATAGCTGAGCCGGCGATTCCACCAATAACTCGATCAATTGCTTCATTTACTTCATTTTTTGTAATTGTATCTTTCTTATAACGAGTTGCTAAAATTGCAGATTCATTTAGTAAGTTTGCTAAATCGGCTCCAGAAAAACCTGGTGTTCGATTTGCCATTTGTATTAATGAAACATCTTTAGCTAAAGGTTTATTTCGAGCATGAACTTTTAAAATCCCAAGTCTTCCTAATCTATCTGGTAATCCAACTGTAATTTGACGATCAAAACGCCCAGGACGTAATAACGCTGCATCTAAAATATCAACTCGGTTTGTAGCTCCAACTACAATAACACCTTTATTTTCTTTAAACCCGTCCATTTCAGTTAACAATTGGTTTAAAGTTTGTTCACGTTCATCATTACCACCACCAATACCAGATCCACGTTCTCGTCCAACTGCATCAATTTCATCAATGAAAACAATACACGGTGTATTTTCAGAAGCTTTTTTAAATAAATCACGAATTCTTGCTGCACCAATACCAATAAACATTTCAACAAACTCTGATCCTGCAACATTATAAAATGGAACGTTTGCTTCACTAGCAATAGCTTTAGCTAATAATGTTTTACCTGTTCCGGGAGGGCCAATTAATAGAACACCTTTTGGAATTTTGGCGCCAACTAATGTATAACGCTCTGGTTCACGTAAAAATGAAACAATTTCTTCAAACTCAGCTTTCGCTTCATCGATTCCAGCAATATCATCGAAAGAAATTCCTGTTTCTGGTCGTTGATCATATCGTGCTGTTGATTTACCTAAATTCATTGGAGACATTCCATTATTTTGCTGGAAGTTTTCTGAATTTTGGAAGAAAAATATTAAACCAGCAATAAAAATTAATGGTAAAATTAAGTTACTAGCAATCGTAACTAAAAGACTTTTTTGTGGAAGTGGATGAGCATCAAAGTCAATATTAGATTCTTTTAACTTTTGAATTAATTGAGATGCACCGACAGGTATTTCAACACGAATTGCCTGTGGGCGATTCCCTAATTCAGGACTTGAGGCTAAAACAATCGCATTCCGATTATTATCATATAAATCAACTTGTTTAACCCAACCAAGGTCTAAATATTCTAAAAATCTTCCATATGTCATTCTTGAACCACTAGAAGCAACAGTCACTTCTGTTTTTGTTGAATTATTATCAAATTCTAATACATTGTCTACATCAATAACTTGAATACCTAAAAAGATACAAGCTGCAACAAATAGTCCAATAAGAATTTTTTGGATCGTATCACGATTCATATAATTTATTTCCTTATTAATTTATAATTAATTTATTTTTATAAATATCATAACAGATATCATAAGTTCAAACCAACTTTTTCGGAAATTTTAAATTTTTATTGATAATTTTTATTTTTTTAATTACTATATAAATAAATAGAGAAAGCTTTAGATTATAAAATTTTGTAAAGTTTTTTACTTGTTAAATGGTATTAATATTATTTTAATTAAAAAAAATTATGATAAAACGTGGTTCAGAAGTTCGTATTCTTAGAAAAGAATCATATTGGTTTAATGAAATTGGTACAATAGCAACAGTAGATCAAAGTGGTATTCGTTACCCAGCCGTTGTACGTTTTGAAAAAGTTAATTATAGTGGTATAAATACAAATAATTTTGCCTTAAATGAATTAAGCGAAGTCGAAAGTGAGACGTAATTTTCTTTCTTAATTATGAATTTAAAAATAAACAAAATATAAAATTATCTTAAAAATTGCTATACTTTGTTTATTTAACTATTATTTTTTAGTTTATATTCTTGTACTAAAAATTTTTGTTTATGGAGAATTTACCACAAATCGGAAAAATGGCACCAAATTTTTTAACTGTTGGGATTTACAAAAATAGGTTAGGAAAAATTAGGTTATCTGATTATCATGGAAAAAAATATGTTCTTTTAGTATTTTACCCAGCAAATTTTACTTCCGTTTCTCCTACAGAATTAATTCAATTAAGTGATCGAATTAATGAGTTCCGACAATTATCTACTCAAATTTTAGCAATTTCAATTGATAGCCCTTTTTCACATTTACATTATTTACTATCAAACCGAAGTCAGGGTGGGTTGGGTACATTACATTATCCATTAGTATCTGATTTAAATCAAACAATAACAAAAAAATATCATTTATTAACAAATGATGGCCTTTCATTCCCTGGGATATTTATTATTGACAAGGAAGGAATTATCCAATATTATACAGTTAATAATTTATTATGTGGAAGAAATATAGATGAATTGCTAAGAGTTTTAAAGTCAATTCAATATATAAAAGAAAACCCTGGTCAGGCATGTCCTGTTGATTGGAAGAATGGTGATCAAATTTTATATTCCCATCCTTTGAAATCAAAAGCTTATTTTAAAAAATTGTATTCTAACAAATATAAATAAAATGTTATGCCAAAATTAAAAACACGAAAAGCCGCAGCAAAACGATATAAAATTACTGGAACAAATAATTTTTTACGTCGTCACGCTTATAGAGGTCATTTATTAATGAAAAAATCCAATAAACAAAAACGAAAATTATCACAAGTTTTATGTGTCAATAAACGTGATAAAGCGCCGATTAAATTAATGTTACCTTATTAGATTACTAACAATAAAATACAATGGTAAGAGTCAAACGTGGGAATGTAGCTCGTAAACGTCGAAAAAAGATTTTAGCACTTGCAAGTGGTTATAGAGGCGCACATTCTGTTTTATTCAGAGTTGCAAATCAACAAGTTATGAAAGCTTTACGATATTCATATGTTGGTCGTAAACAGAAAAAAAGAATTTTCAGAAAAATCTGGATTCGAAGAATTAATGCGGCTTCAAGAGCAAATGGTATTACGTATAGTCAAGTAATCAACAAATTTAAAAAATCTAATATTGATTTAAATCGCAAAATGTTATCACAAATTGCTATTTTAGATAGTTCAACATTTAAATCTCTATTAACTAGTACTAATTAAAACAAACTAATTTAAATTACTCCTTATTCTCGAGGGAGATTTAAATTACAAATTTACTAATATTCTTTTGTTCATGAATTTAAATAATGATTTCGAAAAATTAATTGAAAATTTACCTTTTTTTCTTCAACAAACTCTTAGGAAACATCGTTATCACGATCAAATGATTGAAATTATTCTTGACTTAGGACGTCGTCCTGAAGCTAGATTTACGTATGGTCCTGAATATCTATCACAAAAAATAATTTCATGGCAAGATATTGATTTTGTTACAAAACACCTCAGTAAATTTAGTAATGAAAACCGTGCCGGTATTGAAAGAACACTTCATAGAATAAGTTGTATTAGAAACCGACAATTTTTAATAAATGGGCTGACTTGTCGTATTGGGCGTTCAATATTTGGAACAGTTTCGGTTATTCGTGATTTATTAGAATCAGAAAAATCTATATTAATTTTAGGAAAACCTGGTGTAGGAAAAACAACAATTATTAGAGAGATAGGGAGAGTTTTAGCCAATGAAATGGAAAAAAGGGTTATTATCATCGACACGTCTAATGAAATTGCTGGTGATAGTGATATTACTCATTCAGGGATTGGACGTGCAAGAAGAATGCAAGTTCCAAAAACTGAATTACAGCATCAAGTAATGATTGAAGCTGTTGAAAATCATATGCCTCAAGTAATTATAATTGATGAAATTGGGACAGAATTAGAGGTTTTAGCCGCTCGAACCATTGCAGAAAAAGGAGTTCAATTAATTGGAACAACTCATGGTAATTGTTTAGAAAATTTAATTAAAAACCCAGCATTATCAGACTTAATTGGTGGAATCCAATACGTAACTTTAAGTGACGATGAAGCCAAACGCCGTGGTACACAAAAAAGTGTATTAGAACGCAAAGCTTATCCAGCATTTGAAATTATAATTGAAATTAACCATACTAATATTTGGACTATTCATGAAAATGTTGCAACATCAGCAGATTTATTTTTACGAAGAGATTCATTAATTTGTCAAATAAGAAAGTTTAAGTTAGATGAAAAAATACAAATACAATGTGAAAATTTTTCATCTTCTCAGAATTCGTTAGTAAAAAATATTTCTTTAACAGATGAAGTTCAGTTAACTATTACTAAATGTTGGACTCAATTTAATTATTTAAAAACTAATAAGTTATTACATGATCTTAAAAAAAGTTTAATTATATATTCTTATTCAATATCAAATAATTTTCTTAAAGAAGTTTTTTCGAAAGCCAATGTGAAATTTACCTTAACAAATGATTTACAAAAGGCAAGTTTAATAATTGGATTAACGAAACATTTACAACAGAATTCAAACTTGAATCAACTTGCTAGTGAAAAAAAAATTCCAATTTATTCATTTGATCAAGTCAGTATATATCAATTAACTAAATTTATTAAAATTATAACGTAGTTAGAAGTATACGTTATAACTTTTAAACTTATAATCGCTTAAATATCTAATAATTTTGGGTAGATAGATTACATTTTTGCTTACAAAAACGAATTACAGATAAAGAAATTAAAGCGAGTCTAATTTATACTTAGGTTTCGTTGTTTTATATTTAATTTTCACTACTTTATATAAATTTAATAAATAAAATTAGTCTTGTAAATAAACTATTTGTATACATAAAATATACAATAATTACATCTATCTACACGTTAAAAATTGTGAGCTTGATAAGGGTCGAACCTGTATGAAAATATTTTCCACCATTAGCAAAATAAATTGAGCTATTAAAGCTAAAAAGATTAAAAAATTAAAATGTATAATGAGAAAAATAGAGTTACCTTGCAATAGCAAGAGTAACCCACAATTATTCTCTTTTCAATTGTTGAGTATGAAAAAAATTGTACAATTTTAAAACTATTTTTTATTTAATTAATTTGTACATTTAATTTAAAAGCAATTGAAAAATAAACCAAAATCCCACTAACTGTTAAAATATCCAAAAAACGTTGAGCTGAACCAGGAGAACCTAATAAATCACTATTATTGGCAAAACTTGAAAGACCAATAGATTCTCGGGGAATTCGTACAAGAATAATTAAAATTAAAAACAGACTTATAAAAGTTCCAAAAATCGGTAACATAAATTTAATTGTTTAAAAAATACTAAATTATTCTTCGATTTCAAAGATTTCTTTAAAAACTTTATCTACTTTATTACCTTCAGCAATTGATTCTAATGGATCTTTACGTAATCGGTGACGTAAACATAATACAATAATAGCGGCAATATCGTCGACTGTTACTTTATCACGACAATCATAGGCTGCATGCGCCTGTGCTGCACGTGTAGTTACAATATCTCCTCTTAAGCCATCTACATCAAGGCGACTACATACTTCGGAAATTTTAATTCGTAAGTCATAATCAATTTGAACACTTGGTAATAATTGTTGCGCTGCAACAATACGGTCACGTAATTCTTGTTGTTGTTCTTCATACTTATCAATCCAAACCATAGGTGTTTGGTCAAATGATGTTCGTTCTTCAACAACTTTTACACGTAAAGTTGGATCTTTTACAGTTCTAATTTCAGCCTGCATTCCAAATCTATCTAGTAATTGAGGTCGTAATTCACCTTCTTCTGGGTTTCCAGATCCTACAAGAACAAATCGAGCAGGGTGACGGATTGAAATTCCTTCTCGTTCAACAGTATTCCAACCTGATGCTGCTGAATCTAATAAAATATCTACTAAATGATCATCTAATAAATTAACTTCATCAACATAAAGAATGCCTCGATTAGCTTTTGCAAGTAAACCAGGTTCAAAAGCTTTAATCCCTTCTGTTAATGCTTTTTCAATATCGATTGTTCCACAAACACGATCTTCTGTCGCTCCTAATGGTAAATCGATCATCGGAATTTTTATATAGTCCGTTTTAATCTCAATTGAATTAGATTGAATTTGTGCTTTTACGTCACTACTCATTAATTCTAAATTAGTTGGATGTGAATTAAATGGATCGTCAGCTACCACTTCAATTTCAGGAAGTAAATCAGCGATCGCTCGAATTGTTGTAGACTTACCAGTCCCACGATCACCCATAATTAAAACTCCACCAATTTTGGGGTCAATAACATTCAATTGTAGAGCAAGTTTCATTTCATCTTGACCAACGATTGCTGTGAACGGAAAAACTGGAGTAACGAAATTTTTTGAGTTTTCTTGTACCATAATTTTAAAACTATATTATTAAATATTAAACTTTTGTATTCTAAATAATTAACGATAAACGTTAAAATTTATTATTCATAAAGTGAAGTTCCTAAACTAATTGCTAAAACTGATGCTAATAACGCAATACATAATGCTGTGTAAACTTGTGAATCAGAAATCATAAAAACTCCTAATGGTTAAAAATAAATCAGTGTAATTCTAAAAAAAACTTAGTGTTAAATTATAACAAAAACATTTCTCTTCAAATATATATGTAATTATAAATTAAATTAATAAAAATCAATATAAGTTTTATTACCAACTAGATTTTGTTACACCTGGTAATAAACATTGATGTGCCATTTCACGTAGAACATGGCGAGATAATCCAAAATCACGGTAAAATCCACGTGGTCGACCTGTTTTCCAGCATCGATTACGAATTCTTGTTTTAGCACTATTGCGCGGTAACTGTTGAATTTGCGAATGGATTTCAAGTTTTTCATTAAACCTTGTTTCATTCTTATAATCGTTTAATAAATTTGTTCGTTTTAGAGCGTATTTTTTTTCTAGACGAATGCGTTTTTTTTCGCGTTCAATCATACTTTTTTTTGCCATAGAAATTTTGTTTGATTAATTATTTATCTAAAGGTTTAAAGGTTTTATAAAATTAAAGAGAACTTTAATTAAAAAAAAGAATTTGGGACATTATATCACTTTTGAAAAGTGATAAAAAACTTAGTTTAACAATTATTTTTAAATCTTTTTTAAAAAATAGATCCACTAATTGTTAATATTAAATTTGCTTGTTGAATTTACTTAACTGTCAGATATGAAGGTTACTTTTAAGTTTTTGAAAAGTCAAGAAACTATTGTACTTTTAATAAATTAAAGTTGTTTTTTGTACTTTTTACTACAGTAACATTTGTAAAAATTTTAATTAATAAAAAATTTAATAATAATATTATTTATATTATTATTAAATAAACGATTATTCGCCTTGTACTTTTAATAAAGCAAATCCTAAAGAAAGACCAAATAAAGTTATTGAAAAGCAGATAACTGCAGTACTCACAATTTCTGGACTTGCATACGGAAAAATTAATCTGATTAATTCCATAATATTCTACAAAGAATTTAAATAATTAGAAACCATTTCGAGCCCAAACAGTTAACGCTAATGAAAACGTAAACATTGTCATTAAGCCGGCCCAACCTAGACTGATAATATCCATAGAGATATATATATATTTAATGTGTGTGATTTTTATAATTTGGAAAAACAAATTTGTTTTTCCAAATTATTTCTAATATTATTATTATTATACAATACCGTTTGCCCAATCTACATCAACATTTTCAATGATCAGTGATGAGTTGTAAATTTGTAAAATAATTAATAAAAAAACTAAGAATGCTGCCATTACTACACCCATAATTGGAGTAGTACCCCAACCTGGTGCAACTTTACCATATTCAGCATTTAATGGACGTAAAATTTCACCTAATCTTGTTCGTAATGCCATATTTAAATTTTAATAAGTTAATTTTTCTATTATATGATATATAATATTAAGACGTTAATCATAATTAATATATATCATGGAAACAGCAACTATTATTGTAATTTTTGTATCAAGTTTACTTCTAGGAATTACTGCATATTCTATCTATACTGCTTTTGGACCTACATCTAAAAATTTACGTGATCCATTTGAAGAACATGAAGATTAAAAAATAAAACCAAATAAATTGGTTTTATTTTCTAAGAATTCGTGGCGTATCTCGGAAGAATACGGCAAAGAAGATTACCGTTAAAGTACCAATAAGTAAAAATGTATAAACTAAAGCTTCCATTGTTTATGATCCTATATAAATATGAAGAAATTTAAAACTTTGACTGTAAGAATGCTTTAAACAGCACCTTGTTTTTTAGTCGATTTATCACCTAGTTTTTGGAAAGCACCAAACTCAACTTGTTCTGTAACTTCAGCACCAATACCTGTGAATACATCACGGAAAATTGTACGACCACCATGCCATAAGTGTCCAAAGAAGAATAATAAAGCAAAGTTTGCATGACCAAAAGTATACCAACCACGTGGACTACTTCTGAATACTCCATCTGATGATAGACTTGTTCTGTCAAATTCAAAAACTTCCCCTAATTGAGCTTTACGTGCGAATTTCTTAACTGTTGGTGCATCTTTAAATGTTTGACCATTTAACTTACCACCATAGAAATCAACAGTTACACCTACTTGCTCAATACTATATTTTGATTCCGCACGACGGAAAGGAATATCTGCACGAATAATACCATCTTTATCCACTAAAATAACAGGGAATGTTTCAAAGAAAGCAGGCATACGTCTTACAGTTAATTCTCGACCCTCTTTATCACGGAAAATTGGATGACCTAACCAAGCTTCAGCAACTCCATCACCTTTATTCATTGGTCCAGCACGGAATAAACCACCTTTAGCAGGGTTATTTCCAATATAGTCATAAAATGCTAATTTGTCTGGAATTCTTGACCATGCTTGACTTTCAGATAAACCTTCGCTTACAGAAGTTTCAACTTGTCGTTCAATTTCTTGTTGGAAGTAGCCACTATCCCATTGATAACGCGTTGGTCCAAATAATTCAATTGGTGTTGCTGCTGCTCCATACCACATTGTACCTGATGTAACAAACGCAGCAAAGAAAACAGCTGCAATACTACTTGATAAAACAGTTTCAATGTTACCCATTCGTAATGCACGATATAAACGTTGCGGTGGACGAACTGTAAGGTGGAAAACTCCTGCAAAGATACCAAAAATACCTGCAGCAATATGATGTGCAGCAATACCACCTGGATTGAATGGGTTAAAACCATCAGCACCCCAAGATGGGGCTACAGGCTGTACTTTTCCTGTAATTCCGTATGCATCTGAAACCCAGATTCCAGGACCAAATAATCCAGTTACATGGAATGCTCCAAAACCAAAACATGCTAGTCCTGATAAGAATAAGTGAATTCCAAAGATTTTTGGTAAATCTAATGCTGGTTCTCCAGTTCGTGGATCACGGAATAATTCTAAATCCCAATAAACCCAGTGCCAAATTGCAGCTAAGAAACACATACCTGATAAAATAATATGTGATAATGCTACGCCTTCAAAACTCCAAATCCCAGGATTTGAAACGCTTTCACCGGTAATACTCCATCCACCCCAAGAATCTGTAATACCTAAACGTGTCATAAAAGGCATAACGAACATACCTTGACGCCACATAGGATTTAAAACAGGATCAGAAGGATCAAAAACGGCTAACTCATAAAGTGCCATTGATCCAGCCCAACCAGCAACTAAAGCTGTATGCATTAAATGTACTGCAATTAATCTTCCAGGATCATTTAAAACAACAGTGTGAACACGATACCATGGTAATGCCATAGTAATACATTCCTCAATATAAATAATGGTTTTTGACTTTCTTACAACTAAACTAAATAAAGATTAGCTATTATAATATTATAAGTAAAGATTAAAAAAATTACTCAATTTTAATTAAAATGATAATTTTGAAATTTGTTCATAATAATGTAATAATCGAGTGTGATGCTTATTAAACAAATCGTAGAAATGGGTTATATAATAATAAAAAAAAATAGGTTTTTGACTACCAGTATTTGTAATGTGCGTTCGTGTTTTAAAATAATGTCTCAAAAATATTGTGTAAAATGATGCGTTGTAACTCGTATATAAATTCATTTTATTTTATTTTCTCTCACCTTTATTTTGTATTGGAATACTAGGTGCTTCTAGAATCAGAAAAACTATAAAAACTGTACAAAGCTATTAAATTTAATGCCAACGTGATTAATTCATAGATAACTAGGTGAGTTTTCTTTACTCGTTTAGCTTTAGCTAACGTTGGACTAATATATTTTCAAAAACTACAACGAATACGAACCAGTTTTACTTTCATACATATTTTGCCTAATAATTTTAAACGGGACTGACGAGACTCGAACTCGCAACGTCCGCCGTGACAGGGCGGTGCTCTAACCAATTGAACTACAGTCCCAATAATTAATGCTATAACATAAAAATATTAAGTTAATTTATTTAAAATGTCAATTTTTTTAATGTAATTTATTAACAAAGGAGAAACAGGGATTCGAACCCTGGGTACAATGTATTGTACGGTAGATTAGCAATCTACTGCTTTCGACCACTCAGCCATTTCTCCTAAATAAATTTTTGATAAAATGCTTAATGAGTAGATGGCTCTGGTGGGATTTGAACCTACGACCTGAGGCTTATGAATCCCCCGCTCTAACCACTGAGCTACAGAGCCTTATACTATTCTTACTATAAAGATTATAGCACAATTTAATTTTAAGTTCCAAATGTATTAAGTAATTAATATATTTGGAACCATATTTAGTAACAAAAATATTAGTGAAATGAAATAAATTTATAATTATTAAATATATCATTATAATAATTATATACTTAATAATTAGATAACGATGTTATGAATGATTTTTGGAATAATATTTCTCGTTACCCAAGATTTTTTATCAGTAGTGTACTTGGGCTAGCATTAATTATCATTACTCCTTTTCGAAACTTATTTAAAATTCCTAAATTACGAATTTTTTTAATAATTTTAATTTTTGTAATAATTGGACTTTTATATACTATTCTTAAAAATATGGTTGGTATGTAAAAAAATAAAATTTTACTAGGAACTATTAATTTTATTGGGCCGAGTTGGATTTGAACCAACGTAACATTACTGTAACGGATTTACAATCCGTCTCCTTTAACCACTCGGACACCGACCCCTTCTAAAAGAATATAGTATCATATTGGAAATTAAATGTCAATATTTAAATAAACCTGAATATTGATTTCAAATATGGACATATATACACATTAAACTATTTAAAGATTATAATATTAAATAAGTAAAATTATAATTCCAATTTCCAGATTATTTTAAATGTTAATTAAGAGTTTATAATTTCTATTTAAGATAAAATGGAATTCAAATTTATTTATTTACACTAAATATTAGAGTGTTATATTAATGACATTTAACTTTAATTTAAAATAAAGTTTTTACCCAATTTTTAGAATTGAATATATTTTTAAATTATATTTATAATTTTAAGAGTTTTGTGTTGGATTATATTTCTCATTTTTATCATAATCTTCAAACTTTGTTAAATACTGATTAAATAAAAGTCGAGTGTCTCCAATTGGACCATTTCGTTGCTTAGCAATTGAAAGATCTATAATTGCTGAACCAGGAGTTAAATTTGTAACAGACTTTTGCTTATTTTTGTATAGCATTAATACAAGATCAGCATCTTGTTCGATGGACCCACTATCTCGTAGATCAGATAACATTGGTTTAGGGTCAATACGACCATCTATGGTTCGACTTAATTGAGATAAGGCAATTATTGGAACTGTAAATTCACGGGCAATATTTTTTAATTCACGAGTAATTAAAGAAATTTCTTGAGATCGATTCATATTTTTAGATAATGGTTCTTGCATTAATTGTAAATAATCAATAATTACTAAACCAATTTGGGGATAAGTTTTAGAAAAATTTTTTAACACTTTTCGAACATCTAAAGAACTCAAATGTGGTGTATCATGTAAGTGTATAGGAATTTTTCCGAGAATCCGCATAACTAAATCAATTTTTTTCCAATCTTCATTATTTAATAGTCCAGTTTTAAATTTAGTCTGATCAAGACGGGTTTCCATAGAAAGTAATCTATACATTAACTGTTGAGCAGACATTTCTAAACTAAAAAAAAGCACAGGTAAACGAGTTTTTTTTAAAACATTTAATGAAATATTTAATCCAAAAGATGTCTTACCTACTGAAGGTCTTCCAGCAATAATAATTAGTTCTGATTTTTGAAATCCATCAGTATAGGAATCGAGGCCAATAAATCCTGATGGTGTACCAGATAATTGACCAGGTCGGCGTACTTTTTCCCATAAATCATCAATAATTAGCTTTAATAATTCTGCACTACTAAAATCTTTTTCTTTTAATTGAAGGTCAGTAGTTAGTTTTCGGATTTCTGAATCAAGACCTAGTAGCTGTTCATAAACAGAAAAATTCATTGTAAACCCATTATCTACAGTTTTTAAACCAATCTTAATTATACACCGGCGTATATATTTTTGTTTAACTAAACGTATGTAATCCATCAAATAAACTAGAGTAGGAATTTCTTTAAGAAGTTCACTAATAATTTGTAACCCCCCAACATCGTTTATTAAACCATGACATTGAATATAATCAGTTGTTGTTAAAAAATCAATTGAGAGATCTTCACGATACATGTTAATAAATGTTTCATATAATCGTTGATGATTTTTAAAATAAAAAGCATCAATTGGTAGATGTTTCATAACAACTTCAAGAGTTTGAAAAGATGTATCACAATTAACTAATATACAAGTCAATAAAGTTTTTTCTAATGTAAAACTGTGAGGTAATTGGGCTGTTAAATTCAATATATTTTTATGCTCATCATAAATGAAAAGCGATCGATTTTCATTTTTTAGTTTACCTTTTTTTCTTATTTTTAAAGAATCAACATTGTTTTCTTCATTAGTTAATATTTGTTTTTTCATTGAAAAATTATTTTACATTATAATTTTTAGTATTAATAAGTAATCTTGTAATTTTTCTTAATTATTTTTATATTATATCTACTAAGTAAGCGCCCTTAGTTCAGTTGGTAGAACGCTAGTCTCCAAAATTAGATGCCGTGGGTTCAAATCCTACAGGGCGCGCTTCTCTTTTAAAAAGAGGTTATAATTAAAAAATTAATACTGTTAAATAGAATTTTTAAAATTAAAAGATTTTATCTACTGAGATTATAAATATTGTACCGCAGTCTTAAAATTTTAACAAATTATAATCCAAAATTTCTAAATATCTTTTTCAGATTATATTACCACATTCTTATGGCTAAAAAAATTTCTGCATTAATTAAACTTGCTTTACCAGCTGGAAAAGCAACACCAGCACCTCCTGTTGGACCTGCATTAGGTCAACATGGTGTAAATATTGCAGCATTTTGTAAAGAATACAATGCTAAAACAAATGACAAAGCAGGTTTAATTATTCCGGTTGAAATTTCGGTTTATGAAGATAGAAGCTACACCTTTATTCTAAAAACACCGCCTGCATCTGTTTTATTAGTTAATGCAGCAAAGATTAAAAAAGGATCTTCTGCACCAAACTTAATAAATGTTGGGTCAATTACAAAAGTACAACTAGAAGAAATTGCCAATATCAAACTACCAGATTTAAATACGACTAAACTGGAAAGCGCAATGAAGATTGTTGAAGGAACTGCCCGGAATATGGGAATCTCCATTGTAGATTAAATTAAACTTAGATAAATTTTTAGTGGAGAAAGTTATGCGAAAACTATCCCGGCGTCACAAAGAAAATGTTGAGAAAACTAAAAACAACATTTACTCAAATTTAGACCAGGCAGTTCAAATTTTACAGGAAACAGCAACAGCAAAATTTGTAGAAAGTGTAGAATTACATGCAAATTTAAATATTGATCCAAAGTATGCAGATCAACAATTACGAACAACAGTAACATTACCACATGGTATTGGAAAACAAGTTCGAATTGCTGTTTTAACAAATGATGAAAATTTTGATGAAGCGACAGAAGCTGGGGCTGATATCGTAGGTAATAATGAATTAATTGAAGATATTACTAAAGGTAATATTGATTTCGATTTATTAATTGCAACTCCTAATATGATGCCCAAATTAGCTAAACTTGGACGTGTACTTGGTCCAAAAGGATTAATGCCTTCACCAAAATCTGGAACAGTAAGTAGTACATTAACTACAACTTTAACAGACTTTAAAAAAGGAAAATTTGAGTATAAAGCTGATAAAACAGGAATTGTTCATGTAACAATTGGAAAAGTAGATTTTACTGAAATTCAATTAGTTGAAAATTTACAAGCTTTCTACGAGTCGATTGAAAAAAATCGTCCTTCCGGTGTTAAAGGTAAATACTTTAAAAGTTTATCTATCTGTAGCACAATGGGTCCATCTATCAAATTAGATTCAAATAGTTTTGAATAAGCGTTTGAGAATTATATTAACTTAAAGACTTTAACATACAATATATTTAAAAATTATTATGTCAGAAAAAATCACTCAAATTGTTGAAGAATTAAAAACTTTAACGTTATTAGAAGCATCAGAATTAGTAACACAAATCGAAGAGACATTTGGCGTAGATGCCTCTGCCTCTGCTGGTGGAACAATGGTTATGGCTGCTGCTGGACCAACAGAAGAAGCAGAAGAAAAAACTTCATTTGATTTAATGTTAGATGAAGTACCAGCAGATAAGAAAATTGCTATCTTAAAAGTTGTACGTTCAATTACAGGTCTTGGCTTAAAAGAAGCTAAAGGATTAGTAGAGTCTGCACCTAAATTAGTTCAAGAAGGTATTGCAAAAGACGCTGCTGAAACTGCACAAAAACAAATTACTGACGCAGGTGGTAAAGCATCTTTAAAATAGTTTAACATGTGAAATGGTTTTTAGATTAAATTCTTGACTTATAAAGTCAAGAATTTAATCTAAAAAATAATCTTAAAAATACTTATATAGTTTAAACTTTAATTACTATGTATTTTAAAAATATTATTTATTTGTGTTGATATTCTAATTAGCCAGTAAAAATAATCTACATAGTCAAATATAAAAGAAATTAGATTGTGTTTGTATAACGTTATATTTCTTAATAACTATAGTGTTTAGATGTTTACAATCATTTAAATTCTATTATTAAGTAAATGATTTTGATATATTAATTGGGTTGCCTGGGACTCGAACCCAGAACAAATCGGTTAAAAGCCGAGTACTCTACCATTGAGTTAGCAACCCTATATAGATATTAACATAAAAATATCAAACTAGTAAAGTTTTTATTTTTAATCTTTTACGGAATATTTTAATTTATGAAACTAAAGTAAAAGAATATTTTTACTTTATTAATTTTTAAGTAGAATTATAACTAATATTAGTGGTTATTATATTACTTAAAATTTTATTAAAAATTGATAATAAGGATTTAAAAAATGGTTAATTGGCAAATTATAGGACAATTGTTAGCAACAGGTACTATTATGTTATCTGGTCCAGCGATAATTGTTTTATTAGCGTTAAAGAAAGGCAACTTATAATTTAATATCTATTTCATTTCGGTCATCTATAAAAAAACTTAAAAAATATTTATGATAACTTTATTAACAGTTTTATTCGTCTTAATTTCATTAGCATTAGTTGTAACAGTTCCAGTAGCTTTAGCAACACCAGGTGAGTGGGAAAGTTCAAAAGGAAATTTCACTACTATCATTAAAGCTTGGATTGGTTTAGTATTTGTAATTGCTTTAGCTGATGGTATTACCTCTTCGATTTAAATAATTCGAAATTATAGTATAAACTATAATTTCGAGCTATTGAAACTCTTGACAAAATAAAATAACTTCTATACAATATAGTTTATAGAGAGTAAATTGATTTGTCTTTAATATTCTATATATAAGCGGGCATAGCTCAGTGGTAGAGCGCGACCTTGCCAAGGTCGATGTCGCGCGTTCGAATCGCGTTGCCCGCTTAATATTTTCATCGATAATATTGGTGAAAATACTGCCCCCATCGTCTAGAGGCCTAGGACAGCTCCCTTTCACGGAGCAGACAGGGATTCGAATTCCCTTGGGGGTAATCTTTAATTTTTTTAATTTCACCTAAAACTTGACAAATATTTATTTAAATATGATTATAGGTGTAATTTAAGAAAGTCTATATTTTAATAGAACAATTGAATTTTATTCATTTGTCAAAAATTTACACTTTTGAGATAAGAAATCTTGATAAAATAAATGTATGTTATATTCTCTTAGACTTTTATTCTTTTTAATTAACATTGATCAAACAACAATTTTAAATTGGTTTGATATTAATCTTAAAACTAAAACTACATTAGAAACATCGCAAAATATTAACGTAGAAGATCCAATTTATAAGTCAATAGACTCCTTAAAGTTACTTATAAATGATTTATGGCAAGGTGTTCAAAATGGGTTAGAATTAACAGATATTGAAAATGTTATTTTTTTTCTGATTTTCGTCCGATTTATTATTCTAATTTTTCGTTATAATTTAAAAACTTCAACTTACATTACCTGTATTGGAATTTTCGCAGGTTATTTATGGTATCGACATTTAATTGATCTTATTACTATGTATAGCCAAATGTTGATTAAAATACCTTATTTAGAAAGATTAGGACTTAGTGCAGTTGAACTAGGTAGTAGTAGCGAAGCACTTATGAATACAGATGTGAAACTCGTGTCCGATCTTCATTGGTATGATCCAGGTAAATTGTTGTATTACTCCTTTACAAAAGGAATGATTCAAACTGATGCAGATACTGGACTTCAATATTATATTGATCCGATTTCAATGATAGTTTCAAATTTAAATGAAAATCAGAAAGCTTTTGTAGTACCATATTACTATAAAATTTATAATATTTTTATTCCCCGTATATTTGAAACAATAAGTGAATTTTGGGAACAATTATCTGGAGTTGCAGCTTATGCTGTAATTACTCGAATTGGAAAACGTTATTGTCCTTATTTAATTCGTTGGCATTGGACTTTTTTATTAATAATTGGGTTTTTAGAACAAATCGTAATTTTCTTCTTATATAGGATTATGTATTTTCAACAAGCTATATTAGAGCCAAATATGGTATTTACTGCTGTAACTCAAGCGTATGGAAAACGTACTGTTAGTGTAAGTTCTACAGATCCAAATTTATTATTCCAATTTAATCTTTTAAATATCGTATTAGTATTTTTTGTTGTCTTACATTTAGGTTCTATACTTTTTGGTTTACTACATGCAATTTGGGGACAATATTTTTACTTTCCTTTCTTAGTTGAAAATACAGAGTTACATATCGGTCCTCGTCCAAAAAATAGTGTTTACAGTGGTGGTCAAACTGCATGGCAAGATGAAAAAAAACTGAACCCTCAGCGTAAATTTACAAAATTGTGGTATGGTTGGTTTGGTAGGGGAACAGGGGAGAATTGGATTATTGGTCCATTAAAGCAATTTTTAATAACTAATATAAAAAAATTAATGCGTTTATTTAAAAAATAATTAGCTATCCCTAAATAAAAACTCTAGTTGAAATAATTTCATAATCTTTATTTAATTTAACCAATGTTAATCTAACTTGGTTAAAATTTAATTTAATAAATTTTTGTAGGTAAATATTTCATGTAAACACAAACTCTATCAAGACTCTAACAATATTATTTTTAATTTTGATCTAATCTACATTGTGAATAATTTGTTAGAGTAAATTTTATATTTAAAACCGTAATAGTATTCTTAAAAAAAATACCATATTTTTTATTTAATTAATTTATCATAAGATATTTAAAGCTTAAAGCAATATTACCCTAAAATAAGTTACATTAATAAACTTGAAGAAATAAAAGTGAAGTTTAATGTTATACTCTTTAATTTTTCTTGTTAAATAAATAATAAGTTTGACTTTAAAAGTAGAATTTATTTGGTTATTTAGGTCTTATTTTAATAATATTTTAGAATGCCCAGAATCAGACTCGAACTGATGACACGAGGATCTTCAATCCACTGCTCTACCAACTGAGCTATCCGGGCATATATGTATACGTCTAATGTAAATAAATTATACAAAAAATATTTAATAATAGCAAGATTAAATATTTTTTGTACTTTGAATAAATTTATTAACGATTTACGAATGAACTATTAATATGATATCTCTAATAATTGGATTCGTTATAGATTGATGTTATTAAATTCTTCTTTTTTATAGATATTTTTAACAATATCTTATTTCATTTGTCCTTTTATAATACTATCGGTAAGTAACGTTAATATTAGTTTAATTGATCGAACTGCATCATCATTTCCCGGAATAGGAATATCAACTAAATCAGGATCACAGTTTGTATCTAAAATCGAAACAACAGGAATACCTAATTTACGACATTCTGCAATAGCAGTGATTTCGCGTCTTTGGTCAATAATAATAACAATATCTGGTAAAGTTGACATGGATTTGATTCCATCTAAATATTTACGTAATTTTGTTAATTTTTTTCGACGTAGAGCTCCTTCTTTTTTTGTTAATAAATCAAAGGTTCCTTCTGATTCTTGTTTTTCTAGATCTTTTAATTTTTCAATACGTTCTTTCATAGTCGTCCAGTTGGTAAGCATACCACCTAACCAACGGTGATTAACATAATATGAATTAGATCGTTTTGCTTCTTGTGCAATTAAGGTTGTTGCTTGGCGTTTTGTACCAACAAATAAAACTTTTTGATTTTTACTTGCAGCAATCTCTAGATATCTCATTGCCTTTTTTAATAAAGTGGCAGATTGAATTAAATCTAGAATGTGAATATTATTTACTTCACTGTAAATATATGGGAACATTTTTGGATTCCAGCGATGAGCTTTATGACCAAAATGAACCCCTGCTTCTAATAACTGTGATAAACTGATATCAGACATAATTTTTTAAACTACTTATTTATAAGATATACGAATTTTAAAAAAATGTTATCAGAACTTAATTAATTTGTCCAGGTTTCTGTAAAAGTTCTGTTGGGTTAAATTTACTAAACTTATCTTTAATTAAGTATTTTCTAAAAGAATTTTTATAATTTTGGGATCCTGTTCCTGCTGGAATTAAATGACCAATAACAATATTTTCTTTTAAACCTCTTAACCAATCAATTCTACCTTCAATTGCAGCTTTTGTAAGAACTCGAGTTGTTTCTTGGAAACTTGCAGCAGAAATAAAACTTGGGTTATTTAACGCAGCTTTTGTAATCCCAAGTAATAATGGAACATAACAAGCTATTTGTTTGTTTTCGCTAGTTAAAATTTTATTAATATATTGAATATGATATAAATCAATAACTTCTCGTTGTAATAACGGCGTATCACCTTCATATGTAATTAAAACTTTAGTTGTCATTTGTTTAATAATAACTTCCAAATGTTTATCATTAATTGTTACACCTTGTGATTTATATACAGATTGAACAGAATTTAAGATAAATAATTGAACTTTTTTAAAACTTTTATGACTTGCTTCATAATTATCAGTTAATCTTGCATATTTAAACGTTTTAGTCCGATCACATAAAAAGAATTTTAAGAGTCCATAATAATTAAAATAAACTTTTACTAGTTTATGAGGATTAATTTTTTCATTTTCTTTTATAGATGTTCCAACTTTTTGAAATTCAAAATTAACATCTAAACTTGTTTTTTGAGATAATAAACCCCTCTTTTGACTTGTAGGAATTCGTTTTATCATCATATTTTTTTTACGAGCTTCTAAAATTTCTTCAATTCGTGGTAAACCTTGAACAATATCACCGGTAATTTCTTTCTCAAGATTTAACAATCCAAGAGTTTTACCAGATTCAATAAATTCTGTATTTTTACAAAATACACTATTAACATCCTGTTCAAAATAGTCTTCGGTTATAGAATATAATCCAATAGATTTTGTTGATTTTGTAAAAGGTTGCTCAGTAAATTTCAATAATGTTAATTGGTTTTTTAATTCATTCGTACTAATTTTACGATTATTATTTACAATTAATTCTGAACTTTGTAACAATACTGTTCGAGCAAATCGACTCTTATTTACTGATTGATTTTTATTTGTATCAGGACATAATATTGTTTTAAGTTGCGGATTTAAACTATTAGTTGTTACAGTAAATTTTTTCGAAAATTGAGGAATTAAACAACTATAGAATTTCCCAGCATTCTTTAAAAAAAGCTTTGAAAATTCTGACTTTAACGTCATTTTCTCATTTTGAAGATTAGTTGAATTTAAGTTTTTTTTGATCAATAATTTTTTTAAATCATAATAATTTACAGATATATTTCGGTTAGTAATAGAATTTACATTACTATTCGATTGTGGAATTATTTTATATTGTAAATTTGTTTTTACTGCTAAATTATCACTTTTACAATTAGGGAAAAAATAAGGACGACCTTTTTGAACAGTAATAAATTTATCATTTTCAATAATAATTTTACCAGTTTTTGCCAAATTTGATTTACTCATAATGAAATCGTTCAATTTCTTATTTGTAACTTCAGCTTTGTCTATAATAATACAATCATTATTAGAGATTAAAAATATCTGTTTTTCTTTTTGTTTCTTTATTTTAAATTTTACAATTTCAAGTGAATTTGAAGTAATAGTTTCTAAGTAACCTAAAATATTATAATTACTTACAAATTGATTTTTTTGAATAAGAAAACAAGGATCAATATTCTTATCTCTCAAATGTGGTGCTATATAATTATTAAAATGACTCTTTTCGATAATATTAAAATCTACTAAATTTTTATGTTTGTTGTTTGATAATTCAATATTAATATTTTTTTTAAAAAGATTATTAGTCTTAAAAAGTAAAAGATTTGCAATTAAATTAACATTTTTTATACCATTTATACGCTGATTTGATTTATAAAAATAAACAGCTATTGATTCTAAATTAAAATGTAATTGAGAATTAATATTTTGTTGTCCAAACGGTGAAGATGGGGCTAAATATGCAAATTCATAAATTTGAATAGGGCGAACTAAAAGTCGATCATGATTTTTTCCACCAAGACATTCACAAAATGATAAATTTTGTAGCTCAACATTAGAAAATAAAGCCTCACCAGGATAATAAACTTTCTTTTCGACTTTTTTTAATTTTTTACCTTTGTAAACTAACCCAGATTTGATTGAAATAATTTGAGTATTATTACTTTTTGGAATAAGACTAATAATACCTGAAGTTTTTGAAAATAAATTAGGAATAAGCTCAAATCCTTTTGAAATAAAATCGCCATCCTCAATAAATAGAATGTTTTGTTCACATTTTATTTTATGAATCTCTTCTCCTAGCCAAACCATTGTACGTGATTTAATAACTGGTTTCGTAGTGTTAGAGTTTACTTTTAAAAATTTATCAAGAAATTTCCGGAATTTGGATTCTATGTTTTCTAATTTTTTTAATTTACGGTTAGCATTTAATAACGTACGTTGAGCTCGAAGTAATTTACGTGGAGCATCTTCCTCCTTACGTTTAGCTTTATCCAACTTACGTTTAATTATTTGATGAACTTTATTATCCTTTTCTATTTTTGAAATACCTTTAGTTAAGAAATCAATATCTGATTCTGCTTTTCTAATATCCCACCGTGCCTTCTCAATACTTGTTCCTGATCGAGCAATAGTAATTTCTGCTCTTTGATATTCTCTATTAAGCTCAGTAAGTTCATCTTCATATGAGAAGAGACTGTGGTTATTTTTTTGAAAAGAAATATTTGTTGTTTTTTTATTATTTTTTAAACTATTTCGAAAATCATAATAAATAACCCCACCTGTCAGTGTTAAAAAAGAATTAGTAATTAAAGTACCTAACTTTTCATTCCTAGTTAATTGCAAACAATTTTTGGAATAATTTTTTGTTATCGTTAAACAGTATTTTTTTTTATCTAATGTTAATAGATAATTTTTATAACTACGAGATGAAGTGAATTTTTCTAATTTAGAATTTTTTAATGAATACTTATTATGATTAACTTTTATTAGTCCTTCATACAAACTTTTTTTATTATTTATAAATGTTACAAATCCACTATAGTGATTTATAAGTTTAGTTCGAAAAACATAACTAAACTGATTTAATTTATGATCAGGATAAAAATTTATAAAAGAGTTTATTGGACTATTATATAATTGACCGGATAAAATCCAAATTAGTTTATTATGATTGAGTAAATTAATTTTTTGTTTTAATTTGGGTATAAAAATCTCACCAGATGTATCACTTAAAATTGTTTTGACTTCAGTTTTAACTTGCTTATTAGTATTAATTAATTCCCCAATAACAGTATCTTTAGAAAGATATTGATTGTTTTTTGGAAATAAAATCGTATTACGTAAAATATCAATTTTAACTAAATCTTCATTTTTATCAGCTGGAATTAAGACTAATGAACCGGCGTTTTTTGTTACTAAAACATCTTCACCTCGATTTGTTCGTAAAATTACTGTTTTTAAACGTTTATAAAATTGAATAATTCCATTTATTGGACTAGTAATTTGTTGACGAGCTTCTGAGGTAAAAATCCCACCTGTATGGAATGTCCGCATAGTAAGTTGCGTACCTGGTTCACCAATAGATTGACCAGCCAGAATTCCAATAGCTTCACCAATATCTACTAAATTTTCATTCGCTAAATCCCACCCATAACATTTTTGACAAATTGCACGATACAATTGACACGTTAAGGGAGAACGAACAGAATAATCAGTTATGTTCTTGTCTTTAAATTTTTTAATTAATTCTGGTGTTATTTGAGTATTTTGTTTTGTGATTAAAGTCGATGTTTGAGGGTCATAAACAGGTTTATTTAAGACCCGTCCTAAAATTTTATCATAAATATCTCGCTGATTTGTAAAATTTTTGGTTGAAAATATAAATGAATGACTCGTTAAACAATCTTTTTCACGAATTAAAATATCTTGCGAAACATCGATTAAACGACGTGTTAAATAACCAGAATTTGCTGTTTTTAATGCCGTATCTACAATCCCTTTACGAGCTCCATAACCAGACATCAAGTAATCAGTTATGGTTAATCCTTCACGAAAATTTTTCTTAATAGGTAAATTCATAATTTGACCACTTGGATCAGACATTAACCCTCGCATACCAACTAACTGTCGAACTTGTGACAAGTTACCACGCGCACCTGAAAATGCCATGATATAAACAGAGTTAAGTGGATCATAATTTTTGAAATAATAAATGATCTGATTTTTTAATGATTCACTAGTTAAACTCCATGTATCAATGATTTTTTGAAATCTTTCAACATCGGTGATTTTACCTTTTAAAAAGATTTTTTCAGAGTTATGAATTTCTTGGTTTGCTTTTTCAAGCATAACACTTTTTACAAACGGAATTTTTAAATCTTCAATACTAATTGAAATTCCAGCATGACTCGCATATTTAAAACCTAAATATTTCAATTCATCAGCTAATAAACAAGCTTGCATGGAATCATAACTTGTAAAACTCCACGCCAATAATTGACGCAATTGTTTTTTATCAATTAAAGTATTTTGGTAGGTGTAAGTTTTCATAAGATATATTTAATATGTTATCTTTGAATTATAAAAAATTTAAAGTTTTCTGAATTGTATAATTTAAAATAACGCGACCAGTTGTTGTTTGTAAATATTGGGTAATTAATTCCCCATTTGAATCTTTTCGAATTTGTAAATTTTCATAATATTCAATAACACTATTATCAGACAATACAACCTTTTTTTGTAAATCTGATTTTTCATATTGTTCATCAGTATATCTAACCCAGATAGATGTATGAATTTCAATCTTATTTTGATTATATGCTAAAATCACATCTTCAAGATTTGCAAAATAATAATTAGAACCTAATAAACCCTTAATATTGGTAGCAGTTAAATAATAACAACCAAGAACCATATCTTGACTTGGCATAATAATCGGTTCTCCATTAGCTGGAGATAAGAAATTATAAGGTGCTAACATTAACATATAACATTCAGCTTGAGCTTCAGGTGATAATGGTATATGAACAGCCATTTGATCACCATCGAAATCGGCATTAAAAGCTGAACAAACTAAAGGATGTAATTTAATAGCTCGACCTTTCACTAAAATTGGCTCAAATGCTTGAATACCAAGTCTATGCAGTGTTGGAGCACGATTTAAAAAAATTGGATGATTTTTTAAAATTTGTTCTAATACTGGTTTAATAATTAATTCATCATACTGAATCAAATTTTTAGCAATTTTTATATTATTAGCTAAACCTTGATTAATTAATTCCCGAATAACAAATGGTTGAAAAAGTTCAATAGCCATTTCATATGGTAAACCACATTGATTTAATTTTAAAGTTGGACCAACAACAATTACTGAACGTCCTGAATAATCAACACGTTTTCCTAATAAATTTTGACGGAAACGACCATGTTTTCCTTTAATGATATCAGACAAAGATTTTAAAGGTCGATTATTTGCACTTAAAGCTATTTTTCCTCGTTTTCCATTATCAATTAATGTATCTACAGCTTCTTGTAATAACCTTTTTTCATTTCTAATAATTAATTGAGGTGCATCAATTTCTAATAATCTAAGTAATCTGTTATTTCTTGTAATAATTCGTCGATAAAGTTCATTTAAATCTGAAGTTGCAAAGCGCCCTCCTTCTAATTGAATCATTGGTCTTAAAGCTGGAGGAATAATTGGTAAAATAGCTAAGATCATCCAAGATGGCTGTGATGCAGTTCCAATTAAGTTTTCTAAAATTCGAATTCTTTTAATAGCTTTTTCGCGTATTTTATATAGTCGATGTTGTTCCCATTTTCTAAACCAATGCGATGCATAATACAGTGGTTCTTCTTTATTTAATACTTTGGTACAAACTAAAACAAAACAACGTGTTCGAAAAATTTCAGATTCAAGATTAAGTTTTTCTAATTCTCTTTTAATTAATGGGGCACCAATTAAAAAACTTGGAGTCGCTTTTAATAAATATTTTGGTGTATGTTGTCGACGGTTTTGTGGTTTCGGGTAAGGTTTTAAAGGATAATTACTCCGACCCAATTCACGACTTCGACGGTATTGTTGTAAATCCCAATGTAATCCATAGAATGAAATTTCATCTTCAGCAATAAAATACGTCAACGACGCAAGCTTAATACGTTTAATTCGTTCATCCCATAAACTAATAATTGTTGAAGGTGTTAATTTTAAACCATTACATGTCCAAGAATAATCAAAGTTTATTAGTTTAACTTTATTTTTACATTTTTCTGACTGACTAGTATAACTAGTGTTTAACCGTTTTTCAAATTCCTCAACCTCTAGAAGAAGAGCCATGAAGTTTGGTCGACTATTAATATACCAAACATGAGTTACTGGATAAACTAAATTAATATATCCCATTCTATGTCGCCGAACGCGTGATTCAGTTAACTCAACACCACAGCGCTCACAAATTAATCCTTCATAACGAACACGTTTATATTTTCCACACGCACATTCTAAACTCTTACTTGGACCAAAAATGCGCTCACAAAATAAGCCATCCATTTCTGGTTTAAATGTCCTATAATTTATGGTTTCTGATTTTTGAACTTCACCTACAAATTGACCATTTGGTAATTTACGGTTTGACCATTGTAAAATTCGAAAAGGTGATGCTAATTTAATTTTGATATAATTAAATTCTTTTACAAAGTTTTTCATAATTTTTAAAATGAAATATCATTTATATTTGAAGTAGGTAAGAAGGTTTTAGAAAAAGCGTTATATTTTTCGACAAGATTAACCTCAATTTCATACTTTTTTGATGAACTGAATTTTTTAATTTTATATGTACTCATATCTAAACCAATAGAACGTAATTCTTGTAATAACACTTTAAAGGATTCTGGAATTCCAAATTGTGGGATTTGTTGTCCTTTTACAATTGCATTTAAAGTTTCATTTCGGCCTTGCATATCATCAGACTTGATGGTTAAAATTTCTTTTAATGTAAAAGCAGCACCAAATCCTTCTAATGCCCATACTTCCATTTCTCCAAAACGTTGCCCACCATGTTGAGCTTTTCCTCTTAAAGGTTGCTGTGTTATTAAAGAATATGGACCTGTAGCTCTTGAATGCATTTTATCATCTACAAGATGGATAAGTTTTAACATATATGCATTTCCAACTGTAATAGGGTTTTCAAATTCTTTTCCTGTTCGACCATCTATTAAAATCATTTTACCTGGAGCATACGGATTAAAAATCCAACTTTTATTTTTCTTAATGGATGCTTGACGAAGTTTTTTATTGATCAAAATTCTTGATATTTCTAAACCATACATTTCATCAAATGGTAAAATTTTAAATCGACAATTTAATTTATCCCCTGCTAATCCTAATAAACATTCATAAAGTTGACCAACATTCATCCTTGAAGGAACACCTAAAGGATTTAAAATAATATCAATTGGGGTTCCATCTGGTAAAAATGGCATATCCTGACGTGCTAAAATTCTGGAAATAATACCTTTATTACCATGTCGCCCAGCAATTTTATCTCCAACTTGAATTTTTCGAATTTGGGCAATAAAGACATAAATTTTTTCAGATTTATATGTCAATTTTGTCTTACGATTAAATGTAACAGTTTCAATAACACGACCTGATTCTCCATGAGGCATTCTATACGAATTATCTTTCACTCCTTTTGCTTTTGCACCAAAAATAGCACGTAATAATTTTGATTCAGGTAATTGTTCATAAGTATTTGTTGAAATAACCTTACCAACTAAAATATCTCCTGATTTTACAAATGTACCAACTCTTACAATCCCATCATCATTTAGATGTTTTACTTCTGATAAAGTTAAGTTTGGAATCATTTTCATCGTTTGTTCAGATATTTCTGTATTGCGATTGATTTCGATTTTATATCGTTCAATATGAATAGAAGTGAAAATATCATCATAAACTAAACGTTCACTGATTAAAATAGCATCTTCAAAATTATATCCTTGCCATGGCATATACGCAATTAAAGTATTTTGTCCTAATGACAATTCAGTACTTGTTATTGCTGGGCCATCACTAAGAATTTGTCCAGATTTAATTTTCTCACCTTTCCAAACAATTGGGCGTTGATTGATACACGTTTGTTGGTTTGAACGTAAATATTTTTGTAATTTATAAATTACTTTTTTATTATTACTGTCTTTAATAATAATTTTATTTGCTGTTACGGAATTAACAATACCAGATATATGTGCATTTAGTGTCATTCCAGAATCAATAGCAATTTGATTTTCTAATCCTGTCCCAACAATTGGCTTTTGAGGGAAAATTAAAGGAACGGATTGACGTTGCATATTTGAGCCCATTAAAGCTCGATTTGCATCATCATGCTCGAAAAAAGGTATTAATGAAGCTGCAACGGAAACAACTTGAATTGTAGAAATGGAAATAAAATCAACTTCTGATGGTGTTACATTAATAAAATCTTGTTTGTATCTAACTGAAATAATATTTCTTATTAAATAATTGTTTTTATTAGTAGCAATATCAGCTGGAGCAATTTTATATAAATCTTCTACTTCTGCAGTTAAATAAATTGGATTTCCAGTTTTTAAAACTTTCCCATTTATTACTCGCCAAAACGGTGTTTCCAGAAATCCAAGTTTATTTACTCGGGCACATGTTGTTAATGATGCAATTAAACCAACGTTCTGACCTTCAGGTGTTTCAATTGGGCAAATTCGACCATAATGACTAGGGTGAATATCACGAACTGAAAAACTAATATGATCACGGTTAAGTCCACCTGGTCCTAAACCACTAATTCGACGACGGTGTGTTAAAGAAGATAATGGATTAGTTTGATCTAGATATTGCGATAATTGACTTGACCCAAAAAATTCTCTAATTGTTGCGTTAATAACACTAAAATTTAACAGATAATTTGACTCAATTGTATTTGTTTGATTTCGTAATTTTCGAACTAGTCGCTGGAATCCTATTCGGAATAAATTTTGTAATAATTCTCCAATAGATCTTACCCGTTTATTTTTAAGATGATCAATATCATCCTGAACAGCTTTTGAGATTGTTAATGAAATTAGTTTATCAATAATTGCAAAAATATCTTCATAGGTAATGATTTGAAGACGGTTACTAATTTTTAAACTTAATCGGTTGTTAATTTTTAATCTACCAACTTTTCCTAAATTATAATAATTAGGATCAAAAATTTGTGAAAATTCCGAAATATTTTTAAAATATTCTAGATTCGAATCAAATCGACTAATAGGTTGCTTAAAGAATGTTGAGTTAATTAATAGTGGTTTATTAAAGTAGAAAAAATCTGAATAATCTAAATTTTGATAAATTTCTAGATCCGTTAATCCCATTTCTTTTAAAAGTATAAGAATAGGTTTTTGGGTGATTTTATCTAATTGAATAATAAGTTCTTCTTCTTGATTTTTAAGGGGATAATTATAAGCATTAAGTTTTGTATTCTTTTGAAAGTTAAATCGAATCCAAGACCCATATTCTGGAATTAAAGTAGCTGTATATAATTCTTTATCTGTATATTTTTTGTGGTAATTTGTCTTAATTTCATGATCTTTTTGGTAAAGAAGTAATTGTGTTTTACTCTTCAAATATTTATCTCGTTTTTTTAGATAATTATCATGTCGAGCTAACTCTTCTTTCAATACTTTTTTATCTTTTTTTAATAAATCCTTTTCCGCTTGAATAACAAACGTAGTAGCATCATTCTTTATTAATTGACGTAACCTTTTCGTTCTTTTATTAATATTATTTTTATACTTATCAAATGGTGTTGAGTCTATTTCATATGAAGTATGAATTTGGCCAAATAGATATTTTACTTGATCTTTTAAACTCGTTGAAAAATATAAAGTCGGTCGGAAAGTTGAAAATCGTGTTAGTTGATTTAAATTTGCTTCCTTTAATAATAATTTATTAATATTTTGTTTTAAGAATGAAAAATTTTGGATATCGAAAAACCAATTTATTAAATGCTCGGTTACTAAAACTAGTCTTGAATTTAATTGAAGCTGAACAGTTAATTGTGACTTAACAATTGTTTTAGTATATAACTGAATAATTGTTTTAACTTGATTGTCAGACAATTTTAAAATTCGTTGAGAATTTAGTGTTTTATTAGATGCTGGAGATTGTAATAATTTTTTATTAAGGATCTTATATTTTGTTAAAACCTTTAATAAAAATTGAAAATATTTTAATAAAATAATAATATTATCATTAGTGAAATTGGTTTTTATATTAGTTGACGTATATTTTTGTTTTAACCATTTCAAAAATAATAAACTTACCTTAGAGTTTGACTTAAATTTTATCGTTTGCGAGATTAATATATAAAATTTAAAACATTGAAAGAATGAAAATGATGATTCTTCTTTAGATTGCTTTAAAAATTCTAAAGAATAATAACATATTGGAATTGAGTTGTGTTCTTGTGGTTTAGATTCATACGTTTGGTTTTCCCAAGTTGTAAAAATCTTTTTGACTCTTTTATTCTTTAAAAAATCAATAATTTTATCATCTGTATCTGTAAAATTTATTCTTGGTTGGTCTAGTTTAGGTTTTGAGAAAAATAAATCAAATTCGGAAATAAAAGCTTCACCAGACGGTAAAAATGTTCTTAGTTTATGGATATCTGCTGATAATTTACGTTTAAAATGGTTTTGAATTCTTTGGTTTTTATTTTTTTCAAAATAAATACCAGGACTTCGAATAATCTGACTTACAATAACACGTTCACATCCATTAATAATGAATGTTGCATATGTAGTCATTAGAGGTAAGGTAATAATTGGAAATTGGTTTTGATAATGAACTTGGTTAAGTACTTTATTTCGTACTTCAATAGGAATAACTAACTGGGCTCGATAGTTTCCACTATATTTTTTTGCGATTACTAAATTATATAGAGGTTTAATTAGTACGTATTCTTGACTAAACATTAGATATTCAGTATTCTGACTGAAATCATAAATTTTTGAGAATAAAGCTAATTCTTCGGTTAAACCTTGAGTAATAAACCAACAAAAACTTACTCGTTGCATCGCAAGAAAATCGGGTAGAGCATTGATATAATTAAGATTTTTGTGCATGATTTTAGTTTATGCCATAAATAATTTATTAAAAGATAATTTTAAGTTAATACAATAACATGATATAGCTATCTCACTTAGACATTATTGTAATTTTAAATACAATAATGTCGCGATAGAATATTTTATTATAATTAAAATAAAAATCTAATTGTGATACAAATCAGTTCCGATTTTTGACACACTATCTTTCTTATATTATAGTTTAGCTATTAGTAGAAAGGCTACTAGCAAGTCTTGCTTTTTTGCGAGATGCTGTATTTTTATGAAAAACATTTTTTTTCGTTCCTTTATCTAAAAAACTATAGATAGAATTTAAAATTGTCTGTAATTTTTCCTTAGATTCAGGAGTTTGCTCATTTTTATTAAGTTCCAAGTTCTTAAAAAAAAGTTTTGTTAAAGTTCGAACAGACGTTTTGTAATAACGGTTTGTTAAACGATTCCGTTTATTAGTTTGAATTCGTTTTTCTGCAGATTTATTATTAGCCATATTTTTTAAAATAAGTTATCAAGTAATATTTAAAATAAAAGTATAATATACAATTGTAATACAATCATTAAAAAATTGGAAGGTTTTTTTAAGAAAAATTTATTAATTTATCATTAAACCTTGATAAGATGAAAATTTTTAGGCAATATAATAATTAAAATTATTAAGTTCAAATTTCTATGGCAAAAAATAAAGGCACTCGAATTTTAATTACTTTAGAATGTACTGACTGTCGTTCGAATTTAAATAAGCGTTCACCTGGTGTATCTAGATATTCGACACAGAAAAACCGTCGAAATAACCCCGAAAGATTAGAGTTAAAAAAATATTGTCCAAATTGCAATAAACCTACTATACATAAAGAAATTAAATAAATTATGGTAAGACAAAAACAAAAAATTTCACCGATTAGTTTAAATCAAAAAATTGATTATAAAGACATCGATTTATTAACATTATTTGTTAGTGAACAGGGGAAAATACTTCCACGTCGTGCAACCGGAGTAACAGTTCAACAACAACGGAAATTATCAAAAGCAATAAAAAGAGCACGTGTATTATCGTTATTCCCGTTTGTTGCATCAGATCCAATTTAAAATATCTTGAGTTATTATTTTCTTGAATAATAACTCACCCTAATTTTTGGTTAATTTATAAGGAGAAATTTACTTTATGGGAAATTTTATTGATAAAACATTTACAGTAATTGCTGATATTCTATTAAAAGTTTTACCAGCTAGTAAACAAGAAAAACAAGCTTTTTCTTATTATCGCGCAGGAATGGCAGCTCAAGGAAAAGGGCGTTATGCTGAAGCATTACGAAATTATTATGAAGCATTACAAGTCGAAGAAGATCCATATGATCGTAGTTATACACTTTATAATATTGGATTAATTTATGGAAATACAGGTAAATACACACAAGCATTAGAATTTTACCATCAAGCATTAGCATTAAACTCTAACCTTCCACAATCATTGAATAATATTGCTGTAATATACCATTCTCAAGCTTTACGAGCACAAACATTTGAAGATGATGAATATATTGACTTATCAAAAGAATTATTTGATAAAGCTGCTGAATATTGGATTCAAGCTTTAAAATTAGCTCCTGATAATTATCCAGGGGCAAGAAATTGGCTAAAAGTAACGGGTCGATTTATGGATAATAATTCATAATTTCTTTAAATATAAATTCTTTGAGTATGATTGCATTCAAGAATTGTTCTAGGTTTGCTGTATAATAGATGATAATTCTTATATTTAGTAATCATTATAAAAGATAGGTAAACGTTTGAAAGTATATTTATTCGAAGATATTTTAATATGTTAAATCAAAATGGTTAAAACTAATTTAAATAAAGGTTTCGTTACTCAAATTATTGGTCCTGTATTAGATATTGCATTCCCTAGTGGTAGTTTACCAAATATCTACAGTGCACTTAGAATCGACTTAGAGGATGGAACTTCAACAATTGTCGAAGTACAACAACTATTAGGTGATAATAAAGTTCGTGCAGTTTCAATGCGTTCAACAGATGGTTTAAGACGTGGTGTTGAAGCAACTGATTTAGGTAGCCCTATTTGTGTACCGGTTGGTACTGTAACATTAGGACGTATTTTCAATGTAATTGGTGAGCCGGTTGATGAGCAAGGAGATGTTTCATTTGACGAAACATTACCAATTCATAGAGATGCACCAGCATTTACAGAATTAGAAACTAAACCATCAATTTTTGAAACTGGTATCAAAGTAGTTGATTTATTAGCACCATACCGTCGTGGTGGTAAAATTGGTTTATTTGGTGGTGCTGGAGTAGGTAAAACAGTATTAATTATGGAATTAATTAATAATATTGCTAAAGCACACGGTGGAGTATCAGTATTTGGTGGTGTAGGTGAACGTACTCGTGAAGGGAATGATTTATACGAAGAAATGAAAGAATCTGGTGTAATTAATGAAAGCAATTTCCCAGAATCAAAAGTAGCTTTAGTATATGGTCAAATGAATGAACCTCCTGGAGCACGTATGCGTGTAGGTTTAACAGCTTTAACAATGGCGGAATACTTCCGTGATGTAAATAAGCAAGATGTTTTATTATTTATTGATAATATCTTCCGTTTCACACAAGCTGGTTCTGAAGTATCTGCATTATTAGGCCGTATGCCATCTGCAGTAGGTTACCAACCAACGTTAGCGACTGAAATGGGTGCTTTACAAGAACGTATTACATCAACAACACAAGGTTCAATTACATCTATTCAAGCTGTTTATGTACCTGCAGATGATTTAACAGATCCAGCTCCAGCAACAACGTTTGCTCATTTAGATGCAACAACAGTATTATCTCGTAATTTAGCTGCTAAAGGTATTTACCCAGCTGTAGATCCATTAGATTCAACATCAACAATGCTACAACCAGGTATTGTAAGTGAAGTTCATTACCAAGTTGCTGAAACAGTAAAAGAAACTTTACAACGTTATAAAGAATTACAAGATATTATTGCAATTCTAGGTATTGACGAATTATCAGAAGAAGATCGTTTAACTGTTGCACGTGCACGTAAAGTTGAAAGATTCTTATCACAACCATTCTTCGTTGCTGAAATCTTCACAGGTTCACCAGGTAAGTACGTAAGCTTAGAAGAAACAATCAAAGGTTTTACTATGGTTTTAGATGGTGACTTAGATGATTTACCTGAACAAGCATTCTACCTTGTAGGAAATGTTGACGAAGCAATTGAAAAAGCAGAAACTCTAAAATAAGGAGTAAAATATATGGTTATGAACATTCGTGTCCTTACCCCAGACAGAGTCATTTGTTCTACAACAGCAGATGAAGTAGTTTTACCTGGTTTAACTGGACAAGTAGGCGTATTAGATGGTCATGCAACATTAATTACAGCACTAGATACAGGTCTATTAAGAATCAAATTAGATGAAAAATGGACACCTATTATTCTATGTGGTGGATTAGCAGAAATTGACCGAAATCGTGTAACAGTTTTAGTAAATGATGTTGAAGAACTTATTGATATCGAATTAAGTGAAGCAACACAAGAATTAGAAAAAGCAACACTTGCTGTTGAAGAAGCCGAAACCGATAAGGGTTTATTAGATGCGTCTGTTGAATTAAAAAAAGCAACAGCCAAATTAGAAGCTATGAATTATTTATCGTAAATGATTTTCCTATGTTTTACAAACTATAACTTTACTTATAGTTTGTAAAATTCATAAAAAATATAAATTATCAAATCGTATAAATTTATCTTTCTATATGCCAACCAATTCTAATTTTAATTTTACAAATAATTCAGTTGTTACACTCGAATTACCTTTTTCAGAGCATGTAGAGGAATTAAGACAACGTATTTTTTTAATTGTTGGTATAATTTTATTATTTACATGTTTTGCATTTGTGGAAGTAAAAAGTCTAGTTAAAATTTTAGAACTTCCAATCAATAATGTGAAATTTTTTCAACTATCACCGGGAGAATATTTTATTTCAACAGTAAAAATATCATTTTATACAGGCTTACTTTTTTCGAGTCCAGTTGCCATTGGTCAATTAATTTTATTTTTATTACCAGGTCTAACAAAAAAAGAAACAAAAATTATTCTTCCATTATTAATAAGTTCATTAGTTTTATTTGGTTTAGGATTAGCTTTTTCGTATTATACCTTAGTTCCAGCCGCATTAAACTTTTTCTTAAATTATAGTGAAGAAGTTCTTGAACCGCTTTGGTCATTTGACCAATACTTTGAATTTATTCTTGTTTTATTTTATAGTACAGGATTAGCATTTCAGATTCCTATTATTCAAATTTTGGTAGGATTACTAAATATCGTTTCCCCCAAACAAATGTTAGGTGCTTGGCGTTATGTCATATTGATTTCAACAATTCTGGGAGCAATTTTAACACCTTCAACTGATCCATTAACACAATTATTATTATCTTTCGCAATAATAATATTGTACATTTCTGGTTTAGGAATCTTGTTTTTAATAAAAAAATAACTTATATATAGAATATTTATACTTAACAAGTATTTAAATTATGGCAACTAACAAGTTTTTTAAAAGTCTTTTATTTGCTTCGACGATTGCTGTAAGTGTTTTTGGATCTTATGTTCCAGATTCATCAGCATATCCAGTTTTTGCACAGCAAAATTATTCAAACCCTCGTGCAGCAAATGGAAAATTAGCTTGTGCTAATTGTCATTTAAATCAAAAAGCAATTGAGATTGAAGCACCACAAGCAGTTCTACCAAATTCAGTTTTTGAAGTAGAAATAAAAGTACCATATGATACAACTAAACAACAAATTGGTGCAAATGGAAAAAAAGCTGATTTAAATGTTGGTGGTATTTTAATTTTACCAAAAGGTTTTAAATTAGCGTCAAAAACTCAAATTTCAGCAGAAGTTAAAGCAAAAAACAAAGGTGTATTCATTTCACCTTATAGTACTGAATTAGATAATATGTTTGTCGTAGGTCCTATTGCAGGAAAAACACACCAAGAATTAATATTCCCAGTTGTTGCACCTGATCCAGAAAAAAATTCTGATGTTAAATATTTAACATACCCATTTTACGCAGGTGGAAACCGTGGACGTGGTCAAGTTTACCCTACTGGTGAAAGAAGTAATATGAATGTTTTCAGTGCAACTCAAGCTGGCCAAATTACTGAAATTACAGTTTCAGAAAAAGGTGAGTCAACCATTGAAATTATTAATTCAAATGGTGTAAAAACATCACAAGTTGTTCCAAAAGGACTAATTTTAACTGTTAAATCAGGTGATATTGTTCAAACTGAACAAGGATTAAATATTGATCCAAATGCAGGTGGATTTGGTCAAGAAGACTCGGAAATTGTTTTACAAAATCCAATCCGAATTATTGGCTATCTTGTTTTCTGTTTCTTTACTCTATTAACTCAAATTTTATTAGTTTTAAAGAAAAAACAATTCGAAAAAGTACAAGCTGCGGAACTTAATTTCTAATATATTTTTGAGTTAAGGAAAAAAGAAGCTTATTTTCAATTCTAATCTTTACTTGGCTGAATTTACTATAAATTCAGCCAAGCATTAGAGAAAGATAATTTTCTACTTTAGCGGAAAGTATCCTGAATAGTTTTATAAGGATTTGAATTATAAATACTACATTATTATTCAATTTTAAGAATTAAATTTTTAAAGTTACCATTGACAATTTTGGTAAAAATATGTTACATTGTAGTTAGAGCAATATATATAAGATAGTTCTAATTAAAATAGATTAGATGTAAGAATAAAAATTACGTTATTTTGCGCGGAGTAGAGCAGTCTGGTTAGCTCGTTGGGCTCATAACCCGAAGGTCAATGGTTCAAATCCATTCTCCGCTAGAAGCTAATAGTTTTAATTATGATAATTTTAATAAAAAACTTTTTTTTTTATTAAAATTATATATTGAACATTAAACATTTATAAAGTTTTACAGATGACATTAAACTTACAAACACCTTTCCCAACTTTTGGTGGAAGCACCGGTGGTTGGTTACGCTCAGCTGAAGTTGAAGAGAAATACGCTATTACTTGGACCAGTTCAAAAGAACAAATATTTGAAATGCCAACAGGTGGAGCAGCAATAATGCGTAATGGAGAGAATCTATTGTATTTAGCACGTAAAGAACAGTGTTTAGCATTAGGTACTCAATTAAGAACGTTTAAAATTAATGATTATAAAATTTATCGAATTTTTCCAAGTGGAGAAGTTCAATATTTACATCCAAAAGATGGTGTTTTCCCTGAAAAAGTAAATCCTGGACGAACTTCAGTGAATACTCGTGATTTTTCAATTGGAAAAAATCCGAATCCTGCTCAAATTAAATTTAGTGGGACAACTACATACGAAAGTTAGTACAATCAAGATTAGTTTTAAAACTAATCTTTTTGGCGAGATGGCAGAGTTGGTCGATTGCGTCTGATTTGAAATCAGATGAATCTTTACAGGTTCCGTGGGTTCGAATCCCACTCTCGCCTTTATTTAAATGTTTGCTTAACAGTGTTGAAGAATGTAAAAATTATCTTATGAGTAAAGTTTACGATTGGTTTGAAGAACGATTAGAAGTTCAAGCAATTGCTGATGATATTTCTAGTAAATATGTTCCACCTCATGTAAATATTTTTTATTGTTTTGGTGGTCTTGTTCTTACTTGTTTTTTAATTCAAGTTGCAACTGGATTTGCAATGACTTTTTATTATCGACCTAGTGTAGTTGATGCTTTTGCATCAGTAGAATATATTATGACTAGTGTAAACTTCGGTTGGTTAATCCGTTCATTACACCGTTGGTCTGCTGGTATGATGGTATTAATGTTAGTATTACATGTATTCCGTGTATATTTAACAGGTGGTTTCAAAAAACCTCGAGAATTAACTTGGGTAACTGGTGTTATTTTATCAGTTGTAACAGTTTCATTTGGTGTAACAGGCTACTCATTACCATGGGATCAAGTAGGATTCTGGGCTTGTAAAATTGTAACAGGTGTACCAGCAGCAGTACCTATTGTTGGACCACCATTAGTTTTAATTTTACGTGGAGGCGAAAGTGTTGGACAAGCAACATTAACAAGATTCTATAGTGCACATACATTTGTTTTACCTGTAGCAGCAGCAGTATTAATGTTAACTCATTTCTTAATGATTCGCAAACAAGGTATTTCAGGTCCTTTATAATCTAACAATAAAATAATTTAAATATTAAAAAATATTATGTCAGTAATTAAAAAACCAGATTTAACCGATCCAAAATTAAGAGCAAAATTAGCAAAAGGAATGGGTCATAATTATTATGGTGAGCCAGCGTGGCCAAATGATATTTTATACATTTTCCCTTTAACTATGTTAGGTATTTTTGCATGTTGTACAGGTCTAGCAGTTTTAGCACCTACTCAAATGGGTGAACCTGCAGATCCTTTTAATACACCATTAGAAATTTTACCTGAATGGTATTTCTTCCCAACATTTAATTTATTAAGAGTATTACCTAATAAGTTATTAGGTGTATTAGCTATGGCAGCTGTTCCAGCTGGGCTTATTACTATACCATTTATTGAAAATGTTAACAAATTCCAAAATCCATTCCGTCGTCCAATTGCTAGCTTAATGTTTATTTTAGGTTTCGTTACAGCAGTTTGGTTAGGCATCGGTGCATGTTTACCAATTGATAAAGCAATTACATTAGGCTTCTGGTAAATAGTTATTTGAATGAGTTTGTTTAGTTTTAAAACAATATGTTATAATTATTAATATTATTTAATGATTATAACATTTTGAATGAATAAATAGATTCTTATGTTTAATAAAAATGTAAAATAATTGGTTTAAAAATAGTGGAAAACTAAAATTAAGTAATAAATATTACTTTAAAAATTTTACTTTAGGATCGTAAATAGTTTTATAAAAAATTTTTCTATTTTTTATAAAAACTTGATACAATGTATATTGTAGTTAATTTTACTATTTTTAATTTTATTATTATTAAAAAAAAAGGAAATTTTATAAATGACACCTTCATTAGCAAATTTTGTATCTAGTTTAGTTGCAGGCGCGGCAGTTTTAATTGTTATTGGAATTGCATTAGCAATTATTAGTAAAAATGATAAAGTTACACGAGCATAATAGTCTAAAAATTTAGACATATTTGGTTATACTCTTTTTAGTTAATTTTATCTTATGATCGATTATAAATAAATATTTTATGATAAATGTTAGTTTTGGTCCAAATATTTTCTTAGGTATTATTGTAAGTGTTGGCGTTCTAATTTTATATTCTCTTAGAAACGTTAAACCAGAAATTGCACGTGATGAAGATATTTTTTTTTCAACGATGGGTTTCCTCTACAGTTGTATTCTAATGGTCCACGGTTGGCGATTAGATCCAATTTTATTGTTTAGTCAGGTTTTAATAGTTATAACTGTTTTAGTAGCAGGTTGGGAAAATATCCGTTTACGAGGTTTAATAGCTAATTTAGCAAAATCAAAGAAGAAAAATAAAAAAGGAAGTTAACTATTAACTTAACTTTTTTAAAATCTTGGTTTCAAGTTTGTAAACAATTTTTTTTAACTTATGTTTAAAAAGTATTCACAGATCGTTTCAATTTTATTTGTCGGTATTTTTGGTCTTTTTGTAACTACAGCGTCAGCGATTGATTTAGATGAAGCAACAAGAACTGTTATTCAAGATAGTAAAGGTAATACAACTGTTCTAACTCCTGAACAAGTTAAACGTGGTAAACGTTTATTTAATGCAACATGTGGTGCATGTCATTTAGGTGGTATTACAAAAACAGATCCTAATGTCGGCTTAGATCCTGAAGCTTTAAGTTTAGCAACACCTCGTCGTGATAGTATTGATGGGTTAGTAGATTTCTTAAAAAATCCAACAACATATGATGGATTAGAATCTATTGCAGAAGTACATCCAAGTATTAAAAGTGCTGATATATACCCACGTATGCGTTCTGTAACAGATGATGATTTAACAGCAATCTCTGGTCATATTTTATTACAACCAAAAATCATTACAGAAAAATGGGGTGGCGGAAAAATTTACTTCTAATATTTCAAAAAAAATTTCAAAAAGTTTTATTCTTTTTGAAATTTTTACATACTTTATATTTTACAAAAATTAAAAATATTTTTAAAATAAAAGCATGTAGCTCAGGGGATAGAGCATCAGATTCCGATTCTGAAAGTCAAGGGTTCGATTCCCTTCATGCTTATACGTTAAAGTTTAAAAACTTAAATAAATAAATATAACTATATAAAATTTGTAAGCGCATATATTTCTTATATAAATATATATAAGTTAAAAATATAAATAGGTTACAATATAATATAATAAATGGGGCTGCTTTGGTTTCGACATTTAAATTTTGTTAATATACGAATCAAGCCGAAGTTTGGATTCTTCGAAAAAAAAATCTAAACTTTAAATAAATGCTAAAAATATAATTTTATCCGCTTTAACTTTTGTAAATTCTATTTGTAAAGTTAACCAGTCAAATTCATTACGATTTGCTGTGTAATAATTATCTTTCTTCAATATTTTATCACTATTACTAGACGTTTTACGTCATATAGTTTAGACTAACTTAAAAATATATCATGTTCTTTAGAACTATGCTTGTGATAAAAGTATATTAAAAAGTTTAAATGGACGTGGGTTCAACTCCCATCAGCTCCATATCTGCATTCGTGGCCGAGCGGTTGAAGGCACCGGACTCATAATCCGTTTTCCTATGGAACATCACTGGTTCGAACCCAGTCGAATGCATTCTAATAATTTAAATATTGTTTTTTTTCAAATGTGGTTGTAAACTTGTTTATAAGAAATAATCAAATGTAATAATTTAAACTTATGGCTAAATTAAATGCTCAGCAAATAGTAAATGGGGTAGAAGCTAAGTTTCTGAAAAAAGAAATCCCACCTGTGCGAATTGGAGATAATGTTAAAGTTGGGGTTAAAATTATTGAAGGAAATAAAGAACGGGTTCAATTTTACGAAGGAACAGTTATTGCAAAAAAAAATAGTTCAATCAATACTACTATTACAGTAAGAAAAATTTTACAAGGTATTGGAATTGAACGAATTTTCTTAATTCATTCCCCTAAAATAGATTCAATTGATATTTTACGCTCTTCAAAAGTAAGACGTTCAAAATTATACTATTTAAGAAAATTAAAAGGAAAAGCAAGTCGTCTAAAACAAACATTTAAGTAAAATAAATTTTTTCTCATATATTAAATTTAAGTGGTATAATATAAGATACTAAAGTAATATTAAGATAATTTTAATATTTACTTTATAATTATTTAAAATAAGGAGTTCTATGGTTACATATAAAGTAGCATTATTATGCGAAGAGCATGAAATTAATGAAACAATCGAATGTGCTGATGATGTATTTGTTTTAGATGCAGCTGAAGCACAAGGAATTGACTTACCTTATTCATGTCGTGCTGGTGCGTGTTCAACTTGTGCTGGTAAAGTAACTGCCGGTGAAATTGATCAATCAGAACAAACATTCTTAGATGATGACCAAACTGGAGAAGGTTTTGTGTTAACATGTATCGCATACCCTAAATCAGATTGTACAATCTTAGTACACCAAGAAGACGAATTATACTAATTTATATCGGTAAGTTTACCGAAAAAATTACTTGTATTAACCTATCTAATATATATTAGATAGGTTAATACAAATTTAGGATAACACTTTTTGGTTTTAATTAAAGTTAGACTAATTTAAATATTTAATTTGACT
>Ga0209712_10000175_pt1 | contig 57009 bp, 54 predicted proteins | sample ArcOceMetagenome_FD_187443 | JGI IMG/M metagenome (GOLD analysis project Ga0209712, IMG submission 187443) | Marine eukaryotic phytoplankton communities from Arctic Ocean - Arctic Ocean - Greenland ARC118M Metagenome (SPAdes) (version 2) | ecosystem: Environmental > Aquatic > Marine > Oceanic...
GGTCATATGCACTTGGTTTAAGTGATGTGTCAATACAACAAATGCTGTCTTTGGATGTAGGGGATTTCAACAGAATCCAATCCGGTTTATTTAAGAAGTTAGAAGTACAAAATCCCTATTTCGCTGTAAAACGTGCTTATGAACACAAACTTTTATGCCTGAAAATTATCTAAAGAATATAGAATGAAGTAAACTCTCTTTTTTGTAAAAACAAACGACAGCTATTGGTACGCCATTAGTTGCTTGTCCTAACCCATTACAATTTCATAAATAAATATAGTGTTGTGGTTTGATTGAAGGTTTATAAAAGAGAGTGCTTCATTTTTTTAGAGCAATTGTTTCCATATAATTGCGCAGAAAAAATAAAGATAAATTATCGCTACTGAGAACTTTATAAAGACACCTCCCAGAAAACCAATTAATGATCCAAGGGCAGATTTTAATGCCTTTTTCTGGTTGTTATCATGTAAAAGTTCTCCCACATAAGCTCCAAAAAATGGGCCAGCCAGAACACCAAAAGGGCCTAGGAATAACAAGCCAACAATAAGACCAATGGAAGCTCCATATACGCCACTCTTGGTGCCGCCAAACTTTTTTGTTCCTAATGCTGGAATTATATAGTCCAATAAAAAAACAGCCAAAGCAATACCAAAAGTAATCCATAAGAAAGAAGGATTTTGCTCAACTTTACTGTGATAATGTAGTAGTAGAAGCCCCCCCCAATTAGTTAAAGGTCCTGGGAGTACAGGTAAAAAACTGCCAGCGATACCTAAGAGAATTAAAACAATGGAGAGTACAAGAAATAAGATGTCCATGAGGATACGAAGTTTGTTTATGAAACGTTTTATTTAAATGGGTAGAAATGTAAGACAAAAAGTAGTAATTTTAGTACTCCTTACAAATCTATTGACTCAAATGTTGAATTTTTAAATCATTTCAAATGAATTCTTTAGCTAAAACCTCTTCTATCTTGTTAATATTTACCCTTTTCCAAGGATGCGAATATTTCAATACAACTACCATATCACCGAAACAAGTTAAAGAGCAATCTCTCTGGGGCGAAAATGATCAAGCACCTTCCTTTATGGAATGTGATGGACTTGAAGGCGACGAAAATATCGAATGTTTCAAGAATATGATTAATGAAAACTTAATGAGCATCTTGGCTGAGAATAACTTCACTTCAACGTCAATATTAAATGAAGAAGTTACCCTTACTCTTGAACTTGATACAGAAGGATATTTTTCTTTAGGCGAAGTTGAAGATAATGCTGACGTATTAACTAAAATTGAATCGCTTTCAGATATTTTACAAGAAGCGGTTTCATCTTTACCGCAAGCTCTTCCAGCTGTAAAAACAAATGTAGGTGTGAAAGTTAAAACTCAATTGACACTCCCAGTTAGAATAATAGCTTCACCTCAAGAGTAATGCATGAAAAAATAATTCTAGGAATTGACCCTGGGACAACTATAATGGGTTTTGGACTCATTAAAATTGTAAAAGGGGAAATGCAGTTCATGCAACTCAACGAACTGATCTTGTCTAAATACGACGATCATTATTTAAAACTCAAACATATTTTTAATCGAACCATTGAGTTGATAGACACCTATCATCCCGATGAAATAGCATTAGAAGCTCCTTTTTTTGGTAAAAATGTTCAATCCATGCTCAAGCTCGGAAGAGCGCAGGGAGTTGCAATGGCTGCTGGTTTATCACGTGAAATTCCGGTAACAGAATATTCTCCTAAGAAAATTAAGATGGCAATTACTGGAAATGGTAATGCCAGTAAAGAGCAAGTAGCGAAGATGCTGCAAAGTTTACTTGGTTTTAAAACCATGCCTAAGAATTTAGATTCAACAGACGGCTTGGCGGCGGCTGTATGCCACTTTTTTAATGGCGGAAAGAGTCAAGGGGAGAAACAATACACTGGCTGGAATGCCTTTGTTTCTCAAAATCCTGGAAAAATAAAAAGCTAACACTGTTCTATTTTATGGCAGCGATTTATTTCCATGTGCCTTTTTGTAAGCAAGCTTGTCATTATTGTAATTTTCATTTTTCAACATCTCTTAAGCATAAGAATCCCGTATTGGATGCGATGCTGTCTGAGTTAAAACTGAGAAAAGCGGAGTTGTCAGATAACGAAGAAATAAGAAGTATTTATTTTGGAGGAGGAACCCCTTCGTTGTTATCATCTGATGAGGTTAGCGTATTGATCAAAGAAGTTAAACTAAACTTCAATGTTGCAGTTGATGCTGAGATTACTTTAGAAATGAATCCAGATGATGATCGCCTCAACTATTTAGAAGAACTTAAAGTTGTTGGTGTAAACCGTCTCAGTGTAGGAATTCAATCTTTTCATGAAGAAGAATTAAAACTCATGAACCGCGCACATAATGCTCAGGAAGCTTTTGATGTGTTGAATAGAATTCAAGGACTTTATGATAATTTTTCTTTGGATTTGATCTTTGGGTTGCCGAACAGTACAACAGAATCTTGGCAGAAAAATGTTGAGTATGCTTTACAATTTAACCCCGCACACATATCCAGTTACCTTTTAACAGTTGAACCAAAAACTGTTTTGAACCACCAAATTGATAATAAGCAAATCGAAGTTCTTGGAGAAGAAGATGTTTTGACACAATTTAACTTTCTAGTAGATCGATTGCAGGCTAAAGGATATGACCATTATGAGCTTTCAAGCTTTGGAAAGCCTGGATTTCGCTCGGTCAATAATACGGCCTATTGGAGTGAAAAACCATATTTAGGAATTGGTCCTTCTGCACACAGTTTTAATGGCGAAACACGTAGCTGGAACATTTCCAATAATGCTCAATATCTTAAGGGAATATCGATAGGTAAGCCATTTATTGAGCGCGAAAAACTGAGTGTAACAGATCGTTATAACGAGTACATCATGATCGGATTGCGAATGCAAAACGGGATTTCTCTAGATTATATAGATAAAAACTTTGGTTCTGATTATAAAACACTTTTGATCAAAGGAGTCCAATCGCAAATCGCATCCCAAGTATTGTATTGGGATGGCGATTTGCTTAAGGTTTCACGCAATGCCATGATGTTAGTCGATGGTCTTGCTTCAGATCTTTTTAAATTAAATGTTTAATTTTTGTTCTCATTAACTAGATCTACATAATGTTTGTAGAATAAAGGAATGGTTTCTATTCCTTTAAAGAAATTGAATAAGCCAAAATGCTCGTTTGGAGAGTGAATTGCGTCACTGTCAAGACCAAATCCCATCAGTACACTTTTAGTGCCTAAAACATCTTCGAATAAAGGCACGATCGGGATACTACCTCCTCCTTTTTGAGGTATCGGGACGGTTCCAAATGTTTCTGCATATGCCTTATGAGCTGCTTGATATCCGATGTTGTCTGTTGGAGTAACATACGCCTGTCCCCCGTGATGTTTTATTATCTCTACGGAAACGCTTTCTGGCGCAATGCTTTTAAAATGTTTTGTAAAGAGATCACTGATAACCTCCCAGTCTTGGCCAGGGACTAAACGCATCGAAATTTTTGCATGGGCTTTACTTGCAATAACAGTTTTTGCACCTTCGCCTGTATATCCTCCCCAAATTCCGTTTACATCCAGCGTTGGTCGAATGGAGTTTCGTTCTAAAGTAGTGTATCCTGTTTCTCCATGAACTGCAGGAATTTTAATTTCATTTTTATAATCCTCTAAACTGAAAGGCGCTTTAGCCATTTCCGCTCGCTCTTCTTTATTGATATCTTCAACGCCTTCATAAAATCCAGGAATAGTAATGCGATTATTTGCGTCGTGAAGTTGTGCAATCATTTGAGTTAAAATATTGATTGGATTGGCAACTGCACCTCCATACAAGCCAGAGTGTAAATCTCGATTTGGACCTGTTATCACAACTTCCATATAACTCAACCCACGAAGTCCAGTTGTAATTGAAGGTTGAGTGTTGCTGATCATTCCAGTATCCGAAATGAGTATTACGTCGTTTGCAAGTTTCTCTTTATGCTTCTGAATAAAAAGCTCTAAATTATCACTTCCTACTTCTTCTTCTCCTTCAATCATGAACTTTACGTTGCAAGGAAGTTCATCATGAGTAACCATCATTTCTAATGCTTTGATGTGCATATACATTTGTCCTTTATCGTCACAAGCTCCTCGGGCAAATATGGCACCTTCTTGATGTAAATCTGTTTTCTTGATAATCGGTTCAAATGGTGGGCTATCCCAGAGCTCAACAGGATCTGGTGGTTGAACATCATAATGTCCATAAACCAAAACCGTTGGTAAATTAGGATCTATAAGGCGTTCTCCGTAAACAATAGGGTGGCCTTTAGTTGGGAATATTTCAGTCTCTGTACAACCAGCTTTTGACAATGCGTTTTGAACCCATGATGCTCCTTTTTTGATATCATCATTGTATTTTGAGTCAGCACTGATTGTTGGTATTTTAAGAAGATCAATCAATTCATCAATAAAACGTTGTTTGTCAGCGGGTAATATAGTAGCCATATGTGTTACTCTTTTGGTTTATTTATTTATCACAAAGATTGAGTTTTTTTCTCACTAAAAAACTATTTTCATAAAAACTTGATTATATTTGCCCAAGTTAAATTTTACCGCGGGTGTGGTGAAATTGGTAGACACGCTAGACTTAGGATCTAGTGCTTTACGGCTTGGGGGTTCGAGTCCCTTCACCCGCACAAAAAAAAGCCTTCTGATCTTGAGAAGGCTTTTTTTATGCAATAAATATGATACTCTTTTTCTCAAGGTATTTCAATGCCGAGTCGATACAATCTTATCGATCGAGTTTAAAGTTGTCTAATTTAATATCATCCAATCCATCATTGTCAAAAGGATATTCCATTTGATCCTGGATGTTATATAAGGAGATCAAAATAAATTCACTTACAATGACAACAAAATAAGTTACCCAGTCACCGTCAACAGAAGCGATTTTGTTGATGATTGTAGGTGTATATATCAATGGGAATATGTAGATGAAGATTTTACAATACGCTTTCAAGCTGATGGGTGTTCTGTGAATATGAATTGCTTCTAGATTTTCTACACCCTCGTGAAGTGAGCGCATAAATCCAAAAATTTTCAATCGGAAACCACCAGAAATAGCTTCTTCGTTATTGTGAACAAATTGTTCTATCCCATTTATGGCTGAATCTATCTCTTGTATAGAAATTTCACTTGTCTTTAAGCGAATTAACAACTTATCACTTATTGCCACTATACTATCATTGATTTCAATTTTTTTGTCATCTGATAGTTTTGAGTTTGTAGCGAAACAATGTTGAAGGGTTAAAATTGATCCACGAAACCTGCTTAAATGCTCTAAAGCCTTCTCTCTTCTTCTAAATGCACCTCTTATGGCAAAAACTAGGGGAAAAATGATTGCAATACTGATTAAAGTTAGGTCAATATTGTATTCAATGTCGTAAAAATAACAAACGTAAGGCACTATTATTGATATGATTAGAGTGAATAGTGTTCGCTTGTTTATTATAGAAAAATATTGATTCATGTTTTAATTTCTAAAAGATTATATTTGATAAATCTATTAACTATATAAATGCTATGCAACCAATGAAGACATTATTAATTATTTTGTGTGCAACAACTTTTGTTTTTGCACAAGAGGAGCCAAAAGTACTTTTCCAAACTCAAGATATCATTCCTATAAAGATTAGCTTTTCAAATCGTGATCTTAAAAAGAATGATAACGATACGATTTATTTCGATGCTGCAATGAAATTCCAAACCATTGATGGTGTTTGGAACGATATTAATGTAGGCGTTCGTGCCCGTGGTAATTTCAGAAGATCTACGTGTTATTTTCCTCCAATTAAAATGAAGATTAAAAAGTCGGATGCCAAGGCAACGATTTTTAAAGGAAATAAAAAATTAAAACTAGTAATCCCATGCCTTCAGGAAAAAAATAAAAACGATAATATTCTTAAAGAATTAATTGGTTATAAGTTGTTTGAGATTATTTCTCCTTACCACTTTAAGACAAGACAGGTTACTATTGATTTCGATGAAATAAAGAAAAAAAAAATAATCAAGCACGATCTAAACGGCTTTTTTATAGAGGACGATAAAAATGTAGCGAAACGTTTTGGCGGTAAAGTTTTTGAACGATTTATTCATCCATTAGCAATGAATGCCGAAGCATCTGTTCAAAACACCTTTTTCCAATACATGATTGGTAATACAGACTTTTCTGTAGCATATCAGCATAATGGTAAATTGCTTTATGCTGACAAACAAATTATTCCATTGCCTTATGATTTCGATATGTCTGGCTTAGTTGATCCTAGCTATGCTGTTGCAAATGAAGCACTTGGCTTAAGAGATATTCAGGATAGAGCTTATCGAGGTTTTGTTAGAGACGAAGCTTTAATGAATGATGTTCGTGCACAATTTTTAAATAATAAAGAAGCTCTCTTTGCTATCATAGATAGTTTTAAAACTCAATTTGATAATCCAAAAGAGCACCAAGAAGTTTTAGATTATATTGCTTCATTTTATGATGTAATTGAGAGCGACAAATTATTTCAATCAAAAATTATGGATAAAATGAGAACCAAATAAGTTAACTCATCTATAACATCCATCATTTCAGTTGAATATGTTGATGTAAATCCTGAAAGTATACGTTGATGGCCTCAGATTAAAATCAGGGGCCATTGATGTTTTAAAGCGAATTGCAGAGCAAATAGTACCATTAAATCTATCGGATAAAAAGATATCTGCTATACTTTTTACGGTTCTAAACGCCAACATTGAGCATTAAAAATACATCAGGAAGTGGTAGGCAATAAGTAATGTGTTCTTTGATGTATTTGAGAGAGACAAGGGGTTTTTTCACGGATGTTGAAGTGTAATGAGTCCTATGCAAGCTTACTCATTGATAACATTTAACATTTTAGTGAAAATTAAGGTGTTGTCATATATTCCAGAAAAAGTAGAGGCAGAAGGGCCTTTAGCAAAAACAGGAACCATGGATGCCGTATGGCCAACGGTAGAAAATTTAACGCTTGGGCGCATTTTTTTAATATTACCCTTAGGGATCGTTAAGCCCCCAGTTTCATGATCAGCAGTTACAATCACTAGGGTGTTCGGATGCTCTACTGTGTAGTCTAATACCGTTTGGATTGCTGCATCAAAATCATTGAATTCGGAGATTACATATTCTATTTCATTGGCATGCCCACCCCAATCGATTTGAGAACCTTCGACCATCATGAAAAAAGGTTTTTGATCACGATCTAACTTATTTAAAACGCTCTGAACAGCGTCTTTTAAAGGAAGCCTACCATCCATAATTTTATTTGGTTCATCACGATTTGTGAAGTGACCGATTTTTGATGCTGTAGAATTATCAAATTTTGACAAAGAAGAAACAATATCGTAAGCACTCATTTCATTGATCAAATTTCTTTTATCCTCCCGATCATTGAAATGTTTTTTACCACCGCCAATAAAGTAGTCAACTACACTCGTACTCATTTGTAGAGCGATATTTTCATATTCTTTTCTCGAAACAACATCGGCATAAAAAGACGCTGGAGTTGCGTGAACAATACTAGAAGTAGCAATCAATGCAGTCTGATAACCTTGTTCTTTACTGATTTCGAGAATCGATTTTGGTGTTTTGTTTTTGGAGCTAATACCTACTACGCCATTGAGCGTTTTCACACCCGAAGCCATAGCAGTTCCTGAGGCTGCAGAATCGGTAACTAGTGAGTTTGAAGAATGTGTTTTAGATAAACCAATACTAGTGAAGTCTTCCAAAGCAGTTTTGTTACCGTTGAAATACATTCCGGCTGTTATCTGTGTCAATCCCATACCATCTCCAATCATTAAAATGATATTGGTAGGCGTTTTTTCTTGGGCTAATAAGCCTGTTAGGCTAAGCGTTAAGCAAATTAAGAAAATGATGTTTTTCATAAAAAATTCAATAAGGTTGCAAATTAATGATTCTAAATTATTTTTAACTCTTTATAACTTCTTTTAATTTAAATAGAATTTTTGCTGTAGCACCAGCTTGTTCTTTGATGTAGTTTAAATTCGTTAATCCCATTTCTTCTTGAAGGTTTTTATCCGCTACTATTTTTGAAAATTCATTTTCAAATGTATTGGAAGAATCGACGCTTATAATCCCCCCTAAGGCAACTAAATCTTGCGCCTCTTGAAAGCGTGTGTGGTTTTTACCAATTAGGATAGGAGTCCTGAAAACAGCAGGCTCTAGGGTGTTATGAAGCCCTTTTGTTCCCATGCCGCCTCCAACATATGCAATATTGGCATAGCTGTATATTTCTGTAAGAATTCCAACGCAATCGATCAGGAGAATGTCTGCATTTCCTTTTTTTTGTTGAGACAAATCACTCCACCGAACTACGGTTTTATTGAGCGAGACTTCTACCTGACGCAACGATTCTTCATCTACATTGTGTGGGGCTATAATTGTTTTTAAATTGGATTTTGAATCAATGGTTTTAGAAAGAATTTCTAAGTCCTCAGGCCAACTGCTTCCGATAACAAAACAGGTTTGATTTTGAATGAAGTCTGCGATAGTTTCATTCGTATTGTCTTGACTTAAAATATCCAACACGCGATCTGTTCGGGTATCACCAATTACCAAAGCGTTTTCAATTCCAATAGAACTAAGTAATTCCTGAGATGCTTCGTTTTGAACAAAAAAGAATTCGATCTTTTTCAATACGTTCCTCATGTAAAAACCCCAAGGCTTGAAAAACAGTTGTTTTTTTCTAAAAATGCTAGCAACAGAAAAAACAGGAATCTTTTGCTTTTGAAGTGCATTGATTAGATTGGGCCAAAATTCATATTTAATTAAAAACAGTGCATCTGGGTGTAATGCTTGAATGAATCTTGTCAATGATTTTTTTCGATCTAGGGGAAGGTAAGTCACCACATCTGCAAAAGCATAATCTTTTTGTACATTATATCCTGAGGGCGAAAAAAATGTAAGAGCAATTTTATGGTTTGGAAATTCTTTTTTACAAGACTCAATAAGGGGGCGCGCTTGTTCAAATTCACCAAGGGATGCACAATGGAACCATAATACCTGATCGTTTGTACTAATTTTAGCTTGTACCTTTTTTAGACTAGTAGTTCGAACTTTTAAAAAGTGTGCTATTTTTTTAGAAAAAAGAGCGGCCACTCGTATAAAGAGCAATATGACTTCTATTCCAAAAGAGTACAACATAGTTACTTATTCAAGTTTCAAAAATAGTTTATCTAAGAATCCCATGAAAGAAGAATCCTTTTTTTAAATTTGCTTTTTAAATTTGCTCGATGAAAAAAATTCAAATGGTAGACCTTAAGGGTCAATATGCTTTCATAAAACCAGAAGTTGATATTGCTTTGCAAGAGGTGCTAGAAACAACTTCATTTATTAATGGGCCAGCTGTTCGAGGATTTCAAGCAGATTTAGAAGCCTATCTAGGTGTGAAACATGTAATTCCGTGTGCCAATGGGACAGATGCTTTGCAAATCGCCTTAATGGGTTTAGGTTTGAAGCCTGGGGATGAAATTATAACGGCAGATTTTACTTTTGCTGCGACCGTGGAAGTAATAGGTTTATTAAATCTTACACCCGTTTTGGTTGATGTAGATCCGAAAACCTTTAATATTTGTCCTACTGAAATTGAAAAAGCAATTACGTCTAAAACCAAGGCAATAATTCCGGTACACCTTTTTGGGCAAAGTGCTCCCATGGACGAAATTATGGAATTGGCTCACAAGCACGATTTATTTGTGATTGAAGATAATGCTCAAGGTATAGGAGCAACCTATACACACAAAGATGGAACTAAAGCAAAGACCGGTACCATTGGTCATGTTGCAGCAACTTCTTTTTTTCCATCTAAAAACCTTGGCGCTTATGGCGACGGGGGAGCAATTTTCACTAACGACGACGACTTAGCACACCTCATTCGGGGTATAGTAAACCACGGAATGTATACGCGCTACTACCACGATGTAGTTGGCGTGAATTCACGACTGGATTCCATGCAAGCGGCGGTACTAAAAATTAAATTACAGTATCTCGATTATTACAATGAACGAAGAAAAACTGCTTCGATTCAGTATTCGCAGCTACTTTCCGATCATCCGAACATCATAACCCCTTTTCGTCTTGCAGATTGTAATTCGCACGTATTTCATCAGTATACGTTGCGAATCATAAACCACGATCGAGATGGTTTAGTACAATTTCTAAATGCTAATGATATTCCGTGTGGGGTGTATTATCCTGTGCCCTTGCATTTGCAAAAAGCCTATACGCATGATGGTTACAACGAGGAAGATTTTAAAGTTACCAATCAACTAGTGAAAGAAGTGATTTCCCTTCCCATGCATTCTGAATTAACTCTAGATCAAGTGGAGCATATTACGCTTAAGATCAAGGAGTTTTTGGTGTAGCAGTTTTAATTAATGAGTTTAACTATTTAAAAAAAGCAAGGCCCTCTTCAATACAGCCTCTGTTCTCAATATTCTGTAATGTCCTGTTCCTTTGACCTCTTCCAAAGTAGCTTCTTCCCAAAGTGCATTGACTTCCTTCGATTGTTCTACAGATAAAACGCGGTCATTCGTATCGTGTAAGATGAGTGCTTTTTTAACTTGAGATTTTACAGCATATGCTGCAACATTCATTTCACTAACTACAATTCCTTCTTCTTGTTCTATTTTTTTAATTAGCTTCTTTGTTACTCGATCGGATACACCGACCATTTCTGCTACAAACTCAATTCGATTTTCAAAACGATTGGGTGTAGTAAACAATACATAGCGATCAATTGCAATTTCGGGAGAGCTTCCCAGATAGATGGTAGTTGCTACACCTCCAAAGGAGTGACTCACTATTTTTTTAACATTGTGTTTTTGGATTAGTGCGCCAACCAGACTACTGAATTTAAAAAGACTTGTTTCGCCTTTTGAACTTGCTCCATGTGCTGGACCATCAAAGGCATAAACCGTGTAATCATCAGCAATTAAAATTTCAATTAAATCTGCAAAATTACCAGCTTGCCCTTCCCAACCGTGAACTAATAAAACTGTTTTAGACCCTGTTCCCCATCGATAGATTTTTATGATAAAATCTTCAAAAGGAAAATCAGTTTGCTCAGCTTTGTTCAATATAAGGGCTTCGTGTGGGCGTAACTTATGAACTTGCGGGGTAGCGAGGTGTTTGTATGCAATAGAAACAAACAGGTCAGGGAAAATGGAGGATAACAAATGTATTAGTTTTTTTTTCAAAAGTCAAAATTGATATTGGATGTCGTTTTAAAGTATGTGCGAAAATAGTATCTTCATGCAAAACATTACTACCATGAAGAAAATTATTTACGTTTTATCTTTTTTAATGTCCTTCGGACTAGTAGCTCAAACAACATACCTGCACTGCGGTCAAGTTTTTGATAGTGCGTCAGGGAAAATGAAAAAAGAACAAACCATTGTCGTAGAAGGCAATTTGATTACTGCAATTAACAAGGGTTATACGGTTGTTGAATCTGATGCGATTCAACTTATTGACTTGAAAGCTAAAACGGTATACCCCGGTTTTATCGATATGCATGTGCATATTGAATCAGAATCGAATCCGCAAGCTTATTTGAACCGCTATCGTCTCAACGAAGCAGATGTTGCCTATGATGCAGCAGTCTATGCAGAGCGTTCGCTAATGGCTGGGTTTACGACTGTCCGCGACATGGGTGGTTCGGGAGTGAATATTGCTTTGCGGAATGCGATTGCCAAAGGAAAAATCCCGGGGCCACGTATTTTCACTGCAGGAAAAACCTTAGCCTCTACTGGAGGTCATGGCGATCCAACCAACGGAAACAAAGCTGATTTTCAAGGAGATCCAGGACCCAAAGAAGGTGTTGTTAATTCTGTTGAAGATGCCCGAAAAGCAGTGCGTCAGCGATATAAAAATGGAGCTGATTGGATAAAAATAACGGCTACGGGTGGAGTTTTAAGTGTAGCAAAGAGCGGAGAAAATCCACAGTTTACAAAAGAAGAAATCAAAGCCATTACTACTACCGCAAAAGATTATGGAATGAAGGTTGCTGCTCATGCGCACGGAGATGAAGGTATGTACAGAGCGGTTGCGTCAGGTGTTAAAACCATTGAGCATGGAACGCTAATGAGTAAACGCACCATGGAATTGATGAAAGAGAAACAAGCTTATTTGGTTCCTACAATCACCGCAGGAAAACAGGTAGTCGAAAAAGCTAAAATTCCAGGATATTATCCAGCTATCATAGTACCTAAGGCATTGAAAGTTGGACCAAAAATCCAAGCGACTTATAAGAAAGCCTATGACCTTGGAGTTCCAATTGCGTTTGGTACAGATGCAGGCGTGTTCCCTCATGGACTCAATGCTAAAGAATTTGGGTATATGGTTGAGGTGGGAATGCCAGCCAGCGAAGCGCTTCAATCGGCTACTGTTGTCAATGCAGCTTTATTGGATAATGAAGATAAACTAGGACAAATAAAAGCAGGATTTTATGCTGACATCGTTGCTTCAGATGCCAATGCTTTGGATGAAATAGCGACTTTAGAAAACATCACCTTTGTGATGAAAAATGGAGTGGTTTATAAAAACAAATAATTTAACCGATCGTTCCGGAGCTAGTTTCTGCGGAGCGGTCGATTTTTTTAACCAAACCTTGCAGTACTTTTCCAGGTCCAACTTCTACAAAGGAAGAGGCACCGTCGTTTAACATTTGTTGCACACTTTGCGTCCAGCGAACGGGAGCTGTGAGTTGTGCGATTAAATTCGTTTTAATAGTTGCAGCATCTGTAATTCCGATTGCAACTACGTTTTGATATACGGGACAAATCGGATTCTGAATACTTGTATTTTCAATTGCAGCAGCAAGTTTTGTTTTTGCAGGTTCCATCAGTGGAGAGTGAAATGCTCCTCCAACCGGAAGGGGAAGTGCACGTTTTGCACCAGCTTCTTTCATGGCTTCACAAGCCAATGCAATGGCTTCTTTTTCTCCAGAAATAACCAATTGACCGGGACAGTTATAATTTGCAGCTACTACAATTCCTGATATACTTGCACAAACTTCTTCAATGATATGATCTTCGAGACCTAAAACGGCAGCCATTGTTCCGGGAACTTCGTCACAGGCATCTTGCATGGCCAAAGCACGCTGATGGACTAGTTTCAGTCCATTTTCAAAACTAAGCGCCTTTGCCGCTACTAGGGCAGAGAACTCACCCAATGAATGACCAGCAACACAGTCGGGATTAAATGATTTACCCATTACACTGCTCAGAATAACCGAATGTAAAAATATGGCAGGTTGCGTTACTTGAGTTTGTTTCAAGGCTTCTGCATCTTCACCAAACATAATATCCGTTATATTAAACCCTAGAATTTCATTGGCTTGATGAAATAGGGTTTTTGCTTCTTGTGATGCTTCGTAAATATCTTTTCCCATACCAGGGAATTGAGCTCCTTGTCCAGGAAATAAAAATGCTTTCATTTGTTATTTTTTATCGTAGGTTATATAAGTGTAGTCGTAAGGTTGGTTTTCTGTTTTCGACACAAATTCTTCAGTGCTAACATTCCATTTTGAGTTGTCAATTTCCGGAAAAAAAACATCTGCATCAAATTCGTGATGTACTCTGGTAAGTTCAATTCGATCGCAATGATCCATGAAGAGCGAATATATTTGAGCTCCTCCAATTACAAAAGGCTGCGTGTCATCTTCGGCTAAAGCCAAGGCTTCTTCAATTGAAGAGGCAACGACCGCTCCTTCTGCTTTGTAAGCTGCATTATTTGTCAGTACAATATTGGTTCGATTAGGTAATGCTTTTGGCATGGATTCGAAGGTCTTCCGTCCCATGATTATTGCATGCCCAGTAGTCAATCGTTTGAAGCGTTTTAAGTCTTCCGATATGTGCCAAATTAAGTCATTGTCCTTACCAAGAGCATCATTTTCTGCAGCAGCAGCAATGAGGGTAATCGTTTTCTTTTCTAGCATAGTATTACTTTTTTTTGTAACCAACTCCTCTTCGTATAAGACATGTTCGTTTTGAGATTTTATTCCTTCTTGCATTCTATTTAAAGTAGTTATTTTACGATTAGTAGCTTTTATAAACACTCCACCTACAATCGAGTACAAAGACCGTAAAAATAAGTTGAATAACAAAGTGTTCCCTCAAAATATCACCAAAGGGTTTTGATTTAGTTTATTATATTTACACTGTAATTAAATCAGACACATTGACTTTTATGATTCCCGATGAAGTAAAAAACAAGTATCCTTCTTTAGAGGGCTGTTCCTATCTGAACACTGCCTATACGGGTGTAGTTTCTTCCTCTTTGTTGGAATGGAGAAGGGCTACTGATCAAAACTATGCTGTTCAAGTTGATCAGTTCAAAAGCAATCAAGCGGTTGCTCTGGAAACCAACGCACAATTGCAAGTTGCACGTTTGATGCATACAGGAGTTGATCAGGTTTTTTTAGCTTCCAGTTGTTCTGCGGGGCTACAAGCTTTTTTGTTTAAAATCCCTAGAGATTATAAATTTTTGCTTCTCAAAGATGATTATCCAGCCATAACGCAAATGGTTGCGGATCATCAATTTGACTATACTGAAATTTCTATGCAACATGAAGTTGAGGTTTCTGTGTTAGCGGAGTTGCGACAAAACAACTACCAAGTTTTTGCTTTTAGTGCTGTTCAATATAACTCAGGACTTCTGTTCGACATGGAATTTCTTCATACAATCAAAAAAGAATTTCCATCCTTACTTATTCTTATCGATGGAACTCAGTTTATAGGAGCAGAACCTTTTGATTTCGATCAAAGCGCTGTTGATGGTATTTTTGGTAGCGGATATAAATGGCTGCTAGCTAGTTATGGAAATGGTTTTATGTGTTTAAAGAAAAGCCTGTTGGATCACCTAAATGTTACGAAGGAAGATATTCTTGAACTTTTGGATCGCGGTCATAAATCTCCTTTAGCGATGGGAACTCTCGGGTTTGCTATAGAAGAATTGTTCTCGTATGACCTAGAGGTACTTTTTAGAAAGAAAAAAGAATTGGCGGTGTACTTTTTTGAAGCTTTGAAAAAACGAAACCTCTTGGAAGGTTTTGTTGCCGATCGCAAAGAGCATTCTTCAATTTTTACTTTAAAAATAAGTGAGACAGTTCACGAAGCATTAATCAAAGAAAATATCCGATGCGTAAAGCGTGGGGTAGGAGTTCGGGTTTCTGTTCACTTTTACAACACCCGTGAGGAAGTCGATCATTTATTGAGCCTAATCGATCAAGCTACTAAATAGCAACAGCTCCTTTGATAAGTGGATAGGGATCGTAGTCTACTAATTCAAAATCTTCAAAAGTAAACGCAAACAAATCCTTAATCTCTGGATTCATCTTCATTGTGGGTAATGATTTTGGAGTTCGAGACAATTGCAATTCAATTTGTTCCTTGTGATTGGAGTAAATATGAGCATCACCAAAGGTGTGAACAAAGTCACCAGCCTCTAAATCACAAACTTGAGCCATCATTAGGGTCAATAAAGCGTAGGATGCAATGTTAAAAGGCACACCTAAAAACACATCGGCACTTCTTTGATATAATTGACAGGAAAGCTTTCCGTCTGCCACATAGAATTGAAAAAAGGCATGACAGGGGGGAAGTGCTACTTTGTTGTTGGCAACATTCTCCGCAAAGCTTTTTGAAGTGTCAGGCAAAACACTCGGATTCCATGCAGAAACTAACATACGTCTGCTGTCTGGTGAAGTTTTCAGTGTATGAATGATGTCTTTAATTTGATCAATTTCTTCGCCATTCCAATTACGCCATTGGTATCCGTACACAGGGCCTAGATTTCCTTTTTCATCGGCCCATTCATTCCAAATACGAACTCCGTTTTCTTGAAGATACTGGATGTTAGTGTCTCCTTTTAAAAACCATAATAACTCATGAATGATGGATTTCAGATGCAGCTTTTTTGTAGTGACCATTGGGAAACCCTTAGCAAGGTCGAAGCGCATTTGATACCCAAATACACTTTTGGTTCCTGTACCGGTTCGGTCCGTTTTTTCTACACCTTCAGTTTGAATGTGGCGAATAAGATCTAAATATTGTTGCATTGAATATGATTATGTTCAAAAGTAAATTTTTATACTTTTGGAATGATAGTACTTTTGGAATAGTTATTAAAAGGAATCGTTAACAACTGGAGTTTATTTCCTTCGAGAAAGTTCATCTCGTATTTTTGCCGCCGCTTCGTAGCTTTCAGATTTCACAAGTTTTGCAAGCATAGCATTGAGTTCTTTGCTAGAAGTAGCGGTAATATTTTTTAGGACATCTTCTATAGGCTCTTGTTCTTCAATGAAATTTTTAATCCAATTTTTATCTTTTTCTTGCGGCTCGTTGACGTTGTTATCGTCCGAGTAACTTGCTTTTTTCATGATGTTCTCATAAGTAAAAACAGGAGCATCAAAACGAATAGCCAATGCAATTGCATCAGAAGTTCGTGCATCAATGATTTCTTCAATATTGTCACGTTCACAAATTAAACTTGAAAAGAACACTCCATCAACAAGTTTGTGGATGATGACTTGTTTGATTGTGATTTCAAAACGATCCAGCAGACTAATGAATAAATCATGCGTAGATGGTCGTGGGGGAGCAATGTCGTTTTCTAACCCAACAGTAATGGCTTCTGCTTCAAATCCTCCAATAACAACAGGAAGTCTTCGATTACCTTCGGCCTCACTTAGTATGAGTGCATAAGCACCTGTTTGAGCTTGGGTATAAGAAACACCAATAATTTTAAGTTTTATCAAATCCATAACATCATTTTCCAACTGTGAAATTAGTTCTTTTTTGAAAAAATGCTTTTAAAATCTTCGGATTTTTAATTCACCAAGTAACTTCTTGCTGCATTAGGTTTTTTATATACAGTTAAAAAACTTAAATTTGCCCACCTATTAAAAAATCTTGAAGAATAGATCGTATGAAAGTATTACAGTTTAGACAAGCCATCTGCGAGGCAATGAGTGAAGAAATGCGCCGCGACGAATCCATTTATCTAATGGGTGAAGAGGTTGCAGAATACAATGGAGCCTACAAAGCTTCTAAAGGTATGCTGGACGAATTTGGAGAAAAACGTGTCATTGACACTCCTATCTCTGAGCTAGGTTTCGCTGGAATAGGTGTTGGTTCTACCATGACTGGGAACAGACCAATTATCGAATTCATGACCTTTAATTTTGCTCTTGTTGGTATAGATCAAATTATTAATAACGCAGCAAAAATCCGTCAAATGTCGGGTGGACAATTTCCTTGTCCAATCGTATTCAGAGGGCCAACGGCTTCTGCCGGACAACTTGCAGCAACACACTCACAAGCCTTTGAAAGTTGGTACGCTAACTGTCCTGGACTTAAGGTTATTGTGCCTTCAAATCCTTACGACGCTAAAGGACTTTTAAAAGCAGCCATTCGTGACAATGACCCTGTGATCTTTATGGAGTCTGAACAAATGTATGGCGATAAGGCTGAAGTTCCTGAAGAAGAATATATCCTTCCGATTGGAGTTGCTGACATTAAACGAGCAGGTACCGATGTAACAATCGTGTCTTTCGGTAAAATCATTAAAGAAGCTTATACCGCAGCAGATGCTCTTGAAAAAGAAGGCATCTCTTGTGAAATTATAGATTTAAGAACAGTTAGACCACTGGATATAGAATCAATTTTCACTTCAGTAAGAAAAACAAATCGTCTAGTGATTTTAGAAGAAGCATGGCCTTTTGGAAATGTTTCTACAGAAATAACCTACCAAGTACAAAATGAAGTGTTTGATTATTTAGATGCCCCGATCGAAAAAATAAATACTGCCGATACACCAGCCCCATTTTCTCCTGTTCTATTTAAAGAATGGCTTCCGAACAGTGAAGATGTTATTGCTGCAGTTAAAAAAGTCGTGTATTTTAAAAAATAAATGATCTTTAGTACGGATCGCATTACAAACTATTTAAAAACTATTATGGAACAAAATGTTATTTACTTACCACTTATTTTAGCAGTTGTAGGTTTAGTGTATATGTTTATGCGCGCAAGTTGGGTAAAGAAACAAGCCCCTGGAAGTGAGAGAATGCAAGAGATATCGAAAGCAATAAAAGAAGGCGCACTTGCTTTCCTTCATGCTGAGTACCGCTTGTTATTAATTTTTGTTATCATCGCTTCTGTTGCTCTTTTTGGGATTTCAGTGGCAGTAGATACTACTAGCTGGATGATCGTGCCTGCATTTGTATTCGGAGCCTTCTTTTCAGCTTTGGCTGGAAACATCGGAATGCGTATTGCAACTGATGCAAACGCACGAACTGCAGAAGCAGCTAAGACAAGTTTGCCTAAAGCACTAGCAGTTTCATTTGGTGGAGGAACAGTAATGGGTCTAGGAGTAGCTGGTCTTGCTGTACTTGGACTAACCTTATTGTTTATGTTCTTAGTTGGACAGTTCATGGGTCAAGATGGCTCTTTTTATAACAACATGACTATTGTACTCGAAACCTTAGCTGGTTTTTCTTTAGGTGCAGAATCAATTGCATTATTTGCTCGTGTTGGTGGAGGTATTTATACCAAAGCAGCCGATGTTGGTGCAGATTTAGTAGGTAAAGTAGAAGCAGGAATCCCTGAAGATGACCCACGTAATCCTGCAACTATTGCGGATAACGTAGGAGATAATGTTGGAGATGTAGCGGGAATGGGAGCTGATTTATTTGGTTCTTATGTTGCAACAGTTCTTGCAGCAATGGTTTTAGGAAATTACCTTATACGAGACATGTCTTTAAATGGTCAGTTTACAGATTCATTCAACAATATGGGACCAATATTGCTTCCAATTGTTATCGCTGGAGTTGGTATTTTAGCTTCAATCATCGGAACATTCTTTGTTAAGATTTCTTCTAATGACGCTAAAGAGTCTAAAGTACAAATGGCTTTGGATTTAGGAAACTGGGCTGCAATAGCAATTACACTTGTTGCATGTTACTTCCTTATCGATTGGATGTTACCAGAAACAATGAACATGAAATTCTTCGGTGAAGGTTACAAATCAATATCATCATTAAATGTATTCTGGGCTGCTTGTATTGGACTTGCTGTAGGCGCATTAATTTCTATGGTAACAGCTTACTATACGAGTTTAGGTAAAAAACCAGTAATGGATATCGTTGAGAACAGCTCTACTGGAGCTGCAACCAATATCATTGCAGGTCTTGCTGTTGGAATGAAATCTACTTTCTTATCCGTTATCTTATTTGCAGCTGCAATTTATGGTTCGTATGCCTTAGCTGGTTTTTATGGTGTAGCGCTTGCTGCATCTGCTATGATGGCAACAACTGCAATGCAGTTAGCTGTCGATGCTTTTGGACCCATTGCGGATAACGCAGGAGGTGTTGCTGAAATGAGTGAATTAGCTCCTGAAGTTAGAGAGCGTACCGATATTTTAGATTCAGTAGGAAATACTACTGCTGCTGTTGGAAAAGGTTTTGCAATTGCATCTGCTGCCCTTACTGCTTTAGCTTTATTTGCTGCCTATGTAACTTTTACAGGAATTGATGGAATTAATATCTTCAAAGCCGATGTATTGGCTATGCTTTTCGTAGGTGGAATGATACCAGTTGTTTTTTCTGCTCTAGCAATGGAGTCAGTTGGAAAAGCTGCCATGGAAATGGTTGAAGAAGTTCGTAGACAATTCAGAGAGATTCCAGGAATCATGGAAGGTACTGGGGTTCCAGAATATGCTAAATGTGTAGACATTTCTACCAAAGCTGCCTTAAGAGAAATGATCTTACCCGGTTTACTTACGATCATCACACCGATCATCGTTGGTGTATTATTCGGAGCTGAACCTTTAGGAGGTTATATGGCTGGAGTTTGTGTGAGTGGTGTTATGTGGGCTATCTTCCAAAACAACGCGGGAGGTGCATGGGATAATGCAAAAAAATCATTCGAAGCAGGTGTAGAAATTAAAGGAGAAATGACCTACAAAGGTTCTGAAGCACACAAGGCTGCTGTGACTGGAGATACGGTTGGAGATCCTTTTAAAGATACTTCTGGACCGTCAATGAATATTTTAATTAAACTTACATGTTTAGTGAGTTTAGTGATTGCTCCAATTATTGGATCACATGATGTTGAAGCTGCTGTAGCGCAAGAAATTCGCGTTGAGGTTCAGGCTTCAGAGGCAGATATGATGGAAGCTACAATTACTACAACTACTTCCGAAGATGGAACAGTTAAAACTGAAGTTAAAAAAATTAAAGGAACAGAAGCAGAGGTTGAGGCATCAATTGCTGCAATGAAAGATGTGAAACTACACGTAGAACATTAATTATTCTTCTTTTTACATATAAAAAAAACCGGCTTTAAGCCGGTTTTTTTGTTTTAGGATAATTCCTTTATTTTCGAATCAATCCGATCAATGATTGATTTCATATCGGCTGCTGTATCTACGAAATCGAGTTCATCGACATCGATGATTAATAGTTTCCCTTTATCATAGTTGTGAATCCATGCTTCGTAACGCTCATTCAAACGACTTAAATAGTCAATACTGATTGAATTTTCAAACTCTCGTCCTCTCTTGTGAATATTACCAACCAGATTTGGAATACTGGAGCGTAAATAAATCATCAAATCGGGTCCAGTAACCATGTTTTCCATCAACTCAAAAAGAGACTTGTAATTCTGATAATCTCGTTGTGATAGTAAGCCCATTGCATGAAGGTTGGGCGCAAAAATATGTGCATCTTCATAAATACTTCGATCTTGAATTACATTCTTACCACTCTTTTGTATCTCGATCAATTGACCAAAACGACTGTTCAGAAAGTAAATTTGAAGGTTAAACGACCATCGTTCCATTTGATGATAAAAGTCATCTAAATATGGGTTTTCGACAACCTCTTCGAAATGCCCTTGCCATTTGTAGTGTTTTGAAAGTAAGTCGGTAAGGCTTGTTTTTCCGGCACCGATGTTCCCTGCTATTGCTATATGCATAATTATATATTACTTAATAAGTCAGCTTGGTAGGTTGGGGTTTTATTGGGTATGCAAAATAGCAGTAATTTTTGGAACATAAAAGGATTATTGCCAGGATCAAAAATATTTTAACGCAAAAATATTTTATATTTTAAAATTATGTTTTAGTTTTGCCACTCAACCGAGGAAGGATTTGACTGATTGCAGACCTCATTAAAAAAATGCTAAACCAGTGTTGCTTTCACAACGAAGTAATCTTCAAATCCTTCCCGAAAGCAATATAAATGTCATATTTTTTTACCTCAGAGTCCGTAAGTGAAGGACACCCAGACAAAGTAGCTGATCAAATTAGTGATGCACTAATTGATAACTTTTTAGCTTTTGACCCAGAAAGCAAAGTAGCGTGCGAAACTTTAGTAACTACTGGTCAAGCTGTATTAGCTGGAGAAGTTAAGAGTAGCACCTACCTTGATGTTCAGAAAATAGCACGGGATACCATTAATAAAATCGGATACACCAAAGGAGAATACCAGTTCAGTGGTGATTCGTGTGGTGTAATATCCCTCATCCACGAACAGTCTCAAGAAATCAACCAAGGAGTTGAACGTGGAGATAAGAAAAATCAAGGTGCTGGTGATCAAGGAATCATGTTTGGATATGCTTCCAATGAGACCGACAACTACATGCCCTTAGCACTCGATTTATCTCATAAGTTGTTGATCGAATTAGCGGCTCTTAGAAGAGAGATGAAGGATATTACCTATTTACGTCCCGATGCAAAATCGCAAGTAACTATAGAATACGATGATAACGATACACCAATCCGCATCGATACTATAGTAATCTCAACCCAGCACGATCCTTTTGATTCTGATGATGAAGCGATGTTGGCGAAAATTAAAAGTGATTTAATTACCCTTTTAATTCCTCGTGTAAAAGCACAATTGCCAGAACGTATTCAACTTCTTTTTGATGATCAAATAACCTACCACATCAACCCAACTGGGAAGTTTGTGATTGGAGGGCCTCACGGAGATACCGGATTAACAGGTCGAAAAATAATTGTTGATACTTATGGTGGAAAAGGTGGACACGGTGGAGGCGCCTTTAGCGGAAAGGATCCAAGTAAAGTAGACCGAAGTGCTGCTTATGCATCTCGACACATAGCCAAAAACTTGGTCGCTGCTGGCGTATCGGATGAGCTTTTAGTTCAATTGAGTTATGCGATCGGTGTTGCACAACCCACTTCTATTGCAGTAAACACCTATGGAAAATCTAAGGTGAATTTAACGGATGGCGCAATTGCAGAAAAAATCATTTCACTTTTCGATTTAACTCCCTACGGTATTGAACAGCGTTTGAAATTGCGTACCCCGATTTATTCTGAAACAGCAGCATATGGACATATGGGGCGCGAGCCTAAAACAATAACCAAAACTTTTGAATCTCCCTACAGCGGTAAAATTACACAAGAAGTTGAGCTGTTTACTTGGGAAAAACTAGATCATATTAACGAAATAAAAAAAGAATTTAATTTAATTTAAAAATGGAAAACTTAAACTTCAAAACCAAATCCCTTCATGCGGGTCATGATGTAAGCAACACACAAGGTACACGAGCGGTGCCTATATATCAATCTACAGCTTATGTTTTTAATGATTCAGATCAGGCAGCTAATTTATTTTCTTTAGCAGAGCCTGGCTACATTTATACGCGACTAAACAATCCTACTAATGATGTTTTAGAACAAAGATTAGCAGCTCTTGAAGGCGGAATTGCAGCAGTTTCTACCGCGTCTGGAACCGCAGCAATTTCAACAGCCTTAATGGTTTTATTGAAAGCAGGAGATCATATCGTTGCTTCAAGTAGCCTTTATGGTGGAACATATAACTTGTTAAACGTTACCCTCCCACGTTTGGGAATCACAACTACTTTTGTAGATCCTAGCGATCCAGCAAATTTTGAGGCAGCAGTTCAAGACAATACCCGTGCATTTTTTGTGGAATCTCTTGGAAACCCAAAGCTAGATGTATTGGATTTAAAAGCAATTGCAGCATACTCCAAAAAAGCTAAAGTGCCTTTTATCGTGGATAATACAGTTGCAACTCCAGCTTTATTAAACCCAATCGAACACGGTGCTAATATTGTAATTCATTCACTCACAAAGTACATCAACGGAAATGGAACTTCTTTAGGAGGTATCATCATCGATGCAGGTACTTTTGATTATAGTAATGGATTGTTCCCTGAATTCACTGAGCCATCTGCAGGTTATCATGGTTTAGTATATCATGAGGCTTTAGGACCAGCAGCTTTTATTGCAAAGGTTCGTATCGAAGGTCTTCGTGATTTTGGTGCAGCTTTAAGCCCATTCAACAGTTTTCAGATCATTCAAGGTTTAGAGACACTAGCTCTTCGTATGAATCAACATTCTAAAAATGCATTGGAAATTGCACAATGGTTAGAAACACAAGAAGAAGTTGCTTGGGTGAATTATCCTGGATTAGCTTCTAGTAAATACAGTGATTTAGCAAAACAATACTTGCCAAAAGGTCAGAGTGGTATCGTAACCTTTGGATTAAAAGGAGGTTTTGAAGCTGCTAAAAAAGTTGCAGATAAAACCAGTATTTTTTCTCTACTAGCAAACATTGGTGACACAAAGTCTTTAATCATTCACCCAGCAAGCACAACACATCAACAGTTGAACGCAGAAGCACAAGAAACGACTGGAGTAACTCAAGATTTAGTGCGTTTATCTATTGGATTAGAAGACGTAGAGGATTTGAAAAATGATTTAAAGCAAGCTTTTTAAACAATAAAATGAATACAACCCACCTCAATAATGGCATTCATCAATTAACGCTGGCAAGCGGTGTTAAGCTTAGTTTTCAGTCCTTTGGACAGGACTATCTTAGCGCCCCGGTTATCTTGGTGAACCATCCACTTACGGGCGATTCTAGAGTAACCGGAGCGTTTGGCTGGTGGAATGATCTTATAGGTGTAGGAAAGTCTATTGATACGAGGAAGTTCGCTATAGTTTCTTTTAATGTTCCAGGTAATGGTTTTGATGGAATTTTAATCGATGATTTCGAAACTTGGAATGCAGGGACTATTGCTAGCTTTTTTCACGAGGGTTTACAGCTCCTTGGAATAGGACATTTACATACTGTAATAGGTGGTTCTTTGGGCGCAGGCATTGCCTGGGAAATGGCGGCTTTGTTTCCAAATTTCATTACAAATCTCATTCCAGTAGGAGGGGATTGGAAATCTACCGATTGGATGATTGCCAATACTTTTTTACAGAAGCAAATTCTAGCGACCAATCCAAGACCACTTGAAATTGCACGTATGCACGCTATGTTGTGCTATAGAACACCAGAGTCTTTTAAGTTGCGATTCAACCGTACTGTAAATGATGATCTTGGTGTTTTTAATGTAGAGTCTTGGTTGATGCATCATGGAAAGAAACTTACGGAGCGTTTTCAGTTGCAAGCATATAAAACCATGAATCATGTGCTTGGTTCTATCGATATAACCCGAAACGGAGAATCGTTTGAAGAGATAATACAATCCATAAAAGCATCAATTCATATTTTTTCTATCGACAGTGATCTCTTTTTTCCTCTATCTGAAGATCAAGAAACGGTTCGAAGAGCTGCAGCGGTTGGTGTAATAATCAACCATCAAACCATCCATTCCGATTATGGACATGACGCCTTTTTGATGGAATCAGAAAAAGTAGTACCCCTTTTACACCCCATTTTTAATTAAAATTAAAAAACATGAAAATATCTTTAAACCGTATCAATCAAGATTACCTTTTCGAAGCTAAAAGTTCAAATGACCTAACCGTTCTTATGGATAACAAATCCAAAACAGAAGGTAAGGTCGAAGGAATAAGCCCCATGGAAGTTTTGCTCATGGGAGTTGCTGGATGTAGTAGTATCGATATTGTGGCTATCTTAAATAAGCAGCGCATCAATCCGGTTACTTTAAGAATGGAAGTAGAGGGTATTCGAGATGCTAACGCAGTTCCAGCTCCTTTTCAAGGGATCAATGTTACCCTTTTTCTAGAAGGAGATGATATTACTCCCGAGAAAGCAAAACGCGCATCGCAACTTTCTTTTGAAAAATATTGTTCTGTTTCTAAATCTTTAGACCCGAACATCATCATCAATCAAATCATTGTAGTAAACGGTGTAACGGTATGAGTCACAAATTAGAAACAAAAGCAATTAGGACACAGATGGAACGTTCTCAATATTTAGAACATTCCACACCCATTCACCTTACATCAAGTTTTGTGTTTGAGGATGCTGAGGATATGCGCGCATCTTTTGCGGAAGAGAAAAAGCGTAATATGTACAGTCGATATTCCAATCCCAATACATCTGAATTTATTCAGAAAATTACCGATATGGAAGGTGCCGAAGATGGAGTTTCTTTTGCCACAGGAATGGGCGCAATCTATGGAACCTTTGCTGCGTTGCTCAATGCAGGAGATCATGTTGTTTCAGCCCGCTCTGTTTTTGGTGCAACACACAGTTTATTTACAAAGTATTTGCCTAAGTGGAATATTGAAACTTCTTATTTTAAAGTAGAAGAACCTGAAACAATAACGAGCTTAATTCAGCCCAACACAAAGATTTTGTATGCCGAAACGCCCACAAATCCAGGAGTTGACATTCTCGATTTAGCATACTTAGGCGAAGTAGCGAAAAAGCACAATCTGATTTTAATCATTGATAATTGTTTTGCAACACCTTATTTACAACAACCCATTAAATTCGGAGCAGACTTGGTCATTCATTCTGCAACCAAATTGATCGACGGACAAGGAAGAGTTCTCGGTGGTGTTACTGTTGGAAGTTTGGATTTGATTCGTGAAATTCATCTTTTTGCGCGTACTACTGGTTCGGCTTTGTCTCCTTTTAATGCTTGGGTTTTATCCAAAAGTATGGAGACGCTTCCTGTTCGTGTAGATCGTCATTGTCAATCAGCTTTAGCAACAGCGGAGTTTTTAGAAAAGCATCCAAAAATTAACTGGGTAAAATATCCATTCTTAAAATCACATCCTCAATACGAATTAGCTAAGAAGCAAATGAGTCAAGGTGGGAGTATTATCGCTTTTGAAATCAAAGGCGGTCTTGATGCTGGGCGCAATTTTCTAGATGCACTAACCATGCTCTCTCTTTCTTCTAATCTCGGCGATTCAAGAACAATTGTTACGCATCCAGCATCAACCACTCATAATAAACTTTCGGTATCGGATCGTTTGGAAGTTGGAATAACGGACGGAATGGTAAGACTCTCTGTAGGATTAGAACATGTAGAAGATATTCAAAACGATTTAAATCAAGCATTAGCAACTTTATAAATGACCGCAATAGAAGAAGCTTTACAGAATAACATCCTCGTCTTGGATGGCGCCATGGGAACGATGTTGCAAGCCTATAAATTCAATGAAGCAGATTTTAGAGGTGATCGCTTTACAGATCACCCCTGTTCTCTTCAAGGAAATAATGACATGCTATCATTGACTCAACCCGAGGCAATTAAAACAATACATCGTAAGTATTTTGAAGTAGGTGCCGATATTGTAGAAACCAATACTTTTTCTTCTACTTCAATTGGTATGGGAGATTATGAAATGGAGCCCTGGGTTTATGAGCTGAATTTTGAATCGGCAAAACTAGCGCGAGAGGTAGCAGATGAGTATACCCAAGCAAATCCAAATAAACCGCGTTTTGTTGCAGGATCTATTGGACCAACCAACCGAACTGCGAGTATGTCTCCCGATGTAAATGATCCAGGCTATCGAGCAGTGACCTTTGACGAATTGGTCATTTCGTATAGCGAGCAAGTCCAAGGCTTAGTCGATGGAGGAGCAAATGTATTATTGGTTGAAACAGTTTTCGATACACTAAACGCTAAAGCTGCTTTGTTCGCAATTGATGCTTTAAAAGAAAAAAATAATTGGGATATCCCAGTAATGGTGAGTGGTACCATTACCGATGCTAGTGGGAGAACTCTTTCTGGACAAACTGTAGAAGCCTTTGTGATTTCAGTCTCACACATTCCTTTGCTCAGCATCGGATTCAATTGTGCCCTAGGCGCAGAACAATTACTTCCTTATCTCAGGACCCTTTCTCAAACTACTGAAGTCCGTACTTCTGCGCACCCTAATGCAGGATTACCCAATGCTTTTGGCGCTTATGATCAAACACCAGAAGAAATGGGAGCGTTAATAACAAAGTATTTAGAAGAAAATTTAATTAATATCATTGGCGGTTGTTGCGGATCAACACCGGACCATATTGCTCAGATTGCAGCGGCAGCAAGATTACATCAGCCCAGAAAAATTCAACAAATTTCTATATGAAAGCGGGAACAAAATACCTGAAACTTTCTGGTTTGGAACCCCTAGTGGTTGCACCTGAAACGAATTTCATTAACATAGGGGAACGCACCAATGTTACAGGTTCGCGAAAGTTTTTACGCCTCATTGAACAAGGCGATTATAATGCTGCGGTTGAGGTTGCACGAGATCAAGTCGACGGCGGTGCACAGATTTTGGATGTGAATATGGACGAGGGGATGATCGATGGCGCTAAAGCCATGACAACCTACTTGAACCTATTAGCAGCCGAACCGGATATCTCTCGAATTCCTATAATGATCGATAGCTCTAAATGGGAAATTATCGTAGCGGGACTTAAAGTGGTTCAAGGGAAATCGGTTGTCAATTCAATCAGTTTAAAAGAAGGAGAAGAGAATTTCATTAAACAAGCCAATACTATTCGTAGATATGGAGCGGCTGTTATCATTATGGCATTTGATGAAGATGGACAAGCAGATACACTTGAACGTCGGATTGAGATTTGTAAACGCTCGTATGACGTCTTGGTTGACGTAGTTGGCTTCCCTCCAGAAGACATTATTTTTGATCCCAACATTTTCCCTGTTGCTACAGGAATGGATGAACACAAAAACAATGCAGTTGATTTCTTTAAAACTGCAGCTTGGATACGAGAAAATTTACCCCATGCACATGTGAGCGGAGGTGTTAGCAATGTTTCCTTTTCTTTTCGAGGAAATAATAAAGTCCGAGAAGCCATGCATTCGGCCTTCTTATATCATGCCATACAGCATGGAATGAATATGGGAATTGTGAATCCTACAATGTTGGAGATTTACGATGAAATTGAACCAGAGCTTTTAATTCGTGTAGAAGATGTACTCCTAAATAAAAGAGACGATGCCACCGAACGCTTATTGGATTTTGCTGAGCAAATTGTCGATAACACAACCGAAAGAAAATTAGTAGTTAAAGAATGGCGCGCATATCCACTTCAAGAACGCATTACCCATGCCTTGGTGAAAGGAATTGATGAATTCATTGTTGAAGATGTCGAAGAAGCTCGTTTACTAGCGCCGAGACCCATTGAAGTTATTGAGCAAAACCTGATGACTGGAATGAATGTCGTTGGAGATTTATTCGGTTCTGGAAAAATGTTTTTACCTCAGGTTGTTAAATCTGCCCGAGTTATGAAACGCGCTGTGGCTCATTTATTGCCTTTTATTGAAGCTGAGAAAAACGGAAAACAAGAAGCCGCTGGAAAAATATTAATGGCTACCGTTAAAGGTGATGTACACGATATTGGTAAGAATATTGTGGGTGTTGTACTGGCCTGTAATAATTACGAAATTATTGATTTAGGGGTTATGGTACCCTTAGAGAAAATCATAACTACCGCCATAGAAGAAGAAGTAGACATCATTGGACTTTCGGGTTTAATTACCCCATCGCTCGATGAAATGATCTATGTTGCCCAAGAGCTCAAGCGTAGAGATTTAAGTATTCCCTTAATGATCGGTGGCGCAACGACCTCTAAAGCACATACGGCAGTTAAGATAGCCCCAGAACTAACTTCTACAGTAGTTCACGTGAACGATGCTTCAAGGGCTGTTACTGTAGCAGGTAGTTTGTTGAATAAGGAATCCTCACAACTTTATAAAGATTCGATTCGCAGTGAATATGAACTTTTCAGAGCCAAGTTTTTGGATCGTCAAGAAACTAAAGAGCACATCGATATAGAAACGGCACGTTCTCGAAAACTTCAATTGGATTGGAGTACGTACGAACCGAAGACTCCAAATCAATTAGGAGTTCAAGTCATAGCAGATCAAAATTTAGACGTCTTACTTCCGTTCATCGATTGGAGTCCGTTTTTCCGTTCCTGGGATTTACACGGACATTACCCCGCTATTTTAGAAGATGCAATTGTTGGAGAACAAGCCATAGAGTTATTTGCAGATGCTCAGGTTATACTTTCGGAAATTTTAGACAAAAAGTTGCTTAAAGCAAAAGCTGTATTTGGTGTTTTTCCTGCGAATACAGTCGACGATGATGATATTGAGGTGTATGCAGATGACTCCAGAAAAGAGGCGCATGTCAAGTTTTTAACCCTAAGACAACAACTCAAAAAAAGAGCAGGTAAGGCCAATATTGCTCTGGCCGATTTCATTGCTCCTAAAGAAACTGGCGTTCAAGATTATATCGGTAGTTTTTGTGTTTCTACTGGATTTGGAACTGCCCAACTTGCCAAGGCTTATGAAGATGATAACGACGACTACAATGCTATTATGGTAAAAGCTTTAGCCGATCGTTTGGCTGAAGCTTTTGCAGAATACTTGCACAAAGAAGTTCGAACCAAAGCATGGGGATACGTAGCCGATGAAGCCCTGGACAACGAAGCTTTGATAAAAGAAGCTTATAAAGGAATTCGTCCGGCGCCCGGATATCCAGCATGCCCCGATCATTTAGAGAAAAGCTCCATTTGGGATTTGTTGCAGGTAGAAGAAAACATAGGAGTAACATTGACTGAAAGCCTTGCCATGTGGCCTGCAGCATCGGTCTCAGGTTACTATTTTGCGCATCCAGATGCCCAGTATTTTGGTGTAGGAAAAATAACTCAAGATCAAGTAGTAAGCTTTAGTCAACGAAAAAATATAGACCTTAAGGAAGCCGAGAAGTGGCTTCGACCCAATATTAAATAGACCGCCTTATGAAAGTAACGGACCATATTATAAAAGCTGCTGGGGCAACTCAGTTTACCTTTGAGATTTTACCTCCATTGAAGGGGCAAAACATTCAGTCGATTTACGAATCGATAGACCCGCTAATGGAATTTAAGCCACCCTTTATTGATGTTACCTATCACCGAGAGGAGTATGTGTACAAAGAATTAGCAAACGGTTTATTGGAGAAGCATATCATTAGAAAAAGACCAGGAACTGTTGGAATTTGTGCAGCCTTGCAGCATAAGTACAATGTTGATGCAATCCCGCATATTCTATGCGGAGGCTTTACAAAAGAGGATACCGAAAACTTTTTGATTGATTTGGATTTCTTGGGTATCGATAACGTCGTTGCCCTGAGAGGCGATGCGATTAAGTCTGAAACCTATTTCAAGGCCCATAAAGATGGTCACACCTATGCGAGTGACTTGGTCAATCAGGTACAGGAATTGAATAAAGGACATTATCTAGACGAAGAAATTTTGAATACGTCCAAAACGGATTTCTGTATTGGAGTCTCGGGCTATCCCGAAAAACATATGGAAGCACCCTCCTTAGAAAGTGACCTCCATTTTTTAAAGAAAAAAGTTGAAGCAGGCGCAAATTATATAATCACACAAATGTTTTTTGACAACCAAAAATATTTTGAATTTGTTGAGAAATGTAAAGAAGCTGGGATCAATGTCCCAATCATTCCGGGACTAAAACCTTTAGCAACAGTGAAGCAATTGAATGCTTTGCCGCATCGTTTTCATGTAGATTTACCAGAGGCTTTGATTAAGTCGGTTATCAAATGTAAAGACAACGCAGCTGTGCGCCAAGTTGGAGTTGAATGGTGTATTCAGCAGAGCAAAGAGCTCAAAAATGCAGGTGTTCCTTTCTTACATTATTATTCCATGGGGAAATCAGATAATATCAAGGCAGTTGCTGAGGCGGTGTTCTAGTGTGCTTAGAACCTCTATTATTGTTGTAATCTCCCATTCAATCCGTCAATGAAATCAGTCCAATTTAATCCAAGAGCAAGTCCAAGTAAAAAGAGTAAAATAATAATAATTAATTTTGGTTTTTTCATCTGTTAAAAATTAAAGGTTAAAGTCAAACGGGTTGCGAATTGATTTTCAATGATGCTGCTACCTGCAGTGTTAATTGTATTTTTCTGAAAAGCTTTAGTTCGATTCCAAAACCAAAACTCATCCTCTTCATAACTGAATATCCCAGTAGCGTTTTGTATCGGAATAAAATAAGTTGTGACAAAACCAAGTTGAAATAATGGGCTTATCCGAAAGTCAATTCCGAGACTTGGGTTTAGATAGAATTCCCTTTCTTCTGTGAAAAGAGAAAATTCTCCGCTATCGAATGTTTTACGGCTTATCTTAAAGGAATCTTCATGTTTATAAGCACCATGTGTGACTCTCATTTTACGATATCCAATTCCCATTGAAGCATTCAAGTGAACACGATTCCGTCGAGATAAATCTTGATGAAAATCAAGCCCTACTGCATTGGAGCTGTATATGTTTTTTTTCAATGATGATTCGGCACTCCAACTAACCCCCCATTTATTGTTTATAGGATATTCTATTTTTGAGCTCAACACCCAAACAAGTGTATTGGATTCATTGAAGTTTATTTCTTTAGATAAAGGAGCGTATCCAAAACGATGCGAATTGATTTGGAGGGGATGAAGTCCCACATTTAATGAGCTTCTTAATTTCGAAAAGAATAAAAGCACAGCTTGTTTTCTAGTTATGGAGCTCTTGTTCTCTTTTTGACTTAGAAGATAATCACTCAATACAGCACTGAATGCAAAGCGTTCGTTTTGCGGAATTAATGTTCTTTCAGAAAGGTGTTGGGTTGCAAAATAGGTTGTGTTGAGGTAGAAGTTTTTTGTATTGTTTTTCCGTTTAAAACCTGTGTTGTAATGGATGAATTTAAGCCGCCATTTTCCATCGGGGTCAATGTCATACGAAGTTAATGACTTCCAATTGAGTCGTTCATAGATGTTGAATAAATTAAAATCTTCTTCAATTTCTTTTGGATTTCTTTCTCTAGTTGCCCGAATCAATGCAAAGGAGTTTGCATCGATATAAAGCTCTCCTTTACTTTTTTTGTTTGAGTAATTGAGTTGGATAACGGGACGACCATCGTACTCTAAGGTGTCTTTTATTTTAAGGTCATAGTCGTTTAATCTTGAAAGTTTGAGTGGGCCATGCCTTCCCAAAACAAAATCGTCATAATGTACATCATGTATTCCACCATAAATTCGAATCTCTACCGAATCTCTACCGAATCCATATTGATAGCATCCAGTTTGTGTTCCAGGATTTGAACATTGCCATCGGAGGTTTTTTTTGCATAGGAAAACTTATCAGCTTTTGTCAGAGTTTCTGCCTTGTAGATTGGTTGGGTGTAAAGGCTATCCCAATAAGCATCTTCCCGATAGGTCCCATAGATTTGTTCTTGTTGTGTAGGATAGTTTTTTGGAATAGCCGCAACGACGTTCCGTATCAATTCTTTCGCAGGGTCTACATAATCAAGAACGACCTCTTGCAGATTCTCTGTTTTTGATTTAAGACCAACAATATTTTGTTCAGCAGGTTTTAGCAGAAATGTATGGTTCTGGTATCCTATGGCACTGATCTGAATTTGAATTGTTTCAGCATTCGAATACAATTCAAATTGCCCTGCATCATCAGAAATAAACCCCTTATTTCCTTCATAAGAAAAGTGTCCAAAGGGTATGTGTTGCCCAGACTGATCATCAACCAAGGTTCCATAATAATGGTTTTGAGCAAAACAATAGTGCGTCAAAAGAAGGAGTAAAAACGCTAACGCTTTCATCAGTAAGAATTTAGGTTCTTACAAGTTAATACAATATTTTTAAATCAGTTTAGTCTTCCTCTAAAATAGCATAGCTGTAATTATCAATCCACCCCCTCGTATTGGTAAAATCTTGCGATGCATTCCCTCGCGCGTCATCCCGACTTTTTCGAGTAATTTAATGGAATTCAGATTTTGAGTAGCTACACCCGCTTCGATTCGATGTAAGTTTAGCGTTTCAAAACCATGCTTTAGAATTGCTAGTACCGCTTCAGTTGCAAACCCTTTATTCCAAAATTCTGGAATTAGGCTGTAGTGAATTTCTCCTTTATTATATTTGGGAGTAGAAAGCCGCATCCCCAATTCCCCAATAAAAGTATTGTCTGCTTTTAATTGAATGGACCAACCCAATTGCTGCACTTGTTCTGCTCGTTGAGGTTCAAAAAGCGGTTGAAGGAATGTTTCTGTTGCTTCAAAATTTTCTGGAATACCAATGGTGTTGAATTCTGCAACCTCTGGAAAACAGTTTTTATAGTGAATGTCTTTGCAGTCTGCCTTGGTAAGTGGAGCGATAAGAAGTCGGGGGGTGTGAATCATTTTGTTAGGTTGTCGATTGGGTAAACAACTGTTCTAGATTTTCGTTTTTAAGCTGTAAACCTAGAATCTTGAGTTTATTGTCGTGTGCAAAGTCGAAGACTTGAGGTCGCATATCTTCTTGAGTGTCGAGATGTATTTCATAGTTAAAATCAAAAGTGTTGACCACCTTAGTTGCATGTGGGATTTTTGACAAAGCTTCGGTTTCAATTCGGTAGTCAAATTCAACTAAAATGATTTGTTGTTGACCTTTACGGAGTTCGTCTAGGTTTTGATCAGCAACCAGCTTACCTTCTTTTATGATCAATACACGGTCACAAATACTTTCTACTTCTGAGAGGATATGACTGGATAGGATTACAATTTTATCTTCCCCTAGGGTACGAATTAATTTTCGAATTTCTACCATCTGATTGGGATCGAGACCAGTTGTGGGTTCGTCTAAAATTAAGATTTCAGGATCGTGAAGTAGTGCGGCTGCAATTCCAACACGTTGTTGGTATCCTTTGGAAAGGGTTTCTATTTTACGGTTCTTAAATTCGGTTAGCCCCACTTGTTCGATGATACTTGCCAATGGTGGGTTCTTGATTTTATAAAGAGATGCAGTAAATTGTAGGTACTCTAAAACGTATAGTTCTCTATAAAGCGGATTGTTTTCGGGCAGGTACCCTGTGCGTTGTTGTACACTTTTGAGGGAGTCTCGAAAGTCAGCTCCTTTATACGTAATCGTTCCGTCCCACTGTTCAACCGAACCGGTTAAAATTTTCATGAGCGTAGACTTCCCTGCGCCATTTGGGCCTAGTAAACCGACAACTTCTCCAGCCTTCAATGCCACTGAAATACCTCGGAGCGCATCAATTGTACCGTATTTTTTTTTGATTTGATCGAGAACTAAAGCCACTTGTTTTTTTTTATAAAGATAAATTAAAATATGCTTACATGCGTTTATAAATAAACCAGGGGATGCGCTCAAGAATCCAAGCGATTATTACCCAACGTCGGCTGATATAAACAATTCTTTTCTTTTTCTGAATACTTCGAAATATTTGCCTTGCAGCTTTTTCTTTACTGGATACCCAGAACATTTTATCCGCTTTTGCTATTGCAGTTTTCACAAAGCCCGGACGAACATCAGTGGTGTAAATAGGCAGCTTATCGTAGGCTACTTTCTGAGCCATCCCTTCAAGATAAATCGATTGGTATGCTTTTGAAGCACTATATGCTGGTGCTTGTCTCCCTCCTCTGCGACTTGCAACCGAAGAGATGTTGACTAAATGACCCTGTCCTTGTTGCTCAAAATAACGCATACTCCAATTGACTAATTGGGTAAAGGCAATTACATTCAACTGATTGGTTTCATTTTCTAAGGAATAATCATAGTCCAAATTGAGGTGCCCAATCCCAGCGCTGATAATAAAAAGATCGATGCCTTCTAATGTTTTTTCTAAAGCTTCAAGTTATTCTATCGTATTGGGTTTTGTGGTGTCGAATACAGCTATGTGTATCTGTTCTGGATACTCTTTTTGAAGCTCTAGAAGATGACCTTCCCTTCTTCCAGTAACGCCAACACGATAATTGTTCCTCACCAACTCTCGTGCAAGGGCTTTTCCTATTCCGGAGCTTGCTCCAATAATAATCGCTTTTTTGGGTGCTTTTTTCATGAGATAGATTTACAGGCTGAGGTGGGTGTCGTCACAAAAAGGTGTTCCGTTACTTTTTTTACAGTTACACAACCTTGTTGTTCCTGTTCTTTTTACAGTAAATTTTTGTGGTTTAAACTTGGTTCCATGATGCGAACCATCGCAAAAAGGTTGATTTTTGCTCATCCCACAAGCACACCAGAGATACGCTTCTCCTTTGGTTAAGGATGCAGAAAAAGCTTCTAAAGTAGTTGTATTCGTTTTTTTAAATCCTGCGCTCCATTCACTTTTTAAATCTGGAGATTTAACAAAAGGGTAAAAATAAGAAGCCGCCCAAGGATCGTTTGTTTTTTGTTGTAAACCGTATTCTTTTGGATAACTGCTCTGGAAGGTTGCTGTCCCAAAAAGCTGATCCCAAAGGCTGAACATATTCCCGAAATTTCCATTGGGTTCACTTGCTGCATCTAATCGGGAAGTTCCATGGTGGGAATGATGAAAGGCAGGGGTAATGATGATGCGTTCCAGTATTTTTATTATTGGGCGTAGAGCAGCATGTTGATAAAAAGGCTTATCCCATTTCAGTTGACTGTGCGAACCGATGATGATCAATTGCTTTAGGATCAGACCCAATGCAACAACTTTTCCGCCTCCTAAAAAAAGAACTAATGCAACCCACCAAATGTTAGGCATTAATAGATAATATAAAAGCGCATTGCGATAAGAAACAAAAAACCCCATCTCTTCTGCTTGATGATGCGGACGATGCAATTTCCATAAGAAAGGAGTTTCGTGTGCTGTTCGATGATACCAATATTGCAGTACATCGTCTATTAGTATATATGCAGCAAACAAACCAACAAAGGGTAGTGATGCTAAGGCTAAGCGATATTGAGGGAAAAAGTAATTACCAAGACCGAACATCAGAAGAACAATTATTGGTTTTACTAGATTCCCAAGAACTAAAAAGCTTAAGATTTCTTGAATCCAATCTCCTTTTTTTCGATTTGAATTTTTTAAAAACCCCGAGATGCTTTCCAATATACCAAAGAGCAGGATAATCCCAACAAAAAAGTATACGTCAACATTTTTTATCGTTAGCAGTTCCTCAATCATAAGGGATATTTATTGCAATTAAATTCATAATATGATCTTAAATGTACATATTTCTTTACGTAGGGTAAATTAAATAGCTAAAAATTTGTTTTTCTCAATCTGGAGTGTACATTTGTAATCTATTAAAACAATGATGAATACTACAACTACATATTTCAACCGTTTCTTTTTCTTCTTCTATCAAGAAGAAAACAGGACATTGTAATATTATTAAGTTGATAACCTATACAAGTCCTGATTTAATCGGGACTTTTTTTTTGAACAAAAAGGAAAACTAAAGAATGCAATCGATCATCGCCATACAAGGAATACAAGGTTCTTTTCACCATCAGGTGGCATTGAACTATTTCCCGACGGACATACAGCTTTTAGAGTGTTTAACTTTTGACGCACTTGCAGATGCACTTGTTTCAGGGAAAGCAACACAAGCTGTTATGGCAATTGAAAATTCTATTGCCGGATCGATTATTCCAAATTATGCGTTGCTCGATCGCCACAACTTACAGATAATAGGGGAGTCTTATTTGAATATTGAGCACAACCTAATGGGTCTCAAAGGACAATCAATAGCTGATCTGAAGGAGGTACATTCCCACCCGATGGCCTTGTTGCAGTGTAAAGCATTTTTTTCGGACTACCCACACATTCGTTTGGTAGAAGCTGAAGATACTGCAGACATTGCCCGCAAAATTAATAAAGAACAACTTCAGGGTATTGGAGCAATAGCGAGTGTTAAGGCTTCAGATATTTTCAACTTAGAGTTATACGCTGCATCGATTCAAACCATCAAAAACAACGTTACACGTTTTGTGATTATTCAAGCCAAAGGCGCTTTGGTCGAAGAGAAGCAAATCAATAAGGTGGCCTTAAAGTTTGTTTTGGACCATCAACGTGGAAGTTTAGCTGCGATATTAAATGTTATGAGTGACTGCCAGTTGAATCTTACCAAAATTCAATCCTTACCTGTTATCGAAACCCCTGGCAAATATGCCTTTTTTGTGGATGTTACCTTTGATGTTCTTGATCAGTATAAAAAAGCGCGATCCATAATTGAAATTATGGCAATTGAATTTAAAATTCTTGGAGAATATCCAAACAATAAGATATGAGTACACCAACAGCACAACGCCTTGAAAGCGTAAAAGAATATTACTTTTCTAAGAAACTTAGAGAGGTAGCAGCTTTAATTAAGGCTGGAAACCCGATTCTTAATATGGGAATTGGAAGTCCAGACTTACCGCCAGATCCTTCTGTACTAGATGCAATGCAGCAGAGTTTGTCGGATTCTAAAGCCCATATGTATCAAAGTTATCAAGGGCTACCTGAATTGCGCGAAGCCATTGCATCTTTTTACCAATCGCATTATGATGTAACTTTAAACCCAGCTAACGAAATACTACCGCTGATGGGCTCTAAAGAAGGAATCATGCATATTTCTATGGCATTTTTGGATAAGGGAGATCAAGTTTTAATTCCAAATCCTGGGTACCCAACCTACAGTTCCGTTACCCAGTTACTTGAGGCGGAAGCTGTATTTTACGATCTTAAAGAAGCGAATAACTGGCAACCAGATTTCGAAGCACTAGATCAAATGGATACCAGTCGCATCAAAATCATGTGGTTGAATTACCCACATATGCCAACTGGTGCACAAGTTGATACGAATACCTTTAAACGTTTAATCGCTTGGGCCAAAAAGAGCAATGTTTTGTTGATCAACGACAATCCGTACAGTTTTATCCTAAACGATTCTCCGCAGAGTCTAATGAGTCAGCCTGGAGCAATGGAAGTTGCCATGGAATTGAACTCTTTAAGTAAGGCTTTTAACTTAGCAGGATGGAGAGTGGGTATGCTTTCTGGGAATTCAGAAAACATCAATGCCGTGCTTAAGGTTAAGAGTAATATGGATTCAGGTATGTTTTATGGAATCCAAAAAGGAGCTATTGCCGCCTTACAATTAGAAACCTCTTGGTTTACTGAACTCAATAAGGTGTATGCAGAACGCAGAGAGGCAATGATTGAATTGGCAACGCTTATGGGAAGTACCTTCGATCCAAAAAGTGTTGGTATGTTTTTGTGGGCCAAGTTGAATGACCCCACAATCAAGTCAGAAGAGTTTATCGATACTATTCTTAAAGAACACCATATTTTCATTACTCCAGGAACTATTTTTGGAAGCCAAGGAGAAGGATATATTCGCTTTTCACTGTGCGTAAAAGTCGAGCAAATTCAAACCGCAATTAATCGATTGAAGTCATGAAGATCTATGTAATAGGAATCGGTTTGATTGGTGGATCTATGGTTTTAGATCTGAAGGAAACCCTACAAGATGTCGAAATTATTGGTATAGACTCCAATAAGGCACATCTTGACCAAGCGTTACAGATTGGAATCATCGATCGTATTGGTACTTTGGATACAATAGCAGAAGCCGATCGGGTTATTTTGAGTATACCAGTAAAAGAGTCAATGCAACTTTTACCGGAGCTTCTAGATCAGTTACATGTCGATGCATTGTTATGGGATGTTGGTTCGACAAAAGAACAACTGTGCAAACTCATTGCGAGCCATCCTAAGCGTGATCAGTTTTTAGCTGCTCATCCCATTGCTGGTACCGAATTTTCGGGGCCACAAGCGGCACATAAAGGCCTTTTTCAAGGGAAGCCACAGATTTTATGTGAGTCCAATAAAACCCGTCCAGACCTGTTGTTGTGGGCAAAACAAACCTTTCGTCAGATGGGAATGTATTTGCGCTTTATGGAAGCAGAAGCTCATGACAAGCATATGGCTTATGTTTCTCATTTATCACACATCAGCTCTTTTATGTTAGGAAAAACAGTTCTTGAAAAAGAAGAGGATGAGAATAATATCTTTGACCTCGCCGGGAGTGGATTTGAATCTACCGTACGTCTGGCAAAAAGTTCCCCAGCAATGTGGACGCCCATTTTCGAACAAAATAAAGATAATGTAATAGAAACCCTAGACGCATACATACAGAACCTGGAACACTTCAAAAGCCTTCTTGTAAAGGACGATTATAGCGCTTTGTTTCAAGAGATGAAAAACACGAATCAATTAACATCAATATTAAACGGAATCAGTAAAAAATAAATCAAACAAAATGGAAAATAAACCTCAAATGAGAGAATGGCTTAACGACTTTGGTCTTTCTCACCCCCTTGTTATCGGTGGACCTTGTAGTGCCGAAACAGAAGAACAAGTGTTGAAAATTGCACATGAACTTAAGGATACCGATGTAACGGTTCTTCGTGCTGGAATTTGGAAACCAAGAACCCGTCCTGGAATGTTCGAAGGGGTAGGAGCTATTGGACTGAAATGGCTGCAAAAAGCAAAAGCTGAAACTGGTCTATTGACCGCTACTGAAGTTGCGAACGCAGTTCATGTTAAACTCGCTTTAGAACACGATGTAGATATCCTTTGGATTGGTGCTCGTTCTACTGTAAGTCCTTTTATCATGCAAGATATTGCTGATGCACTTGAAGGAACGGACAAAATTGTTCTAGTTAAAAACCCCGTAAATCCAGATTTGGCTTTATGGTTAGGTGGTGTTGAGCGTTTGTATACTGCAAACATCAAAAAACTAGGCTTGATTCATAGAGGTTTTTCTTCATATGAGAAGTCAAAATACAGAAACAATCCGGAATGGCAAATCGCTGTTGAGGCACAAAGCAAATTTCCAGATCTTCCTATGATCTGTGACCCTTCGCACATTGCTGGTAAAAGAGACTTGATTTTTGATATCTGTCAAACTGCATTGGATTTAAATTTCGATGGACTTATGGTTGAGTCGCACTGGGACCCAGACAATGCCTGGAGTGATGCTGCGCAGCAGGTAACACCCACTGTTCTAGTTCAGATCATGAAAGATCTTAAGATCAGAAAAGAGAGTAATGAAGAAGAGGCATATAACACCGCATTGAATACATTACGTGCTCAAATTGATATTGCTGATCAAACAATCCTTGATACTTTAGGGAAGCGAATGAAAGTAGCTGAGGATATCGGAACGTTGAAGAAATCTAAAAACGTTGCTGTTTTACAAAACAAGCGTTGGAACGAAATTTTGGGTAAAATGATTCTAGAAGGACAAGATCGTAATTTGTCAGAAGAATTTATCCTTAAGATTTTTAAGGCAATTCATCAAGAATCAATCAATCATCAAGAAGAGGTTGTAAATAAATAACCGCTTCACTTCATAAAAAAAACCGGCAATTGCCGGTTTTTTTATTTTATATAAAGACAGGTAAACTATCCAAGAGCTTTTGCAATTCGTGCAACTGCTTCTCTTATGTTATCTTCAGAAGCAGCATACGAAATCCGAATACAAGCATCGTTTCCAAAAGCTTCACCTGTAACAGTAGCAACATGAGCTTTCTCCAGTAAGAAGAGCGCAAAGTCACTAGCGTTATTGATAAGCGTTCCATCTATTGTTTTTCCGAAGTAAAACGAAACATCAGGGAATACATAAAATGCTCCCTCTGGACGATTCAATTTAAAGCCTTCGATTTGTTCTAATAAACCGATGATGAGGTCTCTTCGTGTATTGAACTCATCAACCATGTACTGAATTCTACTTACAGGCTCAAGAAGTGCAGTAATTGTAGCACGTTGTGCAATACAATTTGCTCCACTCGTAATCTGACCTTGCATTTTGTTACATGCTTTAGCAATCCATTCGGCTGCACCAATATACCCAATTCTCCATCCGGTCATAGCAAAAGCCTTAGCTACACCATTTACTGTAATGGTACGGTCGTACAATTCTGGAATACGAGCGATGCTGAAATGTGCAGTACCATAATTGATATGCTCATATATTTCATCAGACAAAATGTAGATGTCTGGGTGTTTTTCTAATACTTTTCCGAGGGCTCTATATTCTGTTTCTGTGTATATAGTTCCACTTGGGTTGTTTGGCGAATTGAACATAATCAATTTCGTCTTCGGTGTAATAGCTGCTTCCAATTGTTCTGGAGTGATCTTGAAATCCGTTTCTATAGAAGATGGGATGATGATTGACTTTGCTTCTGCTAAGGTTGCAATTGCAGAGTAGCTAACCCAATACGGAGCTGGAAGTAATACTTCATCTCCTGGATTAAGTAATACCATGCATAAGTTTGCAATCGATTGTTTTGCTCCAGTAGAAACTACAATTTGAGAAGGCTTATAATTCAGTTGATTGTCGCGCTCAAATTTCGTGCAAATAGCTTCTTTCAAATCTACGTATCCATCTACAGGAGAATAGGAGTTGTAGTTATCTTTTACAGCTTGTATTGCAGCGTCTTTAATGTATTCTGGTGTGTTGAAGTCAGGTTCTCCAAGACTGAGACCAATGATGTCTACCCCCTTATTTTTAAGCTCACGAGCTTTTGCTGCCATTGCCAAAGTGGCCGAAACTGGCAAGCTGTTTATTCTATCCGATAATGCATCCATAAAGTAACAAGTTTAAACGGGTTGTACGCCCATTTGTTTTAAAAATCTAAAGTGCGAAAATAAGGCACTTCTAGTAGTTTTATACTCGTTATAGGGTAAATTAAATTCTTTTGCAGTTTTCTTAACAATTTTAGCAATATCTGTGTAATGTACATGGCTAATGTGTGGAAAAATGTGATGTTCAATTTGATGATTCAGTCCACCAGTAAACCAATTCATGAACTTGTTTTTAGTAGAAAAGTTAACCGTCGTTAATAATTGATGAATTGCCCAAGTGTTTTTCATAGTACCAGTTTCTTTGTCTGGTAAAGGCATTTGAGCATCTTCAATGATGTGTGCCAATTGAAATACAAGACTTAAAATAAGGCCAGCAACATAATGCATTGCGAAAAAGCCAATCAAAATTTTCCACCAAGCCATTTCAAGAAAAAGCATGGGTACTACGATCCAGATGGATGTATACAAAGCTTTGGTGAAGATCAAAATTGCCCATTGGCGTAAAGGCTGTAACGCTTTACGGTAAGTGATTTTACGCTTAAGGAATCGGTATGTTTGTTGGAAATCGGTGCTAATTGCCCAGTTGATAGTCAACAAACCATACAGAAGTACAGAGTATAAATGCTGAAATTTATGTATTGGTAACCATTGACTATGCTTCGAAAAACGAATGATACGTCCCGCTTCAAGATCTTCGTCATGCCCATGAATGTTGGTGTATGTATGGTGAAGAATGTTGTGTTGTACTTTCCAGTTGTGCACGTTACCTGCTAAAATGTAGATACTGGATCCCATTAATTTATTGATCCATGGAATTTTGGAAAACGATCCATGATTCCCATCGTGCATTACATTCATTCCAACTCCTGCTATTCCAACACCCATTGCTAGAGCAAAAAGAAGCTTAATCCAGGCGTTAAATTCAGTGAATAGAATCAAAAAATAAGGCGCAACAACCAAAGCAAGCATGAAAAAGGTTTTTACGTATAATTTCCAATTCCCAGTTTTTGGTGTGTTTATGTTTTTAAAGTGTTCATTTACACGTTTGTTAAGTGTGATGAAAAACTTTTTTGGATCTTTTCTAGAAAACCTTAGAGGCGCATTTTCATTCGACATACTAAATAGATTATTTGTGGTTTATTCGTTTAACTAGTTCTATTTTTGTTAAAATTTACATTTTGAATATAGTAGAACATTATTTCCCAGATCTTTCTCTCCGTAAAAAGAAGCAATTTACACAATTGGAGTCACTTTATGGAGAGTGGAACGAAAAAATTAATGTCATATCTCGGAAAGATATTGCAGAACTCTATGAAAGACATGTACTTCACTCCATAAGTATTGCTCGATTGATTGAATTCGCGCCTGGAACACAAATTCTAGATGTGGGTACAGGTGGTGGTTTTCCTGGGATTCCTTTGGCCATACTTTTCCCTCAGGTCGATTTCTTTTTGATTGACAGTACAGGGAAGAAAATAAAAGTAGTACAAGAAATTAGTCAGGCACTTGATTTGCGTAATGTAGAAGCACGTCATCAACGTGCACAAGATTTTAAACGTCCCGTTGATTTTGTTGTTAGCAGAGCTGTGACTCGAATGGATGTTTTTGTTCCTTGGATAAAAAAGAATATTGCAAAAAAAAGCAAGCATAGTCTACCGAATGGTATTCTTTATCTCAAGGGTGGAGATTTAAAAGAAGAGCTTAAAAGCTTTCCTAAAGCCAAAACATTTCCTTTGTCCGATTTCTTTGAAGAAGAATTCTTTGACACTAAAAAAATTGTTCACTTGCCTTTATAGGTCTCGAATTTAGTTTAGTGAAAATGGAGTATCCAGCTGAAAGACTGGTACTTCTACTTCAAATTCCTTTGCAGAACTGTGGTTAATCATTGTGTAAAATCCTTTCATCGCTCCGGTGGGAGAATTTAAAATACAGCCCGATTCGTATTGAACCATTTGACCTGATTTCATTATTGGTTTTTTACCTACAACGCCAGGGCCATCAACTATTTGTGTGGGTTTAGTGCTTTCCATTATCTTCCAGTGCCGTTTGATGAGTTGAACTACATCCTTGCTTTGGTTTTCTATGGTAATCAAATAACGAAAGGCATGATTTGGGGTGCTGTTTTTTAGAAAACTACCCTCATAGCGTGTTTCAACTGAAATACGAATCCCTTTGGTTACTTGCTGAATCATTTGGTCTTGAATTTTAAGATTCAATTGCAATATAATCATAATTAATAAAATAGATTTAATTTTCTATTTCAAAGGATGAAAGTGTTCTTGTAGCAATCAATGCATCGTGTTGATTTCCAATAAGCCTAGTGTATACCAATATGATGTACTGATTTTCTGTAGCAGCATGGGAACCACTTATTTTGTTTTTATCCAAGCCTTCTTCTGACTTCCAGACGTATTTATAGTTGTAAAAACCCTGTTTCAGTAGGAAGATTCCTTCGTAAACTTCATAACTCGGATTGTACGATAGTTTGTACTGATCTTTCAATTCGTAATTAGAAAACTTACCGTAAATGTAAATTTCTTCTTCTTTTAGGGTGTATTGCTTGGCTAAACTAAAATATACTTGAGTATAATCGGCCTCAATAGCGGGGTCTTCCCCTTGTACTGTGTTAACGGCAAAGTCTCCGTTGATGTCAGGGTTGAAAGTGTATGGATAGTTTTTTCGTTCCGGATCGGTGAATAAATAGGTTTGGTAAACATCTTCTTGTTCCACATGACTGATACTGGGGTTTACAACCCGACTATCTTTTGTGTCGAAATAAAAAAACTCATTTCCACCTTCGAATTGTAAGGGAAGATCGTACCGATAATGTAATTCTCGCCCAATAACATATTGGGGTTTCGAGATCGTTTTGATTGCGTCCCATTGCTCGTTTTGAAGCAGAACAATATTCAAGTCACTGTTTGGATTTCGAAGATTAAAACCAACGGGATTTAGAGAAAATTGCACTGTTTGATGGGAGGAATATTGTGCGAGTTCTCTACTTCGGAAAACACCTCCTTCGATTGAAGCTAAATTTTCATGAATCAAAAACTTACGTCTAAACATCAACTCATCTGAACTGTCGTAAATCGAAACCATATAATTACCCGAGTGTTTGAATTGGGTATTTTCGTTGGGAAGTGTCAATTCGTAGTGGGTGTAACGTTGTAAGGTTCCGAAGGAACTGCGGTAGTTCGAAATGCGTTGATCATCAAAACCTTCTAAGTATTCGTTTTTAAATAAGTTGGAAAGTGTCCAGTCGTGATTAAAATATTCAATACGGTAATAATAGTTGTTTTCTTTCGCCAATAAGTCATCAAATTCAAGTACGAACGATTCTCCTTTTTGAACCAATGGAAATTGATGCTTTCCATCTGTTCCTTTGAAAGAAATACTTTTAAGAAAAGGAGCGTTGGTGATTTCGTTTAACACTTGACTATAGCCTGTAAAGAGTATGAATAGTGTTGAAAAAAGAGTTAAAAATGTCCTTAAGGCTTCCATCTCACAAAGATACAACATCTTGATTAATTCTATTATTTCTATGGGCAGCTTCCTTGAAGGTTAAACAAGTTATTTAGAATCAGTATAAATAAATCGAATTACTTTTAAAAGCACTTTTAGTAGAGGGTTTTAATTAGTAAATTTGCATGATTTTTAGAATTTAATAATTCAATTCATGTCCAAAGACATCCATATCCGTAGAGGATCAAACCTAAACCTCGAGGGTGAAGCAAACAAGATTCTGGTTGATATACCTGTTTCGAAGACTTTTGCTTTAAACCCCGATGATTTTTTCAACATCACACCGAAGTTGATCGTAAAAGAAGGAGATTCTGTTAAAAAAGGATCGCCTCTATTTTTCTCAAAACACAACCCCCGAATTCATTTTGTTTCTCCTGTTTCTGGAGAAGTGACTGCAATTGTACGAGGCGCAAAACGTAAAATTCTTCAGGTAGTTGTTACTTCTGATGGATTGAACGAAGCTGTAACTCACGAGGTTCCTAATGTTGAATCACTCGATGCTGAGGCAATCAAAGAAATTATATTAAAAAGTGGTAGCTGGCCGTTCATCAAACAGCGCCCTTACAATACGGTAGCACAGCCAGAAGATAGTCCAAAATCTATTTTCATATCGACTTATGCTACTGCACCCTTAGATGTTGACTTTAACTTCTTGTTGAAAAACAATAAAGATGATTTTAAAAGAGGAATCTCAATATTGAATAAATTGACAACTGGGGATGTAAACATTACGGTAGAAGAATCTTTCAGAGGATTTTTTGACAGTATTGATGATGCTAAAATAATAGGTGTTTCTGGACCACACCCTTCTGGGAATGTTGGTGTACAGATTCACAATGTCGATCCAATTAATTACGGCGAAAAAGTATGGGTAGTTAACCCAGAAGATGTTGTTAATATTGGATTACTCTTTTCAACAGGTCAATTTTCTGCACAGCGCACGCTTGCAGTTGTTGGATCTTCTGTTGAGAAACCACAGTATTACAAAGCAACTATAGGGGCTGCCTTAAAGCCTTACCTAGAAGCTTCACTAGTAAACAATGATGAAGAAGTTCGCGTTATAAACGGAGATGTGTTGAGTGGTTCGATTTCTTCAGAAGAAGGCTATGTCGGTTTTTATAACAATGTAGTTTCTGTTATTCCAGAAGGAAATCACTTCCGTATGTTTGGATGGTTACCTTTTGTAGATAACCATGTGCCTAGTATTTCTAGAACATCATTTTCGTGGTTGTTTGGATCTAAGAAATCTAAAGTTACAACAAACCTAAACGGAGAAGAGCGTGCACTAGTTGTTACTGGTGAAATGGAAAAAGTATTTCCAATGAATATTTTTCCAATGCAGTTGATTAAGGCGTGTATGGTCGAAGATATAGAACGAATGGAAGCTCTAGGGATTTACGAAGTAGTTCCTGAAGATTTCGGTTTGATAGATTATGCTTCTACTTCAAAAATTGAAGCACAAGATATCATCAAGAAAGGAATTGAGTTAATGATTAAAGAAGTAGGATAAAAACAAAACATATGAGTTTTTTAAGAAACAAAATTGATCAAATAAAAAAGCCTTTTGCTAAAGGCGAAAAGTGGGAAAAATTTGCTCCGGCGGTTAACGCATTTGACACCTTTTTATTTGTGCCAAATCACACAACCCACAAAGGAGCTCACATTCGTGATGCTGTAGATTTAAAACGGACAATGGTGACTGTAATCATAGCACTTTTACCTGCTTTGATTTACGGAATATACAACACAGGATATCAATATTTCATCCAAACTGGAGAAGCGTTCACATTCTTAGACGCCTTCATCCACGGTTCATGGAAAATTGTTCCTATGATTATTGTGTCTTATGTAGTTGGATTAACCATTGAATTTATTTTCGCGATCTACAGAGGCCACGAAGTAAATGAGGGATACTTAGTTACAGGACTTTTAATTCCTATGATTATGCCTGTTGATATTCCTTTATGGATGGTCGGAATTTCTACTGCCTTTGCAGTATTGATTGCAAAAGAAGCTTTCGGTGGAACTGGAATGAATATTTTGAATCCAGCACTTACCGCACGTGCCTTCGCCTTTTTTGCTTACCCCACCTATATGTCAGGAAACAAAGTATGGGTTTCAGAAGCTTCGAATGTAGATGCTATATCTGGAGAAACAATTTTAGGATCACTTGCAGCCGGTAACGATGTAAGTTATTCAATGTTCGAAATGTTCCAAGGATCTATACCGGGCTCAATTGCCGAAACATCTACGTTGTGGATTGCAGTTGGCGCACTTATTTTGATATATACCGGCGTTGGTAGCTGGCGTATTATTGTTGGAGGAATATTAGGAGCTGCAGTAATGGGCTTCTTGTTCAATCTTTGGGGCGCAAACGCACTAATGAGTTTTTCTTGGATGAACCACTTAGTAGTAGGAGGCTTCGCTTTCGGTATTGTTTTTATGGCAACCGATCCAGTATCAGCCGCACAGACCAATAAAGGAAAGTGGATTTATGGAGTTTTGGTTGGAATCTTCTGTATTCTAATTCGAGTATTCAACCCCGCATATCCAGAAGGTGTAATGCTTGCAATTCTTTTAATGAATGTGTTTGCACCTACAATTGACCATTATGTGGTTGAAGCAAATATTTCTAAACGTAAAAAACGTTGGGCATTAACTCAACTTAAAACAGCATAATTATGAATAGAGATAGTAATTCTTATACCTTTCTTTTTGCAGCGATAATGGTTTTTGTAGTAGCCTCTTCTTTGGCTTTTACAGCAACAACACTTAAAAGCAAGCAAGACGAAAATGTTCGTAAAGAACAAATGCAAAACATTCTGTCCACTATTGGAATCGAAAGTGATCGTGATGGCGCAGAAAAATTGTACAACGAATACGTAACACAACAATTAGCACTTACTCTCGAAGGTGTGTCCGATGATGAGGTAAATGCGTTTAAAATTCAATTGGGTACTGAAGTTAAAAAACCAGTTGAACAACAACGTTTTCCTTTATATGTTGCAGAGGTTAAATCTGAAACTTTCTATATCGTTCCCTTACGTGGATCAGGTTTATGGGATGCGATTTGGGGATATATCGCTCTAGAAAGTGATATGAGAACCATCAAAGGAGCCGTATTTGATCACAAAGGTGAAACAGCAGGATTAGGAGCTGAAATTACGCAACAGTGGTTTCAAGATCGCTTTGTAGGTGAAAAAATAACAGATGCTAATGGAATCCTTGTTGGTATTGCAGTTTCTAAAACGAACAATGATCCGTTAGGAAACGACAAAGAGGACCACGAAGTGGACGCAATCTCTGGGGCTACCATCACAGGTGATGGTGTAACCGATATGATTTCTGAACGCTTAGCACATTATACTCCTTACTTTAAGCGTTCAGCTACAAAATCAGTAGAAGAAATTATTGAAGAAACTTCTACAGAAGAAGTTACAACGGAGGAAGCCCAAACAATTGCTTACCAAAACTAAGACCATGAAGCAAAAAAATACCCCGGTACAAAAACCAAGCTTGTTCTTTGTCAACAAAGATAAAGAAGCCTTGTTTTCGAAAAAGAACAGAGCTTTGCTCTCGGATCCTATGGATGACAACAACCCAATAACCGTTCAGGTTTTAGGAATTTGTTCTGCACTAGCGATCACTGTTCAGCTGAAGCCAGCCATCGTAATGAGTATTTCTGTTTTAGTTGTTATGGCAGCTTCAAACGTAATCATTTCCTTATTGCGTAATTTGATTCCCAATCGTATTCGAATCATTGTACAACTCGTAGTTGTAGCAGCAATGGTTGTTTTGGTAGATCAAGTTTTGAAAGCTTTTGCTTACGATGTGTATAAAGAATTATCGATTTTCATCGGTCTAATTATAACCAACTGTATCGTTATGGGACGACTAGAAGCATTTGCCTTGGCAAATACACCTTGGAAATCCTTTTTAGATGGAATTGGAAATGCAGCTGGATATGGATTCATCCTTATAGTTGTTGCTTTTTTTAGAGAATTGCTAGGTTCTGGAAAATTATTTGGTTTTCAAGTTGTTCCCGATGCCTTATACGCTATGGGATATGAAAACAATGGACTGATGCTCTTATCGCCAATGGCATTGATTACTGTTGGACTCTTTATCTGGGTTCAACGTTCTAGAAACCGTAAACTCATTGAAAAAAACTAAGCTATGGAAGCATACATTAATTTATTTGTAAAAAGTATTTTCATTGAAAATATGATTTTCGCCTACTTCTTAGGAATGTGTTCCTATTTAGCGGTATCAAAAACAGTGAAAACAGCAGTTGGTCTAGGCTTTGCCGTTATTTTCGTTCTTGCAATCACGGTTCCAATCAATTTTTTGCTGGACACCTATTTGCTTAAACCAGGTGCATTAGCATGGTTAGGTGTGGACTATGCATCAATCGATTTAAGTTTTTTAAGTTTCATCATGTTCATCGCCGTTATTGCTTCGATGGTACAATTGGTTGAGATGATTGTAGAGAAATTTGCTCCAGCACTTTATGGTGCTTTGGGAATCTTTTTACCCTTGATCGCAGTAAACTGCGCCATCTTAGGGGGATCACTTTTTATGCAACAAAAAGATTTTGGTGGTGTACTAGAATCAGGAGTATACGGATTAGGTTCGGGGATTGGATGGTTTTTAGCGATCATAGCGATTGCTGCTATCCGAGAAAAAATAACATATTCCAACGTTCCAGCTCCTCTTAAAGGATTAGGTATAACGTTTATCATCACAGGATTGATGGCAATTGGGTTTATGAGTTTTATGGGTATTAAATTATAATTTCTACGTATGGATTATACTATTATTTTAGCGAGTGTTGTTGTTTTCTTACTAATCATTTTTATGTTAGTAGGTATGTTGTTGGGGGCTAAAGCCAAATTAATGCCATCTGGGCCGGTAGCCTTAATGATTAATGGCCAAAACAATATTGAAGTTTCTTCGGGAAGTACCTTATTAACTACTCTTGGGAATAACAAAATATTTCTTCCTTCTGCTTGCGGAGGTGGAGGAACTTGTATTCAATGTAAATGTCAAATCACCGAAGGAGGAGGAGAGATATTACCTACCGAAAAGCCTCACTTTTCTCGTAAGGAAATTGCAGACGGATGGCGTTTAGGATGTCAGGTAAAAGTTAAAGAAAACATGGTGATTCAAGTACCTGAAGAGGTGTTTGGAATTAAGAAATGGGAAGCTACCGTAATCCGTAACTGGAATGTTGCTTCTTTCATTAAAGAATTTGTTGTTGAGATTCCAGAAGAAATGGATTACAAAGCAGGAGGGTATATTCAAATTGAAATACCGGAATGTGAAGTGAGTTATTCTGACATTGATATTACAGCGCACCCGGAAGAACACCCTGGTGAACCAGATAAATTCAAAATGGAATGGGATAATTTCAACCTTTGGTCGTTGAATATGAAAAACCCTGAATCTGTTGAGCGTGCGTATTCAATGGCATCTTTCCCTGCAGAAGGTAGAGAAGTGATGTTGAACGTTCGTATTGCATCCCCACCTTGGGATCGTGCTAAAAACGGATGGATGGATGTAAATCCTGGGATAGCTTCCTCTTATATTTTTGCTCAAAAACCAGGTGATAAAGTTACGATCTCTGGCCCTTTTGGAGAATTCTTCATCAACCCTTCTGAATCGGAAATGCTTTATGTAGGTGGTGGTGCTGGTATGGCTCCAATGCGTTCGCACTTATACGAATTATTTAGAACCCTAAAAACAGGACGTATTGTTACGTTTTGGTATGGTGGACGTTCTAAAAGAGAATTATTCTATCTGGAGCACTTCCGTGCACTAGAGCGAGATTTTCCTAATTTCAAATTTTACGTTGCCTTATCAGAACCTTCTGAAGAAGATAACTGGTCAGTTAAAGATGGGTTAGACGGTGAAGGAGATGGTTTCAAAGGTTTTGTTCACCAAGTAGTGATTGATAATTATTTATCAAAACACGACGCGCCAGAGGATATTGAAGTTTACTTCTGTGGACCACCACTAATGAATCAGGCTGTAGAACGTATGGCTGATGATTACGGAATACCACCCGAAAATGTTCGTTTCGACGATTTCGGAGGATAATATTTAAATAAAAAGGTGGCTCTGATGAGCCACCTTTTTTGTTTAATGTCTTAATGTGAAATAAGAGTTTGACTATGGAGATGATTAAAAAACAAGAGCTACACAACCTTGCAATGGAAGTTGTTGGTAAACGCATGGAAGAGGATGGTTTTGAGTTTATGACTGTTAATTCTGAGTTACAAAAAGACCCTCAATTTGTATGTCTAAAGGATAAGAAGTTACATTTTGTAATCGTTCGTGCTGTTTCCTATCCCGATAATCCATTAGATTATGACAAAGTACTCATGGAAACGGTTCGCTCACATGCAGAAAAATTTGATGCTAAAACCTATTATGCAGGAGTTGGATTGGCACATGCAGAAAACTATGAATTACCATTAACAACTAAAGATCCCTATGCAATTAATTTCCAAGGACTTCAGAAAATCGAATCCAATGCGTAAACTTATTTTAATTTCCTTCTTGTTTGCCTTTGTCAATTGTTCTGAAACAAAACGTGTAGAAGTACATCAAGGTTATGCTTTAGGCACCTCATATTCGATCCAATATGGACTTATTAATACTTCTTTCGATAAAGTTCAACAGGGTATCGATTCTCTGTTTACAGTCATCAATACGTCTATGTCCACTTATGTCCCGACTTCCGATATTTCAAAAATAAATAAAGGGGATCTTTTTGTTGCAGTTGATTCTCATTTCAAGACGGTATTTGCTAAAGCTACTGAAGTTTGGAAAGCGACGGATGGTTTTTTTGACCCTACTGTTGGAGCTTGGGTAAATGCGTATGGGTTCGGACCAGAAAAGCCACTCAATACACTTACGAATGAAAACAAAGCCTATTTAAGAAAAATCACGGGCTGGAATACTATTGAGCTTACGAAACTTGGGTTTGTGAAAAAACAACATGCGGAAACCTACCTCGATTTCAATGCCTTAGCAAAAGGATATACCGTTGACATAATAGGAGACTATTTATCACTACTTGGTGCTACAAATTATTTAGTTGAAATAGGAGGGGAGATCGTTGCTCATGGTGTTAGTCCTAAAACAACAGAACCTTGGCGGATTGCTATTGATGATCCTAACCAACAAGAAGAACGCGATTTGATTCAAGTATTATCTCTGAAAGATGAAGCAATTGCTACATCCGGGAATTACCGCAAATCTAGAATTGATTCTGTAACTGGAGAGCGCTATGTCCATTCTATAAACCCACTAACAGGTAATACCGTTAAATCTAATGTATTGAGCGCATCGGTTCGTGCTCCGAATTGCATGACTGCAGATGCTTACGCTACTGCACTAATGGTACTTCCTTTTGAAAAAAGCAAGGCATTGATTGAACGTCTACCTCAAATAGAAGCCTATTGGGTAACCTCTTTGAATGACTCGATACAAGAGCATTTTTCAACAGGCTGGAAACAATAAATTATTTTTTTGTTACAACTGGAATCCGTTCGCTAGGAAGTGCAAAACGTTGTATGTCATCTTCAGGTACTTCTTTAATGAAATCCACGGGAATTGCTTCGAATCCAACTTCTTGTAGTCGCTTGTAGTAATCTTGCCCATAAATACGCACATGATCATACTGCCCAAAAATGCGTGTACGTTCTTGTTGATCGGTTATAGAATCATCCTCAAAAGTATTTTCTCGGTCTTCTTCTAGAGGGACTTGTAAAATAGCCGTTCCTCCGGGTTTTAAAACTCGATACAGTTCTTCCATCGCTTTCAAATCATTTGGAATATGTTCTAAAACGTGATTACACAGTATAAAATCATATGTATTGTCTTCAAACGGAAGTGCGCAAATATCAGCTTTTACATCGGCTAACGGAGAGTGTAGATCAGTAGTGGTGTAGTCCCAATGCGAAAATGACTTAAATTTTTTATAAAAAACCTGCTCAGGTGCTACATGTAAAACTCGAATAGCGTCTATCAAAAAGTTAGTTTTTCGATCCAAATACAACCACAAAAGACGATGCCTTTCTAAGGAAAGAGTTCCTGGGCAAAGTGCATTTAGACGTAAATTTTGATACCCGTAGGGTAAGAATTTACGATACGAACTTCCATCTATAGGATCGGTAAATCGGTTGCCTTTAAAATACAATTTAATCAAAGGTCTAAACCAAATACTCAGTTGAATCAACCAAGGTCTAGGGACAAGGTTGAGAAGGGTTTTCATAATACAAGGGCTTCTTTTCGGAAGGGGTTTTCTTCATGACTTGTAATGCCAAGAGCTTCGTATATGTACTGGAAGGTAGAAAGTAATTCAGGTTTTCCGTCGATCAGGGCTACATCATGTTCGAAATGTGCGCTGGGTAAACCATCAGCTGTTAAAATGGTCCAGCCATCTTTCAGGTGCTTGATGCGGTGAGTTCCTCTATTGATCATGGGTTCGATAGCCAAAACCATTCCGTCTTGAAATTTTTTCCCACGACCTCTTTTTCCATAGTTCGGAACTTCGGGCCCTTCGTGCATTGTAGTACCCAATCCGTGTCCGACCAATTCCCGAACTACGCCATAGCCTTCATTCTCAGCATGCTGTTGGATTGCATAAGCAAGATCCCCAATGCGGTTTCCCGCTTTGAATTCAGCAATCCCTTTGTATAAAGATTCTTTGGTAACCTGTAATAACTTTTCATTCTCTGGATCGATTTCACCTACTCCAAAAGTATAGGCATGATCTCCATAAAAACCATTTTTTAGAGAACCACAATCAATTGAAATAATGTCGCCTTCTTGCAATGGGTTTTTATTTGGAATTCCATGAACAACTTGCGCATTGGGACTCATACACAAGGTGTTTGGGAAGTTGTAAAGCCCTAAAAATCCTGGAATAGCGCCATGATCTCGAATACAAGTTTCCGCTTTGGCATCTAACTCCAAGGTGCTAACACCTGGCTTTATTTCGCTGGCGAGCATACCCAAGGTTTTTGAAACGATCAAGGCGCTTTCACGCATCAATTCTATTTCTTCAGCGTTTTTTAATAAAATACTACTCATTCTGCATAGGCGTTTTTGTAATCGTTTCCTTTCAATATTTCAAGCATATCAAGCTCTAGTGTTTGAATTGGAAACTCTACAATTCGGTTCATCTCTTTACCACTCTTGGTAAAGATTAATGTTGGTACATTGAAGAGATCAAAGGGTTTTTCTATTCCATTTGGGGTATCCTTATCTTCGGATACTGCTATAATTTCAATTGATTCAATTGGATAGCCTGCTGCTTCTAAAATTTTCATCATGGGAGACACTTCTCGCTGACTGTCTTCACACCAGGTTCCCATCAATAGTGTAATTGTGATGTCTTTCAACAAAGGTTTCAATTCAGAAGCCGCTTCGGTATTTACTTTGTAAAAATCATACTCTGTGGCGTACCAAGATGAAAATAATTTCAATTGAGGTAGGTTGATTACTCCTAAAATAATTTCTTCTCCTTCAATTGTTGTACTTTTAAGATTGTCCGCAATAGTTACTACAGTTTCTTTTTTTGGAACTGGTTTTTTAGTCTCTCCGCAGTTACATAGTATGACCGATACTAAAAGAATTAAAAGAGTTCTCATATTATAAGTGATTTTTGAGTCATGGCTTCGGGTTGACTAACTCCCATAATATCGAGAATGGTAGGTGCCAAATCGCCTAATACCCCTGAAGCTATTTTTTTCTTGTGGTTGTCTACCAAAATAATAGGAACAGGATTGGTGGTATGAGCCGTATTAGGACTTCCATCGGGATTGATCATTGTTTCGCAGTTCCCATGATCGGCAATAACGAGTACTGCATAGTCTTGGGTTAAAGCAGCTTCGATGACCGATTGAGCACAACTGTCTACGGTTTCACAAGCTTTAATTGCTGCATCTAAATCACCAGTATGTCCAACCATATCGGGATTGGCAAAATTGAGGCAAATGAAGTCAGCGGTTTCTTTTTGTATTTCTGGAATTATAGCATCACGGATTTCAAAGGCACTCATTTCGGGCTGCAAATCGTAGGTAGCAACTTTTGGAGAAGGGCATAAGACACGTTCTTCTCCAGGAAAAGGTTCTTCACGTCCTCCGTTAAAGAAAAAGGTAACGTGTGGGTATTTTTCTGTTTCAGCAATTCGAATCTGGATTTTCCCAGCAGTTGAGAGCGTTTCTCCTAAAGTGTCTTTTAAATTGTCTTTATCAAAAACGACTTGTACATTTTTGAATGAACTATCATAATTGGTCAGGGTCACATAATGTAAGTTCAAGGGAGTCATTCCTTGAGCTTCAAAGGCTTTTTGTGACAAGGCTTGTGATAGTTCACGTCCACGATCTGTTCTGAAATTAAAGAAGATAACAACATCGCCGTTTTCTAGGGGAGCAAGTGCATTCCCGGCACTGTTCTTTGCAATTAGTGGGGCGATGAATTCATCCGTTACATCCTTATCGTAAGATTCTTGAATGGCGGTTGCAAAATCATCTACGGCTGTTCCAGTACCGCGAACAATAACATCGTATGCTTTTTGGATACGTTCCCAACGTTGATCCCGATCCATTGCATAGTAGCGCCCAATAACAGAAGCTATTTTTCCAGTCGTCGAAGCCATGGCAGCTTCGATGTCTTGTATGAATTTTTTTCCTGATTTTGGATCTACATCACGACCATCTGTAAAGGCATGTAAATATACTTCGTCCATTTTTTCATCTGCTAAAACACCAAGTAAGGCTTTGATGTGGTTAACATGCGAATGAACTCCACCGTCAGAAACCAATCCCATCAAATGAATTTTTTTGTTGTTGGCTTTGGCATAAGCAATGGCTTCTTTTAAAACCACTTCATCTTTCAGAGTGTTCTGCTGAACTGCCAAATTGATTTTCGCTAAGTCTTGATACACAATTCGACCAGCTCCTAGGTTAACGTGTCCAACTTCACTATTTCCCATTTGCCCTTCAGGAAGGCCAACGTGCAAGCCATCGGTTCTGAGGTTGTTGTGAGAGTAGTTCGTATACAAACTATCAATAAAAGGGGTTTTTGCTTGGTCAACAGCAGATACTGAAGGATCTGGAGATTTTCCCCATCCGTCAAGAATCATTAAAATAGCTTTTTGAGACATGAAATATTTTTTTTACAAAGATAGCAAATATGTCAATGAAATTGCTGCATTAAGAATTCTAACCTATCTTTAAACTTTCTAAAACGTTTTATTTGAATAAAGGAATTGTTTATCGTTCAACAGGGAGTTGGTATCTTGTAAAAGACACACAAGGTGATTTTTACTCCTGCCGTATTAAGGGCAAGTTCCGGATTCAAGGAATCAAGAGTACCAACCCAATTGCAGTGGGTGATCGTGTAGATTTTGATGTTATAGAAGAAGAGTCTAAATTGATGGGAGTAATTACTGCCATTGACACTAGAGACAACTATATCGTTCGTCGTTCAGTCAATTTGTCGAAGCAAACTCATATTATCGCTTCCAATATTGATCAAGCATTCTTGTTAATTACCCTCAATAACCCTCCTACATTTTTTGCATTTATCGATCGGTTTTTGATCACCGCAGAAGCCTATCATATTCCAGCAGTTTTATTATTCAATAAAATGGATACCTATGGAGAGGAAGAAAAAGCAGAAATTCAATGGATGCAAAGCGTTTATGAATCC
>Ga0209712_10000176_pt1 | contig 56955 bp, 56 predicted proteins | sample ArcOceMetagenome_FD_187443 | JGI IMG/M metagenome (GOLD analysis project Ga0209712, IMG submission 187443) | Marine eukaryotic phytoplankton communities from Arctic Ocean - Arctic Ocean - Greenland ARC118M Metagenome (SPAdes) (version 2) | ecosystem: Environmental > Aquatic > Marine > Oceanic...
AAAATAACACCGTGAGCTACAAATGCCTGTTTCACTTCCAAAAATTGTTGCTTGCTTAAGCCCTCTGCGATATTTATACCACTTATTTCGGCACCTACAAAGCGGCTTAACGGTGTTACTAAAATTTTTTTGTACCCTGTTGTCATACTAACCAACCTTACATAGTTCTGGGCGGTAGCCATAGGACCTGCCGAAAATTTCAGCTCTAGTGTACCACTAGTAGGTGAGCAGTTGCGGTAAACGGTGTTGGGTTCTTTTTGCGTTCATTAAATATTTTAACACTAGATTTTTTAATAGACGACCCTATTCTATTTGCCACAGAGGTTGTTAACTTTAAACCATTAAAGCATGCCCATATCAGGTGTGTGTCCCGCCTTAGTATGTAGATAAGGGATAACCATTTAGCTCTTTTTAAATAAATAACTATATGACTGGCTGCCTACTAATATTTGTTTATGGTCATACAAACTAATTGCGTAACGCCCACGGAAATCTCGTTTTGCCTGCGCTATCTGATCAACTCGAACAATACACCCTCGGTTAATTCGCCAAAACTGATTAGGGTCAAGCTGCCGCTCTAGCTCCACTAGTGATTGCCGAATTAAATAGGTTTTATTGACAGTAACCACATCAATATACTTTAGATCTGCTTTGAAATAGATAACATCTTTAAGTTGAACTAACTCAGTAGTGTCCTCTATACCTACACGTAGCCACTCTAGCATTAGTGTTTTTTCTGGTAAAAGGGTCTTAACTAGCGCCACTAGCTCATCACGCACCACTGGGGCTTGCTGTTTTAATCTTTGAATAGTCTTACTAAGCCTTTCGTCATTGACAGGTTTCAAAAGGTAGTCCACTGCAGACTCATTAAACGCCTCAACAGCATATTGGTCAAAAGCTGTAACGAAAACAATTTTGGTACCTATAGGTAATTTTTCAGCCACTTGAAGTCCATTTAACCCGGGCATTTGAATATCTAGAAATACTATATCGGGCTTAAGTCTTTGCGCTAACCCAATGGCTTGTAACCCACTGTTAGCCGTGCCAGAAATCTCAAGCTCTGGCCATAAAGTCCCAAGTTTAGAGACCAAATAATTAACAAGATTGGGCTCATCATCAACCACCATTGCTGTCTGCATTAGCACGCTTCCATTGGTATAGTAAGGGTCACGATAGCCCCCGACGGTTCGTTATCCACAATGCTCAAAGCGGCTCTGTCTGCATAAATAGCATGCAGTCGGCGGCGAACATTACTAAGCCCAATACCGGAGTAATGGGTTAGATTAGCACTGCTGAGCGCCTTAAAACCAAGGCCCGTATCGGTGACCTTAATAAGAAGTCCATTATCGCTAAAGGCTAACCCTATGCTCACTTCACCACCTTTAACTGACGGTTCAATGCCATGCTGAATGGCATTCTCAACCAGCGGCTGAACTAACAGTGAAGGGATTGCTAGGTTGGTAAACGATATATCATCTTCAATGCCAATGGGTAAAAATTGATAGGTTAGGCGTTCTCCTAAGCGCATTTTATGCAGCTCTAAATAGGCTTTGAGCAACCATAGTTCGTCTCCAAGGGTATGGTTCTTATCACGGCTGCGATCAAGCTTTACCCTTAACAAGCGAGTTAAATTAACTAAGCTGTTTTCTGCTAATTTTGGATTAATTTCAATTAAACTGACAATATTAGATAAAGTGTTAAACAAAAAGTGGGGTTCAATTTGAGCATGGAGTAACTCTATCTCGTTTTCCAGGGCAATCGTCTCTTGCCTAAGATGCTTGGCCTCAAGTTGAGAAATCTGCTTACCTTGGGAAGCCAAACGCACTTTTGAAATAGTAAATGCACCAAAAAATACGGCAATAATCATGCTAAATAGCAGTACCTCACTTCCAGCAGGGTAGTCAAACAAAAAAAACACGTTTTCAAAAAATAATAGGCTACCTAAACACATACCTAAAAATAAACCAATGCAACCTTTGCTTAAGCCAACCCAGTAGCTAGTAGAACCCGGATAAAGAAAACGATCAAAAATAAAAAATGTTAGTTGGATACTATAGCCAATAGTTAATGAGACTTTAATCGAGTGCGCATAACTTGGCGCTAGTGCAATATCTAACATCACTTGAGCAATTACTGCGCAAAAGACGGTATTCCAAAAAGTTGGTAATAATAATTTTACCCAGCCAAACTTCATTTTTGTGCCTCTGTAAGTTTCATAAACCAATGCCCTGATTTTGCCTAATCATAATCTAGCTTAGATTATAAACCCAGCATTTTGGCATGATTGCCTATGACCCGTTTTTTAACTTTAAAAAGTGCCAATGATCAGCGTTTTAGTTTAATTCTTTCAATATATATCTCAATAGCTCTGCGACAAACTTAACTTAAAGGGTATCAGGCGCCATAAAGCAGTATTTAAGTGTATATCTGTTATTTAAGCGATAGGGCGTTGGTTAGTAAATATGGCATGAACAGACAATAGGTAAAATGACCAATGGTAGCAGAGGTTAAGCTAGTGCAGCTCACTAAGCCTGCTCACACAATATAAACCTTAGCAGCTTGGGAAGTCATGTGAGTTTTTTTGAGCTAATGGGTGGGAGTAGACTTTACTTAAAAGCGTTTATTTAAGACACAAAAAAACCGCATTAAAGCGGCTAATAAGGTGCTGTAGTAGCGTGAAATGGCGGAACGGACGGGATTCGAACCCGCGACCCCCGGCGTGACAGGCCGGTATTCTAACCAGCTGAACTACCGCTCCGCATAAATGACTACTTCCAACGTACACTTGGTGGGTGATGACGGGTTCGAACCGCCGACCCTCTGCGTGTAAAGCAGATGCTCTCCCAACTGAGCTAATCACCCAACATATTAAGTGCTACTAATTTTTCATTTTAAGCCAAGTTCAAGGGTGGCTTAAGAAAAATAAGTGGCGGAACGGACGGGATTCGAACCCGCGACCCCCGGCGTGACAGGCCGGTATTCTAACCAGCTGAACTACCGCTCCGCATTTCCTTTAAGCTAACCCGGTTCGGTGTTGCCTTAAGGAGATGCGCATTTTAAAGATTTCCTCAGCCGTGTCAAACGTTTAGGCGAAAAAAAGTGATATTTCTTTATACTGGTCAAAAACCATACAGATTTATTAAAAAATCTACACCTGGGCTACATCACTTGGAACCTAAGTGCAGATGTAATAGTCTTAGGGCTAGTTTGTAAGATAACTCACATCAAAACAGAATGACATTAAGGATTTGCCCATGAAACCATTATTTTTTACCTTAGGTTTAAGTTTGAGCTTGCTAATGGGTGGCTGTGCCGTAAGCCCGCAGTCTATTGTGCTAAGTCCACAAGCAGCTCTTTCTGGCCCCGCCTATGGCCAAGGGCGCGCACTTGCTATAACTATAGAAGATCGTCGCTCTAGCAGCGTTTTAGGCAGCCGAGGCGGCATTTATGAAGCCTCCAGTGTGATCACTATATCGAACGATATTACAAGCGCCCTGCTTATTGCCGCTCAAGGTGCAGCAACCCAACTAGGGTTTGACGGTTCTAGCACTTCAGCACCGGCAACGCTTACACTAATCCTCGAACAATTAAGCTATGACACCCAAAGCAATAATTTAATTCATACAGTTAGTATTGACGCTAAGATCACTCTAGTCACCACAGTAGGTGGAAGCAGCCACACCGGGCATTACCAAACTCAACGCAGCCACAAATTCCCAAGCTTGCCCGAGGCCCAAAAAAATCAGGAAATCATCAGTGAGGCCCTTAGCACAAGCTTAGAGCGTGGCTTTAGCGACATTAGCCTTGCCAACTTTTTGGCCCAGAATTAGGTGCTGGCTTAGTCAGTCTGCTTAAAATTTAAAGCAACAGAATTAATGCAGTAACGAAGGCCAGTTTCTGGGGGGCCATCTGGGAATACATGACCTAAGTGGGCATCACACGCATCGCACATTACTTCTGTTCGCCTCATTCCGTGGGTCACGTCTACCTCTTCTTTCACAGCTGGGGCATTTGCTGGCGCACTAAAGCTGGGCCACCCGCAACCTGCGTCAAACTTAGATTGGCTAGAAAATAGCTCTGCACCGCAGCAGTGGCAATGATATTTGCCACTTTCAAAATGCTGATCATATTGCCCTGTATGAGGCCTTTCGGTACCTTTTTGGCGGCACACAGCAAAGGCTTCTGGGCTTAATTCCTCACGCCATTGCGATTCAGATTTAGGGACACCTACCTTGATAGTGTTTTTTTCAGTCATCTCAATGCTCCTGCATTTGGTTAAAAAATAGTCAGTATTGGTTAAATGATACTGTTTAGTGGCGCTTTTATAGTTTTATAAAAGATTTTTAGCACGTATGATAAGTTATCATTATCACATTAAATCTATAAGTTCGACGAGATCAAGTTTATGAATATGATACGCAAGTCGCAGAAACTGATGAACGTATGCTACGACATTCGCGGCCCAGTGCTTGAAGAAGCCAAACGCCTAGAAGATGAAGGCAGTCGCATTATTAAACTTAACATTGGCAACCCAGCTCCATTTGGTTTTGAAGCGCCAGAAGAAATCGTTCAAGATGTGATTCATAACCTGCCTAATGCGCAAGGTTACTGTGATTCTAAAGGCCTGTTTGCAGCCCGTAAAGCAGTGATGCACGAATGCCAGCGTAAAAACGTTAAAAATGTCACTATAGAGGACATTTATATTGGTAATGGCGTTAGTGAACTTATCGTTATGGCTATGCAGGGCCTGTTAAATGAAGGCGATGAAATGCTTATTCCAGCGCCCGACTACCCCCTTTGGACTGCAGCAACCTCGCTGTCTGGTGGCACACCGGTGCATTACCGCTGTGATGAAGATAACGGCTGGCAGCCAGATCTTGAAGACATGGCATCCAAAATTACTGACCGGACCCGTGGCATTGTGGTAATCAATCCAAATAATCCCACAGGGGCAGTGTATTCCAAGGAAACCCTTGAAGCGATTATTGAACTGGCCCGTAAAAATAGCCTCATTATCTTTGCTGACGAAATTTACGATAAAATTCTTTATGAAGACGCTACGTTTACGCCTATGGCAAGCTTAGCAGATGATGTATTGTTCATGAGCTTTAACGGCCTATCTAAAACATACCGTGCTGCGGGGTTCCGCTCTGGTTGGGTGGTATTGTCTGGGGCTAAGCATAGGGCCAAAGACTATATTCAAGGCCTAGATATGTTGGCCAGTATGCGTTTGTGTTCTAACGTACCAAGTCAGTATGCTATTCAAACCGCGTTAGGTGGTTACCAGAGTATCAAAGAACTGACTTGTGAAGGGGGCCGGTTAACCCGTCAACGCGATATGGCTTGGCGAATGTTAGACGCCCTGCCAGGTGTGAGTTGCCATAAACCTGAGGGAGCTTTATATTTATTTCCCCGCTTAGACCCTGAAATCTACCACATAGAGAATGATGAGAAATTCGCCTTTGATTTGCTCTCGCAACAAAAGGTGCTAGTGGTTCAAGGCAGCGGCTTTAATTTGCCAGACAGTCAACACTTTCGCATTGTATTTTTGCCCTATGAAGAGCAATTAATCGAAGCGGTAGGCCGCATTGCTACTTTCTTGGGCACCTTACGCAAGTAACAGTGTGTTTAAGGGTTACCTAGAGGATACAAAACCACGTCGTGAAAGCCGCAAATCACAGGCACTAGGCCCGCCAACTCTTGGTCTAATGTCGGGTCGCCTGAGTCGACTAACAGTGGCCTACCATTGAGACCCTTGAGTTTGGTTTTGGTTGCCACAATGTGAATATTAGTCAACCCCAAATGTTTAATCAGCTCTGCACTAAGTTGCTGGTTACCCCGACCTAACACGTGCCCCTGGCCCCCAATTAGAGTAATGAAAAGCTGTGCTGAATGGTGCCTGCATAAAGCTAGCAACTGTTGCGCTGTAACATCGCTGGCAACCACTTGGCCATCTTCGATAACGTCTACACCTAACAAAGTGTTTTTTAGGTCTAAGTAGTTCATGATTGCCGCTACAGTAGAACCAGAACCCATAATATACCGAATACCAGGCTCCATAAGTTCTTCTACATGGGCAGATATATCATCTAACACTAAAGCTTCGATTTCTTTGGAACCTTCTTTAGCACCATCTTTGGTGGCTTGCATATATTGATGCGACTCAGGTACTTGAAGCTCGCCATAATAGCGAGCCTTTACTCGTCCAGCACGAAACTCTTCCTCGTCTATATCGCGTACTTCTTGGCTGCGCAAACTCACAAGCTCACCCCTCACTAACTGAGCAATCACTTGGCCTGCGGCCAAGGGTGTAATGCCATATACGCCCGAATGAATCTTTACACCCGCAGGTATACCTACAACAGGCACTTGGTCTCCAATCGCTTTTAAAAGGTCTCTTGCAGTGCCATCTCCCCCTACAAACACCAGCAAATCCACCCCTTTCTTTAGTAAGGCTTGCGCAGCTAGCATAGTGTCCGTTGCGCGTGAAGGTTGGGTTTTGGCCTCACCAATCACCTTAGTGGTTATACCAGCAGCTAGGCCACAATCTGCGCCCATGTCACCAGAAAATGCATAAATGCATACATCAAGCCCAGCCAACTCAGTTAGTGCCTGCATACAGCGCACATTAGCCTTCGGCACAGCACCAAGGGCTAATGCTTCTGGTGCCACATTGTCGCTACCTTTTAATGCCACACTTCCACCTAAGCCTGCTAGGGGGTTAACCACTAAACCGATGTTAAACGTCATTTACGGTGTCTCATGTAAAATATCAAAACCCAAGCCAATCATCATGGTGGTAGTGTCGGTGTTAGTCATGCCTTGCAATTGAAGGCTAGAAAATTCTCGCCTTATGGGGTAGTTTTTGCGCAACCAATCAAAATCATTACCTTCATGCATACGGGCATTATCTTCCATCAATGGATAAACACTACCACAAGCTTGAGCTAAGACTTCCTTAGCTGTTTTATTGGGGCTGACTTGTAGTGATGATAGATCCGGCTGAGGTATTAAGCGATCTAGCTGATGACTAGAATCCAACCCGAAGTGTTCACAAAAGTCCTTATATATCATATAAGTACCTCGCATTTTTCCTTCTAAAGAATGCCCGGCAATGTGTGGCGTCACACAATGACAATAGTCAAATAGACTCTTGTCTATATTAGGTTCTTGATGCCATACATCCATAAACAAATGTAAATCATGGTCGTTTTTTTGGCGTTCTAAAAGCGCTTGCTGATCGACTACCTCACCTCGCCCCGCACTGATTAGCACGGTCCCTTTGGCTAAGCTTTTAATACGTTTTTCATGCAACAAGTTTTCAGTGGCATGCGCCCCTGTTTTAGTCAACGGTGTGTGCAAACACACAATTTGGCAGCGCGATAACAACTCATCTAATTCAACATAGTCAGGATGCCCTGCATCTGCTTTTGGTGGGTCACATTGCAGCAGGTTAAATCCAGCTTTTTGCAGCCTAAGAGCTAATTGTCCACCGACATTGCCAGCACCCACAATGCCAATAGTTCGTAAGCGAGGATCAATACCGAGAGTTTGCCAAGCATGGTTGAGACAGGCGATCACATAGTCGACTACCCCAGCGGCATTACAACCAGGGGCATTACGCCACACAATGTTGTTAGCATCCATATAGTCTGTGGCTAGATGATCTGTGCCAATAGTACAGGTACCCACAAATTGCACCTTGCTGCCCTTCAACAAGGCTGGAGTCACTTTGGCAGTTGAACGCAGTACTAGCGCATCGGCGTTAGCAACTTGTTCCGGGGTAATTGACCGGCCATTAACCCGAGTAATTTGTGCTAGGTCACCAAAAAGTTCATCAAGTAGTAATATAGTGTCATCTGCTACTAAGTTAATCAGGGCCATTAAATTACTCCTAGGCTTTTGGGGGTATAGGTGTTGGTAGAATCTTGATGTATGCCAGCACTTTGTTTGGCACTGGCATGCCATTGGTTTACATTGACAATATCACCATCAGTTTCCATGGCGGGGTAAGCTAAGCCATGGCAATCACAAAAATCAGCTAACTTGGGGTAACTCCAACGAAATAACGTTTTTTCGTAGTCTGCACCCAACAGTTGAGGACGACTATAACTGCCCTGTAACTCCCTTTGACGCTGAGCTTCAAGTAATATGATGGCAGCCGCAACAGACACGTTAAACGAGTGCACCATACCTAACATAGGAATCACCACTTGATGGTCTGATGCGGCTAATGCTGAAGGGCTGACACCATGCATTTCTGCACCCAGGATAAGTGCTGTGGGCAGGGTGTAGTCTAACTCACGATAATCGACAGCCAGATCACTTAAATGGGCTGACACTAACTGCATACCCTGTTTTTTAGCAGTATATAGCGCGCTATTCATATTATCATGAGCCATTATATTTACCCACTTTTGGCTACCAAGGGCTGTGCCCTTGTGATTACCAAATCCGCCTGCAGGTGTGACCACATGCGCACGGTGTATGCCCACCGCATCGCAGGTACGAATAAGCGCTGAAATATTTTGAGCTTTATTAACTTGGTCAGTAATGATGGTTAAATCAAGCTGACGGCAAGCCAGGGTGGCTTTATATTTTGCCAAACGAGCAGGAGTCATAGGGTTACGAAAAAATCAGGATGTATCAGCCATTAATGATAACAATTTATTGATTAGATTTGTTACAATGTGTGTATATTAAGGATTATCTTACACTTCATTACACAATCAATGACGCAAAACCACGTAACACCTATTATTGCTTATCAGGGCCATCAAGGTGCTTATTCCCACCTGTCTTGCCAACGGATGTTCCCCAACTTTGAAGCTCGTGCTTGCATGAGCTTCAGCGCTGCTATGGCGATGGTAGAGCGAGGCGAAGCTCACATTGCTATGATTCCTGTAGAAAACTCTACCGCAGGCCGGGTAGAAGAAATTTACCGCCAACTACCTCACACGTCGCTGTATGTTATTGGTGAACATTATGAACCGGTTAACCATTGTTTATTAGGTTTGAAAAACAGCTCAGTAGCGCAGATAAAAACTGTGGGCTCACACCCCCAAGCGTTGGCTCAATGTGATAAACGCCTTACAAAGCTTAACATTCGACCTACAGCAACGCTAGATACCGCTGGGGCTGCCCTTGAAGTGAGCCAAAAAGGTGATCTGAGTCATGGTGCTATCGCCTCTAGCTTAGCCGCACAGCTGTATGATTTAGCTATTCTACAAGAGAATTTTCAAGACGTTCAGGGCAATACCACGCGTTTCTTAATCTTATCGCGTGAACATAAAATCCCTACTCAAGTCATCGGTCAAAAATACATCACTTCATTTTTGTTTACCGTACGCAACATCCCCTCTGCTCTATACAAGGCCATGGGTGGCTTGGCCACCAATAACGTTAACCTAATTAAATTAGAAAGCTATACCCCAGACGGGCGAATGGTAGCAACTCAGTTTCACATTGATGCTGAAGCCCATCCACACGACGCCAATATGATTTTAGCCATGGACGAATTGGCTTATTTTGCTAAAGACATCCGCATGTTAGGCACCTATGTTGCTAGTGACTATAGGTACCTAAAGGTTTAAACCCGTGCAACATAAATAACGACTTATACCTAAAGCCCATTTTTTAACAATTATCAACACTAGCTACACCAGTCTGGAGTCGACATCATGTTTCAATCAACTAAATTACTTTATGCATTAACACTTGTGCTGCTATTTTCAGGCGGGCTGTTATTAGCTAAATATGCACCATGGGCTGATCAAAGCACGGCTAACGCAGGGTATGCTAATTTGGGCGGCGACTTCACATTAAGTTCTAAGGATGGAGAAGTGAGCCTTGAAGACTACCGTGGTCAGGTGGTGTTGATGTATTTTGGCTTTACCTCATGTCCAGATGTATGCCCTACTGCGCTCTCCACCATGGCAGCAAGCATGCGCCAATTAACACCCAATCTAGAAGCGCAAATTCAACCCTTATTTGTTAGCGTAGATCCAGGCCGTGACACACTAGATAATCTGGCCATATACAGTGCCTACTTTCACCCTAGAATGTTGGGTATTACTGGAAGCATTGAAGCCATTGATGAGATAGTAAAAAAGTATGGGGCATACTATAGCCATATCCCACTAGAAAACTCTGCACTAGCCTATACTGTAGACCACACCTCTCGGGTATACCTTATAGGCACTGAAGGTCAGCTTATAAGCACTGTTGCTCACGGCACCTCAGTAGACGAATTGGTAGCTTTACTTAAGCAACATTTGTAGGTTTTTCTTCTGGCCAGTAGAGCTTATCAAGAGTGACGAAGCCACCATAGGTTTGCTGTAATTGCAAAAACAGTAGCCTTGCCTCGGGTGGCAACCCATGGGCAAAATAGGCCCGCGCCTGAGCTGAAACAGCTAACCTAAAGGCTAAGTCATCGCAGTCTGCACCGTTTAGGTTATCGGCGCTGGCAACAAACAGTCGCTGAGTTGCCAAACTAAACAGCCACTCTAGGGCCTGTGGTTTAACCTCTACTTTTTCAAATTCTGTTTGCTGCTGATGACTGCGTCCGTCTGGTCGGTACCAATAACCAAAATCTTCGAGTAATCTTCTGGCCTTACCAGCCACACACCAATGTGATATTTCATGCAAAGCGCTGGCAAAGTAACCGTGGGCAAATACTATTTGGTGAACTGCACACTGAGCGTTAGCTGGTTCGTAAATGGGCTCGTCTAGTTTGCCATGGCGCCCATCACACAAGGCACAGACTAGGCGTGTGTTAAGTGACTTGACGAACAACCCATCGAACAGCTTAATGATTTGCTGGCACTGGCATTTAGTGTGTTTAGGCATTAGTTAATTATGGCCGAATATGCACAAAGCGGCTATTATAGCCCATCTTTTTTCCCACCAACACTTTGGTTTTTCTAATGCATCAAATAACGGGCCATACCTACAGCGCAGCAGCCATGGGCCAGGAATTACGTCAATTCTTGCGCTTAGGCACTCCCATACTCATTGCTGAAGCGTTACATATGAGCGCCAGCTTCGTTGATACTATTATGGCAGGTCGTTATAGCTCAGCAGACTTAGCTGCTGTGGCTGTTGGATCTAGCTTGTTATTCCCCGTATTAATATTGATGATGGGGACTATCATGGCAACAACACCCACTGTTGCTCAATACTTCGGTGCAAAAAAGCTCACTCTAATCGGCCCTTTTGTGCAGCAATCTTTATGGCTAGCTGCCATCTTAAGCTGCTTAGCTGTGGGGTTGTTATACGCCTTAGACCCATTATTTGATTGGTTAGACATTAAGGATCCAATAAAAGGCATCGGTTTACGTTATTTGCATGCAGCTGCATTAAGTTTGCCGGCTGTGGCCATTATGCAGAGCCTGCGTAGCTTCAGTGAAGGTTTAGGTATCACTAAACCTATGATGTATTTTAGTTTGTTAGGCTTAGTGATCAATATCCCCATGAACTATATCTTTATTTATGGGTATTTTGGTATCCCAGAAATGGGTGGCGAAGGCTGCGGTTGGGCAACTGCCATAAGTATGTGGGCCAGCGTTATTGGCATGGCTATTTATGTTTATATTAAGCCTGCTTACCACCAGTGCGCTATGTTTAGCCAGTTTAATTGGCCACAACTGAGCATTCAAATTAAGATTTTAAAAGTGGGTTTACCCATCGGTTTTTCTATTTTTATAGAAGCCACAATGTTCGCCATAGTCGCTTTACTGCTAGCACCGCTGGGTGCCGATATTGTTGCTGCACACCAATTAGTTCTCAACTTTACCAGCATGTGCTTTATGATCCCATTGAGCATTGGCATGGCACTCACCATCCGCGTAGGCCACGGCATTGGTGGCAACTTGCCAGAACAAGTGAAACGTTCTGTGCTGGTTGGTTTTGGCCTGGCATTAGGTCTATCAAGCTTAACCTGCTTGCTTATGCTCCTGCTTCCAGTCACCTTAGCAAACATTTACACTACTGAACCTATTGTGGTAGAAATTGCTGCAAGCCTATTTATTTTTGCTGCGTTGTTCCAGTTTTCAGATGCGTTACAGATCGCTGCCAATGGTGCTTTACGTGGCTTTAAAGATACTGCTAAACCATTATTACTTATTTTCATTTCTTATTGGTTAACTGGCCTGCCCCTAGGCTACATATTAGGCATGACAGACATCATCTACCCTGCAATGGGTGCCTCAGGGTTTTGGATTGGCATCATTTTTGGCCTCAGTGTGGCAGCACTGCTGTTAAGCCTGCGCTTATGGCGAGTTTTAAGTAAGCCTTTTCCACACCCCAGCTAGGTTGATTTATTAGCCAGCGCCACTATATACATCTTACAGACCTAAAAAGTAACTTTTTCTTGGCTCAATGCTACTGAGTTTTACTTCAAAACCACGTATCATAGCCTTAAACAACCTAATTAAGAGAACACCATGAGCGAACTAACTCACGCGGTAACAGACGCCACCTTTGACCTCGACGTCGCCAATGCAGATGTGCCTGTATTACTAGACTTTTGGGCACCTTGGTGTGGCCCATGCAAAATGATAGCGCCTATCCTAGAAGACGTTGCTGCTGAATTTGAAGGCAGCGTTAAGGTATGCAAGATCAACGTTGACGAAAATAGCGAAATTGCTGCTCGCTATGGTGTGCGTGGCATTCCAACTTTAATGTTGTTTAACAACGGTGAAGTTGCAGGCACTAAAGTAGGCGCTTTGGCTAAATCTGATTTGTTAGCATTTATTTCTGATAACACCTAATCAGTTTGTCTAGGATATAAAAAAACCGAGCATTGCTCGGTTTTTTTAGGCTTGGTAAAAGCAACTCACTTATTTCTTATTTTTACTAAGCAATAGGTCTAATTTGCTCGCCATGCGTTGCCCCTCATTTAAACCATCAAAGGGGCTTGGGGCTTTTTCTATCTTTGCTTCAGGCTTATGGTCTTTTGGCTGAGCGCTCTTTTTAGGCTTAGAGTGCACCTGATCAGGGCGCTTTCTAGCGCTGGGTCTTGGCTTATTAGGCTTGCGTGGCGCCGGCAACTTAGTTAATGCGTGAATCGCTTCATCAGCCGTCACTGCACCTTCAGCTTCACCAAGCAAATTAATACGGGGCGCTGCATCCGTTTGCGACTTTAGATATCCAAAAGCTCGCACATAACTCGCAAGCCCACGCTTGATCTTAGTTTGACTCAGTTTTCCGTCAGCCACCAAATCTTCTTGAATACCAACCTTAAGTGGCCTAGGTTTAGCAAAGCAGAAGGTTTGTGGGTAGGTTTCACATATCAGTTCAACCGCTGCACGATTTGCCGCACGGCTTTTAGCTTTTTTACGGTCTGCTGCACTTATCTCTGGCACAATTGGCTCGGGTACTATCGAACTTATTGTTTCTGCAGGTGCAGTTTGCACTGCGGCAGGAGATATTTCTGTGATGGGTAATTCGCTAGTACTGGTCATAATGTCTTGATTTTGATTATCTGTAAGTATCTGGCTGCGGTTATGCTCAACTTGCTGCTTTAGCTGACTATGCTCTTGCCTTAGAACATTAACCTGCTGTTGCGACTGCACCAGAATTTTTTGTTGATTTTTAATACGCTCTGAAAGTTGCTGAGTTAGCTCTAGAGTGTCTATGTTTGTTAACTTAGAATCAGTCATTGTTATCTTAAACTATTAAAGCCTAGTCTTTTCATTACGTTGGGCATTGTACCTATTGATTCACTCAAGGGCTATAGATTTGAGCTTTTTACATAAACTTGAGTCTTCCACTTGCAGAAAGCGCCTATCCTTGCCTATACTCTAGACACCTAAGCTAAACATTATCGTACTATTATATCGTTAAATCCAGTTTTCTTAGAGGATGCTGTCATGTCCACTGCCATACCCGCCGCCAAGGTTATAGACCTTTTTAGTGGCCAAGAGCACCAAACCCATCACCGCCCTCAGGTGGTGCGATTAGCACCAGAGCTAGATGGCTTTGAAGTGCTCTATTCTAATGAACATGGCCACCCTAAAACTGGCCAAGAATTATTTTCTGTTAAAATTTTGTTCTGGGCTTTATTGGATGATGGCTCCTTTGCTGGGATGATTCCGTGGTTTGACGAGCTAATCATTTGTGCAGACCTAAACTGCCCTAAAAAAGGTTTTTTTCAGGGGTATTATGACCCTGGCCTTGATCAAAACATGCCTCAGGTGCCAGAACATAAATGCATTGAACTTATTACAGCGGCAGATTATTTTGATTTTGAAGTAGACGATACCGTGTTTGTGGTGCAAGAGCTTCCCGATACATGTGGTAGCCACGCCGTATTTACCGCTGATAACTTTAACAGCTTTTCAATGTCCGAAGTATTTAGTTGGCGTTTGTTTAGTGATGGCTGCATTCAAGCCCAAATGGTTAATCTTGAGCAAGTGGTTCGCTGGCCGGTCCTGGTTGGAGATGATTGTTTAATTGCTTGTGATGAGGTAGCCGACTTTGTCAACTTTTTCCAATACCGAGTGGCTATCAACATTAAAGAGCAAGATGCAGACACCATGGCTGTATTGGACCAGCTCAAATCAGACATCTAGCCTCTACTTATGATTCTGTGGAGTAGTACTGAGTTACCACTCCTCCAGAGAATCTCTCATAGACGTTTGTAACGCTTGCAAATGTTTGATCCAACCGGCTACTGGCCAATGGTCTGGGTCAGTTAAATCACCTTCTGAATAGCTTACAATAAATTGTTCAGACTCAGCCCGTGGTTTGGCTAAAACAGAAAAGTCGGTTGTTTCGTGTAACTCAATCCATCGCTTCCAATCTCCCTCTTGCAGCAGCAAAAGTATTTGCTGAGCTTCTGGGGATAGATAGTCTTGTTTAACAAGCAAGGCTTCAATTTCCGCCCAGGTGAGTAACGTAATATCATCAAACCGAGTATTGGCTAACTGCTTTAAACTGGCTTGAGTAAGCAATTTTGCAGCATTTAAAAGGTGATCAATGATGGCGTATTGATAGGCCATACGCTGGGGCCGCTGCCGCCAATAATGAGGGTGCTCTGGGTCGCCATAGTTAGACAACAAATCTTGCCATAAACGTTTGCTAAACGCCAGCCGGTGTTGACTTGCGCTTAGCCATTGGTCTTGAACAGCCATACTATTTTTTCGCGCTAGCTGTTTTTTTAACTACTTTTTTAGCCGGCTTTTTAACTACTTTTTTAGCAGACTTTTTCACCGGCACATCTTCTACCCACTTACCACTCACATACATGGCACGCCATCCAGAAGCTTTTTTTTCAACTTCGGACATAACGTACTGTTCCTTAGTTTTACGGCTATATCGAACGATGGAAGGGTTACCTTCATGATCCTTTACCGGCGCTTTAAGTAAAAAGGCGTACTTAGGGTCTAGCACTTCTTTGTGAGGCAAAATTTCAGCCACCAAAGGTGCACGAGTTTCACGGTTTTTAGGAAATTTGCTGGCTGCCAAGAACAACCCTGCAGCACCATCTCGCAAAATATAATGGTCATCCACTTTTTCACATGCTAATTCTGGCATGGGAATTGGATCCATTTTTGGTGGCGCAGCTTCACCACTGCGTAATAGTTTACGCGTGTTTTTACAGTCACTATTGGAGCAGTCAAAATATTTACCAAAACGCCCCGTTTTTAGGTGCATATCAGCTTCACATTTATCACATTGAATAAGTGGGCCATCGTACCCTTTAATCCGATACTCGCCAGCCTCTACTTCAAAACCACTACAGTCTGGATTATTGCCACACACATGTAATTTACGCTTTGCATCAATTAAGTAGCCATCCATCGCCGTATCACAAATTTTGCAGCGGCGTTTTTTGATCAGTAAGCGAGATTCTGCTTCATCATCTGCATCTACAGCGACGACTTCATCACCAGGTATTAAATTTATGGTTTCTTTGCAGCGTTCTTTGGGTGGCAACGCATAGCCAGAGCAACCCAAAAAGACACCCGTAGACGCCGTACGAATATTCATTGCTTTACTGCAACTTGGGCATTCTATGTCAGTCAGCGTTGGTGAGTTGGCCCGCATGCCATCTTCTGCTTCAGCAATACTCAACTTTCGAGTAAAGGCTTTATAAAACGCATTAAGCAGGCGTTTCCACTCAGTTTCGCCCTTGGCAACACTATCTAAGCGCTGTTCCATATTGGCGGTAAATGAATAATCCATTAAGTCTGAGAAATTCTCTTCCAACCTGTCTGTGACTATATCACCCATTTTTTCTGCATAGAAACGACGGTTTTGAACCATCACATAACCACGCTCTTGAATCGTAGAGATGATACTGGCATAAGTTGAAGGCCGGCCAATACCCTGTTTTTCAAGCTCTTTAACAAGGCTAGCTTCTGAAAAGCGTGGAGCAGACTTGGTAAAATGTTGGCTTGGCGTTAGCTGTTTCAAAGACAGCACATCGCCCTGATTTACGTCAGGTAAGATTAAATCTTCATCTTTTTTGCTAGCGCTAGGCTGAACTCTAGAGTAGCCATCAAAACGCATAATACGCCCACGAGTGCGGAGGCTAAAGTCACCCGCTTCCACAACAATAGTAGTACTGGTAAATTGAGCAGGCAGCATCTGGCATGCCACAAATTGGCGCCAAATAAGCTCGTAGAGGCGCTCCGAGTCACGCTCCATGTTACTTAGTTGAGTAGACTTCAACGCCACCTGAGAAGGCCGTATGGCCTCGTGAGCCTCTTGCGCACCATCCTTACTAGAATAACCAATTGGATTAGCAGGCAGATACTCTTTGCCAAAGCTCTTTTCAATGTAATCACGGCAATTACTTACAGCATCTTTACTTAAGTTCGTTGAGTCAGTACGCATGTAGGTAATGTAACCCGCTTCATAAAGCCGCTGGGCTAACATCATGGTTTTCTTCACCCCAAATCCTAAGCGCGTACTCGCAGCCTGTTGCAGCGTGGAGGTAATGTAAGGTGCAGAAGGTTTGCTTGAGGTGGGCTTATCTTGACGCTGTTGAACAACAAACTGTTGTTTTTCTAGCACCGCAACGGCAGCTTCGCTTTGTTGTTGGTTAACAGGTTTATACTCGTTACCATTTTGCTTATGAACCTGCAGAAGTAGTGGCTTGTTCTCAACATTGGTGACATCAGCTTTAAGTTCCCAGTATTCATCTGGCACAAAAGCACGAATAATCCGCTCTCGCTCAACAACTAACTTTACAGCAACAGACTGAACTCGCCCTGCAGATAGGCCACGAGCAATTTTCGCCCACAATAGTGGCGACACCATAAAGCCCACAACACGGTCTAAAAAGCGCCGTGCTTGTTGCGCATTAACGTGATCCATATCTAGTTCGCCCGGATTGGCAAACGCAGCTTGGATCGCCGTTTCAGTAATTTCGTTAAATACGACACGCTGATAACGGCTTTGATCACCTCCAATGGCTTCACGAAGGTGCCACGCAATGGCTTCTCCTTCTCTATCCAAATCTGTTGCGAGGTAAATGGTGTCTGCGTCTTTGGCAAGACGGCGTAACTCTTCTACTACTTTTTCTTTACCAGGCAGTATTTGATAGTCAGCGCGCCAATCATTCCCAGGGTCGATACCCATGCGTCTGACAAGTTGCTGGCGAGATCTGGCTTGTTTGTAGATGACCTTATCGTCAGGGTCCATGTTACGTACTTTTGCAGCCTCGGCTGCGCGTGCTTTAGGGTCCGCACTTCCAGGAGGAGACTTAGTTGGCAAGTCACGTATATGGCCAACACTGGACTTTACAATAAATTCTGAACCCAGGTATTTATTGATGGTTTTAGCCTTGGCTGGTGATTCGACTATAACGAGGGACTTACCCATGAAATTTAATTCCAATGATTACGTATTCACCGCATCTGTCACGGTACCTTTAAGGCGCCTAAGTTTAGGCACATATCTGAGAAGGTCAAGCCTTAGTTGAAGGACCTATTCTTTAAAATTCCATTTTTTGATACAAAAAGCAAGCAATATCATCTAACAAAATTACAAAAGGCTGGATAACCAGCCTTTTGAATTTATTGAAGTTTGTAGAAGCAATACTTACAGGCGTTCAAATACTGTGGCAATGCCTTGACCCATGCCAATGCACATAGTGGCCAAACCAAACTGTACATCGTGTTTTTTCATACGTGTTAAGCAACTTACAGAAATTCTCGTACCAGAGCACCCCAAAGGGTGTCCTAAGGCAATGGCGCCGCCATGCAAGTTTACTTTTTCATCAAGTTGGTCAATCAGTTTTAGGTCTTTCAACACCGGTAATGACTGAGCAGCAAAAGCTTCATTAAGTTCCACTACACCAATATCTGCAATGGTTAAACCGGCACGCTTTAAGGCTTTCTTAGTAGCAGGTACTGGGCCATAGCCCATGATTGAAGGGTCACACCCTGCCACTGCCATCGATTTAATCCGCGCTAACGGCTTAAGGCCCAGTGCCATAGCTTTGGCACCAGACATTAACAACATGGCAGAAGCACCATCTGAAAGTGCTGACGATGTAGCCGCCGTTACAGTGCCATTCTTCGGGTCAAATACTGGGCGCAGCTTAGCCAAAGACTCGAGATTAGTTTCTGGACGAATAACTTCATCACGGCCTACTTTAATAAGCCGGCCTAAAGAGTCATGGCCTTCAATGGCAATAATTTCATGATCAAAGTCCCCGTTTTCTGCAGCTTGATGGGCTAAACGGTGCGAACGTACGGCAAACTCATCTTGCATTTCACGGCTAATACCATGCATTTTTCCTAATAACTCAGCCGTTAGGCCCATCATCATGGCTGCTTTGGCTGCATGCTTGCTACCCGCGGGATTAATGTCAACACCGTGGCCCATAGCCACATGACCCATATGTTCTACACCACCTACAACAAAGAAGTCACCATTGTCTGTGGCAATGGCTTGAGCTGCCGTGTGCACAGCTGCCATAGAAGAGCCACACAAACGGTTAACTGTTTGCGCCGCTACCGTATGCGGAATAACGCTTAATAAAGAAGCGTTGCGGGCAACGTTAAAACCTTGCTCTAAGGTCTGGTTTACACAACCCCAAATCACATCTTCCACGTGAGCAGGGTTAAGCTCTGGGTTGCGGGCAAAAAGGCCATCGATCACAGCAGCAGATAAGTTCTCTGCACGTACATTTCTAAATACACCGCCTTTACAGCGGCCCATAGCAGAACGAGCACCGTCTACGACAACAATATCATTGGCTTGTAATTGCATTTTTTTCTCCGAATTTAATGAGCAGGTTGCAGCTTGCCGTAAAATGTTTCGCCCTGGGCTGCCATCTCACGCATTTGTGTGGGTACTGAATACAGTGGACTCACTGCTGCTAAGGCATCAGCCTTGTCACAGAAGTTTTGTAAACCGATAGTATCTATGTACTTTAGTGCACCTCCAAGGAAGGGCGGGAAACCAATGCCATAGACTAACGCCAAGTCTGCTTCTGCAGGACTAGCGACAATCTTTTCTTCTAAACAGCGCGCCACTTCTAAACATAAAGGAATCATTAAGTGATCAATAATTTGTTCGTCACTAAGTTCTATTGGGTTTTCACATAGACCCGCAAGCTTTTCAACTAGGGCGTTATCGATCTGCTTTTGTAAACGGCCTTTTTTATCTTTTTCATAGGCATAAAAACCAAGCTTATTTTTTTGACCAAACCGCTGCTCTTTAAACATTAAATCAACCGCAGCTTCACCTTGGCCGGCCATCCGTTCTGGAAACCCTTCAGCCATTACTGCTTGCGCATGGTGAGCTGTATCTATACCTACTACGTCAAGCAGGTAGGCTGGGCCCATAGGCCAGCCAAAGCGCTCCATTATCTTATCAACACGATTAAAATTGATGCCCTGCTCTAACAAAATGCCAAAACCACCAAAGTAAGGAAACAATACACGGTTAACGAAGAACCCAGGGCAATCATTGACCACAATAGGCTTTTTGCCCATAGCGTCTGCATAAGCTACCGTTGTAGCAATAGTTTCGTCACTGGTTTTACTTCCCCGGATCACTTCAACCAATGGCATTTTGTGTACTGGATTAAAAAAGTGCATGCCACAAAAACGAGAAGCATCCTTTAGGCTTTTTGCTAAAAGGTCTATAGAAATGGTAGAGGTGTTAGATGTAATCACAGCATCGTGTTTTACTTGGGCTTCTAATTCAGCTAATACAATACCCTTTATTTTTGGGTTCTCTACTACAGCTTCTACCACTAAATCGACGCTAGAAATGTCTGCATAGCTTAATGTTGGGCGAATGTTATTGAGTACTTTAGCCATTTGAGCAGGCTTCATGCGCCCCCGACTAACACGTTTTTCTAAAATGCCTGTGGCCTCATCCAAACCAAGCTGTATAGCTGGTTCAGCAATGTCTTTCATGACAATTGGGATGCCTTTATAAGCCGACTGATAGGCAATGCCTCCCCCCATAATGCCCGCACCAATGACAGCGGCTTGGCCAACTTTAGCGGCTTTAGGCGCTAAGGCTTTAACCGTTCGCTTAAGGTATTGGTCAGCAAGAAAAATACCTACTAGGTTTGCAGCTACTGGTGTTTGTGCCATTTTTGCAAAACCTTTAGCTTCTATAGCTAAAGCTTTATCACGGGTCATGCCCGCGTGTTTTTGCATTGTTTTAATGGCGGTTAGAGGGCTTGGATAATGGGGGCCCGCTTTACCTGCTACAAAAGCTTTGGAGGTCTCAAAAGCCATCATTTGCTCCATAGGAGGTAACGACAGCTTAGCAATTTTAACAGCCCGCTTGGTTTGGTAATCTAACTCGCCAGCCATACATTGGTTAAGCAAATGCACCCCCGCTTCTAATAGCTGATCATTTGCGACAATGGCATCTACTGCCCCATCTTTGAGCGCTTCAGCAGATTTCTTTTCGTTGGCACCACAGATCCACTCGATGGCATTATCTAGCCCGATTAACCTTGGTAAGCGAACAGTCCCTCCCCAACCAGGAAAGATGCCTAGTTTTACTTCTGGCAGGCCTACTTTGGCGGTGGGAGTCATAATACGGTAATCAGTGCTCAAGCACAGTTCAAATCCACCACCTAATGCCAAACCGTTGATCAGCGAAACTGTGGGCATAGGCAGGTCTTCAAGGCAACTAAAGGTACTATTAACCTGCATGTTAGCGTCGATTAAAGCCTGTTCTTGGATACCAAAAAAGTTCAGAAACTCAGTAATGTCTGCGCCGACAATAAAAGTTGCTTTGGCACTGGCAAGCATTAAACCTTTTATGCTGCTGTTACTGCTGATGGCAGCAATGGCTTGTTGCAGTTCAATTAATGTTGCCACATTGAGTTTATTAATCGACTGGTGCTTAAGATCAAAAGTGAGCTTAGCTAATTGATGGTCGTGCATTTCGACCTGAATGGCGTTGCCTGCATAGATCATGCATGGACTCCTTGGGTGAATTTAACGGGCCTATGAAACAGCAATATAAAATTTCATACACTTGTTTGAAACAGTGGTAGCACTTTAAACCAGACTGAGGCAAAGTCAACCATGACTCTAGAACCACAAAACAACAGCTAGGTCCTAAAAACTTTGAGAGACCAATTCCTTTAATACGTTTTCTAGATCATCTAGTTGCGCTGGAGTGGCTTTTTCGTTCCAGTAAATCTGAGCCATTATGGGTGTGACGCCAATGGCGTATGCGTCGTTAGGTAACTGTTCAATGAGTCGGGCCAAATGACTTAATTGTTCTGCCTTTAAGGCGCCTTCACCACAATTCCAGCACCATCCGTTTGGCAAACCTTTGGTATTAAGCCCATCCGCTTTAAATATTTCCCATGTTGCTTGTTTGATGGCGGCAATGCCAACAACCCTGTTGCGGCTTCTGGGCCGAGGTAAGCCATAGCTGGTAGCTAAGTGGCTTCGGGGGGTGATTTCTCCCTGCTCTCTTGGCCCTTGATGCTTACCCACTCTAATTTTTAAGCCTTTGGCCATAGCTAGTTGGCGGATCTTTGCTTGAGCTCGCTGCACAGACGTAGGCAGAACCCACGCCACAGATCCCACTAGGGAGAGGCATACCAAAATAACAATAACTAACTTAATTTCCACAGCTACTCCACTATTTCAATAACAAAAAAAATGGTGATTTTTAATAAAACTCAAAGCCAATGACACCATTTTTGCTAAAACCATAAACCAAAAATGACTGTGTTACACTTAATTAAAAACGGAGGAGGACGTAACATGAACATTTACCAAAACATTTTAGTTGCCATAGACCTTAACGAAGAGGCAAATAAGGTGGTTCAAAAGGCCCATCAACTAAGTTTACAAAGTGGCGCAAAGCTTACCTTAATTCATGTGACAGAACCCTTAAGTTACGCCTATGGTGGGGACATACCCATGGATTTATCCGTAATACAAACACAGCTGCATGATGATGCCGAAGAGCGCATGAGTAATTTTGTAAAACAACAAGAACTAGGCGATGTTGCACAATTAATCGTGTCTGGCCATATTGAAACCGAAGTTCACCGGGTGGCTATTGAACTCAGCACTGGCCTCATTGTAGTGGGAAGCCACGGACGCCATGGCCTAGCTCTATTGCTGGGTTCAACGTCTAATGGCATCTTACACGGGGCAACGTGTGATGTTTTAGCAGTCAGGGTTTAGCCATCCTGCATCGCCTCTACTTCTAGCCACCGATCCATCGTCTTCTCTAATTCAACGGTCTGAGTTTCAAGGTGTGCAAGGCGAGCACTTACATGGTCTTGGCCCTTATTATAAAAGTCTGTATGGCCAATTTCGTTTTGCAACGCTTCTAGCTCTGCTTCTAGCGTTTCAACTTGGCCTGGCAGCAAATCTAGCTCGCGCTGAATTTTATAGCTTAACTTACCACCAGCTTTAGCTTTATCTTTAGCCTTAAGTGGCGTTGGTGCCATTCCCGTTGGCTTACTGTGACCCTGCACAGTAGGAACCTGAAGCTTTCCACCACGCCTAACCCAATCACTATATCCACCCACAGAATCAGTAATATGGCCTTGCCCATCAAACACTAAACACGAGGTCACCACTCGGTCTAAGAAAGCCCGATCGTGGCTCACTAGAAGCACAGTACCTGGATAGTTGGCCAACATTTCTTCCAACAATTCGAGAGTTTCAATATCCAGGTCGTTAGTGGGCTCATCCAGTACGAGCATGTTTGACGGCTTGCTAAACAAGCGAGCCAACAACAGACGGTTACGTTCACCACCAGAAAGGCTACTTACGGGGCTACGAACCCGTTTAGGAGAAAACAAAAAGTCGCCTAAATAGCTCATTATGTGGCGCTCTTTGCCACCCACAGTAATACTCTCTCGACCTTCAGCAAGGTTATCCATTACCGTCTTGGTAAGGTCTAATTGATCACGCAATTGATCAAAATAGGCCACTTCTAACTTGGTGCCGCGCTTAACTGTGCCAGAGTTGGGCTCTAATTGACCCAAAATTAGTTTTAACAAGGTGGATTTACCCACACCGTTAGCACCCACAAGGCCAATGCGATCTAGCTTAAGCAAGTTTAAATCAAAATTCTTAATCAAAGTTTGCTCGCCATAACCATGGCTGACGTTTTCTAGCTCACACACTAATTGGCCAGATTTAGCAGCTTGGGCATGTTGTAACTTCACGTTTCCTTGACGTTCTCTTCTGTCACCACGTTCTTTACGCAGTGATTCAAGCGCTCGCACACGGCCCTCATTGCGGGTACGGCGGGCTTTAATACCTTGGCGAATCCAAACTTCCTCTTGGGCTAACTTTTTATCAAACAGCGCATTATGGCGATCTTCCTCCATTAACTGCTGCTCACGGTAGGCTAAAAACCGCTCATAGTTACCTGGAAAGTAATTTAAGTGCCCACGGTCTAGCTCTACAATTTTGTTAGCCAATACCTGCAAAAAGCTGCGGTCGTGAGTGATAAAGATAATGGCGCCGCTAAAGTCTAACAACTGTTTTTCTAGCCATTCAATGGCCAATATGTCCAAGTGGTTAGTTGGCTCATCTAATAACAATAACGTAGGCTCAGAAACCAAAGCTCTGGCCAGTGCTACACGCCTTCTCCAACCACCTGATAACTGACTAAGCACTTGTGTACCGTCTAAGTTAAGGCGGGTCAAGATACGCTCAACCTTAGTTTCCATTTGCCAGCCATCTAACTCATCAATTCGATGGCTTACAATTTCCAATTGCTTCATCGACTTGTCGTCTAATTCACCCATCGCAATTTCGTCATATCGATTGCGTATGTCGTAAACCTCACCCATACCCATAGCGACTAACTCGCTGACACACAAATCTTCACGATCTGGCAGGTCTTGCTGCAGGTACCCAATTTTACACGCAGGACTGCGCCAAACATTGCCACTATCTGCTAATTGCTCGCCAACTAACAATTTTATGAGGCTAGATTTGCCTGCCCCATTACGGCCGATAAGACACACTCGATCACCCGCATCAATCTGTAAATTGACATCGTCAAGTATGGCCACATCGCCGTAAGCAAGATGGACTTGTTGTAAACGTAATAAATTCATTAAAGGACCTAAAAGGTAGGGCAAGATTCAACACACACTCAGTGTGGGTGAAGTATTAACTAAACATACATAATTATAACGTTTCTTCTAGGCTGTCAGATACTTAAAGGTGATAAAACCATGCAAAAGCATGCTTATTAAAGTTGCAACTAGCTAAATAATAAGTTGATAATGAATTTTAGTGATGTAACTGAACAATTTTCAGCTATTTTAAAAAAAACACTAATAAATAATACGACAAGGTCGAAAGTGAATAAAAGCCTCTGCAAGACCCAATGTCGTCAATTTTGCCGTGGCAATCTAATTTGCCACCATGCCATAATTATTGGAAGCTGAATACGTTGAAATACCCTAGCATCACCGATATTGGTGTTAATTTAACCAATGACCGATTTAACAAAGACCTTGCTGATACCCTGCAGCGTGGACTGGATGCAGGGGTGCACCGCCATATTATTACCGGCACTTCGTTGTCCACTAGCCAACATGCGCTTGAACTTAGCCTAGACGATTCGTTGCCCTGCCAGCGCTTTGCAACCGCAGGTTTCCATCCCCATAGTGCCAGTGAAAACACGCCTAAGTCCTGGCAACAGCTTACAGAGCTTTGGCAGCACCCCAGGGTAGTTGCTATTGGCGAAACAGGGTTAGATTTTAATCGGAACTTTTCTACGCCAACCCAACAGCTTGATAGCTTTGAAAAGCATTTACAAGCGGCTGTAAGGCTGCAACTGCCGCTATTTTTACATGAACGTGATGCAGCTGGTGAATTTTTAGAGCTTATTAATGACTATAGGTCTGGTTTTAGTAAAGCAGTGGTTCACTGCTTTACCGGCACTGAGGCTTTTCTTAAACACCTACTAGAGCTTGATATACATATTGGTATCACTGGGTGGATTTGTGACGAACGTCGCGGAGAGCACCTACAAAGCTCTATTAAATTGATTCCAAGCAACAGGCTCATGTTAGAAACAGACTCCCCCTATCTCTTGCCTCGAGACATTCGGCCAAAACCAAAATCTAGCCGTAATGAACCGGCCTACCTGGCCCATATTTTAAACCGTGTAGCGCATTTTCGTGGTCAAAACATAGCCGACCTTGCACAACAAACGGAGGCTACAGTGAACGACTTTTTTGGCTTTGATTAAAAGCAACTGACAGCGCGTTCATCAAACGGCCAACACAATACTTTTTGGCTATCGATGCAGCGCAATACAGGAATCTTTTCCCCATAAAGTGCGACCAGCTCATCAGTATCTGCAATATCAATCATCTCTACTTCCACTTGTGATAAGTCTAAACATTGACCTAACAGCGCTTCGGCTTGGTCGCATAAATGGCATCCAGATGTACCCAACAGTTGCATATAACGCTTAGGTTTAGGCATAGATCAGCTACACACTGGCTGGATTATTTGCACTAACCAAAACACAGGGCTGGTCACCTAAGTTTCGGAAACGGTGGGGCTGTGAACTAGAAAAGTAATAGCCATCACCTGCGTGTAATATTTCCACCTGTTCAGACACCGTGACCTCCAAACAACCACTAATGACAATACCCGCCTCTTCACCTTCATGCAGCAACATATCCACACCGGTATCTGCACCCGGTGGGTATGTTTCATGCAACAACGACAGATTTCGGGGGTCATAGTTATAACCCACTAACCGCATTGCAACTTTACCTGAGCCCATGTCTGGCAACTCATTACTTTTGTAAAATACTTGTTGTTGTGCGGGCATTTCTTCAACAAAAAACGCTTGTAAAGACATAGGCACGCCATCTAACACTTTTTTTAAAGAGCTCACTGATGGGCTAACTCGATTTTGTTCAATAAGGGAAATAGTACTGTTGGTCACCCCTGCCCGCTTAGCTAATTCTCGCTGTGATAGGCCACCTTTCTTACGCACTGCTTTAAGGCGCGCGCCCACATCAAGGCTCATCAGCAGAATCCTCTTCACTTGCATGCTCAATCATCGCATCTGGCAAGGCCTTTTTAGGCTGAATACCACCTAAATTAACAATTTTTTGAGCCCGATTAATAAGGTTCCCTCGGCCCGAAGACAGCCGCTTGTGAGCCGTATCATAGGCATCTTGAGCGCGCACGAGATGGCTACCCACACTGTCCATCGAGGTGACAAAATCAACCAGTTTTTTGTGCATTTCTTCTGCTTGGCGAGAAATTTCTTTAGCATTCTGGCTTTGATGCTCATAGCGCCAAATGTTATGAATAGTGCGCAATACCATTAACAAAGTTGCCGGGCTAACGAGCATAATATTATTTTTCATGGCACTAACAAATAAATCAGCATCAGCCTGAAGAGCGAGCATATAGGCCGATTCTATGGGAATAAACAACAGCACGTAGTCTAAACTAGACACACCTTCGGCACTTTCATAAGATTTACCACTAAGGCCTTTGATATGCGCCTTTACTGAAGCCAGATGTTCAGCCAGCGCCACACTTCGTTCAGCGTCATCTTCTGCACTTTGATAACGTTCATAGGCCACCAGAGTCACTTTAGAATCTACCACTACATCTTTGTTTTCTGGCATATGTACAACCACATCCGGCTGCAAACGCTTACCATCGGTTTGAGTTAAATTAACTTGGCTGTGGTATTCATGTCCTTTGCGCAGGCCTGATTGCTCCAGCACCTGTTCCAATACCATTTCACCCCAATTACCTTGAGCTTTATTGTCACCTTTAAGGGCTTTAGTCAGGTTAATTGCATCGCTACTGAGCTTATTATTAAGCTCTAACAGGCTATTGATTTGTTGTGTTAGGCCGGCGCGATCTCGCGCATCTTTGTCATAAACGTCATCAACTTTTTTGCGAAAATCACCTAACTGTTGTTTTAGTGGATTAAGCAAATGGCCTAATTGGTCCTGATTTTGACTAGACAGTTGATTAGCTTGTTGCTTTAAGGAAGACTCAGCAAATTGCTTAAGATAAGTATCAAATGCTTCTTGCGTATGCTGCTGCTGTTGCAATTGGCTTTGATGGGCGTCTTGCTGTGATTCAAGTTTAGTGTGTAAACTAGCATTTACAGCTGCAGCTTGGCTCACCTGTGCCTGCAACTCTATCTGTTGCCGCTGAGCATCTTGCAATTGGTTTTGGAGAACTATCGACTGTTCTTGAGCCTGCTCATGCTTAACTTCAAGCTGCGCCATAGCAAGTTGCTGGGCAAGTGATTTTTCTGCCGCAGCCACATTTATCTCATCAGTTGCACCATGACCAACAGCACCACGGCGCGCAAAATAAATAGTAGCTAGCGTCATTACACCAGCAAATACCCAAAGCATGTAATCTAGCATCTGTTTAGGCCACCCATCCCTGCACCATGGGTATAAGTCCCACCAAAGCAAGACAGGTGTAAACTAAGCTGGCACGTTTGGGCTTAAACAATCGACACAAAAAGATATAATATATAGCCGGGAAACTTACTACTAAAAAGCCTATAGGAATCCACCAGGCAAGGTTCTGCCCGCCATAAACTAAACTGGCAATGAGCGCGATGGCCGATACATTTCCAGCTGTTAGATAAATGCCTGGCACTTTAGCAACGGCCTGAGTGCGACCAGAGGCCTCTGTAACCTGCTTATTTTCAGTTAAAACGTCATGGCTCACTTGGCGTGCACTAAGTGCAGCACCCATAGCAAAGGCACCTGTTAGGGTAAAAATGTAGATAGGTTCCATGTACGTCTTTCCATGTGAGTAAGGTAAAGTGCAATGGTAACAAAATTAATGCAGGGCTTCACCCAACGCAGGCCGTTTTGGTCTTAGCAAATCAAATTGTTGGCGTAACTCAACCAGAGGCTTGAGTCCATGATCTACAGGGTCTTCTGGTAAATCTAACCAATTAACGCTATGAATGCGGGTCATGAGGTCATATTCGCCAACGATTGCATCTAAAAACATCAGCGCCGCATCAGTTTGAGGGGCATCTTCAAGTATTGGCAGGTCTTCTAGGTATAAATCTAAATGCAGCTCTTCACCGATATTTCGTAACCCAAAGAACAGCTCGTCTAATTCTAGCACTGCATCGCCAATTTCTATGGCTTCTGGAATATGCTCTACCCTTGGATTAAAAGCCAGCACCTTAATGTGGCTTAGCTGCGGTGCAGCAGCAACCAAAAATAAAACAGTATCAATGCTTTGGCTGTATCCATCACAACCAAACACAAGTTCGATCCCCGTGCCATCTGCATCACGGGCACAAAAAACTGTAAGGTGCAGGTCTATGTCTGATAACTGATCTTGCACTTCTTCGAGTAACTCTTGTGCCAAAATAGACTCTTCATCCACTAAGCTACGCAGATGATCTGCATTATCGCTCACCAGTTGCCAAAAGTTTTGTATAGGGGAGTTATTCATAAAAATTCTTCAAATGCTAAAAAACACCGCTGCTTGGTAGTTATACCGCCGCGGCACCTTATACATCTTGTAAATAACGTAAAAGGGAGTGCCGAAGCACTCCCTTTTTTAAGCACAGGGGTTAAACGCTTATTGCTTGCCCATCTGTGCTTTGATCAAGTCGCCAATAGTGGTAGGGCCATCAGTAGGCACATCCACTTCGCGAACGTCACGCATCGCTTGCTTCTCGTCTGCTACATCCTTGGCCTTAATGGACAAGTTTATAGATCGGTTACGACGGTCAACAGCCACAATCTTAGCTTCAACACTGTCACCAACTTTAAGTTCGTTACGTGCGTCTTCAATACGATCAATGCTGATTTCAGAAGCCTTAAGTGTAGCGTCAATGCCTTCAGCAAGCTCAATAACAGCTTCTTTAGCTTCAACAGACTTAACGGTACCATTTACGATCGTACCACGATCATTAGCTGCAACGTACTCACTGAATGGGTCGTTTTCTTGCTGCTTAATACCAAGAGAGATACGCTCTTTCTCAGAATCTACAGATAAGATCACTGCACTTACTTCGTCGCCCTTCTTGTAGTCACGAAGGGCCGCTTCGCCTTCTACTTCCCAAGAAATGTCCGACATGTGCACAAGGCCATCAAGGTCGCCTTCTAAGCCAACAAAGATACCGAAATCAGTGATGGTTTTGATGTTACCAACAACCTTGTCACCCGCTGCATACTTCTCAGCGAACTCAGCCCATGGGTTGCCCACACATTGCTTAATGCCTAAAGAAATGCGACGACGTTCTTGGTCTACATCCAAGATCATCACTTCCATAGCGTCGCCAACGTTAACAACTTTAGATGGGTGAATGTTCTTGTTAGTCCAAGACATTTCAGAAACGTGTACCAAACCTTCAACCCCGTCTTCTATAGAAGCGAAGCAACCGTAGTCAGTTAAGTTAGTTACAGTAGCTTGTACGCGATGACCATTAGGGTAACGTGCCTTGATAGACGCCCATGGATCCTCTTGCAACTGTTTAAGGCCCAAAGACAAACGACCGCTGTCCTTATCAAACTTGATAACGCGAACAGTAATTTCATCACCCGGGTTTAACATGTCACTTGGGTGTGCAATACGCTTCCAAGCCATGTCAGTAATATGCAGTAGGCCGTCAACGCCACCTAAGTCTACAAAAGCACCGTAGTTGGTTAGGTTCTTAACATAACCCTTAACGTCCATGCCTTCTTCAATGCTAGCCAACAATTCGTCACGCTGGGCGCTGTTAGCTTCTTGCATTACTGCGCGTCGTGAAACAACCACGTTGTTGCGCTTTTGATCCAGCTTGATCAGCTTGAATTCAAGTTCCTGGCCTTCCAAGTGGTCAACGTCACGAACAGGGCGAACGTCTACCAAGGAACCAGGTAAGAAACCCTGAATATTGTTGATGGCAACAGTAAAGCCACCCTTAACCTTGCCGTTGATAACGCCAGTAATAGTCGCTTCTTCGTCAAAGGCAGTTTGCAATACTTCCCACGCTTCGGCAGCTTTAGCCTTTTCGCGTGAAAGTTTAGTCTCGCCAGTGCCGTCTTCAACACTTTCTAAAGACACCTTAATTTGATCGCCAATTTTCACTTCTATTTCACGAGAATCGTTATAGAATTCTTCAATAGGAATGATCGCTTCAGACTTAAGGCCTGCGTGCACTGTTACCCAGTCGCCGTCGATGTCTAATACGGTGCCCATAACAACAGCACCAGGACGCATCTCAACAGCAATTAGGGATTCTTCAAATAGATCTGCAAAGCTTTCGCTCATGTTTATATACCAGACGTTGTGCAAGTTTAAAGCGCTTGCGATCCAACGCTCGTTTAGCCTGAAGGTCAGCTTCAACAGGGAAGTTAAATGGACGCGATGTGCCAGGAACTGACGCCTAGAATGACACTAACGAATTTTGCGCGCGCGGTATTGTACACTGCGGCTTAATTTACAGCAACACTGTATGGCCATAATAGGCTCAAGCTAAATGCAGATATCCCCCTATTCCATAATTTCTCGAAAGGCCTTATTAACCCTAGGAATATATCTGTGTATAATCATGAGACTAGTTCACACATGTGTGCCGAAGAATTCAGCGCATATGACAAGGGTTAAATATATGTTAAAGCGTTTTTTTTTGGGACTCTCCATTCTAGTGTTTACTGAGTATTCTATGGCTATTGAAGAACCTAACTACACTGTTATTGAAGCGTTTGAGGAATTTGAGTTAAGGGCCTATGACCCCATGATCGTAGCAGAAACACTGGTTTCTGGAACTCTAGACGGTGCCGCTAACGCCGGTTTTAAACTTATTGGCGGTTATATTTTTGGTGACAATACGTCCAGTTCTAGCGTGGATAATAAAATTAGCATGACCGCACCTGTGAGCATGCAGCTACAGTCTGAAAAAATAAATATGACCGCACCAGTGAGTATGCAACAAAAAGACGGCCAATGGCTTGTGCACTTTGTAATGCCTAGCAAATATACCTTAGACACCCTGCCTACACCTAATAACAAGGCAGTCATGCTAAGAGAAATTCCTGCGCGTAATTATGCGGTGCTGAGTTTTTCGGGGTTTACTGGCGCCATTAAAGTTGACAAAAAAATCACCGAGCTAATGACATGGTTAAAAGATAAGGGCATCAAACCCCTCAGCGAGCCTGAAATGGCGCGCTATAACGCCCCTTGGTCGTTACCCTTTATGCGTCGTAATGAAATCATGGTGATGTATTAATTAGCAGTATTCACTTTACAAGGCACCCAAGAATCCGTTTCATTAGACTTAATTGAAGCCTCAACAAAACGAACACCATCCACGCCGTCTGCAATGGTTGGGTAGGCTAACAAGCCCTCAGGTAAATTAACCCCACCTCTGCGGGCCTGAATTGCAACTGCAAACTCTAGATAAAGGTTTGCCCATGCATCTGTTAATGCTTCAGGATGGCCGCGGGGCATGCGTAATAATCGCTCTGTTGCTGGGCTCATGCCTGAACCATGACCACGAGAAATAATTTGCTCAGGTGCTCCTATAGCGCGCAAGCTTAAGGTTTCTGGTTGTTCCTGATTCCATTCTAGAGTGGCTTTAGAACCACATATTCGCAGCCGTAAACCACATTGACTGCCAGCCATAGTCTGACTAACCATTAACGTACCCGGCACACCTCCTTCGAAGCGCAGCTGCATGAACGCGGTGTCTTCCAACGCTTTAGGTTGGCCAGTCACATGAAAATCTGCGCGTAACGCCTCTATCTGCAAGCCCGATACAAATCGAGCTAAATGCTCTGCATGAGTGCCGATATCCCCCACTGTAAAGGAGGGCCCATTTTTAGCAATATCAAGCCGCCAAGGCGCTTTATCACCTTGATCAGATACATCCATAGCCCAATCCTGAAAATATTCTACATGGATTTGACGCAACGCTCCAAGGTCTCCCCGGCGTACCATTTCTCTGGCCTGCCTAACCATTACATGGGCCGTATAGGCATAAGTCACGCCAAAAACCAAACCCGTCTCACGCTGCATTTTAGCTAAACTAAGGGCCTCATCAAGTGTGGTGGTAAGTGGCTTGTCAGAAATAACATCAATGCCAACGTCCATAAACGCTTTGGCTATAGGCGCGTGTAAATGATTAGGGGTAACAATACTAACCGCCTCGATCCCATCTTTTCGAGCAGACTCTGCTTTTGCCATTTCACGGTAATCACAATAACTGCGATCATCTGCTAACATCCATACCTTACCAGACGCTTTGGCGCGCTGAGGGTTAGATGATAGGGCTCCTGCGACAATATCCCAGCGATTAGAAAGCCTCGCACCATTTGCATGCACCTCTCCAATTAAAGCCCCCTGCCCACCGCCAACAAAACCAAGGCGCAGACGCCTTTTCGCTTGGGGAAATTCATTAGCTGTAATGCTCATACCAATTCCTAAAAGGTTATTTTTTGGCGTACACAATCACCTTTAAGACAAACCAGACCTCATAGCAATTAATCTGCAGCACTTAACAGCTTGGTTCCAAGCCGCTTACCCAAGTTCAATATCCAAGGCAATAACAAAATAATCAAAGTAACGCTCATAATAGAGAAAGTCAGCGGGCGATTCCAAAGAAAGTCAAAACTACCGTCGCTAACCACCAAGGCTCTACTCAAGTTCTTTTCCAACATACCACCCAAAATAAAGCCAAGCAACATTGGCGCCATTGGGAAATCAAGCATTTTTAAACCCACTGCTAAAAGCGTGATAAACACCATCATTTGAATATCAAAGGTATTAAAACTTACTAGGTAAACGCCAATAATTGAGAAGAAAATAATCAATGGGTTTAATATTTGTGGAGGAATGGCTAACAGCCGAGAAATATAAGGAATTAATGGTAAGTTTAGAACCAACAACACCAAGTTGCCAAAATACATAGAAATAATCACCGACCAGAATACATCTGGGTGATCCACATACAAACGTGGGCCAGGCTGAATGCCATAAGCAATTAGTGCCCCCAACATGATGGCTGTGGTGCCAGAACCAGGAATTCCAAGGGTAAGCAAGGGCACAAAAGAACCTGTAGACGCTGCGTTATTTGCAGCTTCTGGAGCTGCTAAACCTCTTAAAGCTCCTTTACCAAACATTTTGCGTAACCGTTCAGGTGCTAAGTTGCGCTCTAAACCATAGGCTAAGAATGAGGCAATAGTGGCACCTGCACCTGGCAAAACACCTACAATAAACCCAAATACAGAGGACCGAGCAACCGTGGGCGCCACTTCTTTTACTTCATCCAGCGAAAGCTTCATGCTGCTGAGGGCGACCGGCTGCATAGTTTGGCTTGTTAAAAACATTTTCCCGCGCATAATAGTCATCATGACTTCGGCTAGTGCAAATGTTGCCATGGCCAACAACAAAAAGCTTATGCCATCTACTAGGTCCATTTTACCAAAGGTGTATCGTGGGGCACCGGTAATAACGTCATTACCCACAGTAGCAATCATTAAGCCAAATACGGTCATCATCATCGCTTTAATCACCTGACCTTTACCAGAAAAAGCAGCAACTGAGGTCAGGCCTAGCAACATTAAGGCAAAATAATCAGAGGACTGAAAGCTAAGTGACACACTAGCCAGTGCTGGCGCGGCAAATATTAAAATAATAGCACCTACGGTACCCCCGCAAAAAGAAGAGTACGCAGCCAGAGCTAACGCCTTGCCAGCTTGGTTTTTTTGCGCTAGCGGATAGCCATCAAAGGTAGTGACTAGAGTACTAGCACAGCCTGGTGCATTGATTAGGATGGAAGAAGTTGATCCACCAAATACAGCACCATAATAAACCCCTGCCATTAAAATAATGCCTGATGATGGGTCTAAGGTATAAGTAATTGGTATCATCAAAGCAACGGCAGATATGGGCCCAAGGCCCGGCAGCATGCCTATAAAAGTGCCAGCAAAACAGCCAACAACAACCATCATAAGGTTAAAAGGCATTAGCGCCGTTGATAAACCAGTAAACACACCTTCAAACATGCCCAACTCCTACCAGAAAATAAGCCGTGCTGGTGCAATATACACATCCAACACTTGGGTTAATAACAGCCAAAATACCAAAGCAAACGGCACCGAAGCAAACACCAGCATTTTAGGCCTACGCTCACCCAACAACCAATAGCTGGAGGCTAGAAAAACACTTGTAGTAATGGGAAAACCCAGCCACGGTAACGCTACAGAAAATGCAAATGTGAAGGCCATTAAGCCCAACATTAGCACAAGATTTGAGTTAGATATTGATTCGCTTTCCAACGTTGGTGCTGGTTTTAAAACGATCAAAAGAATAGAAAAAATAACACCCAATCCAGACAACCAGTACGGCATAGTTTGGGCGTGAAAAGGTTCAAATTTGTCCCCTGGAAGTAGAGGAATATCAGCGGCATAATAGCCATAGGTAATGGATAGTAATAAAAATAATAATCCACCAAAGCGGTCTTTAGTAAGGCTCATAGGTTAAACCCTTGTTAAAGAAAAAAGCTTGAGCCAACGCCCGCAAGCGCCGGCTCAAGTACATGGTTATCGACTATAAATAGTATGGATAACTTATAGGAAGCCTAGCTCACGCATTAGGTTGCCTATTACTTCTTCTTGTTGCTCTAGGAAAGTAACAAACTCAGCACGAGGCTTGAAGATTTCAGTCCAACCGTTACGAGCGCGTACCTTTTCCCATTCTGCTGTATCGTACATTTGTGCAAGCGTTTGGGCGTATTCGTCAGCGTCTGCATCAGACAAACTTGGCGCACCAAAGAATCCACGCCAGTTAACAAAGGCAGCATCATAACCTTGCTCTTTTAGAGTTTGTACGCTTGGAGCTGCATCGGAACGTTGATCACCCGTCATCACCAAAATACGCACTTCACCCGCTGTAGCTAGAGCCAACGCTTCACTAAAGCCAGTAGAAAGTAAGCCTGCTTCTCCAGACAATAGGCTAGCCATTGCCTTGCCACCGCCATCAAAAGCCAAATACTTCACCTTGTTTGGGTTGGCTCCTGCAGCCTTAAAGGCCATAGCAGCAACTAAGTGGTCCATGCTACCACGTGCAGAACCGCCCGCAATAATGACTGAGCGAGGGTCCATTTTATAATCGGCCACCACATCACTAAAGTTTTGATATTTGGAGTCCGCTTTAACCACAAAGGCACCAAAGTCGCCAATTGTTGCAGCAATAGGCGTTAAGTCACGGAACGACTGTGGAAATACTTTGGATAAAGAGCGGATAACGATAGGTGTTGAGTTGACCATTAAAGTGCCATGGGCTTGGTCAGAAATTTCGATCAAATGAGCAATCGCTTTACCACCACCGCCACCAGACATGTTCTCAAAGGAAGCCGTTTCTATTAATCCAGCATTAGTTAACGCTTCACCTGTTCCACGAGCGGTACCATCCCAGCCACCCCCAGCACCGCCTGGTATAAGGAAGTGAATTGAATCTATTTCAGCGTGAGCTGCACCAGCACCAAGCAGGCCACTCATCAAAGCTGCAGTTAGCAACATCCGCTTTTTAGTTTTAAATTGTTTTAACATAGTTATTCCTTAGTTATTTTTTGTTATTGCAGCACCATAATAATCAGGGTTTTAATGGCTTAACAGGTTATGGTAGTAAACACTTTAAAGGGCTTAAAATTTATTTTGGTCATAATGTTCACGAGTAATAACGGTCCAGATTGAGTAATATGTAGCTATGAACATAACAATAAAATCTCTTAAACTGCCCTTTCGGCGCCTTAAGTTAAAAAGCCGTATGATGCTCATTTTGGGCCTCATGGCGTTATTGCAAACCAGCATGCTTGGCTGGTTTACCATGCAATACCTCAGCCAATCACTAAGTGATGAAATGGGCCTTAAAACTTTGCATGTAGCTAAAACAATAGCTGCAATGCCAGAAGTAGCCGCTGCAGTAAAAAATAATGATTCAGTTTACCTACAACCACTAAGCCTTACTTTAGCAAAGCAAACTAATGCCCGATTTGTTGTTATTGGCAACCTGCAAGGCCTGCGCTTGGCCCACCCTAATACAGCAAAATTAGGTGCGTCTATGATGGATGACGACAACGATAATATTAGCCCTACATTAAGCCAAGGCCGAGCAGTTATATCCAAGGCAGAAGGCAGTTTGGGTTGGTCAATGCGAGCGCGTGCTCCCATATTTGATGATAATGGCGAAGACATCATTGGTCTGGTGTCTGTAGGTTATCTGCTAGACAGCATAGATACCGTGATCAATAGCTACCGCGCTACATTACTATGGGTGATTCTTGCGGGCTTTGGTTTTAGCCTTTTAACCGCTCTATGGTTTGCAAATCATTTTAAAAAAGCTATTTTTGGCCTTGAACCAGAGCAAATTGGGCAACTATACCAAGAGCGCAATGCCACTTTAGAGTCTGTTCGTGAAGGGATTATTACGACTAATGCGCAGGGCGAAGTGACCACCATAAATAAAGCCGCATTGCATTTTCTTGACCTCAGTACTAAACAACAATGGCTGGGCCAAAATATTAGTACCATCATGCCAAACAGCCCCATGCTAAATAAACAAATGAGTAGTGCTGCCGAATTTGACCAAGAAGTATGGTTTAACCACAAACCGTTTATCGTAAACCGACTACCCCTGCTGCACCAAACACAGGTAATTGGTTTAGTAGCCAGCTTTCGGCCTAAGGATGAATTGGAATTAGTCAGTCAGCAGCTTAAGCATATGCAGCAGTATGCTGATAGCCTGCGAAGCCAGGCGCATGAATACACTAACAAACTCCATACCATTGCCGGATTAATACAAATTGGCGCATCAGATAAAGCGCTATCCTTGATCGGCCAAGAAAACCAAGCCCACCAAGTACTGATCAAACTACTCATGGATACAGTGCCTGACGCGATTCTAGCAGGTTGTTTATTAGGTAAGTTTAATCGAGCTAAAGAACTAGGTTTAGAACTCTATATAGACCCTGAAAGCCATATGAGTGACCTTCCCCCCCATATACCCAGAGACCAATTGGTGAGTATGGTAGGTAATATTATTGATAACGCTATGGAAGCCTGCTTAATGGAAAAAGCCCGCGGGAAGCAGGTCTCTTTATCTATGACAGACTATGGTACCGACCTCATTTTTGAAATTGAAGACCAAGGCCCAGGTATTGACTCTGCACTACAAAGCTTAATTTTTACAAAGGGCTACAGCACCAAAAATGGAAAAGATCATGGTATTGGGCTTCATTTGGTGCAGAAACTTGCAGCTCGCCTTGGTGGCTACGTCGCAATGGAACATGTTGCTTTGGGTGGAAACTGCGTTACTATTAGCCTACCCAAACAGGCACCAAGCTTATGACACAGCAAAACTCAATACGCGTTGTCATCGCCGAAGATAACCCACAGAACGCCCTCATTCAACAGACTTACTTACAACGAATAGAAGGTTTTGAACTGGTAGGTATTGCTCACAGCATTGCCGATGCAGAAGCCTTAGTGGATATTTTTAAGCCTGACTTACTACTACTGGATGTGTACTTTCCCAGTGGAAATGGCATGCAATTTCTGCGTCATTTACGAGCCAAAGATTGTGCCACAGACGTCATTCTTATTACTGCAGCTAAAGAAGTAGACGTTCTCAAAGCAGCACTTCATGGTGGCGTATTTGATTATATTTTGAAGCCATTAGTATTTGAGCGGTTACAAACTAGCTTGGCCAACTACCTACAGCATAATGAACGGCTTAAGACTGTTGCAGCTGTGGCTCAGACAGACTTGGATGATCTTATGCCTCGCCCAGCACAGGCTTCAAACCAAACAAGTACCCGCCTGCCTAAAGGCATTGACGAGCTTACCCTAAACAATGTTTTGGACGTCATATCTAAACAAACTGAGGCCGTGAGCGCTGAGCAAATAGGTAACAATATTGGTGCAAGTCGAACCACCGCTAGGCGATATTTAGAATACTTAGTAGGGCTGCAAGACATTAGTGTGCAGATACATTACGGCAGTGTTGGCCGTCCAGAGCGGTTATACAGATCCACTTGAATCTATACTTTTAAATGGCCAAACGCTCGAAGCAACCTAGTCATTTTACACAACACCGTGGATTTCGAAGGCCCAAACGGGTATGGTAATATCTCATTCATAACCCCCTGAGAATTCATGCCAACCAGCGAACCGAATACCCCCGACCTTATCCTAAGTACCAGAATCATCAACGCCCGCCAAACCTGTGGTTTTACACAGGCACAATTGGCCCTGCGAATGGGCGTCAAAAAAAGCACCCTTGCAAACTGGGAGACTAGCCACTCAAGCCCCAGAGCCAACAGACTAATAGAACTAGCAGGCATTTTAAATGTACCTGTTTTGTGGCTAATTGCTGGTGCTGATGCACCACCTGAAGTGTCTGCACCTGACCTAAGTGAGACATTAATGTTAGAACAAAAGCTGGACAAAGCAGACTTGCTGATTAATGAACTATCTGCTCTGGTTTCTGACCTACGCGGACATACCCGACGGGTGCAACGAGATATAGACGAAAGTTACTAACTCTAAAACCCTGCACTAAAGATGCTCGACACAGCCGCTAAAGCTCATTTAACCATGGTGGGTTAGCGCCCTGTCGAGACACATTAATACCAGCAATCTGGGCTGCATAGGCTAGGCATTGCGTTAATTGTGAAGGGCTAATGTTTGCCAATGCTGTTTTAGACATGAGGCCTAGGTTAGCTAGCTTTGCCAGCATGCCTGCGTTGAAAGTATCTCCTGCCCCCACGGTGTCTATTACGCTCACTTGGGGAACATCTTGATGTACAGACTCACCTGTGGATAAATAAGCTGTAGCACCATCGGCGCCCTTAGTGACCACAACAATGGCTTTACCAGTGCCACGTAACAACGCCACTTGTTTGGATTCATTATGAGTGCTTTCTACCAACCAATCTAAATCTTCATCAGACACTTTAATAATATCTGCTACATCAACAAAGCGCTGTAAGCGTTGGCGATAAGTGTGTTCATTGCTGATAAAGTTTGTGCGTATATTAGGGTCTAATACAACCACCATATCTGCCTCATACTTCTGCGCTAAATCACAATACGCATCAGCAGCAGGCTCATTAATTAAGCTAATGCCCCCAAAGTACAGGGCACTTAGGGCTTTGTCGTCATTTTTAAGGTTAGATAAGTTGGGCAGATCAGCACGCTCTACAGAGCGACCTGCACTATTTTCATCATAAAACGTATAACTAGCATGGCCTTGGTTAAGGGTTACGAAAGCTAACGTAGTGGGTGCATTGGAGCGCATTAAGTAAGATGTATCCACCTTACTATCAACCAACGCTTGGTTAAGCTGATGACCAAAGAGATCATTTGAAATCCCAGACAACATGCCTACTCGAACACCCAGGCGCCCAAGGCCAATGGCCGTATTAAAAATGGCACCACCCACAAGCGGAACATAACTTAATTGGCCAGATTCTGATGACACTGGCACCATGTCAATAAGGGCTTCACCACAACAAATAATCAAAATTAATCCTTTTTTTAACATCCCACATAACAACACAATAGTCCAAAAAATTCTCGTGGAGAAGTAAATTTTAGGACGACACTTATGTTCACACAAGCCCTATAAGACTTCATTTTAAGACAATACTATATTGCTTAGTTAGTGTTGAATTTATACTAATTTGCAGCTATCTTGTATTAATTACGTAAAAACATCAAAAAAGTACCAGTATTTGAAAAATTTGTACTGTTTTACAAACCCTTTGAGAAGTTATTGTTTCATTAAGCGTAGCAAAAAAATTACTGCGCTGTTTAAACCAGTAGAACCATAAATAAAAAAACCGAGATTTATCTCTGGAGAAATACTATGAAAATTTTAAAGATGTCAGCGATTGCTGTAGCAGTCACAATGAGCTGTGTTTCCACAGCCCAGGCAGCTGATTTAACGATTGCCACTGTAAATAATGGCCATATGATTGAAATGCAAAAGCTAACCGGACATTTTGAAAAGGCTAACCCTGGCATTAATGTAAATTGGGTTACTCTTGATGAAGGCACATTGCGTTCTCGTGTAACAACTGACATTGCAACTAAGGGTGGTCAGTTCGATGTTATGACTATTGGTATGTATGAAGCGCCTATGTGGGGCGCTAAAGGTTGGTTAGAAGCATTAGATTTTGATGCTAGCTACGATGTAGATGATATTTTACCAGCAATGCGCGGTGGCCTATCTCACGGTGGCAACCTTTACGCTGCACCATTCTACGGTGAAAGTTCAATGATCATGTACCGTAAGGACTTGATGGATGCTGCTGGCATGACAATGCCTGACAACCCAACTTGGGGGCACATTGAAGACGCTGCTGCGGCAATGACTGACAAAGACAATGGTGTTTACGGCATTTGTCTTCGTGGCAAGCCAGGTTGGGGCGACAACATGGCATTCATCACTACTTTGGCTAACTCGTTTGGCGCACAGTGGTTTGACATGGATAAGAAGCCTCAGTTGGATTCTCCTGCATGGAACCACGCCGTTAACTTCTACGTTGATTTGCTAACTAACTATGGCCCTCCAGGATCTTCTGGTAACAGCTTCAACGAAATTCTAGCACTAACCAACGCTGGCAAGTGTGGCATGTGGATTGACGCTACTATCGCAGCTTCTTTCGTATCTGACCCATCACAGTCATCAGTTGCAGAGCATATGGCTTTCGCACAATCTCCTGTTGCCGTTACTCACCGTGGCGCTAACTGGCTCTGGGCATGGGCATTAGCAGTACCTGCCGGAACTCAGCAGTCTGCAGAAGCTCAAGCATTTGTTCAGTGGGCTACATCTAAGGAATACATCGAACTAGTTGCAGCGACTAACGGTTGGGCATCTGTACCTACTGGAACTCGCAGCTCTACTTATGCTAACAAGAACTTTACTGACGCTGCAGTATTTGCTGACGCTGAGCTAAAGGCTATCTTATCTGCTGATCCAAGCAACTCTACTCAAGCTCCTAGCCCATTCAAAGGTGTTCAGTTTCAGGCAATTCCTGAGTTTGCTGATATTGCTGGCGCAGTTGGCCAACAATTATCTGCTGCTCTAGCTGGTGATATCACTGTTGAAGAAGCACTTGCTGAATCACAAAAAGCCGCTGATCGCGCTATGCGTAAGGCTAAGTACTACAAGTAATTGGTCCTAAGTTATTACCCGTAGTACAAAACAGGGCCTTAAGTGCATTTACCTAAGGCCCTGTTTTCTTTCTTCTAACACACCGAAATTATAATCAATATTATGAATTCCCAATCAAACATATCAACTCAAGTTCAGCACAAATGGTTAAACGTGGTTAACCTTTTAAAAGCACCATCGATCATTTTGCTACTTGTTTGGATGATTGTGCCCCTAAGCATGACCGTGTACTACTCGTTTGTTGAGTACAATTTACTTTACCCTGGGCCAAAGTTATTTATCGGTTTAGAAAACTACAGCTACTTTTCTACTGATTCTGCCTTTTTTCCTGCCTTATTCAATACCTTAGTTCTAGTTGGCTCTGTACTGACCATTACCGTTGTACTGGGCCTCGCTCTTGCTTTGTTAGTTAATCAGCCATTTTTTGGACGTGGCGTCGTCCGTGTGCTGTTAATTTCTCCGTTTTTTATTATGCCAACAGTTAATGCGTTAATCTGGAAAAACATGATGATGGATCCTAACTATGGGATCTTTTCTGTCATCGCTGATTTTTTCAATGTTGTGCCCATTAACTTCTTAGAAGACTTGCCGCTGGCGTCAATCATCCTAATGGTGAGCTGGCAGTGGACACCTTTTGCCCTACTTATATTTATGACATCACTGCAGTCGCAAGATACAGAACAAAAAGAAGCAGCCCAGCTTGATGGGGCTGGATTTTGGTCTATTTTTCGTTTTCTTACCCTGCCCCACCTTGCAAGGCCAATCGCTATTGTAGTGATGATTCAAACCATTTTTCACCTCTCCTTATTTGCGGAAATTTTTGTGACCACAGGTGGCGGACCAGGTTTTGCCAGCACCAACTTGGCATGGCTAATTTATCGACAAGCCTTCCTTGCTTTTGATGTGGGTGTTGCTTCAGCTGGTGGCGTATTTGCTATTATTTTAGCCAATATAGTGGCTTTTTTCTTAATCAGAGCCGTTGGCAAAAATCTAACGGAATAACCTATGATGTTAAATATCTCTCAACGTAAAACTGTTACACATTGGGCCACTGGTTTATTTGCTTGGTTGGTTGCTTTAATACTGTTCTTCCCTATTTTGTGGATGATAATGACTAGCTTTAAAACTGAGCTACAAGCAATCTCTCAGCCACCACTGCTATTTTGGGAAACAACATTTGATAACTACATTCTTATCCAAGAACGTAGTGATTATCTTAAGTATGCTTTCAATTCTTTATATACGTCTGTAGGTGGCACATTGCTTGCGCTTATTATTGCAGTGCCAAGTGCTTATGCAATGGCTTTTTTCCCTGGAAAATACACTAAAGATATTTTGTTATGGATGCTTTCCACCAAAATGTTACCCGCTGTAGGTGTTTTAATTCCAATTTATATGATTACTCAAATGGGAGGCTTGCTAGATAGCATTTATCCTTTAATCCTGATTTTTGCACTAATGAACCTACCTATTATCATGTGGATGCTGTTCACTTACTTCAAGGAAATTCCTAAAGAAATTCTTGAAGCCGCCCGAATGGACGGTGCAACCACCCGCGACGAACTTCGTCATATAGTAATGCCACTGTCTTGGGGTGGAATTGCTTCTGCTGGCTTATTGTCATTAATTTTATGTTGGAATGAAGCCTTTTGGTCCATTCAGCTTACTGCCTCAGACGCGGGAACATTAGCAGCACTCATCGCCTCTTACTCTAGCCCAGAAGGCCTATTTTGGGCCAAAGTTTCAGCTGCATCTACAATGGCTTGTGCACCAATTATCGTGTTTGGCTGGTTCTGCCAAAAGCAATTGGTACAGGGTCTAACTTTTGGTGCGGTGAAATAAGGAATTATAATGTCTACTTTAAATATCTCTGCATTACACAAACATTTTGACGATTTCCACGCTATTCGTGGCATAAACTTAAACATAGAGGAAGGTGAATTTGTCGTATTTGTAGGCCCTTCAGGCTGTGGTAAATCTACCCTACTGCGTTTAATTGCAGGTTTGGAAGACGTTAGTGGCGGTAATATATCTTTAGGAGATCGCGACATCACCGAGGTGCCAGCTGCTCAGCGGGATTTAGCTATGGTGTTCCAATCCTACGCACTTTACCCGCACATGAATGTGGCGGAAAATATGTCTTTTTCGCTGCGCCTAGCAGGCGCAAGCAAAGAAGAAATCGCCAAAAAAGTGGCTGACACAGCTGCCATCTTACAACTTGAGCCGCTGCTTGATCGCAAGCCCAAGGCATTGTCTGGTGGGCAACGACAGCGTGTAGCAATTGGCCGAGCCATAGTGCGGCATCCATCGGTATTTTTGTTTGATGAGCCACTGTCTAACCTAGACGCGGCGCTGCGTGTGCAAATGCGCCAAGAGCTAGCTGCACTGCACCAGCGCCTTAAAGCCACTATGATTTATGTCACCCACGATCAAGTTGAGGCTATGACCCTAGCGGATAAAGTAGTCATTCTTAATGCAGGCCAAGTGGAACAAGTGGGTACGCCCATGGAGGTGTATTACAATCCAGAAAGCCGCTTTGTAGCTGAGTTTATTGGCACGCCTAAAATGAACTTCTTCCCCATGGACGACTTAGTAACCAACTATTTAAACAACAACCCTAAGGTAGACCGAAATCTTGAAGCTGCGGCATGGATTGGTGCGCGACCAGAATCAATCATGCTTGATAAGAAAGGCATGTTTGGCACTGTGACTTTAATCGAGCGCCTAGGTGCAGAAACGTTAGTTTACCTAAACTACTGCGATCAGTACCAAGTTGCTATTCGTGCTTCAAGTCTAGCGCCAGTTGAGCTGGGCGAAACCATAGAATTTGGTTTAGATTTAGAACAAGTGCACAGTTTTGATGACCAAGGTAACCGCCTTAGCCCAGCGATTACTGGCGATTTAATTAAGGCATTATAAGCTGATGTAGTTTTTTGTCGTATTTTCGGAAGAATTAAGTATGAAAACAGATACGTTTAATCAGGTTGAAATCATTGAAAATGTAGATGATGGTATTTATTACTTGGAACACGGCTGGCCTTCCGATTTAATCCGCTGGCATGCCCACGCACCCTACGAGCTGCACTTAATAGTGAGTACGCACGGCAAGGTATTTATAGGCGATCACATTGGCCGGTATAAACCGGGCCAACTAATTCTTGTAGGGCCCCATGTGCCTCACAATTGGGTCACTAATAAAGACGAGCCAGGCCCCGTGGCACTGCGTGATATGGTGGTCGTATTTTCCCATAAATCAATGGATCACATGCTTCAAGGGTTTAACGAAATTCAAGAACTGATGTCCATGTTCGAGTTATCTCATTCGGGAGTTGAATTTGTTGACTTTGACCTGTCTCTAGCCATGGACCTATTTGGCAAAATACGTGATACATCAGGCATGGATCGGTTTTTGGCGTTTATGCAGTTGTTAGCAGAGTTAAAGTCTTGGCCACACAAACGTACATTGTCTACTGCAAAAATCATCTCTCCATTAACCACCTCTGCAGCAAATAAAATTAATGAAGTGGTGCAATATATTGCAGATCACTATCAAGAAAATTTATCTCTTGGGAAAATGTCAGCCATGCTTAACATGAGCGAGAGCGCCTTTTCGCGGCACTTTGCCAAATCTACTGGGAATAAATTTGTTGAATTTGTTAACCGAGTGCGTATAGGTAGAGCATGCATTCAATTGGCTGAGACTAATGACCAGATTTCAGCCATTTGTTTTGACGTTGGATTCAACAACATCACCAACTTTAACCGTCACTTCGTTAAGCTTAAAGGCAAAACACCTGGCGAGTACCGACGTATTATCCAGACCAATTTAGGCAAAGATCAATCGATCGTAAAACCAACAATAGCGATGCCTTAGCCTGCGATACCTAACAAAGACACTAGAGAACTACAAAGATACTCACTATGAACGCTTTAAATACTAGCCTAATCGTACCCCTTAATTACAGTAAGACCGACTGTGAAGTAGGAATTATTCACGTTGGTGTTGGCGCTTTTCACCGTGCCCACCAAGCGGTCTACATGAACACGTTATTGGGTAATAAAGATCAACAAAAATGGGGCATTATGGGCATCAACCTAAGGTCACAGGATGCCAATATAAACCTGCAATTAGCTGACCAAAAACATCTATACACATTAAAAACATTATCTCCAGAAAATCGTGCCACCTATGAAGAAATTGGCTCTATATTGTCAACCCTAGATTGGTCGACAAACGCTGAAACTGCGGCACAGGCAGTGGACAATAAAAACGTTCATTTAATCACCATGACAGTCACTGAAAGTGGCTATTACCTCCTAGAGAATGGCCAATTAGATACACATTCACCAATAATTATTGAAGCCTTACAAGGTTTTGGCAGCTGCATATACGCCTACCTACGCGCATCTTTAAATGTGCGTCGCTTAGGTTGCAATATGCCCATTACGTTATTATGTTGTGATAACCTGCGTGACAATGGCCTTTATCTAAAGTCAGGTTTTGAGCAATTTCTTAGGGCCTGCAACGACACTGAACTCCTTAAATGGGTGGCTATAAAAGTCACTTTTCCTTGCTGCATGGTAGACCGTATTACACCAAGAACTGATGCTATTCATATTGCTGATATTAAGCAGAAATTTGATTTACATGACCCTCTCATAGTGATGTCTGAGTCTTTTACCCAATGGGTGATTGAGGATAACTTTGCTGGACCAAGACCAGATTTTGAACGTGTAGGTGTAGAGCTAGTCACTGAAGTTTCACCCTATGAAGATGCCAAAATTCGCATTCTTAATGGAGGTCACACCATATTGGCCTATTTTGCCGCGCTAAAAGGCTATAAAACTTACGACCAAGGCTTAGCTGATGAAGAACTAAACACCCTATTCTCAGCCTATGAGACCACCGAAGTGATCCCAGCTATTGGAGAGTCTCCAATAAACTTATTAGACTACTACGCTCTCACTAAAACCCGTTTTTGCAATAGTAATATCGCAGACGCTGTGGCCCGAATTTGTGCTGATGGTGGTATTAAATTTCCTATTTTTATATTGCCTACAATAGCCACATGCTACGCTAAAGGCTATACCCCAGTATACGGGTTACAAGGTATTGCCAGCTGGTATGTATTTATGTGTAAAGTCAAAGCTGGGGAAATTGAATTTGATTACGTGGAGCCAAAGTGGGCTCTTTTAGAGCCTCTTGTAGATGGGTTAAACGTCACCCATTTTATTGAAAGCCAAGATTTATGGGGCCAGTTACCAACCCAGTTTCCACAATTTAAACAGCAACTCACACAGGCTATCAGCTTGATGTTGGCCCGCTTCCCTGTGGTCTAACCCTGCTGCGTATCATCTGTGTTTGATTCAAGGAGGTTAAATGCCTAGAAAACGATTGGAAGGCAGAGTAGCACTTATTACAGGCGCAGCCAGGGGTATTGGTAAAGCATTTGCTCAGCGCTACCTGGCTGAAGGTGCAAAAGTTATTATTGCAGATATTGATTTTGACAGTGCCACCAATACCGCATCGGTATTGGGTGAAGATTGTATTGCACTGTCCCTAGATGTGACTGATCAAATAAGTATTAATCGCTGTATTAGCGATTCAGTTTCACAGATGGGCAGAATTGATATATTAATTAATAATGCTGCATTATTTACAGCATCACCCTTTGTGGACATAACCCGAATTGATTATGAGAGGGTATTTTCTGTTAACTTGGCAGGCACTATGTTCATGATGCAAGCTGCAGCTAAGCACATGATCGAACGTGGTCAAGGTGGCAAAATTATCAATATGGCAAGTCAAGCGGGTCGCCGCGGTGAAGCCCTAGTGGCAGTATATTGTGCTACTAAAGCAGCTATTATAAGCCTCACACAGTCGGCAGGCTTAGACCTGATAAAACATGGTATTAATGTTAACGCCATTTCCCCTGGCGTCGTAGATGGAGAACATTGGGACGATGTAGACGCTTTCTTTGCAAACTATGAAGGTTTACAGCTAGGAGAGAAGAAAATACAAGTGGGTGATGGCGTGCCCTATGGTCGCATGGGTATTGCTGAAGACCTTACAGGAATGGCTGTATTTTTAGCAACCCCTGACGCAGATTATATTGTAGCTCAAACTTACAATGTTGATGGTGGCCAGTGGATGAGCTAAATGTTGGTCGAAGCAACATTTAGCTCATCACTACCCAAAAATGATATTTATCTTATGAAAGAGTTTAAGCGGCCTTATTTGTGTCCGCTGGCAATTAATGCATTCTGTAATAATGTCATCGCCCCAAGCTCTGCCGCTAAATGAATGAGGCTGTATCAATCACCTTTTGTTTATGGTGTGATGTATATTGCAGTGCAGGGGCTCTGATGGTCAAGTAAGTCTGGCCCATATGATTGAAATGCAAAATAGCACACTTTAACCTCTGTTTTATTAAGCAGTTGATAAACGAGTATACGACTGGAACAAGAGGTTAAAATAAAGCTTATGTCCCGTGTTCAAACGTTAGAAATTCCTCTTATTGAAGCAACAAATGAGTCCTTAAAGGGGTACGGTTATTTAGTCGATTGCTATGAAAATAGTGACATTGAAATAGTGACTTGGCCTAAACAAGGTTGGCGCGAAATTGATCAAGGCACAGGCAATGAAGGCGGTGCTACAGAGGGATCTTTTAATACCTGGTGGGATGGCTCAACGCTGCATGGTGAGAATAACGCGGTACAACATAACAACTGCGAATATGAGGAAGATGGCAAGTATGTGTTAGCTTACTCGTCGCACCCAGATAAACTTGTGGTAAATAATAATTATGTGCCCGCAAAAAAAATGTACCTTTGGCATGTTAACTACCACCCAGATGGAGGGCAATTATTTTTTCCAACACAACCGGGTGTATTTATATCACCCCTGGCGCTGCCTGGTGATGATATTAAACCTGAAGACTTTAAGGCATTTTATTTTAATGGTACCAAAGGCTTGTATATTCACCCCAATGTTTGGCATGAAGGGGTGTTTCCAGTTGCAGAAAAAAGCTCTTTTATGGGGCGCCAAGGTAAAGTGCACGCCCGCGTAAGTATTGACTTAAAAAAAGAATTTAATAAATACCTTTGTTTTAGAACAAACATTTAAAAACCATTATTCCACTTATCCAAGTAGTTGTAATGGCGAGTGATTGCACACGCTTAAGCCAAGTTAAACTGGTTCTTAAGGTACGCAATAATATCATTAGACTCGTACAGCCATTGCACAGAATTATCTGGCTTTTCGATTCTTAGGCAAGGTACTTTGTGCCGTCCACCCTCGCGCACCAATTCCGCTTTAAGTTCAGCATCATTTTTGGCATCACGCAGCTCAATATGCAGTGCGTGGCGCTTTAATTCACGCCGAACTTTGACACAAAAAGGACAGGTTTTAAACTGATACATCGACATGGAAGCAGTAACATCATCAATGGCTCTTTGTTCTTCGGCCTCTCTAACAACAGCTTTTGGTGAGGTGAGAAAATCTAGAATCAAAATAATTTGTCCCAAGACCCATCGAATAACTTTCATTAGCTAGCACCACCATAATTGGTAAATTGTTATACGCATCACTGTGCAAGCATAAGCTATGCCATTTTTATGGCTTTTAAGCATGCTGTGATCAACAGAAGTTGCAGATGACCCTCCATCATTGATGAGCGAATCAAAACTGGGCTATAGCTTACAGGGTTTAATTCAAATCGGCCCCCTTTATTTGTGATGATAAGCCTATAAATTGTACAATTTATGGATTACCCCAATACCTGCCATTAAGTTAAGGAAAACGCAATAAAATGATGCAGACTTCCCCACAAACTCAGATTATAATAAGGCAAGTTCTACGCTTAACTAGTGGCCGTTACTCATCGGTAAGAATTATTCGTAACACAATAACTTTAGTTATTTTTTAGGTTCATTAGTTCAACACAGAATTTAAAATCTGTTGTTATTTATAAATAAAGGCACCGCAATGACACAAGCTCAAATCGTTACATTTAGTAAAGCAGGCGGCCCAGAGGTCATGACGCTGTCTGAACAACCCATTACAGCCCCTAAGGCTGGTCAGGTAAGCATTAAGCAAGAAGCCATTGGCGTAAATTACATCGATATTTATAAGCGAAGTGGCGTTTACCCCACAGAATTTCCAGCTGGTTTAGGGTTTGATGCAGCAGGCGTTGTTACTGCTCTAGGTGATGGGGTTCAGCACTTAAAACTAGGCGAACGGGTTGCTTATGCAGCCCCTTCACAAGAATCTTATGCCAGCTATCGAACTTTAAATGCAGCGCAAGTCTGCCCCTTACCTGACAACATTTCCTTTGAACAAGCCGCGGCAATAATGCTTAAAGGCATGACAACGCAGTATCTGTTTGAGCAAACAACACCCCTTAAAGAAGGCGATACAGTATTGTTTCATGCCGCTGCGGGGGGCGTTGGCCTGATAGCCTGCCAATGGGCTGCAGCTAAAGGACTTATCCTTATCGGCACCGCTGGTTCGGACGAAAAATGTGCGCTAGCATTGGCTAATGGTGCATCACATTGCATCAATTACTCGACAGCAGATTTTACCAAGAAAGTACTCGAGTTAACCCATGGTAAAGGCGTAGATGTGGTAATGGATTCGGTGGGTGCATCTACTTTTGAGGGGTCTTTAAACTCACTTAAACCATTCGGCATGATGATTACCTTTGGTAACGCGTCAGGAAAAGTGCCACCATTTGATGTAGGTATGCTTGCTGCAAAGGGCTCTTTAAAGTTAACAAGGCCCACAGTGGCAACCTACGTTGCAGACTTTGAAATGTGCCAAAAAATGGCTAAAAACTTATTTGAAATGGTTAGTTCTGGAAAAATTAAAGTTAATATAGGTAATCGCTACCCTATGGTTGATGTGGCTCAAGCCCATATCGATTTGGCAAGCCGTATTACCACAGGATCTAGCATTTTGATCCCATAGGTTTTGGCAAATGGTGCTGCCTTGAATAGTTAATTCTGCCTTAGGTCATGTCATATTATAATACTGACTAAGGCTTAAGTGCATAGCTGGCGCCGTGTCTAATCGCCTGAAGCCCCAAAACATACCCCGTCCTGGCTGCGCAGGCAGCCAACAAACTAACTTAGATCTAGTGGTCAACTGCCACTGGCACATTACCAAAGTTTGCTGCCTACTTAACCCACATTTTTACATGTAATCTAATTTTTAGACTATTCGCATCATTAACACTAAATACTAATTGAGAATCATTTGTATTCTCATTCGTATTGATGTATTATTTGGTTATAGGGAGGTTGTTAATAAACCTGAAGCCACCGCAATGTAAAAACACATTACATTATCTGGATTATTAACCCGCTAATTCTGTTAGCCCTCACTATAAAAATGATTAAAAAAGTTTTCAAGCGATCCCTAAACGTGCCCTCTCAAAAGTTTAGGGATCCCTTGAGAGCTTTTGTGTACTAAAGCATGCGTAGCTTTTTACTTTGTAAAAAGCTACGCGTTATCTGCTAAACATAATACAACTCGATTTTTACCCAACAAAAGCATCCATTTGAAAGATTGGCTTAGCACAGCATTACATATCAATATTTGCTGGGTAAGTTATTAAGTAGTTTAAAAAACAGGGGATTTATAGTGAATAAAAGTGAACTAATTCAGGCTATTGCGGTGGAGACTGATGTTCCAAAGGCTGCCGCAAAGCGTATACTGAATGCAATCACAAGAGCCATTAATACGTCGCTCATCAACGGTGAACCTGTTTCCTTAGTTGGCTTTGGCACCTTCTCTGTCAAGTCGAGATCGGCTCGCTCCGGTCGTAACCCAAAGACGGGTACTAGCATTGAAATTGCATCTGCCAATCGCATTCACTTTAAACCAGGAAAAACATTAAAAACTGAAATTAACAGTTAATAAGGCGCAGGTTCTAGGTGCTAAAAATATAATGTACTGCCAGAATTTTAATAAGCAAGCATGCCTATAAACCAATATTTTTAGTACCGGAGCCCTCCCCTATCAAGTTTTTTTAACCTTTTATTGGGTGAGTCATCACCAACCATCAGTGACCATGGCATTCCACCATTAGTTTTCGATAAGGTTGTTGCTTGAAATCTTCGTAGCCTAAGACATTAAGCTGGGCACGCTCACACCACATTTGCAAAACCATCTCCTTTTATCCTTGGAAACTATTTAAAAGCTAATTTCCCCACAGTGCCATTATGTATAATTCCAACGCACTCCAAACCATGACATAGTAGTGATTAAATAAGCTGTTAACCCATCTGTTGGGCACACGATAGCTTATTGGTTAGGGCAGCCTTAATGCAATAACGGGCACTAATCAACTAATGAAATACATTGGTAGCCAAAGGCACGCTATGTTTTGTGAATTTATCGCAAGCCTAGTAAGCAAGCCTAGTGATATAATTGTGAACATAAATCAAGAACTAGACACCATGTAACTCACGTTAGATTTTTATTGGCTGGTATTAGTTTAAAAATAATCTGCACATAGAGCCTTTTAACATGGACCTGTTTTCGCAATTATTAGACCCCCCTATTAATATACTGCCCCAGGATGGAGAGGCCAATTATCACGGTGTTGTGCTGAGCACCAATGATGCAGATTATTTTTTTAGTTGTTTGCTCAGCACTATTGAATGGAAAAATGATGAGGCCATTATCTTTGATAAAAAGGTAATGACTAAACGCAAGGTGGCTTGGTACGCGAGCCAATCATTCAACTATACCTATTCAAAAATAACCCGGCCTGCATTGCCATGGACCCTTGAGCTGCTTGATTTAAAGCATAGAGTAGAATCTATCAGTGGAGAAAAATTTAACTCTTGCTTGCTCAACCTATACCATACGGGTGATGAAGGCATGTCTTGGCATAGCGATAGTGAACAACAGCTAAAGCCACACGGTGCAATTGCCTCTATAAGTTTGGGTGCAGAACGCCAATTTGTCTTTAAACATAAAAAAACCCAACAAACCCATGGTTCAGTTTTACAACATGGAAGCTTGCTTGTAATGAAGGGAACGACTCAAACCCACTGGATGCATCGATTACCACCCACTAAAAAGGTACATTCTCCAAGAATAAATTTAACCTTTAGAACCATTATTGAACAATGATATAGCAGCTTTGTAGCTGAACTTCAGCCCAAAAGTTAGCTACATGTAATGGTATATAGACGGATAACTATCCATCTATATTTTCTCTTGTTCATTATAATTAGTTTTAAATCAGTATCTATGGGTACCTTATAGCTTTAGTATTAATCAACTTCGATCAACAAACTATGCAAACGCACACAAAGCCTAGCCCATAGAGGTAAGTTATAGTGACTCAATCAACCTTTGCCACCTACCCAAGCCTTAAGGGTAAAACAGTCTTTATCACCGGTGGTGCCTCAGGCATAGGGGCCGAACTAGTGCGCAGCTTTGCAGCTCAAGGTGCCAAAGTGGGGTTTGTTGATTTAGATGAGGCCAATAGCCAAGCATTGGCAGACACATCAGAGGCTATTATCTATGAACTGTGTGATCTTAAAGATATCAAAAGCTTACAGAATGCGCTGGCAAAACTAGCACTACGAATTGGGCCAGCTACTATTTTGGTTAACAATGCAGCCAATGATGACCGCCATAGTTGGCAAGAGGTCACTCCAGCCTATTGGGATGAGCGCTTACAAACTAACCTTCGGCATCAGTTTTTTGCAATCCAATCTGTTGCGCCAGGCATGATCGCAGCTGGCGGAGGTTCCATTATTAACATGGGGTCTAACAGTTGGCATGAAACAGGGGGGGGCTTTCCTGCTTATGCAACCTCTAAAGCTGCCGTCCATGGCCTTACCAGAACCATGGCACGAGATTTAGGTGAACATCGTATTCGAGTCAATACTGTGGTTCCAGGTTGGATTATGACTGACCGGCAAAAACAGTTATGGGCTACTCCTGAAACCCTAGAAAAACAGCGACAACGGCAATGTCTGCCAGATTTAATCGAGCCTGTTTACGTGGCTAGAATGGTTATTTTTCTAGCTTCAGATGACGCCAGCATGTGCTCAGCTAATAATTATATGGTTGAAGGCGGCTCTATCTAAAAAATAAAATGCTTCAGTAAAAAATCTGCGCCATCTAAAGACACTTGCTATCTTCTTGGCCATTTTCATGGGTGTCACCCCGCACATTGAGCTTTTTTCCCAGTGCCACCGGCGCTAAAAACTCCATAATTTGGCCTATTTATCACCACACCCTAGCCATTACTGATGCGTGCGGGCTCATCGCCAGCAATGGGCTGGGTGGGTTTATCATCAGCACAGGTACAGGGCACATTTATCACTATGCAGCGATAACAAAAACATTGTCCGCTATAGAAACTGGTGATCATTCCGCCAATGATTTTTCATGGGACAACCATCTTTTACCAAAGCAGTTGTGTTAAATAAACGTTTCACGAAGTTTATACTCGCCGCAGTTAACTGGGCTAACAGGTAGGTTACCATTGCTCTATATAGGGCTCAATTGACTCAACATCTATAGAGTAACCCGATTGCACTGCTAAACCATTAGCAACACCAGATTCGGTAAGTTCACTTTGCAAACGGCTTATATTAAGCGTGCCTGTAATCCAGACAGGCAAGTAAATACTCTCAAGCTTAGCGCCTGTTTCCAGCTTTGCGAAAATGATTTGGTTAGCTGGCGGCGGTGGCGTATGAGTGCATGCCCCAAAGTAAGGTACCAGTAGAAACTCCTTAAGCAGCGTGCTACTAAATTCAAGCGGCAGCACAAAGCCAGGTATTTTTACCCGCTTACCCTCAAAAGCGTCTACTACCGGGGCTGCATCAAACATGGCTTGCACCGTTTGTTCAAGGACCAATAACTCACTGTCTGACAGCGCGTAGTATTGCTCATCAGTCATGTCTTCAAATACTTGGTTTGGGTTCCAGTCTTGGGGAATTAAACTTTCCCAATCAATTTCATTGGCATCAGCTGCAAAAGCACTACTGGCGCTAAAAAAGGAGAACAGCAAGATCAATAACAAAGGACGATAGGCGTCATTCATATTTTTCATCATATTCCTCTGCGTTAGGAGCGGATAGACATGCCATCTGCTAAAGAGTTTTTGTAAGCACGGTACGCCGGCACTAAGCCAACAATGAAGCTGGTTGCAAGTAACATAGAAACCATACCCAGCTCTCTAATATTTGGGGCAGTTATGGGAATAAACAAGCCGTAGTTTTTTTCTATTATGGGCTGAGCTAGCCAAATACTGGAATATAACAACATTAACCCCAAGAGAATACCAGCGAGCGTCAAAAATACGGTTTCTGTTACTAATAAGCCCATAATGTGCCAGTGACTGGCCCCTACCGAACGTAAAATGGCTACTTCGCGTCTACGCTCATTAAGCCCTGCTAATGAGACAGCAAGCATTCCTGTGAGTGAAGCTAGAACAACAAATAAAGAGATGATTAGTAGCGCTTTCTCTGCCACCGACATTAAACTCCAAAGCTCGAGAAGTGCAATTCCAGGAAAAATAGCCAGTAGCGGTTCAGAGGAGTATTCGTTGATATAGCGCTGCATTTTGAATGAGACTATTTTACTATCCAAGCCTACTAAAAAAGCGGTAATAGATTCTGGCTGTAAGTTAGATTCTGTAAGGGCTTTGCTCACCTTACGTTTTTTCACAGCGCCCTGCCAGTTGACATGCATCGCCTCTATGCCAGCCAAGCTTACATGAACCGTCCTGTCTACGGGGGTTCCTGTGTGCTTTAAAATACCACTAATTACAAATGGCTTATCTTTATGTTGTGAAAAGCTTGCGCTCCCCGTGCCGTGAGAGATAATTACTTCGTCACCAATGGCATAGTTTAGAGAGTTGGCTACTTCTGCTCCGATAACTGCATCAAATACACCCTCAAACTGTACACCAGAAGAAAACTTAAGTGTTCTCTTTTCACCGTATTGATATACCGAAAAATAATCCCGGCTTGTGCCCATAACTCGAAAGCCGCGGTGTGAATCACCCAGAGATATGGGAATGGTCCATTTAATCCCCTTTTGTTGCGCTATATCCTGGTAACTTTTCCATGAAATGTTATTAGTGGCGTTACCCATGCGAAAAACAGAATAAAGCAATAGTTGAATAGACCCACTGCGAGCCCCAACAATTAAATCTGTACCGGAAATAGTGTTAGCGAAACTACTTTGCGCATTTACCCGAATTTTCTCAACGCCTAGCAAAAGCAGAACACTAACTGCAATCGAAAAAATAGTTAAAATAGCAGTAGAACGGCGACTTTGCAGGCTCTTTTTCGCTAATAACCTGAGGTTCATAAATCTGGCTCGTTTTGCGGGTTGATCACTGACATATCGGCAACTCGATCAAATAAATGTTGATGCGTGGGGTCATGGCTAACATAAATTAATGTTGAACCACTGAGCTTTATTTCATCAAATAAAAGTGCCATAAATGCTTCTCGTGCATCATAGTCCAGCGATGAAGTCGGTTCGTCTGCAATAATTAGTTGAGGCTGGCCAATAAGCGCACGAGCTGCTGCAACACGCTGTTGCTGCCCTACACTTAGCTCGCTTGTAGAACGGTGAAAACTAAACTGACCCTCAGAATACAAGCGGCTCAGCAAGTAAACTGCCTCTTCAGTGACACTGCCCGAGCGCTTGATTGCATTCTCACGCCTTAGTTTTGAGAACCGGCACGGTAGCGTCACATTTTCTAATATTGATAAATAAGGAATCAAATTAAACTGCTGAAAGATAAAACCTATGTGGTCTGCTCTAACCCTGTCGCGCTCTAGTTCTTTAAGTTGGCAAAAATCCTGCCCTACAATGTCAACCTGGCCTTTTTGGGGTGTGACAATACCACCGATAATATTGAGAAGTGTCGACTTTCCAGATCCAGAAGCCCCGCGAATAAAAACGTGCTCATGTTCTTCTACGCAGAGGCTACCAGAACTAATAGTGAAGTTTGCTTTGGCATGCCAAGCAAAGTCTACTTCTTTTAGCGCTACTAACGGTGGTTTAGAGACAGCCTCAACCATTAGTTGGCTAATTTAATGAGCGTGTTGTTAACGTTTAATTCTTGTTTAATTTGTCCACCAGAATAAATAACTTGAACATCTAGGTCAGAAATAGCTGGAAAAAACTCAAACAAATTAACATTTATTCCAGTTAAATTATTAAGCTGCTTACATTCTAATTGATACTCTGCAATAAATTCTGCATGTTCCGCTGCAGGGGCTTTATCATGTTCTTCATGTTCTTCATGTTCTTCATGTTCTTCATGACCTTCTTCATGAC
>Ga0209712_10000179_pt1 | contig 56605 bp, 50 predicted proteins | sample ArcOceMetagenome_FD_187443 | JGI IMG/M metagenome (GOLD analysis project Ga0209712, IMG submission 187443) | Marine eukaryotic phytoplankton communities from Arctic Ocean - Arctic Ocean - Greenland ARC118M Metagenome (SPAdes) (version 2) | ecosystem: Environmental > Aquatic > Marine > Oceanic...
GTGTTTTATTAGAAACTAAAGATTTAATTTCTGCATTAATGAGTTTATTGCAAACTTATGAAGAGTTTTATCTAAGTACTAAACAAGTAAAATAAAAAACATTCTATCTCTTTATAAAAAAACCATGAATATAAATTCATGGTTTTTTTACATTAAAACCAAAATCCCAAATTAAACAACAAGTAATTTTGATTTGTGTCTGGAGACCAACTATATTTAATTTCTACAGGACCAATTAAACTATTGTAGCTATAACCTAAAGCGTAACCAGATTTAATACCCTTGAAATTGTTTATATTTTTAAAAACATTGTCGTTTAAACGTGCATAATTAGCAATAAATATTGCGTAATTATTATCTGAAACAGCATACTTGAAGTTAAATTCTGATTTCAAAAAAGATGTATTAGCCAATTCTGCAAAATCATAACCATAAAAAGGTACGAAAGTGTTTATGTAATTTTTGTTGTAACCTCCCAAATAAAAATCAAAGACATTTGATGTTGTCTTGTTTAATGAAAACCCCGCTTCATTTGTCATTTGAAATGTTAGTTTATCTCCCAAACTTGCAGCAAAACCTAAAGTTCCTTTTCCTTGCAAAAAGGGATTAAAATCTTTACTATAATCTGATGATACTCCGTACCATTTTACATTTAAATCCGCATAAAGTCCTTTTGTAGGAAAAATCCTATCATCAAAAGTATCTAACTTTAAATAAGCAAATGCATTCAAATAATTACTATTATCAAAAACAGTAGCTTCATTGTTAGCGGTATATGTTTCTGTAATAGCTTTCACATGCTTATGCTCTAAACCCAAGCCTAAGACAAACTTTCTATCGAAAGCAGTTTGCACAAAAAACTGATTTGTTATGTCTTTATATTCTAAGTTAATATTACTGACATTAGGAATCGCAGAAACGATAGTATTAAATTTTGAATTGGTTCTAAAATGATTATACCTCGACCTTATACCATAACTTATATAAAAACCATTATCTACAAAATAATTTAAATTATATCTTAAATTATCTCCCAGGATGAGATCTAAGGAGAGTAAATCATTACTTAATAATAAATGTTTTTGACTGTAATTAGCTAAAATTCCTGATTTATACAAAGCATCATAATGGATACCTAACTTTAGGTTTGCATTCTGGTTAGACTCTATTAAAAAAAAGTTTAGCTTATAAAAATCATCTTCCTTTTTAATAAAATTATATTCTATTCTATCATAATTTTTTGTTCCGGATAGCAAATGAATTTTTTTCGTAATTTCCTTTCTAGAAATACTATCTCCTACTCTAATTTTTAATTTTCCCAAGACAAAAGCTCTTGTATAATTTTTAAACCCATGAATATCAATTTCAGAAACAAGGTGCTTCTTATTAATACGTTGTATCTTTTTTCTCTTTTTTCTATTTTTTTTATGCTTTTGTTTTAAGGCAATCTCTTTAAAGACGGGAATAAATTTGGCTGCTTCTTCTACTCCATGCTTTAAAATTTCATCTCTTTTATCAAAATCTACGACATTATAATCAGATACTTTTGGGTGAATATAAACATCTAACTTTTGTTTTTCCCTTTTGGTTACATCGTACATTTTATAACTACTAATCTGGCTCATAATAGAAATAACAGAGTTTAGTTCTTCTTTTTGATACAATTTTCCTTCAACATCGACCCCAATAATAATATCAATTCCTTTAGATTTCATTAAGCTAACCGGAAAGTTATTGGCAATTCCACCATCGACCAATAATTTATCGTCTAAAACAACAGGGTTTAATAACGTAGGAAAAGAGCCACTTGCTCTTAACGCTAATGATAGTGACCCTCTTTCTAACAGAACAAGTGCCCCAGTTTCAGCATCTGTTGCAATACAAAAAAAAGGGGTTGGAAGTTTACTAAAATCATTAATACCCTCTACAGGCTCTAGTAATTCTAATAAAAAATTTAAGATGCTCTGACCTTTAGAAAGCGCCTTAGGCAAACCAATAGTCCCTTTTATAACTGGAAGTATAATTGCTGTTTTCTCACCAAACTCTTTTTCGAAAAAGGTATCTGAATTTCTTGGCAATTTATCTCTTAACATTGAAATAAAATCTGTCTCTAAAACTAATTGCTCTATTTGTTCACCAGAATATCCGGCTGCATATAAGCCCCCAATAATTGCACCCATACTGGTACCTCCAATATAATCTATATGAATACCTGCTTTGTCAATTTCTTTTAAAACGCCTATATGTGCAAAGCCTTTCGCACCTCCTCCGCTTAAAACCAAACCAACTTTTAATTGTTTTTCTTGAGTGTAACACACTACTGAAATAAATAAAAAAAGGATGACTAAAAAATTTTTCATTTTTGTTAAGGATGAAAATATTGATATACTTTGGTGGCTCTAGTGTTTCCAATAACTTCTATCAAATCTTCTTTAGAAGCTTCTTTAACACGCTTTGTTGACTTAAATTTACGCAATAAAACTGTAATAGTTTGCTTACCAACATCAGGAATTTGTTCTAACTCAGATTTTATAGCGCTTTTACTTCGTTTATTTCTATGAAAGGTAATACCAAATCTGTGTGCTTCGTTTCTTAGATATTGTGTGATTTTTAAAGTTTCAGATTTTTTATCTAAATATAAAGGAATAGGGTCATCAGGATAATAAATTTCTTCCAATCGTTTTGCAATTCCTATAATAGCGATTTTACCTCTCAAACCTAAAATATCCAGACTTTTTAACCCTGAAGATAACTGTCCTTTTCCACCATCAACAATAATTAGTTGCGGTAAAGATGCCCCCTCAGCTAACAAGCGCTTGTATCTTCTATACACAACTTCTTCCATAGATGCAAAATCATCTGGTCCTTCTACTGTTTTTATATTATAATGTCTGTATTCCTTTTTGCTAGGTTTGCCATCTCTAAAGACGACACAAGCTGCTACAGGATTTGTACCTTGAATATTAGAATTATCAAAACATTCTATATGCTTTGGCTCTTCAGGAAGGCGTAAATCTTTTTTCATTTGCGCCATTATTCTTTTCACATGTCTGTCTGGATCAACAATTTTCATCTGCTTAAATTGCTCCATTCTAGAATATTTCGCATTTCTTTCAGACAATTCTACAATCCGCCTTTTATCACCTAATTTCGGAACGGTAACTTTTACACTTTCACCCAAATCAACCTTAAAAGGAACATAAATCTCTGATGCCTGAGAATTGAAACGTTGTCTTATTTCAACAATAAATAACTCTAACATTTCCTTATCAGATTCATCTAGTTTTTTCTTAATTTCTGTGGTATTCGATTGAATGATCGATCCGTTAGAAATCTTTAAAAAATTTGCATATCCATGCGTTTCATCAGAAATAATAGAAAACACATCTACATTATTTATGGATGGGTTTATAATGGTACTTTTTGATTGATAATTACTTAATAAATTGAGTTTATCCTTTATTTTTTGAGCTTCTTCAAACTCCATTTTCCCAGCAAAACTTATCATCATTTCCTGAAACTTCTCTAAACTTTCTTTAAAATTTCCTTTGACGATATTTCTAATTTCTTTGATAGAGTCGTTATAATTTGCTTCGGTTTCTAAAGCTTCACAAGCACCCTTACAGTTTTTTAAATGATATTCTAAACAAACTTTGTATTTGCCTTCGTTAATTTTTTGCTGACTTAAGTCGTAAACACACGTTCTTATAGAATACAACTCTTTAATTAAATCGAGTAAGACCCTCACCGTTTTTATGCTGGTATAAGGCCCAAAATACTCAGAGCCATCTTTGATAAACCTGCGAGTCATAAAAACTCTTGGAAAACGTTCTTTCTTAATACAAATCCAAGGATATGTTTTATCATCTTTTAATAAAATATTATACTTAGGCTTGTATTTTTTTATGAGATTATTTTCTAATAAAAGTGCATCTGTTTCTGTATTAACAACAATATGCTTAATGTCTACAATTTGTTTTACTAAAATGCGTGTTTTAGCATTTTCATGATGTTTGGTAAAGTAGGAAGTAACTCTTTTCTTTAAATTTTTGGCTTTTCCAACGTAAATAACCACTTCATTTTTATCATAATATTGATATACCCCAGGAGAATCTGGTAAGGTTTTTAATTGAAGTTCTAAAGATGCTGGCATGAAACGAAAATACACATTTTAATACAGGAGTAGTAGGATGAGACCAAAAAAATAGTCTTTTGATTTGAATTATTGATTTCCGTAACAAAACCTTAAAGAATGAAATCAATCATCGAAACCTTTTAAATGAAAAAATTAGACATACTAAAAATCATTAATATTTTCAATTCAATAAATAAAGGCACGATAAGAATTCTCATCGAAAAGGTTATTCAGTTGTTTTTACTTCTTCTTTTGGAAACGCCTTCTTACTATAAATAAAGAGTAGGGCTACCCCAATGGAAATAAATGCATCTGCAGGATTAAAAATATATTGAAAAAAGGTAAAGTTGTCTCCGCCAACAAAAGGAATCCATTGTGGTAACGTAGCGTTTTCAATAAAGGGAAAATAAAACATATCTACTACTTTTCCGTAGAAAAGGTTTCCGTAAGGTTCATCAGCAAAAAGAGTGGCTACTTTATGGTTAGAATCGTCAAAAATAACTCCATAAAAAACAGAATCTATAATATTACCCACTGCTCCAGAAAAAATAAGTGAAATACCAACAATAACTGCATTATGAACCTTGCGTTTTACATTGCCCATTAACCAATATATAATTGCAGAAACCGCCACTAATCGAAATAGTGTTAAAAAAAGTTTTCCGTTTTTCCCGCCAAATTCAAAACCCATTGCCATTCCATTGTTTTCTACAAAATGAATTTTAAACCAATCAAAAATCAAAACTTCTTCTCCTAAGATAAAGCTTGTTTTAATATAAATTTTCAGTGCTTGATCTAAAATTATTGCAAATAATATAGTAAGAATTGCCAGGTTCTTTTTCGACATTTTTTTTTGAATTTATGTTCACAAAAATAACAATATTATTGTGTTTATTTAGTTGTTAAGAAAATATTAGCTTTTATTGTTGTTACAGAAAATTATTTCCGATTTATTTTAATAGGTTTTTTCACAAAAGAGCTCATCAATTTTTGTTTTACCAAGCCTAAAAGTTATATTTATATTTAAGTTCTTAAGAACTCCATAAATACTTCCTTAATATAGCTGTATTCATCTATTCGCTTTATCCTGATTTGGTTTTACAATTCCTTTTTCTATAAAAATGGCTAAATTATCTTAATAATCTAAACCAATTATTGAAATTTCTATTTCTTTAAATTGAGTATCAATTATTTTTCACAACTTTCTTTTGCGATAAAATCGCAGATTAGAGTAATAAAAGTAAAATGATGAAACTATTTTTCATTGAACAAAAAAAGCTTCTATAAAGAAGCTTTTAAAGTATTATAGTAAATAAAACTATTATTGTTTACGCTTTGCCTCTATACTTAAAGTAGCATGTGGCACTAATCTTAAACGTTCTTTTTGAATTAACTTACCGGTAACTCGACAAACACCATAAGTACCATTTTCGATTCTTAATAAGGCATTATTTAAATCTCTAATAAACTTTTCTTGCCTAATTGCTAACTGCACATTTGCTTCTTTGTTCATTACTTCTGAGCCTTCATCAAAAGATTTAAATGATGGAGACGTATCATCTGTACCATTATCTGCATCATTTTTATACGCTGCTTTTAACAATGCTAAATCTTCTTTTGCTCTCGCTATCTTTTTATCGATTATTACTTTAAACTCTTGCAAGTCTTCTTCTAAATATTTAACTTTTATATCTGACATAGCCTTAAAATTTTTCAATTAATATTTTACTTTTTATGGTATCGAACTCAATTTCTGTACCATTATTTAACTCGTCCACAAAAACCAGTTCTTTGGTTAATGTTTCACTCATAATGTACTCTTTATTCTCTATGATAGATTTTTGTAGGTTTTCGAAATTTAAAACCGTTAATTTAATTTTATCTGTTACTTCTAAACCTGTGTCTTTACGTGCATTCTGAATTCTGTTTACCAATTCTCTGGCAACGCCTTCTTTACGTAAATCTTCTGTTAAAGTAACATCTAAAGCAACTGTTAACGTTCCTTCATTCGCAACTAACCAACCTTCTATGTCTTTAGACGATATTTCTACATCTGAGAGTTCTAAAGTAATATTTTTTTCATTAATTTCAAGAAGGATGTTTTTATCTTTTTCAATTTTGTTAATATCTTCTTGATTAAACTTTTGAACTTCTGCAGCTATAAAACGCATATCCTTACCAAACTTTGGCCCTAATGTTTTAAAATTGGGTTTAATTTGTTTGATTAAAATATCTGAAGCATCCTCTAGAATTTGAATTTCTTTAATATTTACTTCGTGTTTGATTAAATTAGCAACAGCTAAAATTTCTTCCTTTTGTTGAAGACTATCAACAGGAATCATGATTTTTTGCAATGGTTGACGCACTTTTATCTTTTCTTTTGCTCTTAATGATAAGACTAAAGAAGATATTATTTGTGCATTCTCCATTTTACGCTCTAAACTTTTATCAACAAAGCTTGCCTCATATTTTGGAAAATCAGATAAATGTATACTTTCTGATGTTTCTTTTTGCGTTACGGAATTCAAATCTTGATACAATCTATCCATAAAAAACGGAGCAATAGGCGCACCTAATTTTGCGATTGTATTCATACAAGTGTACAACGTTTGATACGCAGAAATCTTATCTGTTTGGTAATCTCCTTTCCAGAATCGTCTTCTACTTAAACGAACATACCAGTTACTTAGGTATTCTTGTGTAAAATCTGATATTGCCCTTGCGGCTCTTGTTGGTTCATATTCTGCATAAAATGTATCCACTTTCTTGATTAAAGTGTGTAACTCAGATAAAATCCATCTGTCTATTTCTGGTCTTTTTTCTAAAGGAATATCTGCTTCTTTATAAGAAAAACTATCAATATTTGTGTATAACGTGAAGAAAGAATAGGTGTTGTATAAAGTTCCGAAAAACTTGCGTTTTACCTCTTCAATTCCGTCTAAATCGAACTTTAAATTATCCCATGGATTTGCATTTGCAATCATATACCAACGAGTTGCATCTGCACCATAAGTTGATAGCGTTGTAAACGGATCTGTTGCATTTCCTAAACGTTTAGACATTTTATGTCCTTTTTTGTCCAAAACTAAACCATTAGAAACAACGTTTTTATAAGCTACAGAATCGAAAACCATGGTCGCAATTGCATGTAACGTATAAAACCAACCACGAGTTTGATCTACTCCTTCTGCAATAAAATCTGCTGGAAAAGATTCGTTTTCATCAATTTTCGCTTTGTTTTCAAACGGATAATGCCATTGTGCATAAGGCATAGAACCAGAATCGAACCATACATCGATTAAATCGCTTTCGCGTTTCATTGGCTGACCAGAAGTAGAAACTAACACAATCTCATCTACAATATTTTTATGTAAATCTATTTTCGCATAGTTTTCTTCTGAATTATTTCCAACTTCAAAATCTTCAAAAATATCTTTTGCTAAAACGCCAGCTGCAACAGCTTTTGCCATTTCTTGCTTCAATTCTTTGACAGAACCAACACAAATTTCTTCCTTACCATCTTCTGTTCTCCAGATTGGCAAAGGAATTCCCCAATACCTTGAACGCGATAAATTCCAATCGTTTGCATTTGCCAACCAATTTCCAAAACGTCCAGTTCCCGTAGATTCTGGCTTCCAATTAATGGTTTTGTTTAACTCGTGCATTCTATCTTTTACATCAGTTACTTTTATAAACCAAGAATCTAATGGGTAATATAAAATTGGTTTATCTGTTCTCCAACAATTAGGATAACTGTGCTTGTATTTTTCAACCTTAAAGGCTTTATTTTCTATTTTTAATTTAATTGCTAACTCAACATCTATAGATTTCTCTGGAGCTTCACCATCCTTGTAATATTCGTTCTTCACATATTTACCTGCAAACTCGCCCATTTCTGGTCTAAATTTTCCTTGTAAATTTACTAACGGAACTAAATTATCATTTTCATCTTTCACCAACATTGGTGGAATTTCGGGTATTGCTTGTTTTGCAACGATAGCATCATCTGCTCCAAAAGTTGGCGCTGTATGTACAATTCCGGTTCCATCTTCTGTGGTAACAAAATCTCCAGATATCACTCTAAAAGCATCTTGAGGATTGTCATTCGGGAGACAATAATCTAAAATTTGTTCGTATTTAATACCAACTAAATCTTTACCAATAAATTCTTTTATAACGTAAAAAGGAATTTTTTTATCCCCTGATTTATAAGCATTTAATTCTTCTGAAGTTTCAACTTGAACATTATTTTTTCCTCCAAATTGTTTACCAACTAGTTTTTTAGCTAAAATTACTTTTGTAGATTCAAATGTATATTGATTAAAAGTATCTACTAAAACATATTCAATTTTTGGACCAACAGTTAATGCTGTATTACTTGGCAAAGTCCAAGGAGTTGTTGTCCAGGCTATAAAATAAATGGTTCCTTCGTTTTGTAAAAAGTCTGGAAGCGTATTTTCTACAGCTTTAAATTGTGCAACAACAGTTGTATCTGTTACATCTTGGTAAGTTCCTGGTTGATTTAATTCATGAGAACTTAAACCCGTTCCCGCTTTTGGAGAATATGGTTGAATTGTATACCCTTTGTAGATTAACTCTTTATTATAAATCTGTTTTAATAACCACCAAACAGATTCCATGTACTTAGGTTCATAAGTAATATATGGATCTTCCATATCTACCCAATACCCCATTTTCTGAGTTAAATCGTTCCAAATATCGGTATAACGCATAACTGCTTTTCTACAAGCTGCATTATAATCTTCAACAGAAATTTTCTTACCAATATCTTCTTTAGTAATTCCTAATTCCTTTTCCACACCTAATTCTATTGGTAAACCATGAGTATCCCAGCCAGCTTTTCGCTTTACTTGGTATCCTTTCATCGTTTTGTAACGTGGAAAAATATCTTTAATAGCTCTTGCTAAAACATGGTGTACACCCGGTAAACCGTTTGCAGATGGCGGCCCTTCAAAAAACACAAAAGGTTTTGCGTTTTCTCTAGAAGTTACACTCTTTTCGAAGATGTTGTTTTCTTGCCAATAATTAAGAATTTCTTCTGCAACTTTTGGTAAGTCAAGTCCTTTATATTCAGGAAATTTAGCTTTCATTTTCTGTCATTTCTAATAAGATTGCGAAATTAAGGATTTTCTTGAAAACGGAGGCTTTTAGACGCAAAAAAAAGGAATGATTACATTCCTCTTTCATTTTTAATTTTTTCATAAGCAGATTGTATGCTTTGAAACTTTTCATTTGCTCCTTTTAAATGCTCTTCTCCCAAGCCTTGTAATTTATCTGGGTGGTATTTTTTTACCATTTTTCTATACCCACTTTTTACTTCAGCATTAGAAACAGATCTCTCTATTTCTAAAATCTTGTATGCATTTTCTGAAGCATCAAAAAACATTGCCTTAATAGATTCGAAATCTCTTTGATTAATATATAAATAACCTGCTATTTTTCTAATCTCTTCTACCTCTGCTTCTACCACAAATTCATCCGCTTTAGCCACACCAAACAAAAAGTGCAGTAATTGTAAACGAGAGGCGTGAGGCATATTTTGTCGTATCTGAATACATACTTGACGCGCAGATACTTCCTTTTTTATAATTCCACTAAAAATCTTAAAGGCATTGTTAGCTCTGTGTTTCCCATACATATTCACAAATTGAATACGAACGAAATCTAATTCACGTTGATCTACTTTTCCGTCAGACTTTATAACAATTGATGCTAAAACTAAAAGACTCATTTCAAAATCTCCAGATTGTGTATCTGAGTGAATACTTCCTGTATCAATTTTGCGCTGATATTCCTTTTGCTCTTCCGTTAAATCGTCTTCCGAAAAACCATCCACGAAACTGCCGATTGCAAAACCTATTGCAGCTCCAATTGGGCCTCCTAAACTAAATCCTAAACCAGCTCCTAACCATTTAGTGAAACTTCCCATACATTATTTTTATTTTGTGTCAAATATAAGGAAACAACGTTATTTATGTTAAAAGATTATCATATCAATTTTATTGATATATCTATTAAAATAAGCTTTGAATTAGCTCTTGAATTTTGATTGAATTATTCTTATATTTGTGGCTTAAAATTATTAGAATTATGTATCCAGAAGAATTAGTAAAACCAATGCGCGATGAGTTAATTAACGCCGGTTTTGAAGCATTATATACAAGTGAAGACGTTGAAAACGCATTGTCTAAAGAAGGAACAACTTTAGTAATGGTAAATTCTGTTTGTGGTTGTGCTGCAGGTACCGCAAGACCAGGAGCAATTGCTTCTCTTGGAGCTGAAAAAACACCAACAAACTTAACCACTGTTTTCGCTGGTGTAGAAAAAGAATCTACTCAGAAAGCAAGAGAACACATGATTCCTTTTCCTCCATCTTCTCCAGCCATAGCGCTGTTTAAAGATGGTAGTTTAGTGCACATGCTAGAGCGTCATCATATTGAAGGTAGATCTGCACAAATGATTGCCCAAAATTTAGCACAAGCTTATGATGAGTTTTGTTAAAATTATATTATAAATCCTTTCCAAAAGAAAGAACTTTAAAATCCATTCTATTTAGAATGGATTTTTTATTTTTATAAAAAATCCAAAACATGACCTCCTTATTATCTACGTATACAAAAGAAGAGTTAGAAAAAAAATTTAAGTCGCAAAAAACTATTGCTGTTGTTCAAGGGGTCGTTGTAATTTTAATGATTGTTTTCGCAATATTTTCTTCAATAGAAAAAGGTATTTCTTTTCAAACTTTTTTACCTTTATTCTTCGCTCCAATGTTTTTTGTAATGCTTTTTGAAGTAAAAAAAATAAAAAAAGAACTCTCTTTAAGAAAGTAATATGAATCAAGAAAAGGTAATTGAAGACACAATTAAATTTGTAAAAAAGGAATTAGAAAATGCTGAAGGTGGCCATGATTGGTTTCACGTAGAACGTGTTTATAAAAATGCTCTTTTAATTTCTAAGGAGGAAAATATAGATCTTTTTGTAGTTTCTTTAGGAGCATTACTACACGATATTGCTGACCCAAAATTTTACAATGGTGATGAAACTGTTGGGCCTAGAATAGCTTCTAAATTTCTTGAAAAACAAGAAGTTCATAAAGACATCATTGCACATGTTATTAATATAATTAAATACATTTCTTTTAAAAATTATTTTGATGAAAAAGGCCTGAAATTTACATCAAAAGAATTAGAAGTTGTACAAGATGCTGACAGATTAGATGCAATTGGAGCTATAGGAATTGCGCGTTGTTTTAATTATGGTGGATTTAAAAACAGAGCACTTTACAATCCTGAAATTGCACCCAATTTAAAAATGAGTAAAGAAGAATATAAACATTCAACTGCACCTACTATTAATCATTTTTACGAAAAACTATTATTACTAAAAGATAAAATGAATACTCTTTCTGGTCAACGAATAGCTTCAGAAAGGCATCAATTTATGGAAGAATATCTAAAACAGTTTTATAACGAATGGAATGGCAAACTATAATTTTAGTTTTCTTTTGCCACTTCTAATGCTGTAATTTTATATTCTAAAACTGCCAATTCTTCCCCGAACTCAACAATCTGCTCTACCGTTAAATCTTTACTTGAATTAACAAAATCTTTCATTTGCTTACTTTTAAACGAGTAATATTCTAATGCCTTTTCAATCTTGTTTTCTAATATAATTTCCATAATTTATTGAATTAAATCTTTCATTTCACTTCTATAAATAGAAGCGCTTCTACCTGTAAACTCTTTAAATAGCTTGTTAAAATGTGAAAAGTTATTAAAGCCACACTCAAAACTTATATTCGTGATACTCATATTGCTCTCTGCCAACAACTTAGTAGCATGCACCACTCTGTATTCATTCACTAATCTTGTAAATGTTTTTCCTGTAGATTTTTTAAAATACCTACAAAACGCAGGCAAGGTCATACTTACAAGATCAGATACCTCATCTAAACTTATATGTTCTTTAAAATTATCATTAATATGCTTATAAATGATTTCTATCTTATTACTATCTTGTGGTATTGTTTCGAAAGCAAAACCATTTGCATTTAATAATGTATAATCCTCTGTAGTCGCTAAATCATTTAAAATTTCAATAAAAGAAGCGATTCGATTTGCTCCTTCTAAATCTACTAATCTTTCAATTTTAGCACCAATTCTTTGTTTAACTTCAAAATTAAAACGAACTCCTTTTTTAGCACGTTTAAAAAGTGCCGCAATCGCTGACATTTCAGGAATTTTAAAAAAATCTTTTCCTAAGAAATCTGGCAAAAACTGTATCAAAGTTTCAGAACCATTCGTTGTTAAACGATCTATATAACCAATATGCGGCAAATTAGACCCTATTAGTACTAATTGACTATTATTAAAATAACTTATATGATTACCTATATGTCTTTTCCCTTTTCCTTTATTAACATATACCAATTCTATTTCTGGGTGAAAATGCCATAAGGGTGTATTTGTTTTTAAAAACTCTACATGTTTTTTCACCAATAAAGAAGCACCAAAATTAGGTGTAATTTTTTCAAATGTTGGCTTTTTCTGTAACATGATACAAAAATACAACACAGAAAAGAGATTACCTATATAAAATTATCAATTTTGTGTACTAAATTAACTTAACACATACTTAACACAAGTCAATTTGTTAATTTAGAACATAAACTTACCAATTATGTTGTTTTTTTATTATAGTTCTTCTTCTAACTTTGCACTATAAAATGAAAATTATGTTAAACAAAGAAGGAATTTTATTTACAACAGTAATTGTATGTTTCGCAATCCTTTATTTAGTTCAATTAGTAACAATTGGATTTTTGATAACAGATAGTGAAAAAAAGAATTAATTATTAAAAAATAAGCTTATGAAAACAATTAAAACAAAAGTATTAGTAGTAGTTTTTATGCTAGGAGCAATAGTAAACTACGCCAACAGTAAAGATGTAAACAACGTATTAAATGCTAAAAAAATTAAAGTAGTATTTAATGATGTAAAAAAAGGCCATTTACTTACCATTAAAGATAATGATGGTATAATTCTTCATTCTGAAACTGTATCTAGAGCAGGGTTACTGGATAAAGTTTTTGATTTATCTTTTTTAAATGATGGTAAATACACAATGGAATTAAATAAAGATTTTGAAATCATTGTAAAAACCTTAGTAATCAAGAACAATAAAGTAATTTTTAATGAAAACTCTAAAAATGTAATTTTTAAACCAGTAATTAGAAATGAGGAAAATGTTCTGATGATTTCTAAAATTGCTTTTGACAAAAAACCTTCAAAAATCTCATTATACTATAATGATGAAATCATTTACTCAGAAACTGTAAAAAGTGAAGTGCTTTTAAACAGAGTGTACAAATTAGATCAAGAAGCAAAAGGAGACTATCAAGTTGTTATATACAATAATAATAGAAGCTACCTTCACAACTTTAAAATTTAAGGATTAGTATTCTTGTAATTAAATTTTTGACCTAAACTTAAAAAAAACGAGCCTTAATTGGCTCGTTTTTTTTTACTAATTCTAAGCTCCTGGAAAACTAGGCTTTCTTTTTTCTAAAAATGCAGTTGTCCCTTCTTTAAAGTCTTCTGTTCCAAAACAATTGCCAAATTCATTAATTTCCACGTTAAAACCATTTGTACCATCTTTAAAATTTGCATTTACAGCTTTAATTGCTCCAGAAATTGCAACAGATGAATTTCGCATAATCTTACTAGCAATCTTTTCTGCTAAAGGCAATAATGCTTCTTGAGTCGCTACATGATTTACCAAACCACAGTTCAATGCATCTTCCGCAGAAATCATACCACCAGTCATAATTAGTTCCATTGCTTTTCCTTTGCCCACTAATTGCGGCAAACGTTGCGTACCTCCATAACCAGGAATTACCCCTAAAGAAACTTCTGGCAAACCCATTTTCGCATTATCAGATGCAATTCTAAAGTGACAAGCCATTGACAATTCTAAACCCCCACCCAAAGCAAAACCATTTACGGCAGCAATTACTGGTTTTGATAAACTTTCTATATAATCGAACAACATTTCTTGTCCTTTTCTTGCCAAAGCTCCTCCTTCATCAACAGAGAAATTTGCGAATTCAGAAATATCTGCACCTGCAACAAAAGCTTTTTCTCCACTTCCAGTAAGTATAATTATCTTAACATCTTCATCGGCTTCTAAAACTTCAAAAGCTTTACTTAACTCATAAATTGTTTCACTATTTAATGCGTTTAGTTTTTTTGGTCTATTGATCGTTACTTTTCCTAAAGCATTGTTTTTTTCAACTAAAATATTATTGAATTTCATAGTATATAATTTTAAAACTAATTATTTTTATTCTTTCGGTAAAGTTATGGTAAAAACAGTTCCTTCTCCTTCTTCTGATGTAAACGAAATTGAGCCTTCATAAGCTTCTATAATGTTTTTAATCATTGGTAAACCAAGACCCATTCCACTAGACTTTGTGGTAAACTTTGGTTCAAAAATTAAGTCTTTAACATCCTCAGAAATTCCTTTTCCATTATCAGAAACTATAATTATTATGTTCTCTTTATCTAACGAAACTGTAACATCAATTATTGGGTTTTCTATATTCTTTGATGCCTGCATCGCATTCTTAACCAAGTTGGTAACAATCCTAATCAATTGCGTCTTGTCTAAATTAGCAAACAACTCTTTCTCTTTTGGTTTATAGTTGATAAAATCCTCGTTAAAAATATCTACTGCTAATTTAACAACACTAATTACTTCAATCCTTTCTCTTTTTTGAGTTGGCATTTTTGCAAAATCTGAGAAAGCAGAAGCAATAGAGCTCATTACGTCTATCTGTTGAATTAAAGTCTCGCTATATTCTGCTAATTTTTCTTTAATTTTCTCGTCCTCAGGATTGAATTTTCGCTCAAAACTTTGAACGGTCAAACGCATAGGAGTTAAAGGATTTTTAATTTCATGTGCTACCTGTTTTGCCATTTCTCTCCATGCTTGTTCACGCTCACTTCTTGCAAGTTTTGCGGCACTCTCTTCGAGCTGATCAATCATATTATTATATGCTTCCACTAAAATTCCAATTTCAGAACTTGCTGCATTTAAAATAATTTTTTCATTACGTTCGTTTAAACGTGTATGTTGCATTTTATCAGAAATAGTTTGTATAGATCTTGTAATGTAACTGGATAAAAAATAAGCTAAAGCAATCGCTATTAAAAACATTAATAGATATACTAAACCTAATCTCGAAATAAATTCTCTCAACTCTTTTTCTATTTCAGAATTATCTTGAGTAAATTGCATTTCTAAAATCCCTATTCGTTTAAATTTAGAATCATTTATATAAGAATAAGAAGTTTGATAACCGGTACCATCTTTCTCTCTCGTTTTTAATATTTTATGATTATAGTTTTTTGTTAATTCAGTTATAATTTCTTCCGAAAGCAGTTTTAATCCTAACTTTTCGAAAGCATTTGCAATAGATGATTTTAAAAGTTTCCCTTTTAAATCGTAGATAGAAATATTCAATTTATTTATGGAAGATATTTCATAAATACGCTCTTTAAAAATTTTAGGTAAATTTTCTGTTTTTATTGGATACGTTGTTTTGTTTGTCAGTTCTAAATCTATGGTTTGCTTTGTAGTCGCTTCTTTTCGCTCAAAACGCTGGATATTATAATCTTTTGTTTGCTCGTCATATTGATACACTGTAACTCCTAAAATTAATACAGATGCTAATAGCACCAGTATAATCATAGATAAAAAGATACGTATTCTAAGTGATATAGTATTAAATATTTTCAAAAAAATTAGTTTTTTTATAAGTACCAAAAAGCATTCCAAACGCAAGATTACGAGAAAATTATTACGTTTATTCTCTGTTGAATTTTCGATGTACAAGATAGGTAAATTAAAAAGTGATTACAATACAGGAATTAAGATTTTACCAAGGGTAAAAACTTGCTTCTAAATTTAATAATAAGTGGAATTCCTCTCGCCAAAATCCAAAATGTAAAAGCAAGCCAAATGGCGACTAATTTAAAGTCTAACCAATCAAAAAATAAAAGTGTGGGTATAAAAACAAAACCAGTAGAAAGAATTAACAGATTTCTCAAATATTTCATTTCACCCATCCCTTTAAACATTCCGTCAAAAATAAAAGTGATAGCACTTATCGGTTGCGTTAATATTACAATCCAAAAAACTTGATAAAACTGCTCCAAAACCAGAGGATCTTTTGTGAAAATCTGACCAATAAAGTCATAAAAAATGAATCCAAAAACAGCGATAATCATTCCAATAAAGAAACCATATTTTGTCAGTTTTTTGCTTAACTCCAGCAATAATTTATAATCTTTTGAACCTAATAATTTACCTGATAAAATATTTCCTGCACTAGAATATCCGTCGATCATAAAAGCCCCTAATAACCAAAGATTTAAACCGACTGTATAAGCTGCAATATATTCCTTTCCATAAGCTGTTGCATAGGCAGTAGCAAAATATAAGGCTGTATTTAAAGCAATTGTTCTTATAAAAAGGTTCCCAATCATACCTAATAAATGTGGAATTTTTTCATGAAACGGCAAACTTAATTTTAATGAAATAGAAGTTTTCTTTAGTAAAAGAATCAATGCAATTACCGCCATCGTAACTTGTGCAATTACACTTGCATACGCGGCTCCTTCTATATTCATTGCAGGAATAAAACCTTCAATACCGTAGACAAAAACAATATCTAAAACAACATTTAACAATGCTCCAATAATAGCAATTATCATTGGATAATACGTATTCTGTAACCCTCTAAAAGTTCCAAAAACTGCAAATACAAAAAGTGAAAATGGAAATCCAAAAATTCTAATTTTAAAATAGGTAACACAAAAATCTAAAACGGCTCCTGATGCATTGTAAAATTGAAAAATCTGTTTTGCAAACGGATAAGAAATTACCAAAACTAATAAACTTCCAGCAACTACAATTGCCATTGCCTGTGCAGGTAAATCTTTAATTTCATCCAATTTATTAGCACCTACGTATTGTGAGATTATAGAAGAAATTGCACTTCTAATTTGCCCAAAAACCCAAACAAGCATAGAGATAAATGCACCAACAATTCCAACCGCAGCTAAACTTTCTGTAGCATATTCATCAATATTACCAATAATTGCTGTATCTGTTATAGATAACAAAGGTTCTGCTATACCAGCTATTAAGGCAGGTATAGCTAATTTATTAATATGCTTAAAACTAATATTGGTTTTCATTAAAAATATAATTTTGACAAAGGTACATATCTAAAAAACTTGAAAAGCGATTACCTTCTGAAAAATGAGTAACTTTGTAATCTAAAAAAATTCTATTATGCAACACATTTTAGTCCCTATTGGATCTACAGAAAGCGCACAAAACAACTTACAATATGCAATTGATTTTGCTTCAGAAATTAATGCAAAAATTTTAGTTTTTAGAGCTTACAGTGCTCAAACAAAAGCCGGAACAATCATAAATATTGATGGAATTATTGCACGTGAAACCAATTTATATTTGCGAGCAATCGTGAGTTCTGTTGATAGGAAAAATGTAGATGTAAAATTAATTGCTGCGAAAGGTTCTGTTATTGATAGTGTAGAAGCTATTGATAACGATTTAGGCATCGATTTAATTATTGTCGGCGCAAAAAGCAACTCAATTAAAGAAGAAATTTTCTTAGGTAAAACTGTTGGAAGTCTGGTAAAGAAAACAAACTTGCCCATATTAACAGTTCCTGAAGACTATAAGTATATTCCTGTTAAAAACATTTTAGTGGCTTTTAAATCTGGCATTGTAAGAAGTAAAACCGCTTTAAAACCGCTCCAATTTATTGCGCATAAATTTAAGTCTGAGGTAAATTTATTACTGGTGAAAACAAGTAATTATACAGATGAAGATTTAGTTTTGAATAAAGATTTAGAACAGTTAAAATCTTCTTTAACCATTACTGAGAAAGCAACGACTTTTCAAGGTGTTTTAGAACATTTTCAAAAACACCAACCGGATATGCTATGCGTATTTAGACGAAAAAGAGGCTTCTTTAAAAAATTATGGGAAAAGAATACTATTTTAAAAGAGGAGTTTCATACAAGTGTTCCTTTATTAATTTTAAAAGGAAAATAATTAATACTTCAAATCTGCAGGTTCTAGAAAACCGATTGCTGGATTAAAAATTTCTTTAATGTACCCTTTTATTTCCTCTAAAAATTCGTCTAATTTTTCTTGTGTAATCGTTGTATCTGGATTTCTGTAATTTGATGAGAAATTAATTGCTAAAAACTCCTGATTTAGATTTTTAAAAGAAAAGATACCCCCTTTTAAGTTTTTAGAGATGTTGTATCTTTTACTTTTGGTATACAAAAAAGCATATAACAAAACCTGAATCGCTTTGTATTGCTCTTTTTCTCTTAATTGTTCAAAATTCAACACCTTTAATTCAGAACTTTTCACCATCCCCGATTTATAATCGATAATTCTAATTTCACCATTTAACTCATCCACTCTATCCACATTTCCATGTATTTTTACAGGGAAATCAATTCCTTCGATTTCAATTTCTGCGGACAAATTTTCTTCTGTAGCAATAATCTTTAGTTGATTATTTTCATCTTTCAATAACTTCTTTTCTTGTACCAAAAAGTTCACAACAAACCTATTCGCAACTTCAAAAATCAATCTATTTTTCCCGGTAGTAATGTCTCCATTTTTAAAGTGGATTCTAAAATGTTTTACAACCAAATCTTTGGTTCCATTCTCCATCTTTAAAATATCATTAACAGTTACAAATTTACCTATTAAGGGTTTATACAACTCATCTAAAGTTTCATGCACTACGGTGCCTAAAGTATTGTATGCAACAGTTTCCTCTACATCATCAAATTCTTTTATTCTTAAAATCTTCTGCTTGTAAAAAGCAACAGGGTTATACAAGTAATTGGTTAAAGACGAAGGGGAAAAACCATTTTTTGCCAATTCTCTTAATCGATCGAACACCAAATCGTTTTTAGCAATTTCTTTTAATTTAACTTTTTGAGCAACCACTTTTGGAGATACTGTTTTCTGAACAATATCTGTTCTCATCATTTCTAATTGTGTTACAAATCTACTTTTTTCTCCACTTCCAAAAACATCATGCTCTGTGTTATACAAGATAAAAATATTTTTTGCTCTTTGTAGTAATCTAAAAAAATGATACGAAAAAATAGCATCTTTTTCTCTATAAGTTGGTAAACCAAATTCAATTTTTACATCAAAAGGAATAAAAGAATTTTGTTGGCTACTTGCTGGTAGAATCCCCTCATTTGCAGATGCTAAAATGATGTTTTCAAAATCTAAAACACGTGTTTCAAGCATCCCCATTAATTGTAAACCTTTTAAAGGTTCTCCTTGAAAAGACAAGCTTTCTGAAGAGATTAACTGTTTAAAAAACTGCGATAATATTTTTAAATCTGTAAAATATTCAAACTCATTTTGAAGTGTTTTTAATTGTGTAAATACAGTGTAAAATCGAAATAAATATTCTTTTTCTAAAGCATCAACCTCTTCTTTTAAAAGATTGATTAAATCTAAAATTCTATCAATAAAATTGGTTACACCCTCTAAAGGTTTGAATACATTTAAAACTACATTTTCTACTTCTGGAATTTGATTTTCTAAAAATTTTGAAAGCCTATTTTCATTAATAAAAGTCTGATTTTCTTTTGCGATTTCTGATGTAAAAGAATCTACGCTTGAAATCAAACCATAAATAGATTGATGCTTAAAAAAACGAATTACATCTTTATAATAAAACTCATTTACTGTCTTTTTTTGCAGTTTTTCTTGAGAAAGAAACAACTGAAAAATAGAAAATAACAAATTAGTTGTTGGAATATCTTTTAAAGGATAGCCCATTGTAATATTAATCGCTTCGATGTTTTTCGGCAGTGAATTTAGTGTAATAGGCAACAATGTTTCGTCTGCTAAAACCAATGCCGTGTTTTTAAAATTTGAGTTTTCCTCTAAAATTTCACCAATATATTTTATTTGTGTATTATTTTTTGCAGCACCAATAACTTGTATTTTTTTTGGTGTTAAAAATGAATTCCCTAAAGATTTAAGTTTATTGTTTTCAAAATATTTCCACTCATTTTTATACTTTCGAATAAATTTTCCTGCTTGATGATTAGATTTGAAGAATGTTTCATCGATATCCCAATAAATTTCTGAATTCCCATTCTCTAATACTTTTTGGAACAACAATTCTTCAGCCTTATTTAAAGCATTAAAACCAATAAAGAAAAAAATTTTCTCTTCATTTTTATTTAAAAAAGAATCAATTTTTTTAAATGCCTCTCTATACATTAAGCCTTGATACCCTATATTTTTATCAATTAGAAATTGATAAAAAGCACTATAATATGTACTTAGCTTTTCTAGAAAAGAATAATGATCTTTAATCAATTCTGTTTCTTGAAAAGTACCTTTTACAGACCATTTTCGCAAACGCTCGATATCTCTTAAATAGATGAAAATATCTTTTGCATTTATTAAATGTTGATCAATTTCATTAAAATCTTGTAATACAGTTAATGCCCAAGAAGAAAACGTGTCAAAAGAATCTGGTTTTTTCTCTACACTTTTATAAATGGTATAAAAATGAAATAATAATTGAATATTATCTGCTTTTTGTACTCCAGAAACTTGCTGAATAAACTGTTCTATATTTAGCATTTCCGGTAAAAAACCTACAGAAATTTTATCTTTAAAGGTTTGTTTTACAAACACTTTTGCTCTTTGTGAAGGCAGTACAAAAACAACATTTTGAAATGATTTTGTGGTTTGTAAAATATCATCTAGAGTTTCAGAAATAAATGATTGCATAGATTTTATTTGGTTTTCTAAATTACAAAAACTTACATTTATAAGTCTTTAAACTTTAACTTTATTTTTATGGAGAATGAATTAAATGTTGTTGGTATTCAAACTGATTTATTTTGGGAAAACCCATCTAGAAATCTTGCTTATTTTGAAGAAAGAATAAACAATTTACCAAAAAATACAGATCTAGTTGTTTTGCCAGAAATGTTTACAACTGGTTTCACTATGAATCCTGAAAAGGTTGCTGAAAAATTAGATGGCACTTCGGTTTGTTGGATGCAAAAAATCGCTATCAAAAACAAAATAGCACTTACCGGCAGCCTAGTGATACAAGAAAACAATAAGTATTACAACGAACTAGTTTTTGTACATCCAACTGGAAAGATCGAAACATACATAAAAAGACATTCTTTTACTTTAGCAGGAGAGGACGAGGTATATACATCCGGTAAAGAAAAATTGATTATTACCTATAAAAATTGGAGAATTTGCCCCTTAATTTGTTACGATTTGCGTTTTCCTGTTTGGGCTAGGAATATTGAAAATTACGATTTCTTGATTTTTATGGCAAACTGGCCTGTAAAAAGAATTAAAGCTTGGGAAACGCTTTTAAAAGCTCGTTCAATTGAAAATATGTGCTATACAATTGGTGTAAATAGAACCGGAATAGATGCTCATAAATATCGTTATTCTGGAAACTCTTTAATTATCGACTATTTAGGAGAAGAAATTTCTAATTTACCTAAAAATGAAATTGGTATTATTAGTGCAACGTTTAATAGGAAAAACCAAGATAAAATAAGAACAAAACTAGGTTTCTTAAATGATATGGATTCGTTCACAGTTACTACTTCAAAATAACATACATGCAAATAGAGAATGTTACAATTACAGATATTGATCAAATTTACAACTTTTACAGAATCGCTTCCGAATATCAGAAAGCAAAGAAAAAAGTAATTGTTTGGCCCAATTTTAAAAGAACCATGGTTGAAATTGAAATTGCTGAGCATAGACAATTTAAAATGCTAATTAACAAGGTGGTCGTTTGTATTTGGGCAATAACTTTTAATGATGAACAAATTTGGGAAGAGAAAAATAAAGACAGTGCTATTTATATTCACAGAATAGCTTCGCACCCCGATTTTAGAGGGAAAAAATTTGTTCATCAAATTGTAGATTGGGCGAAAGAATATGCCAAGGAGAAAGGAATACAGTTTATAAGATTAGATACTTTAGGAAATAATACGAGATTAATTAAACATTATAAAAATGCAGGTTTTGATTTTCTTGGTATGTTTGAATTACAAAATACAGACATCTTACCTGATCATTATAAAAAAGCCCCTGTTTGTTTGTTCCAAATTGACTTAGAGTCTTAAAAATTATACAACTAGGGTTTTATGTTTTATATGTCCAACGATAAATCCTTCAGTTTTTAAAAACTGAAGGATTTATAAATTTTACACACTAACCAACAAGTACCACTAAGATTGGAAATTTTATTTGAGCTCTTTTTAAGTCACAAAACAAAAGCAGCTCGAAAAGCATTAGATAATGTCTTAAATAATTAAGCTGGCAACATCCATTTAAACTCAAATTTTGTGTCTGGAATTACAATTCTTTCTGTGATTCGATACATTCTGTCTGGAAGTTTCATTAAATAATCTCTTGCCTTTTCAGCTTCTGGTGTAAGATTTATAATCTTATCTATTTCCCACATCGTATTTAGTTTCTTCAAAATATCTACATAATCGAAACCTGTGTAGACACCAACCCTTTGCGCAACTGCTGAGAAGTCATCAAACAAACTCCCTTTTGCCCCAAAAGATTCTCTTAAATGTAATGCTGGCATTACAATTTTATATTTCATCATGTGTTGAAATGCTAACATCATTTCACTTGGATCTATCTTGAAAATTTCCTTTACAAAATGTGCGTATGCCTGGTGATGACGCATTTCGTCTCCCGCGATTATTTTAGACATTTTACCCAATGCTTTGTGTCCTTTTTTACGCGCAATCTTTGCCACATTGTTATGAGAAACATAGGTTGCTAATTCTTGAAATGTGGTATACACAAAGTTTTTATATGGATCTGTAGAAGTACCAATATCAAAACCATCTGCAATTAAATGTTGGGTAGATATTTCTACTTCACGCATATTTACCCGGCCCGATAAATACAAGTATTTATTTAAAGCATCTCCATGTCTATTTTCTTCTGAGGTCCAAGTCCTTACCCATCTTGCCCAACCATTATCGGGATCTTGATTTACCCCATCTAAGTCTAATAACCAAGACTCATAGGTTGGTAAAGCTTCTTCCGTAATGGTGTCTCCTACTAAAACTACCCAAAAATCGTCATGTAATTCTTTGGATAATTCTCTAATTTCTTCTACTTCAGAAATAAAAGTGTCTTTTTGAGAGTTCGGTAAAAAATCTGTTGGTTGCCAAATTTTTTCTGCTGGAATTAAGAATTTATCTACAAAACTATCAATGTTCTTCTCTAGTGTTTGCATTACTTCTTTTCTGATATTCTTGATTGACATTTTTTCTATTTTATGTGTTTTACAATAACTTTTTCTGTTTGTGCAATTAATTCATCAAAAGGTAAAGAATCTATTTTAATTGGTTGGTGTGTAATAATTGAGATTGGGCTTCCTATTCCTAATGGAAATTTCCCATATTTAAATACTTTCCAAGAATTATTAATCGTTAGAGGGACAATATACCCTTCTTTGTTATATTTAACAAGCATTTTCAATCCGTTTGTAGCAAACCTTTTCGGTTCACCGTTTCGACTTCTTGTGCCTTCCGGAAAAATAACTGCAGACCATTTATTCTTATTTATTTTTTTTGCGAACTTCCCCAATGTAGAAATTGCTTGTTTTGCGTCTTTTCTATCAATTAAAGCCGCACCTCCGTGCCTTAGATTAAATGAAATACTCGGAATTCCTTTTCCTAATTCAATCTTGGAAACAAACTTTGGATGGTACTTTCTAAACGCCCAAATTATTGGGGGAATATCAAACACTCCCTGATGATTTGACACAAATATTAGCGTAGTATTTTCCGGCAATTCTTGCTTGTTCTCTACAGATACAAAAACCCCTAATATCAGTAAAGACTTGGTTAAAAACCAGTTCATAATTTCTATAACAAATTTATGTCCTTTATAACCAAAAAAATTTAATCCAATCCATTGCAATGGATGAAAAATCATTAGAAATGAAAAAAAAACCGTTGCAAAGATGCTCGATACTATATAGCTTATAATTTTCATAATTACAACCAGTTACTCCAAGGAATTCTAGATAAAATTAAGAGTAAAGCTATGCCGTAGAAAAGTACAAACGTTTTAAACTTTGCAGCACTTTCTGTTTTCTTCTTATGTTTAGACCAGCCAATTGTTATGAGTATAATTGCTACTATCATCATAATTGGATGTTCTACAGCTAATAATCTTGCCGCTTTATCACCCATGATTTCACCACTATTAGCTTTTAAAGCTTTAAACCAAGGAGACATAAAATACCATCCTAAACCTATTAATAGCTGTATGTGACAAACTATTAAAGTAAACAAACCTATTCGTAAATCTTTGTCTGTAAATTGTTTTTTTTGCGTGAGACCAATTATTGCATTAATAACAGCAAAAACAAGAATTGCCAAAACTAAATAGGCCCAATAAGAATGTATGTCTTTCATAATAATATAGTTGGTTTTTTACACTGTAAAGTTAATGCTTTTTATGAATAAAAAAACCACCCCAAATGAGGTGGTTTTTTAAAATTATATAAAAAATAATAAATTATTGTTTTACGTATACACTTCCTTCTTTAATAACTGCAAGAGACCAAACACCATTTGCTCCATTGTAGATATTATAAAAAACGAGGTATTTTTGCCCTTCAGCAGCAGACGGGAAGTTGTTTAGTAAAATAGTGTTTATTTTCTCTAAACGAACAGACTCTGGCTTTTCAACCTTACCATCTCTTACATCAAAATTACCGTAATTACCATTACCAACTAACTCATAATCTGCAGCAGTTAATGTATATTTAATTGTGTTATCTGGCACCCAACTGTTACCATCATGACCAAACTTAATTGTTTGATCAATTACAGTAGGAATTGCATTCCAAACTGAACCATCAAAGATATAGTTTACATTTATTTGGCTTACACCTCCACTATAGTAATCATATTCCACAGTAACAAAATCATCTGGAGCTGCAAATTGATATAATGTTCTTAAGTAAATTCCAATATTGTATATCGCTTCATCCTTATCACTAAAATTAGGATAACGCTGACCCATTAAGGAATACTCATCACTTGTAAATGTAATTGGTGCAGCCCATTCATCTGTAAGTGTAAATCTAGTTGTAGCTTCCTCTAAAACAAAAGTATAGAACTCGTAAGAAGTTGTACTAAAAATAGTATACCCTGTTCCATCAAATTCAACTAACATAACTCGAGTACCAGCATCACCGTCATAAATTGCATACGTTACGTTGTATAAATCACCAGCAACTGCACTTGGGAAGTTATTTAATAAAATCGTTTCGATCTTAACTCTTCTTGCTTCAACAGTTTCCTCATCTTTTCCTGGTCTAAGGTCAAAATTATTGTAAGTACCATTTCCAACCAATTCGAAATCAGCATCAGTTAATGTATAATTTGTTGTTAATGAAGCGTCCGGTGCATTTTGCTGTTGCTTTAATAGCATTTCTAAAGTACCATTAGAACCATCATAAAACGCATAGGTTACATTATATTTGGTTGCGTCTGCAGCATCAGGAAAATTATTTAATAAAATAGTTTGAATTTTAGCCCTTCTAACCTCTATGTCTTCTTCTGCTCTTCCTGATCTAATGTCAAAATTGTTAAATCTTCCATTTCCTACTAAATCATAATCAGCATTAATTAATGTGTAGTTTATGATTGTTGGCTCAGTATTATAGGTTAAATCTACTACTGTTCCTTTTACCTCACTTGGAAATTTATACCCAAAAAAGTCATTAAAATCTCCACTATTATTTAAACCAGTTACCCCAATTGTAGTATAATCTGCCTCTGTAACCGTATAGGATTCAAATTTAATTGGACTATATAACTTAAATGTTACTCCTGCTAAAGATTCTGCACCCCATGCTGGATATTTACCTGATAAAAAATCAGGCAACATATCTTTTGCATCCTCTATAGAACTAAAGTTTCCAAAACTTAAATCCAAAGCATCGTAATCTGCATCTGTTAATGTATATGTTGCTTCGCCAGAAATAACGGTTTCTTGAGCATCAAGTTTTTCATAAATGTCTTCCATTGGATTACACGAAGTAAACAACAAAGAAAGTATTGCGAAAGAATAGAATATTTTTTTCATTTTTAAAGTTTTTAAAATTTTTAAAATTTAATTTTTACACTTAAACTAAATGTTCTACCGTAACCAAACCAAACTAATGGGTCACTACTAGCATCTAAAGCATCAGCTATATACTCTGTGTCAAACAAATTGTTTACACGAGCAGTAACCGTTGTATCAAATTCACCAAAGTTAAAACCATGACGTAAACTTGCATCTACTGTGCTATAAGAAGGTGCTTTCCAAGAGTTTCCTTTTCTTTCTACCGGATTACTTGAATCAAATTCAGCTCTATCAAGAATATTTATTTGAGAATATAAATCTGCGAAATAATTGTAGTCTACTGTTATTGAGGTTTTATCCCAAAACTTGTATAACATTCCCAAAGCAGCAGTTGTTTGAGCTGCATCAGAAACTTTTAAACCGGCAACGAGTAAATCTAAAGTACCTCTTTCATTTTGATCTTCATCAAAAATTTTCTGATCTATTAAATCATTATCATTCGTCCAGTCTCCTAAAGATAACATTCCTGTAAAGTTTAATTTATCTGAATGCTTATACGTGAAATCGAATTCCACACCTTGATGCAGTGCATTAACACCTAGCAAGTTGGCTGTAAAGTCTTCTGATCCTGGGATATTTGGATCTGCATTAATTCCTCTTGAAAAACTTCTATCATTCCACTGCGTTCTGTATAAGTTGATGTTTGCTGCAAATTTCTCACCTCTAACACCGTAGCCCAATTCCAAACTGAAAATTTTCTCATTTTCAGCTTCTGCATTAATAGATGTATTGTTAAATCCGTTAAAAACTGCATTAAATGCAGCTGGCCTTTCAAAATACCCAATGTTTGCAAAAACATTCTGTACATCATCTAATCTAAAGTTTGCGCCACCTTTAACACTGTAACCGTTTAGAGTTATTTTATCAGAAGTTGCTAAATCTTTACCAGCTTCTGTACTCAAGTCATATAAAAAGTGCTCAATCCTTTGATAAGAACTTCTTTGAACAGATGTAGAAACAAAGGCGTTAAAATTATCAGTTCCGTACTCTAACTGAGCAAAGAAACCTAACCACCCGACTTTTCCGTCATTGTTATATCCCATTTTGTCACCAACACCTAAAGCTGCATTAGGATTGTTAACATTGTTATCATCGAAGTAGTAATCTCCTCCTAATAAATCAGTTACTTCTCTAAAGTGCTTACCTGTATATGTTCTCCAATCTACACCAGCAATTAAATCTAGTTCATCAGAAAGTTCAGTTTTAAAAGTAGATAAAACACCAAACCATTCGTGATCGTTTCTTGAAGCTCTTAAAATTGCTTCAGAACCTAAAGCTCCATTTTCTCTATTAACCTCAACAATATTGTCTAAATCTACAGGTTGATCTGAACCACCTAATCTAACACCGAATAAATCCCTGTTAGTTCCTGCAGTTCCACCACCACCACCTGTACCAAATGATGCATATACAGCAGTTGATAATGATGTTACATCACTCATTGTCCAATAATGGTTTAATGATGTTTGAGACTTGTGATAGAAATTATCCTCTATATGAGTTACTTGTCCATTTTTGTAACCCCAATCTGGGTTAAATTTATTTCCTGATTCCGCATTTCTGTAGGTATCGACTGTACTTCTGTTTTGTCTTTGACCATGTCTTTGTGGCGCTCCAAACGTTGTAAATGATAATGTATGATTATCATTTATTTCTTTAGAAAGATTAACAAAATAATTAAATCCTTTAAATTGCGTTCCATCAACATAACCTTCTCCTTCCACTTTCGCAAAAGACACAGTAGCAGCCAAACCGTTATCCATTAAACCAGTAGATAAAGTGAAACCATATTTTTGATACCCATCATTACCTGTAGAAGCTATAATATTTCCTCCTTTTTGAACATCAGAAGTTTTAGACAAAATATTAATAGTTCCTCCAATAGAAGGCACAGCTACTTTAGAAGCTCCTAAACCTCTTTGTACTTGCATTGCAGATGTTACATCTGATAATCCAGCCCAGTTAGACCAGTATACTCTTCCGTTTTCCATATCATTAACAGGAACCCCATTAATCATAACGGCAACATTTTCAGAATTGAATCCACGTAAATTAATACGACCATCTCCAAAACCACCTCCAGATTTAGTAGCGTATACTCCTGGTGTAGATTTTAAAACTTCAGGGAATTCTTGAGAACCTAACTTTCTTTCAATATCGGCAGCTCTTAGCGTAGAAACCGCCACTGGCGTTTTTCTATCAATAGCAAATGAAGTTGCTGTTAAAATAATTTCATCTAAACTAGAATCCGCTTCTAATTGAATAGAACCCATATTAGTTTTTGAGGAAGAAAATGCAACCTCTTTAGATTTGTAACCAATAAAAGAGATTACTAGAACACCCGAATTTGATTTAGCATTTAAAGTAAAGTTACCATCGAAATCAGTTTCTGTTCCGTTCGTTGTTCCTTTTTCTAAAACACTAGCACCAGGTAATGTCTGTGTTGTTTCATCAACGATTGTACCTGTAATTTTAGTTTGTCCTAAAACTGCAGCGGATGTAAAAAGTAAAGCTACAAATAATAAGTTTTTAAAATTTTTCATTGTTTAAGTTTATGTTATTTAATGTTCCACAAAAGTCTTCCTTTTACAGATTTGTAATGTTAATTTAATGTTAAGTTTTAACAATAAATTAAGATATCGTAAAGTAAGCAAAATAAAACGCATGTTCATGAAAATGAAGACTTTATATATTAACAGTTTTATTAACAAAAAGCCAATGAAATGTTAAAACATTGCTTACTAAAACTAACTTACTGGCTTTTACTGTCTATTCAAGAGCTTCTTAGCTAATTCTTTTCCTAATTCTACACCAAACTGGTCGTAACTATAAATATTCCACAAAATTCCTTGAGCAAAAATTTTATGTTCATAAAGTGCGATTAATTTACCCAAAGAGCGAGGTGTTAATTTATCGAAAAGGATTGCATTACTTGGCCTGTTACCTTCAAACACTTTAAAAGGTAATAATTGATTTATTTTATCTTCATCACCCGAAAATTTTAATTCTAAATGAACCTCTTCTTTGCTTTTACCAAAAGCTAAAGCCTCCATTTGTCCATAATAATTTGCCATTAATTTCTTATGGTGATCTGTTAAACCATATAAAGATTCTTTGTACCCAATAAAATCACACGGAATTAATTTTGTTCCTTGATGCACTAATTGCATAAACGCATGTTGCATATTTGTACCTGTGCTTCCCCATACAATAGTTCCTGTTTGGTATTCAATTGTATCTCCATTTCTATCTACACCTTTTCCATTACTTTCCATAATTGCTTGTTGCAAATAATCTGGAAGCTTCTTTAAATATTGTGAATACGGCAAAACTGCCTCTGTTTCTGCTAAATAAAAATTATTATACCAAATACTAATCAATGCCAATACTACTGGTATATTTTTATCAAAATCTGTGTTTTTAAAATGGATATCCATTTCTTCTGCTCCTTCTAAAAGGGCTTTATAGTTATCAAATCCTACTGACAAACTGATTGACAAACCTACTGCAGACCAAAGCGAAAAACGACCTCCAACCCAATTCCACATTGGAAAAATGTTTGCTTTGTCAATTCCAAAATTATCAGCTGCTTCTAAATTCGTAGAAACGGCAACAAAATGTTTTGGGATATCAAAAATAGTGGCTGATTTTAAAAACCAGTTTTTTAGAGTTTCTGCATTTGTTATTGTTTCTTGCGTAGTAAATGTTTTTGAAACAATTACAAATAAGGTAGTTTCCGGATTTAATCTCTTCATAACTTCAGAGACATGATCGCCATCAATATTAGAAACAAAATGCGTAGTTAATTGATTTTTATAAAACTGTAAAGATTCAACAATCATGTCTGGACCAAGATCAGAGCCTCCAATTCCAATATTTACAACATCTGTAATTGATTTACCTGTATATCCTTTCCATTTTCCCGAAATAACTTTATTCGAAAAACTTTTAATTTTTCTTAAAGCTGCTTGTATTTGGGGCTTGATATTTTTACCATCAACGAACAAAGGTTCGTCTGAAGTGCTTCGCAAAGCCGTATGCAAAACCTCCCTACCTTCAGTAACGTTAATTACTTCGCCAGAAAATTGTTTTTCGATTGCATCTTTTAAATCAACTTCATTTGCTAATTCTACTAGCAAATCAATTGTTTCTTTTGTAATTCTATTTTTAGAAAAATCTACGAGTAAATCATCAAATTCAATAGAGAAATCTTCTATTCTATTTTCATCTTTACTCAAATCTTTAATATTGATGTTTTTAATATCATTAAAATGATTTGTTAATTTTTTCCAAGATCTTGTTGTTGTTGGGTTGATATTTTTTAAAGCCATTTTTTATTTTTGTGCGATAGTTTCAGTAATTACTTCTGGTTCTTGAACAGGAACTCTTTTATAATCTAATTGATATTTTAATGTTTTTATAAAGTCAAAAAAGATTGGTTTCACATCCTTTTTCATAGGTTTTGCTGCCGGCAATTTCTCTCTTAAAGGATCTACTTGTTTACCATATTTCCAGAAACGATAACAAACATGAGGGCCTCCCGTATTTCCTGTCATACCCACATAGCCAATTACATCTCCTTGTTTTACATAATTACCTTTTCTTACTTTACGTGTTTGCATGTGTAAATATTGAGTAGAGTATGTACCATTATGTTTAATTTTCACATAGTTTCCATTACCCCCTCTTCTTGCAGATTCCGAAACAGTTCCGCTTGCAGTTGCAATAATTGGGGTTCCAATATTCGCTGCAAAATCTGTACCCCTATGAGGCCTTATCCTATTCCCATAATAAGCAATTCTTCTTCTTAAATTATATCTTGATGAAATTCTATACTGAAATTTTATGGGCGCTTTTAAGAATTGACTTCGCAACATTTTGCCTTCTTGATCATAATATTCATGAATATTTAAAATTGAATCAGCAAGAAAACGAAATGCATACAAATCTTTGCCTCTGTGTTTAAAAACTGCAGATTTCACTTTTCCGTAACCAGCAAAAATAGTGTCATCAATAAATTTTTCTTCATAAACAAACTTGAAAGAGTCTCCTTTCTGAAGCGCATAAAAATCTAAAGTCCAAGCATAAATATCGGCTATTCTCCAAGTTAAATTTGGATTTAACCCTAAGCTATCCATCGTTACGGAAAGGTTAGAATTAATAATCCCATTTACCTCTTTTTCCAAAACTTTAATTGGTTTTTGAAACCTAGATGCTGTAATTATAGAATCTTTAAAATCTAGAATTGTTGCATTTATTTTATCGTGCTTATAAATAAAAACTTGTGCTTTTTCTGAAGAATCTTTGCTTGCTAAAATAGTATAAGGTTTGCCTGCCCTGACTCTTCTAACATCAAAAATTTCAGTAACTGAACTTGCAATCTGATTTATCTTTGGGTATTCTATATGGTGTCTGTCTAAAATAGTACCGAAACTTTCACCTTCTTCTATAGTGTCTTGAATTAATTTGTAATCATCAATTTTGTATCCAAATCTTATTTCTGGTTTTCGCTCTTCAATTTTAACAAAAGTCTTTTTTATTTCTTTTTTACAAGAGGAAAATGCCAAAACCAACACGAATAAAACTACTATTTTTTTCAAAAAAATTATACTATTTGGGTAGATTTCAAAAGTACAAATAAAATTGCTTTATTTTGAATCTAATAATAGAAGTTAATAAAACGGTTTCGTTAAAATTTTCTAGTTTTTCTGAAAAGGATTCGCTAAACCCCTATACTCCTCTAATTCTGCTCTTAAAGAACCAACAGAAAGAGAGGCCATCATTTTTATTGGAATTTTATTAGCATCATCAGTAATCCAAATGGTTACGCTTTCTTGCGCCTTAAAGATCCTACCTGATTGCACTAAAGGCCTAAATATTAAAGAATTAATTTTCCCGAATTTTGTTTTCAAAATCTCTCTTCCTAAAAACCGAAGTTTAAAAGGATAAATTTGTGAATCCATAAACATATCTAATGCAATTTCATCTCCCTTTTTTAAATTTGTAGTACTCGTTTTTCTTAAAAAATAAAAAGAAGACATCATGTCTTGTACATTTTTAAAAGAAACAGAAGTATCTTTTTGCTTTGTAAAATCTTGAACATATGCTTTTTTAGAAGCATAATTAAAAGCAGTAATTCTGTGTTTTTTATAACCTCCTTCGTTAATCTTTCTTTTAAACAAATAAGGCTTTATGCTGTCTTTATCAAAATACGATTCATATTTATCATCTACTTCAAAAAACCATTTGACAGGTCCAGAAGTCCAACCTGTTCCTTTAGTATGGAATACTTTTTTACCACTATATTCTGTTTCTTCAACTTCTAAAATTGCTGTTCCAGCTCTTAAAAACCCACTGTAGCTCATTTTATAACGGAGCCATTCTCCACCTTGAAAAACAACTGACTTCTCTTGACTGAAAGCTGTTGTCAAAAAGAATACGACAAAAAATAATAGGATATATTTTTTCATAAAAAACCAAACTTATAAAAAAGTAATGACAATTACCATTCCAAAACGAAAAAAAAATTTACTAATTATTTTTAGTTGCCTTTTTAACTATTTTTTTAGGTTTCAATTTCACGGAAATAACCGTTTTATTTGCAACCTCCATGAAAGTATTGAGAAATTATTTGAATTTAAAATATCCCCCAATTTTTTAATTCGTCTTCACTCCATAAATAAGGATAAAAAATTCTCCGTTGATATTTTGGGTGCATATATTTACGCCAACTACTTCCGCCAGTTGCTTCCAAATCCTTCTCTTTTCCTCCCAAATATTTACCTGCAGCATTGTAATGAGCCATAACCCACCTTACATTTACTGTATAATCATAATGACGCATTGCCTTAATTAAATCTTCGTTTTCTTGAACTTCTTTTGAAAGTTTTTTGAATTTTAAAGACAAATTGATGTCATTATAATCTTCCATAAAATCAATGAAATCTCCCATGTATTTTTTTTCAAAAAGATTTAATAACGTCGATTTTTGCCCGGTTGTGTAATTCTTTCCTGCAGCCTGCCAATACAAATGGTCATACGCGTTTTTAAATGATGAATTTCTATCAATAGTATCTCTATAACGGGCATCAATCAAATTGATAAGTTCTGTGGATGCAAACTCAATTTTTCGGTATTGTGCACTTTGAAATCCGCTTGCGGGAGTTAATGTGTTTCTAAATTTTAAGTATTGTTCTTTCTCCATACCATCTGCCATTACAGAAAAAGAACTACATAGCATCTCAAAATACCTGCTGACTCTATTTAAGTGCATGGTGAATTTTTCTGCAGAAATTTCTAGAGCTTTTGCTACTTGGTCAATTTCCCACAAAATCATTTTAAACAACAATTCATTTACCTGATGATACATGATAAAAACCATTTCATCTGGCTGCGTAGTTCTTGGGGTTTGCAAGCCTAATAGTGCATCGGTCTGAATATAATCCCAATATGTAATTGGTGTACTCCAAAGCAAACCTTCTAGCATCGCATCTACAGGAACGCCTAATTTCTGATATTTTTCGTCTATAGCTTTTAAAATTTCTTCTCTTTTCATTTTTTTAGGTGTAAATAATAAAACAAAGAAACAAGACTTTTTTCTAAATCTAACTTATTTTGCCCAATTTATAAAGATTGCGAAAAGCATTGAAAATAAACAAAACATTAAAGTGATATAAATAACTATTTTAAGAATAGGGTTTCTTTCTGTTCTTCTATTAATTAAATCTATCAATAATTTTAATGGTTTATTAATTCCTTTAAATTTAAGAGATATTAATTCCCGAATTACAAAGTTCCTCTTTTTGCTTGTTCTCTTTCGATAGATTCAAACAAAGCTTTAAAGTTTCCTGCGCCAAATCCGCGAGCTCCCATTCTTTGAATAACTTCAAAAAATAAGGTTGGTCTATCTTCTATTGGTTTTGTGAAAATTTGCAATAAATAGCCTTCTTCATCAGCATCAATCATAATACCTAATGCCATTAACTTTTCGATATCTTCTCTTAATTCGTGACTAAACTCTTCTAATCTCCCAGGAACTGATTTATAATATGCTGCTGGCGGTGTTGATAAGAATTCTACTCCATTCGCTTTCAATTGAGAAACCGTTTTAATAATATCGTCTGTTGCAACGGCAATATGTTGCACACCAGAACCTTCGTAAAAGTCTAAATACTCTTCTATTTGAGAACGCTTTGCTGCTTTTGCTGGTTCGTTTATTGGAAACTTAATTCTACCATTTCCGTTAGACATTACTTTACTCATTAATGCAGAATATTCTGTATGAATTTGCTTGTCATCAAAAGATAAAAAGTTTTCAAAACCCATAACATCTTCGTACCATTTTACCCAAACGTCCATCTGGTTCCAACCAACATTACCGACCATATGATCAATATATTTTAAACCTGCACTTGGTGGATTGTAATCTGATTCCCATTTTTGAAAACCTGGCAAAAAGGCTCCGTTGTAATTTTTACGTTCTACAAACATATGCACTGTTTCTCCGTACGTATAAATCCCTGCTCTTACAACTTCTCCATGTTCATCTGTCTCTAAAATTGGTTCCATGTAAGATTTTGCGCCTCTAGACGTAGTCTCGTGGTAGGCTTTTCTAGCATCCTCTACCCAAAGAGCGATTACTTTTACACCATCGCCATGTTTTACAATATGATCGTTTATTATGGATTTACTATTTAACGGAGTGGTTAAAACTAACTTTATTTTATCTTGTGTTAACACATAACTCACAGAATCTTTTGATCCTGTTTCTAAACCTTTATAAGCATATGACTGAAAACCAAATGCTGTTTTGTAAAAGTGTGCGGCTTGTTTTGCATTACCAACGTAAAACTCTACATAATCTGTTCCTAGCAATGGAAGAAAATCTTGTGCTCCTTCAAATATTTTTTCTAAACCGTAGTTTACTGACTTTATTTCTTTTGTCATCTTGTGATGATTTTAATATTTTTTTGATGCTAATTATTAGCAAATCTGTTTCCCTCTGATCGAAGTGACGTCCGGTTTTTTTTTACAAAAAAAAGCAATACATCGCTTTTAATAAATGTTTTACATCAACCAAGATTTATAATACTCTTCATCGGCAATTTTCATAGCCTCCTCTGTAATTTGTAAAGGTTTAAAAGTATCTACCATTACTGCCAATTCTTCAGTTTTTGTATGCCCAATACTTCTTTCTGTTGCTCCTGGATGAGGACCATGTGGAATTCCAGATGGATGCAAAGAAATATGACCTTGATAAACATCGTTTCTACTCATAAAATCACCATCTACATAATACAGAACCTCATCTGAATCTATATTACTATGATTGTATGGTGCAGGAATTGAATTCGGATGATAATCATATAAACGTGGCACAAAACTGCAAATTACAAACGTATTCGTTTCAAAAGTTTGATGCACTGGTGGCGGTTGATGAATTCTACCTGTAATTGGTTCGAAATCGTGAATTGAAAATGCATACGGAAAATTGTAACCATCATAACCAACCACATCGAAAGGATGTGAAGCATAAATCATTTCTATAATTTCACCTTGTTTTTTTACTTTGATTAAGAAATCTCCCAACTCATTATGTGTCTCTAATTCTTGTGGTCTTCGTAAATCTCGCTCGCAAAAAGGAGAATGCTCTAACAATTGGCCAAAATGATTTCTGTATCTTTTTGGAGTGTACACTGGCGAATACGACTCTACAATAAATAATCGATTGTTTTCGTCATCAAAATCTAATTTATAAATAATTCCACGTGGAATTACTAAATAATCACCGTATTTGAAATCGATATTCCCAAGCATTGTGCGTAATTTTCCTGTCCCTTTATGGATAAAAATCACCTCGTCTGCATCTGTATTTTTATAGAAATAATCTTTGGTCGATTGTTTTGGTGCTGCTAAAATAATATTACAATCAGAGTTTGTTAAAACAACTTTTCTGCTTTCTAAATAATCGTTTTCTCGCGGAACTTGAAACCCTCTAAAACGATAAGATTGAATATTATTTGCTTTTGCAATTTTTGGAGCAATAGAATATTGTCTTCGAATTTCTTTGACCATTGTTGGTCTGTGTTCATGATATGAATTGGTAGACATTCCGTCGAAACCAATCGTTCCAAAAAGTTGTTCGTAATATAAACTTCCGTCTTTTTTACGAAACTGTGTGTGTCTTTTAGGTGGAATTTTTCCTAATTTATGGTAAAAAGGCATAATTTTTAATGTAATAATGAATTAATAATTTAATGTAAAATGTTCTAAAAGAACATAATTGACACATTATTTAAATTGCTCAATAGTTACATTGTGAAATCATTCAGGATTGCGTTTTATAAAGAATTTTAAATAAGAAAGTAGTTCTAAAAACATCTCAATCGATTTCGTTATGATTACAAATATAGGAAAAGTATCATAGAAACTTTAGTTAATAATTTGAAGTGTTTTATTAAAAGAAAAGCAAGTACTAAAACTGATTAATTTTATTTTTAATCAATCTTTTTAATCACCGCTTTTGGCGCTTCTTTTCTAGTACCATCAAAACCATCAACCCCCCCAACAGTTGTGTACTTCATTACATATTTTTTATTTGGAAAAATACGTTTGTATGCACTTTGACACATTAATGTTGCTTCGTGAAAGCCACATAAAATTAATTTTAATTTACCTGGGTAGGTATTTACATCACCAATCGCATAAATTCCTGGAATATTGGTTTGATAGTCTAAAGCATTGTTTACTTTAATGGCATTTTTCTCAATTTCTAATCCCCAATTTGCAATTGGACCTAGTTTTGGTGATAGTCCAAATAAAGGAATAAAATGGTCTGTTTCTACTGTAAAAGGTTCTTCACCGTTTTGAACAACAGAAACTCCTGTTACTTTATCAATACCAACAATTTCTTTTACTTCTGCAGGAGTTATCATTCTTATTTTACCTGCATCTTTTAATTCTTGCACTTTGTCTACAGAGTCTAAAGCACCTCTAAATTCGTTTCTTCTGTGAATTAAAGTTACTGAAGATGCAACATCTGTTAAGAAAATAGACCAATCTAAGGCAGAGTCTCCACCTCCAGAAATAACGACTTTTTTATTTCTATAAAATTCTGGATCCCGAATAATGTATTCTACACCCTTGTCTTCAAAATTAGCAATATTTGGAATCGGTGGTTTCCGTGGTTCAAAACTTCCTAATCCACCAGCAATAGCAACAACTTTTGCGTGATGTTTAGTGCCTTTATTCGTGGTTACAATAAACGTTTCGTCTTCTTGTTTTTCTATAGTTTCTGCACGCTCTCCTAGGGTAAAACCTGGTTCAAATTGTTTAATTTGTTCCATTAATTTATCGGTTAAATCACCCGCTAAAATCTCTGGATATGCAGGAATATCATAAATAGGTTTCTTTGGATAAATCTCTGAACATTGTCCACCAACTTGTGGTAATGCATCTATTAAATGACAACGCAATTTTAATAATCCTGCTTCAAAAACGGTAAATAAACCTGTTGGTCCTGCACCAATAATTAAAATATCTGTTGTAATCATTTTTTTTATTTTTAAAACCTCACAAGGTTTTATACTTGTAAGGTCTTTTTGTATGTTGATAAGCGCGTTAGGGATTGAAGCATTTGTTTGAGCTCTTTTTTGCTTTTTTGAAAGTGCAAAAAACCCGACCTTTTAAGGGAACGCTAAAAAATATATTTTCTTAAATAGTTAAAACTACTTTTCATCAATTTAAGCTACATTTATTACTTCTGCTATTTGTGGCGCATACTTTCTTATTGTTGCTTCCACGCCATTTTTTAATGTCATTTGATTTACAGAACACCCCGTACAAGCCCCTTCTAACTGTACTTTTACAATAGAATTTTCGATAGAAAGTAGTTTGATGTTCCCTCCGTCACTGATTAAAAAAGGACGAATTTCATCTAATGCTTTTTCAACATTATTTACTGTTTCTTGTGCTGTCATAATCTTACTTTTTTACAGAACTACAACCACTCATTGTTGTAATTCTAACTACTTCTGTTGGTGGTAAATTCGCATTTCTTTTTAACAATTGAGCGACCATTTCTTTCGTAATGTCTTTAAAAGATTCTTCTAAAACAGTTCCCTCTTGCAAGGCAACAGGATGTCCAACATCTCCCGATTCACGAATACTTTGAACCAGAGGAATTTCGCCTAAAAATTTAGCATCAATATCTGCTGCTAAATTTTTTGCGCCATCTTTTCCAAAGATATAATATTTATTTTCGGGTAATTCTTCCGGTGTAAAATACGCCATATTCTCAATAATTCCTAATACAGGAACCTTGATACTATCTTGTTGAAACATCGCGACTCCTTTTTTCGCATCAGCCAATGCAATATTTTGAGGCGTACTTACAACAACAGCTCCATTAATCGGTAAAGCTTGCACAATTGATAAGTGAACATCCCCTGTTCCTGGTGGCAAATCAATCAATAAGAAATCTAACGTTCCCCAAGCTGCATCAAAAATTAATTGATTTAAGGCTTTAGAAGCCATTGGCCCTCTCCAAATTACGGCTTGATCTGGATCTGTAAAAAACCCTAAAGACAATAATTTCACACCGTAATTTTCTACAGGTTTCATTTTTGATCGACCATCAACATTTACAGAAAGTGGTTTTTCTTTTTCTACATTAAACATAATATGCTGTGATGGCCCGTAAACATCTGCATCTAAAACACCAACACTAAAGCCCATTTTAGCTAAAGAAATCGCAGTATTTGCCGTAATAGTAGATTTACCAACACCGCCTTTCCCAGATGCAATTGCAATGATGTTTTTTATATTCGGAATTTCTTTACCTCGAATTTGATTTGAATTTTCTTTGGCTGCAGACTTTTCTACTTTAACATTAATTTTTACATCAATATTTTCACTAACATTTGTCTTAATTGCCTTCGTAATTTCCGATTCAATTTTCTTTTTTGCTTGTAAAGTTGGATTGCTGATGGTTACATCTATTTCAACTTCGTTGTCAAAACGAACAACATTGGTTACATTATTATTTTCAATTAAACTTTTCCCCTCACCAGGGGCTGTAATTGTTTCTAATGCTTTATATATATCTTCTTTTTTAAAACTCATGAATTGATGGTATTTAGATTATTTTAATTTAACCTAGTCTGCAAAGATACAGCTTACTTACAAGAAATTAAGATGAATAGATTGTGATTATTTATTGATTGATAAGTGGAACTTATTTAAATTCTTTTATAGGATCCCAGAACACTTTTTCTAAATTTTGAATTTGATTTTCGAGAACAACAATACCCTCATTTTCTAACAACTGTTGCATTAAATTTGTACCATCAAAATGATGTTTTCCTGTCAGTAACCCTTTTTTATTGACGACCCTATGCGCAGGAACATCTTCTAAACTATGTGCTTTATTCATTGCCCAGCCTACCATTCTTGCAGATCTAGCTGCTCCTAAATAGGTGCCAATTGCGCCGTAACTGGTTACTCTTCCAAAAGGAATTAAGCGTACTATTTCGTAAACTCTATCAAAAAAATTGTCAGATTCTTGCATTAGGTGAAGATATAAAAAGTATTTACACCTGTTTGTTTAACCAAAAACAATGAAAAAAAATGCTGTAACGTTGCCAAGTTTTACAATAACGTTCGTTAATACTTCAATCTAAATTGAATGTACGTAATAGGTTTTCCTACTTCTAAATATTGATTTTCGTAAAAAGTTTGAGTTTCTGTAACTTCTTTTGGTGCTCCTTCATTTTTATATACCGTATGGTTTGCATATAAAATCTCATGTCCTTCTCCATGTAACAACCCTAATGTATAACCATGCATAAATTCAGAATCTGTTTTTAAATTCATGATCCCTTCTTCATTTAAAATATGATGGTATTTTTTAAGAAAGCTAGTATTTGTCATTCTATGCTTTGTACGTTGATATTTTATTTGTGGATCAGGAAACGTAATCCAAATTTCTGAAACTTCTTTTTCAGCAAAAATAAAATCGACCAACTCAATTTGAGTTCGTACAAAAGCTACATTTTCTAAATTTTCTTCTATAGCCGTCTTTGCGCCTCTCCAAAAACGAGCTCCTTTAATATCAATCCCGATGAAATTTTTATTAGGATTTTGCCTAGCTAATGCAATCGTATATTCACCTTTACCACAACCTAACTCAACAACAATAGGATTGTCGTTTTTAAAAAAAGAATGCCATTTTCCTTTCAAAGAAAAGTTGGTAACAACTTGCTCTCTTGTCGGTTGAATGACATTTTTAAACGTTTCATTTTCATTGAAACGTTTCAATTTGTTTTTGCTTCCCAAGATGTAAATTTAAGCTTTATCCTCTGTTCCTTCTCTTAAGAACTTTTTAGATTCTTTCATCCAATATGCAAATAACACTAGTAAAACTAGCATAAAAATCCAATTTACGGCGTTTGAAATCCACCAACCTAAATCTGCTGTGGCAATATCTAAACGTAATTTATTAAAAGGGATGAATAATAAATCAGTGAATAAACTACCAATCCATTTAAATATATTGCTTGCTATCATAACTTAATTATCTTTACGGTGCAAAAATAACAAAAGAATCCATGCTAGCCAATTTTTTAAACAAAACTAAACCAATCAATTTCATCGGTTTATTTTTTTTATTTTTTATTTGCTTTACTATTGGTCTTTTTTCTGCTGTTTTTAATGATAGTTTTACACTAGATAAAGTGTTAAAAAGCATTTTTTTACTAGTACTATTTTTAAACGTTTTTTTCTTCTATCACTTTATTATCAGTAAGAATAACTTAACCTTTGATAATTGTTATGCTTATTTTATTTTCACTCTTTTAACTATTTGTATTTTACCTGAGTTAACAAATTACAAAAGCTTAATCTTAGCTGTTATTTATTTGCTGTTTTTACGAAAAACATACAGCCTACGATCCGCTAAAAATATAATCCAAAAATTATTTGACAGTGGTTTATGGCTAGGCGTTTTATTTATTCTGGAGCCTTTTTCAATTTTGTTTTTGATATTAATTTTTACCGGAACGTACTTACATCAAAAAACAACGGTTTACACGATATTTACACCTATTATTGGCTTTATAACCCCTATATTTCTGTATTTTACCTACTTCTTTTGGATTGATAAAACTCAGGAGTTTACCCAGCTTTTTAGTTTTAACCCTAATTTTGACTTTCAAACTTATGAAGCCCCAAAATACTTTTGGTTCATTCTCAATGTTTTTATTGTGTCTTTTTTTTCTATGATTTTTAAATCAATAAAAATCATTGGCATCAGCAATACCTTTAGAAGCAGTTGGCTTTTATTAATTATCAATTTACTAACAGTAATTATCTTTTTACTTTTGATTCCTGTAAAAAATGGCTCTGAACTTATGTATCTACTTTTTCCTGTTTCAGTAATTATTGCAAACGGTATTGAGTTAATAAAGAAAAAAATTATTAAAAACTTAGTTTTATATATCTTTTTAATAGGCTGTATTTTTCTTCGATTTTTGCTATAGTTTTAGACCAAAAGCTAAATCACCTGCATCTCCTAAGCCAGGTAAAATATAACCTTTGTTATTTAATGCATCATCAATAGTTGCAATCCATAAATGCGTGTTTTCTGGAAAATTTTTTTCAATAAAATCTATCCCTTGTTTAGAACCAATAACGGCAATAATATGTAATTCTTTTGGAGTTCCATATTTTTTTATAGCCTCATAAACTGCCACTAAAGAATGGCCTGTTGCTAACATTGGATCCGCCAGTAAAAACGTTTTATTTTTGATTTCTGGTGACGCAAAATACTCTACAACAATTTCAAATTCATCCGTATCTTTAGGATGATGCCTATATGCAGAAATGAATGCATTTTCAGCTTTATCAAAATAGTTTAACATCCCTTGATGTAAAGGCAATCCAGCTCTTAGAACAGAACATAAAATCAAGTCATTATTAGATAATTGCACTTCCTTTTTACCCAAAGGAGTTTCTACATAAACACCTGAATAAGAAAGACTTTTACTTAATTCATAACTTAAAATTTCTCCAATTCTTTCTATATTTCTTCTAAAACGTAGCGAATCTTTTTGAATTTTTTTATCTCTAATTTCAGAGATAAAAGTATTTAAAACTGAGTTGTTTTCTCCTATATGATGTATTTCCATTTTGTAAATTATAAGAATAAATGTAATATTATAAAATTTGTATCTTGCAGCTAACAATAAAATCAAAATATTTGTTAAAATTAAAAATATTGTACTTTTTTCGTGTATTAAGAATATTGGAGCAACAGTTTTTGCCATAAAATAAGCACAGTTTCCGTGAAATTTAAAATGATTTTTACCGAAATAGCTTTTCATGAAGTGCTAGAAATGGATTGATTTTACACGGTAAAAAAAAGACACTATAAATGCCTTGTAGTTTTAGATGCGAAGAAAACAATGTTATCAGCTCTGGATAAAATTTATCCTAATAAAGTATTAAGAATACCACTTGTAGTGGGCTAACCAAAAGTTAGGCAACCAAAGTAAAAAGAGTTTCAACTACTTTTGAAACTCTTTTTTTATGCTATAATTTTAAAAATTTATTCTCAACTTTACACCTTAATTTTTAAAGCCTATCTTCCGAATGGATAAAAGAATCTTAGCCTTAATTGCTGTTTCTGTAGCGACCTTAATTTATGGAGTAACCTTTACCATTGCGAAAGAAGTTATGCCGCTTTACATAAAGCCTTACGCTTTTATTTTTTTAAGAGTTGCCGGAGGCACTCTTTTCTTTTGGTTTGCTGGCTTGTTTATAAAGTCTCAAAAAATAGAAAAAGGAGACTATAAAAAAATCTTACTTGCTTCCTTTTTTGGTATTACCTTAAATATGCTTGCCTTTTTTAAAGGGTTAAGTCTAACGGCACCAATAAGTGCCTCTGTAATGATGGTAACTTCTCCAATAATGGTGCTTATTTTTTCAAGTATATTAATTAAAAAAGCAATTGGAAAGCAAAGAGTTTTAGGGGTATTTATCGGGTTGATTGGTGCAATTTTATTAATTACATTTAGTACTTCTTCCGCTAAAAATGCCACCAATAGTAATGTAGGTAATTTTTTAGTTTTTGTAAATGCAGCTTCCTATGGAATGTATTTGGTTTTGGCAAAAAATTTAATCGCTAAATACAATCCGATTGTCTTCGTAAAATGGTTGTATTTATTTGGATTAATCTTTGTGATTCCTTTTTCATTTCAAGAAGTAAATGAAATTATTTGGCAAGACATCCCTAAAAATATGTATTGGAATATTGCCTTTGTAATTATTTTTACAACTTGTATTACTTATCTTTTTAACCTGTATGGTTTATCAAAATTAAAACCCACAACGGTTAGTGTTTTTATTTACTTACAACCAGTAATAGCGACTATTTATGCATTAATTGTTGGAAGTGATTCTCTAAATTTTATTAAAATTTGTGCAACAATTATCATCTTTCTGGGGGTATATTTAGTTACCAAACAAGTAGGGAAACCAACAAAATAAAAAGGTATCTTTGCTGCTCATTTAAAACAAGCATGGTATGATTCAATCTATGACTGGTTATGGAAAATCTGTATTACAGTTACCAACCAAAAAAGTAACCATAGAAATAAAATCTTTAAATAGTAAAAACTTAGATTTAAACGTAAGAATCCCTTCTTACTACAAAGAAAAAGAATTGGCTGTTCGTAAAAGGTTGGCAAGCTCTTTGGTTCGAGGAAAAGTAGATTTTTCAATTTTTGTTGAAATGACCGCTGATGAAACTTCTACCACTATAAATCATGGCGTTGTAAACCAGTACATTCAACAATTAAGAAATGTTGTTCAAGCAGGTACTTCAGATGATGTAGCACTTTTAAGAATGGCGATTTCCATGCCCGATGCACTGAAAACAGAGCGCGCAGAATTAGATGAAAACGAGTGGAACCGCATCGATAAAAGTATAGATGAAGCTATTACAGAAATTGTACAGTATAGAATGGATGAAGCAGCCTCTTTAGAAATAGATTTTAGAGAAAGAATTACCAACATCAAAAAATATTTAGAAGAAGTATACTCTTTTGATGCTGATAGAATTGAAAATGTAAAAGCACGTTTGCAAAAAGCAATTGATGATTTAAAAGTTGAAACAGATCAAAATCGTTTTGAACAAGAATTGATTTATTATTTAGAAAAACTAGATATTAATGAAGAGAAAGTACGCTTATCGAATCATTTAGATTATTTTTTGCAAACTCTAGAGACACCTGATTCTAATGGGAAAAAACTAGGTTTTATTGTTCAAGAAATGGGTAGAGAAATAAATACAACTGGGTCTAAAGCCAATTTTGCACCGATGCAAAAAGCGGTCATTCAAATGAAAAACGAGCTAGAACAAATTAAAGAACAGATTTTAAACGTATTATAAATGTCAGATTTTAAAGGAAAATTAATTGTCTTTTCTGCACCTTCTGGTTCGGGTAAAACGACCATTGTACGTCATTTATTAAAGCAAAAAAGATTTAATTTAGAATTCTCAATATCGGCAACTTCTAGAGAACCTAGGGGTTTTGAGAAAGATGGAGAAGACTATTATTTTATTTCTTTAAAAGAGTTTAAAAACAATATTAAAAGCGATAAATTTTTAGAGTGGGAAGAAGTTTACAGAGATAATTTCTACGGTACTTTAAAAACCGAAATTCAACGTATTTGGGCACTGAAAAAACATGTTATTTTTGACATTGATGTTGTTGGAGGATTGCGCATTAAAAAGAAATACCCAGAAGATACCTTGTCTGTTTTTGTAAAACCACCAAGTGTAGATGAGTTGAAAATTCGTTTAAAAAAACGAAAAACTGAAAGTGAAGAGAAAATAAATATGCGAATTGCAAAGGCTTCTGTAGAATTAGCAACTGCCCCACAATTTGATAAAATCATTAAAAATTACGAATTAGACGTTGCATTAAAAGAAGCAGAAGAACTCGTTGCAGATTTCTTAGAACTAAAAGAGCATAAATAAAATAACCTCTCTTTTATCATCTCAAATAAAATGAAAATAGGATTATACTTTGGTACATTCAATCCAATTCATGTAGGGCATTTAATTATTGCCAATCACATGGTTGAACATTCAGATTTAAATGAAATATGGATGGTTGTAACGCCTCATAATCCCTTTAAAAAGAAAAGTTCTTTGTTAGAAAATCATCATCGGCTTGAGTTAGTCTACAAAGCAACAGAAAGTTACGAGAAAATTAAACCTTCTGACATTGAGTTTAAATTACCACAACCAAATTACACAGTTTATACATTAGCACATATTTCTGATACATTTCCAGACAAAGAATTTTGTTTAATTATGGGTGAAGACAATTTAAAAAGTTTTCATAAGTGGAAAAATCATGAAACCATCTTAGCGCACCATCATATATATGTGTATCCTAGAATTACTGAAGGAACCGTAGAGCATCAATTTAAAAAACACCCAAAAATTCATAAAGTGAATGCGCCTATTATGGAAATATCATCAACAATGATAAGAAACGGAATTAAAAACAAGAAAAACATTAGACCGCTATTGACCAAAGAAGTTTGGGAATACGTAGACGAAATGAATTTTTATAAAAAATAGTTTTACTATTTTTACGTTGTAATTTAAAAGTACTCAAAACATATTTTTTGGAGAATCAAAACAAACAAAAAGGAAAATTAAAGCAAAAACTAACTGACAAATACAGGTTAGTTGTTTTAAATGAAGACACTTTTGAAGAACTCTTTTCTTTAAAATTATCTTTATTAAACGTCTTTGTTTTGGGGGGTGTTTTTTCTTTTTTATTGATATTGGTTACTACTTTTTTCATCACATTTACACCTATAAAGGAATACATTCCTGGTTATTCCTCTACAGCCTTAAAAATAAAAGCAACCAACCTCGCTTTTCAAACAGATTCGTTAAAAAGAAAATTAGACGTTTTACAAAATTTCACAAAAGCCCTACAACCTATTTTAACTGGAGAAATTGAAGCAGACGTTATAGACTCGGTAAACTTATTCGAAAGAATTAATATTCAAGACAATTTATTAAATGCAACTCGAGAAGACTCTCTTTTTAGAGAGAAAATAGAAAGCCAAGATCGTTTTCCGATTCAAAATAATGCAGAAACAAATGTAAAAATTGTCTTTTTTGCTCCTTTAAATGGCTCAATTTCTGAAGGTTTTGATTCTAAAAAAAATCATTTAGCTGTCGATATTGTTGCTAAAAAGAACACAGCCGTAAAAGCTACTGCAGACGGAACTGTTATTTTTTCTGGCTGGACCACAGAAACGGGATATGTGATTATTTTAAAACATGCTTATGACTATACGTCTGTGTACAAACACAATGGAAATCTACTAAAAGAACAAGGAGAGTTTGTGAAATCGGGAGAAGTCATTGCAAGTGTTGGTTCTTCAGGAATACTTACAACTGGCCCACATTTGCATTTTGAACTCTGGAGCGGTGGTTACGCCATAAACCCTACAAATTTAATTGATTTTAAATAATGAGTATAAAATCTGTATTTGCAATTCCGTTTGCCAAAATTGCTACAAAAAAAGTTTTCAAGTGGGCAAATAGGCCTCATGAAACACAAGATAAAGTTTTTAAAGAACTAATTTCTAAAGGAAAAAATACGGCTTTTGGTAAAGATCACGATTTTAAGAATATTATTTCTTATGATGATTTTAAAAACCGTGTAAAAGTAACTGATTACGAAGGGTTAAGGGCCTATGTAGATAGAATTGTTGCAGGTGAATCGGATGTTCTTTGGAAAGGGAAACCGCTTTATTTTGCAAAAACTTCTGGCACAACTTCTGGCGCGAAATACATTCCGATTACCAAAGAATCTATGCCCACTCATATTAAAGCGGCAAGAAATGCCTTGTTGTTTTATATCGCAGAAAAAAAGGATGCAAGTTTTGTCAATGGTAAAATGATTTTTTTACAAGGAAGCCCAGTTTTAAGTACCCAAAAGGGCGTAAAATTGGGGAGATTAAGTGGCATTGTAGCGCATTATGTTCCAAAATATTTATTAAAAAACAGGCTACCAAGTTGGGAAACCAACTGCATAGAAGATTGGGATACAAAAGTAAATGCAATTGTAGAAGAAACCGTTAATGAAGATATGTCAGTGATTAGCGGAATTCCTTCTTGGGTTCAAATGTATTTTGAAAAACTGATTGAAAAAACAGGGAAATCAATCTCAGAATTGTTTCCTAATTTTAATTTCTTCATTTATGGGGGTGTAAATTTTGAACCTTATAAAAATAAGTTTGAAAGTTTAATTGGCAAAAAAATAGATTATATAGAGTTATATCCAGCATCCGAAGGATTTATTGCTTATCAAGATTCGCAAACAGAAAAAGGAATGTTGTTGCAATTAAACTCAGGAATCTTTTATGAGTTTATTCCTTCAACTGAATTTTTTGACGAAACCCCAACAAGGATCTCGTTAAAGGATGTAAAAATTAATGTAAACTATGTGATCATTTTAAATACAACTGCCGGTCTTTGGGGCTATAATATTGGCGACACCGTAGAGTTTACATCCACAAAACCATATCGAATAAAAGTTACCGGAAGAATCAAACATTTTATCTCTGCCTTTGGCGAGCATGTAATTGGTAAAGAAGTTGAAAAAGCTTTAAACGATTCTATTTTAGAAACTACTACTACTATTAGCGAGTTTACAGTAGCGCCTCAAGTAAATCCAGAAAGTGGTTTACCGTATCACGAATGGTTTATAGAGTTTGAAAATGAGCCCAACAATCTAAACGAATTTGCAACCAAAATTGATGCTTCAATGCAAGCTCAAAATATTTATTATTTAGATTTAATTAAAGGTAAAATTTTACGACCATTAGTGATTAGAAAAGTTAAAAAAGGAGGATTTCATGAATATATGAAATCTATTGGTAAATTTGGAGGACAAAATAAAATTCCCCAATTATCTGACAACAGAAAAATTGCAGCTATTTTACAAGATTTTTTAGTCGATTAACAGTATAAAATCAAAAAAATGGGAGCAGATTATTTATTTATAGGATTAGCAATAGGATTGGTTATTGTGTATTTTTACAACAAATTTAGAAACAAACGTTAATGAGCACAATTAGAATTACCAAGCAATTTAATTTTGAAACAGGTCATGCACTATATGGTTATGATGGAAAATGCAAGAATGTTCATGGACATTCTTATAAACTTTCTGTAACCGTTTCTGGAGAGCCTATTAAGGACAATACCCATGTAAAATTCGGAATGGTCATTGATTTTAGTGATTTAAAGAAAATTGTAAACGAAGAGATTGTAGACGTTTTCGATCATGCAACTGTTTTTAACAAAAATACACCTCATATAGAGTTGGCAAAAGAATTACAAGCAAGAGATCATCATGTTATTTTAGTTGATTATCAGCCTACAAGTGAGATGATGGTGATTGATTTTGCTGAAAAAATAAAAATGAGATTACCTAAAAACATCAAATTACACGCTATAAAACTGCAAGAAACCGATACCAGTTTTGCAGAATGGTTTGCAAGTGAAAATTGATCTTTCATTTAAAAAGTGATACTTTTTTTTAAGAATTAATTTAAAATAATAATAATAATCTTTAACAAAAAAAACTTATGAAATTACTTAAATACTTTTTATTACTGTGTATCACCGTTTCAATTACGAGTTGTAGTGATGATGCGGTAGTGCCTCCTTATTTACCTTCTAATGCAAATTTAGCTGGTACTTATAACATTAATAGTCTAAGCATAGATACAAAAGTAACAGCCATAACAAACGTCGCTGGTGTTTCAGTACCAGTTACCGTAGCTACTGCAACGAGTAAAGGTGACACTTTTCAAGTTACTTTTGTTTTGAGTGCAAATGGTTCTTATACCGCTTCTGGACAATATAGAATTGTTTCTGTAATTTCGCCTACCTTTGGAGACCAAGTTACAAATACGGAAATAATAAATTTTTCTGAATCAGGTACATATCAATTAAATACTACAAATAATACAATTACAATAAATTCATCTACAGGTGATTTTATAGAAGGCACATTAGATATTGAAACATTTAATGAAACTACAGTTTCTTTCACACAAGAAATGGAAGAAGTAGTGGATGGAATAAAGACTGAGATTAAAGCTAGTATTAGTTTTACAAGACAATAAGAAAAACAGTATAAATAAGAAAAAGCTATCTTGATTAGATAGCTTTTTTTATAATTAAACTTTATTAAAAAATCAATTTACTTTCCATTAAAAGTATTCATCGTATTTGCTAAACCTGCTGTACCAAAAGAAGTAATTATTTTGGCTGACGTTGGTAAGCGCTCTATTAACAAACTAGTTTCTTCTTTATTCCATTCACCAAGCACAAAATCTGCTTGTCTTCCTTTGCCGTAGTTGCCTCCTACCCCAAATCTAAAACGAGCATATTGTTGCGTATTTAATTTCTCTTGAATATCTTTTAAACCATTATGCCCTCCTGCAGAACCTTTCGCTTTTACACGAATTGCACCAAAATCGAGATGAACATCATCCGTAATAATTAATAGATTATCGATAGCGATATTTTCTTTATCCATCCAATATTTTACTGCTTTTCCGCTTAAGTTCATAAACGTACTTGGCTTTAAAAGGATAAAAGTTCTTCCTTTAAAACGAAAAGTAGCAACATCTCCTAACTTCTCGGTTTCAAAGGCTGCTTTATATTCATCGGCAACCTCATCCACAATTTTAAAACCTATATTATGACGAGTATTCGCATATGTATCTCCAATATTCCCTAAACCAACAATTAAAAATTTCTTCATCAATTCTTCTTTAGTTTCAACTTTTATACCTAATAATTTACAAAAGAAGTTTCTTAATTTCATTTAGTAAAAATACTAAAATAAAAAAGCGTTACAGAATTGTAACGCTTTTTATAAATATATGTTTGCAAAGTTTATTCTGCAGCAGCTTCTGTAGCTTCTTCTGTAGCTTCTTCTTCATCCTCAGCGGTTGCATTACGAGAAGTTCTTACTTGAACCACAACTGTATTCTCTGGATGCATAAATGTATAACCATCTGTTGATAATGATGATATCACTAATTTACTACCAATTTTTAATTCAGAAATATCTGCCGTTACAGAATCTGGTAAATTAGCTGGCAATGCTTTTACTTTTAATTTACGGTTTGTAAAACGTAAAGAACCTCCATTTAATACTCCAGGAGAAGTACCTGTTAATTTCACAGGAATCTTCATTGTAATTTCCTTATCATCGAATAACTGATAGAAATCTACGTGTATAATTCTATCTGTTACTGGGTGAAACTGAATGTCTTGTAAAACTGCAGCTATTTTTTGTCCATCAACGTTAATACTTGCTGTATATACATTTGGAGTATATACCAAGTTTTTAAACGCTTTTTCTTCTGATGAAAAGTGTATTGGTGTTTTTCCTCCGTATATAACGCAAGGAACCATACCAGCATTACGTAAGGCTTTCGTTGCTACTTTACCTACGCTTTCTCTTTTTGATCCTTTAATTGTAATTGATTTCATTACTTTTATTATTAATTGTTTACATTAAAAATTGTCCACTAATTGAGGTATTGTCTTGCACTTTACGCATAACATCCGCAAATAATGGCGCGCAAGATACCACTTTTATTTTAGAAGTTGCTTTCTTTAGAGGAATAGTATCAGAGACAATGAGCTCTGTTAATGCAGAGTTTTCTATTTTCTCATAAGCGTCTCCAGAAAGAATTGGATGCGTACAAATTGCACGAACACTCAGGGCCCCTCTATCTTTCATTAAATTAGCTGCATGTGCTAAGGTTCCGCCCGTATCGATCATGTCATCTACTAAAATAACATTCTTTCCTTTTACGTCGCCAATTAACTCCATATGAGAAATTACGTTTGCTTTTTTTCGTTGTTTGTAACAGATAACGACATCTGAATGTAAGTGTTTTGAATAAGCATAGGCTCTTTTAGAACCACCCATATCTGGAGATGCAATCGTAAGATTTTCTAATTTTAGACTGTTTATGTATGGCATAAAAATAGTAGAGGCATACAAATGATCTACTGGCTTTTCAAAAAACCCTTGAATTTGATCTGCATGTAAATCCATGGTCATAATTCTTGTTGCACCTGCCGTTTGCAATAAATTGGCCACTAATTTTGCACCAATGGCAACTCTAGGCTTGTCTTTTCTGTCTTGTCTTGCCCACCCAAAATAAGGCATCACCGCAGTTATATGCCTTGCTGAGGCTCTTTTTGCAGCATCAATCATTAACAACATTTCCATTAAATTGTCTGCAGTAGGAAATGTAGAGCCTATTAAGAAGACTCTTCTTCCTCTTACCGATTCTTCAAAAGCGGGCTGAAATTCACCATCGCTAAAATGAGTTGTGGTTACTTTTCCTAATTCGGCACCGTATACTTCGGCTATTTTTTCGGCTAATACGGTACTCTGAGAACAAGCAAATAGTTTTGGGGCAAGTTGATTTTTAGACATTTAGTTGTGATTTAGTTGTGGCTTATTATTGTGTCTGACAAAAATATAAATTATTTAATAAGTTTGGATCAAAATTTAGAGATTAAAACTAAAAATATTTATTAGATTTGCAACCTACTGTAGAATGCTCAAGTGGCGGAATTGGTAGACGCGCTGGATTCAAAATCCAGTGACTTCGGTCGTGTGGGTTCGATTCCCACCTTGAGTACAAAAACTCCACAACTTATTGTTGCGGGGTTTTGTATTTCTCAAATGAATACGCATATTTTGAATGTTCTAAAACAAGCTCCTTTTAATAGTGGTTTTTTTAATTTTGCTGAGAATGATTGATTCAAAGGAACCTACTGGAGCTTCTCTTGCTCGCTTGATTTAACTTAAAGATAAAGTTTAAACACAAAATCAAGCCCTACGATTTCATTGCAATTAGAAGAGCCAAATCCTCCTGTTATTATTTCCCCACCACTTTAACACTATTAACAGCATATGAAACATCAATGCCAAACTCTGGCCCCCAAAAATCTACACTATCTGTTTCTCCCTGAATTAAATTAACAGTATTACCATCACTTATTTTATGGCATGAGCTGCGTCAATAGGTTGTAAATCCCAATAAGAATTATCCAGACTTTTATCTGAGAGTGACACGCGTTCTGCCGTCCGTGTCATTATAACCAATAACTCAAGTACTCTAATACTAAAAATAAGGATTTGTATCCTGTTGCTTGCGCTACTAACTTTTTTATGGCCTGTGCACTAAATACTATCTAATACAAGTTTGTTGCACATCAAATCTGTTAGCTTAAGGGAATACATCTTTTTCTATACACGCTGCAAAAGCTACTTACCCTTCCAGGTATAAAAAAAAGCTTGTCGAAATGTCTTTCATAAAGAAATACCTTTCGACAAGCTTAATACTATATAGATACTAAAAACTACTTTTTAAGTACCTCTTTAAACTATTATTTATTGAATAACCAACTTCTTATTCATGCTTCCTTTTTCGGTTCTAAGGTTCACTAGATAAACACCCCCATTTATTAAGCTTTTAGAAGAAATAGAAGTAGCATTTTCAGAAGTATTTGACTTTAAAATTTCTTTTCCTAAGAGATCATACACCGTAATTTTTGTATTTCCATTTGGCAATCCTGAAAAGTATATTTTTTGATTTGCATTATATATAGAAACTGCTAATAAATCTTCGTTCCGAGCATCTAAAATAGTAAATGATGTACGTAAAAAGAATCTTCCTACGCCAGTTAAAGTTTCAGTTAAAGTTACTGTATATTCTGAATTTTCTTCATCTAAGCGGGTATATGTATTCATTTCCGCATCCTCTAAATACACTTTAATATCTGAAGACAAATTAGAGGTCGTTAAAGAAAGGGTAATTTCCTTACCGGCAGCTGCTTTCACTCCTATAGGAATTACCAATGATTCGAAGTCCGAATTTGGTAAGGCTTGTTTCTCAAATGCAATTCCTTTATTGTTTTCAACTAAGTGTGAAAAAACTGTAAAACTAGATTTATTTCCATTAAACAATCCAATATCGAATCCTGGGTCTAAACCTTTCATTTTACCCTCTAGAAAATTAATTTCGGTGTCTTTAGACTTCGTGCCGTCTGAAAGCAGCAAATTCATAGAAGGGTTCGATGTTTTATAAAAAGGAGCATCTGCCTGATGACTTTGCATGTCTTCATTAATGCTAAGAATGTTAGGCCAAGCACCAGGACTAGGAGTATGTACGAAAAATCCTTGTCCAGGATGAAGGTACCCTGTTGTTAAGGGCTCATAATCATCAACATCAATATCACCGTTCCAAACATAAATAGCAACATACTCTGAGAGTAGACTATTGATATTTGTACTTATCAATTCGGCAATGTCGATATAGGAAGTATAAGGATTTCCCATTAAGTTCCATCCATTATTATCAGGCTCATCGAAAACAAGAGTCTTATTAATAATTCCTGAAGAAAAAGCACCTGTAAAACGATAATTACCTGCTGTTTGTCTTAACATCGCATAACCAATACCTTGCTCAAAATCCTTTGTGCCCTCCCCAACTGCGAAATGATCCCAATGAGGATGTGCAAGAGCTGAATCAAAAGGGGCGATTCCCGCACGGTCATTATTAGGTGAAAAGGCTACATTATTATCAGTAATCCAACCAAGACCATCTGAATCATAATCATAGGTCTCTCCAACTACTGGAGAAGATACTAAGTGCCAACGCTCAGGCGCTATAGAGAGAGGAGGTGGCGCTATAGTGGCTACTTGATACGTAATCTCTCCTGAAGGGGTTCCTGTTAACATTAACGAACTACCACTTTCTAATGTTAAAGAGGCGCCAGCATCTACTGTTAAATCGTATATAGAAACCCCTGTTGTAGTGCCAATTATAGGGTTATTAGTAGGATTAATTGGAATTATCGAACTATTTGTTAATGATGGAACAACATTTCTACCCCAATTTCCAGGGTTTGTCCATTCTGAATCAATGGCTCCTGTCCAAGTTTCTATGGTAAAACATGGATAAGAAAGACAGTTTTCTGAATTAGTTGTTCCAACAATATCTCCTGTCTGAGCTAGAGGTCCTACAAATGATGTGTCTTCTGTAAAACCATAGTGTATGGCAATATCATCTGCTGCTGCTGCGTTGGTTCCTATTTTATAAGCGCCATCCATTGGCGCAGCAAAATATGATCTATCCTTATCCACTCCACTCCCAGTCGAATGGTCAAGATTAAAAACTATAGGGGTACATAACACCCCATTATTGCGACCATTAATTTTTCCATTAGCAGTTACAGTAAAACATAATTTAAAGACCTCGATTGGCTGCGTACTACTTAAATCTAATTTATCAGCATCATTTGCAGGAGCAGAATAGCTAAGATCCCACGCACCTCCAGCTGATGTCGAAAAACCCATAAACGTGCCAATTCCAAATTGGCTTACAAAAGGGGTAATCCCTGTGGTATTACTGCTGTATGTTAAATAGTTCGGATCATAATATAGACTGATTGTACTAGTATCTAATTTGGCAGCATCCCCAGCATCAATTTGGACCATTATTGGATAACAAATTTGTTGATCTTCTGATGGTGAAGCGCCACAAGTAATTGTGGGCTCTCCAACACTCCAAGTTAAGACTCTTGGAGGTGGATCGGTTTGGCTATAAATTAATGTTCCAAACAAAAGGGCACATACAAATAGTAATTGTTTCATATTCTTTTTCTTATAAAAATTATTCATATTTAATTTATCTAATCAATTATTTAATCTTTCCGAACACTGGTTACTTTGCCAGCATTAAGATTCCATAAAAGTTTATCCGAAGCAGTTATCAATCCATCCATGTTGTAATCTGTAGAATGGTAGGCCCTCGATCTTACGCCGGCATTGAACCAAATTACGTTGTCAGAACTATTTATATTTTGTCTATTAGTAGTAGAATTTTGTTCTGAATTACCAACATGCATTGCATAAACGTCTGGTTGTCCATTTATTTCTAAAACTTTTTGTCCATTGAACCTACCACTGTTGAAAATGTCATTTATATAACTTTGTTTATCCCTAAAATCGTATGTAATAAGCGCATTTACCGGCGAAACAGCGGTAGCTGACATTACCATTAAATGGTTTCTGTGTTCTATGAAGATATAATAGCTTTGCGTAGCATCTAATGGTGCACAAGCACCCTCGTCTAGAAACTCGATATGCCCATCATTGTGCAATAAACCTGCTCTTTGGCATATGCCTTCCGAGCCATCGGTAGGGTCCAAACGTAAAGAAACTAGTACCCAATCGGTTACGGTTGTAGGGTAATTTGCCGATGCATTCGAATTTTGTCCTTCAGAATCATAAGTAGTCCCTTCAGTTCCTAAATAATTCCAAGGAGCCACATTATACGGTTGCCCTGGCGCATCATACTTGTCTTCATCGAAGATACTTTGACTAAACTGGCCCGGTAACCTTCTTCCACTATTTAACTGTGTTCTCATTTGATTTGCATATTGCCCTGTTTGGGCCTTAGCTAAACTACCTTCTAAATAAACCCATAAATCTAATTCTAAACAAGGTGTTACCGTAAATGTAACGTCCTCACTTGTAGCAGTGCATTCACCATCTGCATTAATGGTATATCGAATTGTTACCGAAGTAGCTGTATTGACGTCGGCAGTTGTGTAGGTATTATCTGCAATACTTCCTCCTCCAGAAACAATGCTCCAAGTTCCTCCAGAAGGATTACCTGTCAATATTTTAGTCTTTCCCTCTACAATGGAATCTGTCGTTGTGGTATTAACAGCAACTATATCACAAACGGGTGTTACCGTAAACGTAACATCGTCTGTTGTAGCAGGACAAGAGCCATCGGCAGCAATTGTATATTTAATTGTTACGTCTGTGTTTGTATTGATATCATCAGGAGAATACACATTTCCGTTAATAGTTCCGCCACCAGCAACGATCGACCAAGTTCCTCCCGAAGGATTTCCTATTAAAGTTTTGATATCATTTTCAGTAATTGAAGCAGAGGAAGTTGAATTATCAGCA